>Ga0126309_10000468_pt1 | contig 13504 bp, 18 predicted proteins | sample Plot56_FD_92541 | JGI IMG/M metagenome (GOLD analysis project Ga0126309, IMG submission 92541) | Serpentine soil microbial communities from UC McLaughlin Reserve, CA, USA - Plot56 | ecosystem: Environmental > Terrestrial > Soil > Grasslands | place: USA: UC McLaughlin Reserve, Lake County...
CGCCCTACGTCGTCCACCGGGCGCTCCTCGGCTCGCTCGAGCGGTTCATCGGGATCCTGATCGAGCACTACGGGGGCGCCTTCCCGCTCTGGCTGGCGCCCGTCCAGGTGCGGATCATCCCTGTCGGTGAGGATCACCGGGAGGCGGCGCGCGCGCTCGCCGAGAAGCTGTCCGAATTCCGGATCGAGGTCGACGACTCCGACGAGACGGTGGGCAAGCGCATCCGAAATGCCGAGGTCGAGAAGATCCCGTACGTGATCGTGTACGGCGACCGGGAGTCGGAAGAGTCGCTGGCCGTCCGCGAGCACGGCGGGGAGCAATCGTCAAAGAGTCTTGACGAATTGGTGCGGGAACTGGTTGCTAAGGTGTGACCCTGCAAGCAGGGGCGCAGCAATTTCCCTCACCTTCGGTAGCGCGGGGACGCGAGGCCGGGGGTTCAAGCGAGGCGAGGAAATGTCTGGAGCCGCTGCGTGCAGCGGTTTTGTCGTTGAGAAGGAGGAGCAGCAGAGCTTGGTGAAGAGCATTTGAGGCCACGACGGTTCTCTCGTCCTGAGCCACCCCCGGAGCCGCAGACCAGGATCAACGAGCGGATCCGAGTGCCACAGGTGCGGCTGATCGACGAGGACGGCGCACAACTCGGGATCAAGGCGACGAACGAAGCCGTGGAGTATGCGTACGGCAAGAACCTCGATCTCGTCGAGGTTGCGCCGCAGGCCTCACCCCCGGTCGCCCGGGTCATGGATTACGGGAAGTACCGGTATCAGGAGGAGCAGAAGGCCAAGCTCGCGCGCAAGCACCAGTCCCAGATTCACGTCAAGGAGATCAAGCTCAGACCGAAGATCGCGATTCAGGACTACGAGACCAAGAAAGGCCACGTCGTTCGGTTCCTCAACCAGCGCGCGAAGGTCAAGGTCACGATCATGTTCCGTGGGCGGGAGACCACCCACCCGGAGCGCGGCCGAGACCTTCTGATGCGGCTTGCGGAGGACGTGAAGGAGATTGGCGTGGTCGAGTCACCGCCGCTCCTCGACGGGCGGAACATGGTGATGTTGCTCGGGCCTACCAAAAACGCAGGAGTTTCCAAAGATGCCAAAGCAGAAGACACACAGACTGGCGAAGAAGAAGTTCAAGGTGACGGGGACCGGCAAGATCCTGCGCCGGCGAGCGATGAAGAGCCATCTGCTCGAGAAGAAGTCTCCGAAGCGCAAGCGTAGGTTCCGTCGCCAGGCGGCGCTTTCGCGCGCCGACTACCGCGAGGTCATTCGAATGCTCGGCGGCAAGAAGGGCGGTCGTCGGTAATGCCGCGCGTGAAGCGCTCCGTCCACGGGCGCAAGAAGCGCCGAAAGGTTCTCGAAGCCGCGAAGGGCTACGTCGGGCTCAAGCACTCGACCTACCGCGCGGCGAAGGAGCAGGTCGAGCACTCGCTGGTCTACGCCTACCGGGACCGGAAGGCACGCAAGCGCGACATGCGCAGGCTGTGGATCATCCGGATCAACGCCGCGGCGCGGGCGAACGGCCTCTCGTATAACCAGTTCGTCTCCGGGTGCCGCAAGGCGGAGATCGAGCTCGACCGCAAGGTCCTCGCCGAGATCGCAGTGGTCGATCCGGAGGCGTTCGGGAAGATCGCCGAGCAGGCGAAGGCCGCGCTCGAGAGCTGACCTCCGGGCTCGAGGGCCGCTTCCTCCACCAGGCCGAGCAGTGCGAGCGGGCCGGCTCACAGCTGTACGCCCGAATCTGCCGCCGCCTCGCGGCTGAGCCGATCGCGGCCGAGGTGATCCCGGACGAACGCTGGGACCGGCCGTTGCAACTTCTCGGCGGGCTCCACCACCTGGCGCTCACGGAGGGGATCGATCCGTGGACGGACCCCGTGGCGGCCGTCTCCGAGCACGCTGAGCTGCTGCGGAGCTTCCTCGCGAGGCACGGAGTCCAGACGAACGAGGTGCAGCGCAGCTGGATGCTGCTTCCGTGCTTCCTCGAGATTGCCCGGCGGACCGGTGTCGAGACGCTCGACCTGGTCGAGCTGGGCTCGAGCGCGGGCTTGAACCTCGTCTGGGACCGGTACCGCTACGTGTACGAGGCCGGAGAGTGGGGGCCACGCGCCTCACCCCTCGAGCTCACCGGTGAGGAGCGCCGCCCGGTCCCGGCGGACCTGCTCCGTCTCCGGCCGCGGATCAGGCATCGTCGCGGCATCGACCGGTCGCCGATCGACGTCACGCGGCCCGACGAGACGCAGCTGCTGAGGTCGTTCGTCTGGGCTGACCAGACCGCCCGTCTCGAGCGGTTGGATCGCGCCGTCGAGACGCTTCGTTCAGATCCCCCTGTCCTCGAGCAGGGAGACATCGCCGACCGGCTGCCGGTGGTTCTCGCAGAGCGGCAGCTGGGGGCGCTCACCGTCGTCTACGCGACCGCGGTAATGAGCTATCTCGGCCAACGCCAGGACGAGGTCGTCTCGGCGTTGGAGGACGCGGGGAGCAAGTTCCCGCTCGCCTTCCTCTGGACCGGGCAGCCGAAGGAGGGGGAGCACGGTTACTGGGGTCTCTGGGTCCGCCTCTGGCCCGAGGACGAGGAGTTGCTCCTCGCCCACGCGCCGTTTCACGGCCAGTGGCTCGAGTGGCTCGCCGACGGACCGTGATCACGTCCGCCTCCAATCCGCGGTTGCGCCTCGTCCGCAGGCTCGCCTCCCGTAACCAGCGTGAGCGTCTGGGCCTTTTCGTCTGTGAGGGTGAAGACCTCGTCGAGGCGGCGGTCGCGGCCGGCCTCGAACCTGCCGAGCTGCTGGTCGATGCCCTGCGGCCGGTGCCCGACCTTCCGTCAGGAGAGGCCGTTGAGCCGAGCCTGCTCGCCGAGGTATCGACCCTGGGTCACCCGCCCCGCGTAATCGGGATCTTCCGCCGTGCGGATCTACCTCTTCTGGACTCACGTACTCCACCTCCTGTCGGTCTCGCTCTGTGGCACGTTGCCGATCCCGGCAACATCGGCACGTTACTCCGTGCGGCGGACGGACTCGGGCCGGCGTTCGTTGCGCTGTCCCAGGGCTGTGCCGATCCAACCGGGCCGAAGGCGCTGCGGGCATCCGCCGGCGCCCTGTTCTGCGTTCCGACCGCCCGGTTTGAGGAGGCCCCCGGTCATCGCATCGCCCTGGTCGCACACGGGGGCAAGCCGCTCGACGAGCTCGAGCTTGGAGAGGGGACCACGTTCGTCCTGGGAGCCGAGAGAGAGGGGATTCCGGACGACGTCCTCGCCACCTGTGACGAAATCGCAACGATTCCGCTCGCGGCCGGGGCCGAGTCCCTCCATGTCGCGATCGCCGGAGCGATCGCGCTCTACGAGTGGCGCCGGCGGCTTCCCAGGTAAAGTCGAAAAGGTGGTACGGGTTGCGGGACTCTGGACGTCTCCGGCCAAGGGCAGCGGCCGGATGGATGCGCGCGAGCGCGCCCAGGCCCTCGAAGGACATGGCCTCGAAGGCTGCGCCCATGCACGGCCCGGCACGAAGCGGCAGGTGCTCTTCGCGTCGGCCGAGCACCTGAATGCACTCGGCGGCGAGTACGGACGGATCCGCGAGAACTTCACGGTCGAGGGCGACGACGTCCACTCGTGGCCTATCGGGCAGCGCGTTCGTGTCGGCGGGGCCGAGTTCGAGATCACGATGGTGTGCGACCCGTGCTCGAGGATGGACGAGATCCGCCCCGGTCTCCAGGCTGAGCTGGACGGAAAGCGCGGCATGCTCGCCCGGGTCGTCGGGAGCGGCGAGGTCGCCGCCGGCGACGAGATCGAACTGCTCTAACAGGGCTTCCAGTGGCCTAGCTCAGTCCCGGCGGCTGGCGACGAAGACCATGTCCTCCTGGCGCCGGTACGGCTGATAGTCGAACCAGCCGTAGACGCGGTCCAGGTCGAATCCGGCCTCGTCGAGCGCCTCCGTCCACTCACCGGTGGAAACCCAGGCGAGCTGCATCGTCGACTCGCCGCCGGGCCCGCGGACCGAGAGCGTCAGCGTCCGGGCCTCGGAATCCCAATCGGCCCGCTCGAAGATGCCGGGCTCGCGCTCGAGCCAGCGTCCGTGCGTCGCCTCGATGTCGTCGCGCCGCGGGGAGAAGACGTCGAAGATCAGCCGGCCGCCGGGCACGAGGAGCTCGCGGGCCGCGCGGAGCGCTCCGAGCCGCGCCGCCGAGTCGGCGAGATGCAGGTAGGAGCGAAATGGACACGTGACGAGCGCGACACGCTCTGTCACGGGTGGATCGGCGATGTCGCCGACTCGCAGGTCGAGCAGGTCGGCCACACCGGCCGCCTCAGCCTGCCTTCGGCAGACCTCCAGCATTCCGGCGGAGGAGTCGACCCCGATCACCGCGATCCCCGCAGCGGTCGTCGGAATCGCGATTCGCCCTGTGCCGACGCCCAGCTCGACCACGGGTCCGCCTGACTTGCGCGCCTCGGCAACGTAGAAGGGGATGTCCTCGGTGACGCTTCGGCTCCACGGGTCGTAGAGCTCCGCGATCGCGTCGTAGGGACTTGGAAGGCTCAGCTTCGCTTCCGCGCGACCCATACGAACTCCCGGCTCTCTTCGTCGAAGGGACGTTTGTCGAACCACCCGTAGAGCGCCTCGACCTCGAGCCCGGCGACGTCGATCAGGCCCTCCCATTCCGACCGTGTCAGCCACCAGAGCTGGAGGGTCCGGCCGTCCTGTCCCGGCCGGTCGACGTAGGCCGTGATCTCGATGCGATTGTCCTCAGGGTGGTGCTCGACGTACTCCCAGAGCGTCGTCGAGCCTCGATGCGGCCGGGCAACGTGATCCATGCTCGCGGCGATGTGGGGATCGAAGACGAACGCGTTCCAGGCGAACCGTCCGCCGGGCTTCAGCGAGGCGGCCACGCGCTCGAACACCGTGCGGCGATCGGCCCAGGTCGGCAGGTGGAGCAGCGACCGGTAGGGGCAGTAGATGAGGGCCGCCGGCTCGTCGAGCAAGAGCTCGCGCATGTCCCCTTCCCAAAGCTCGAGGTCGACCCCGGCCTCGGCGGCAGCCGAGCGGGCCTTCTCGAGCATCGCTGGAGACCGGTCGGTCCCGAGCACCTTTCGATCGATCGCCTGCGCCACCGGCACCGCCACCCGACCGGTTCCGACCGCGAGCTCGACAACCGGCCCATCCGCCGCCTGGGCGAGCTCGACGTAGAACGGGACGTCCTCCGTCATGTCGTCCGACCAGGCCTCGTAGATCTCCGCGAAGGGCGCGTAGGGGTCCACAGCCGCATTCTCCGTTATCGTGTGCGCGTGGCACGGAAGCGCTTGGATTCCCCGTTTACGCGGCCCCGGGTCGAGTCCGGGGACCGGCGCTGACGACAGAGCTGCCGACCCGACGACACTCGATCCGGGGCCGTCTTGGACGCTGAGGCTCTCGCACAGGAGGCGCTGGGCGCCGTCTCGAGCTCGTCGTCGAGCGAGGAGCTGGACGACGCGCGCGTCAGGTACCTCGGCCGCAAGAGTGAGCTGAAGCAGGCGCTGCGGGAGGTCCGCGACCGGGAGACGGGAATGGCCCTCAATGCGGCGCGGGAGCGAATCGAGGAGGCCGTCGCCGCCCGTCAGGCGGAGCTGGAGGGGGCGGAGCTCGAGCGGTCGCTCACGGAGGACCGGATCGACGTCACGCTGCCCGGCGAGGGGCACCGCAGAGGTCATCTGCACCTGATCACCCAGGTGCGGCGCGAGGTCGAGGACATCTTCCTCGGCATGGGCTACGAGGTCGTCGAGGGCCGGGAGGTCGAGACCACGCGCTATCTCTTCGACGCCCTCAACATGCCGGCGACGCACCCGACCCGGTCGCCGCTCAACACGTTCTATCTGAACGGCGACATCGTCCTCCGCTCGGAGACGTCGCCGTCGCAGATCCACACGATGGAGGCGCGCAAGCCGCCGATCTACATGGTCTCCCTCGGCCGCTGCTACCGGCGCGACACGGCCGATCCCACCCACTATCCGATCTTCCACCAGGTCGAGGGGCTCGCCGTCGACAAGGGGATCACGCTCGCCGACCTCAAGGGGACGCTGCAGCATCTGCTGCGGTCGCTCTTCGGGGAAGACCGCGAGACGCGCATCGCGACCCACTTCTTCCCCTTCACCGAGCCGTCGGTCGAGGCCTACGTCTCCTGCTTCCTTTGTGACGGGAGCGGCTGCAGGGTTTGCAAGCAATCCGGTTGGATCGAGATCGGCGGGGCCGGAATGGTCGACCCGAACGTCTTCGAGTTCGTCGGGTACGACCCCGAGGAGGTCTCCGGGTTCGCGTTCGGCTGGGGCCTCGAGCGGATCGCGATGTTCAGGCACGGGCTCCCCGATCTGCGCGATCTCTGGCAGAACGACCTGCGGCTCCTGGAGCAGTTCTAGTGTCCCTTCAGGTAAGGCCAGGAACAGGCGTGTCTTGCCTGGAGGGGCACTTGTGAGAGTTCCGGTTTCCTGGCTCCGCGAGTACGTCGAGGTCGACGCATCGACCCAGGAGATCGCGGACCGGCTTGCGATCTCGACCTGCGAGGTCGAACAGGTCGTCCGCCTCGGGGTGGCCGACGAGGACGGCAACCGCGGTCTCTTCCGCGTCGGCCGGGTTTTGGAGGCCGGCAAGCACCCGAACGCCGACCGCCTCCAGCTCTGCCGCGTCGACGTCGGCGAAGGGGAGCCGCGCCAGATCGTGTGCGGCGCCTGGAACTTCGGGGCCGGCGCGACGGTGGCGGTTGCCCTTCCTGGAGCCGTCCTGCCCGGCGGTCAGCGCCTTGAAGAGGTCAAGCTTCGGGGAGAGAGCTCCTCCGGGATGATCCTCTCCGAGCAGGAGCTCGAGCTCGGCACCGACCACTCCGGGATCCTGGTGCTCGAGGATGGCCCGGAGCCCGGAACGCCGCTCGCCGACGTCCTGCCGCTCGGCGAGGAGGTGCTCGAGGTCGAGACCACTCCGAACCGCGGCGACCTGCTCTCGATCTACGGGATCGCCCGCGAGGTCGCCGCGATCTTCCGCGCCGAGCTGAGGCCGATGCCGGGGACGGATCCCGAGCGCGATGCGGATGAAAACGTCGACATCCGGATCGAGGACTTCGAACGCTGTCCCCGCTACGTCGGCCGCACGTTCAGAGACGTCCGGATCGGCCCCTCGCCGCACTGGCTCCGCGCCCGGCTCGTGGCTGCCGGGATGCGGCCGATCTCGAACGTCGTCGACGCCACGAACTACGTGATGCTCGCACTCGGCAGCCCGTTGCACGCGTTCGATCAGACGAGGCTGGCCGAGGGACGGATCGTCGTGCGCCGCGCCTCGCCCAACGAGGAGATCCGAACACTGGACGGCAACCTCCGCGTTCTGACGCCGGAGGACCTCGTGATCGCCGACGCCGCTCGTCCGGTCGCGATCGCCGGAATCATGGGCGGCGAGGACAGCGAGGTCGCCGACGGGACGACCGATCTTCTGCTGGAGGCGGCGAACTTCGAGCCGAGCGGGATCCAGCGGACCTCCGAGCGCCTCGGCCTGCGCTCCGAGGCCTCCGGCCGGTGGGAGAAGGGCGTCGACCCGTACCTGGCGGAGCAGGCCGCAGTTTTCTGCAGTCAGCTGTTCGCCGAGTTCGCCGGCGCCCGCTGGATCGGGGAGGCCGACGCCAAGGAGAAGCTTCCGGAAGCGCCGGTCGTCCACCTGCGCCCCGAGCGAACCTCGGCGCTCCTCGGGCTCGACGTTCCCGGCGACGAGCAGCGAGAGATCCTGACGGCGCTCCAGTTCGAGGTCGAGACGGACTGGAACGTCCGCGTTCCGGCCTGGCGGATGCGCGACGTCACGCGCGAGGTCGACCTGATCGAGGAGGTCGGCCGGATGAAGCTGGACGAGGTTCCGTTCACCCTGCCGACGAGGCGGGAGATGTTCGGCCGACTCTCACCCGAGCAGCAGCTCCGGCGTCTCGTCGAGGACGCGCTCGTCGGTGCCGGGTTTTCCGAGGCCTACACGCCGAGCCTCGTCGCCCGGGACCCACGATCGGACGCCCTGCGGATTCCCCAGCCGCAGTCGCAGGACATGGCCGTGCTTCGCTCGATGCTCCTCCCAAGCCTGTTCGAAGCGGCCCGGTATAACCAGTCCGTCGGGAACAGCGGCATCGCGCTCTTCGAGATCGCACACGTCTACCTTCCGGCCGACGGCCTGCCCGACGAGCGCGTGCACGTCGGCGGCCTCGTGGAGGGCTCCTACGGCACGGCGAAGGGGGCAGTCGAGACGGTCCTCGGCGCCCTCGGCGTGCAGGCGACGTTCGAGCGAGGCGACCACCCACTCCTGCATCCGGGAAAGACCGCCGACCTCGGGCTCGGGGTCGTCGGCGAGGTGCGTCCAGGCTTGCTCGAGGGAACATGGAGCGCATTCGAGCTCGACCTCGCGCTGCTGGTCGCCCGCGTTCCCGAGCGTGTCGAGTACGAAGACGTCATCACCTACCCGGCGGTACGGCAGGATCTGGCGTTCGCCGTCGAGGAGGACGTGCCCGCCGGCGATCTGGTCGCGGCTGCGCGTGAGGCCGCGGGGCCCGAGTTGCGAGAGATGACGCCCTTCGACGTCTATCGCGGCGAGCAGGCCGGGGAGGGGCGGAAGTCGATCGCCTTCCGCGTCGAGTTCCAGTCGCCTGAGCGAACGCTGACCGACGACGAAGCCGCGAGCCTGCGCAAGAAGATCGTCAGCGCGCTGAAGGCGAAGTTCGGCGCCGAGCTGCGGGCTTGACTAGAACTCGTCGTCAGGCGAGAGCCGTGCTGCTTTCGCGCTCATCACCTTGCTCTCGATCTCGGGCGAGCGCTCGAGCAGCGTCCGGAAGCTTCGGTCGGTGATCACGAGTGCGCGAACCGGCGTCTCGGCGACGACAGTGGCAGTCCGGGGGCGATCCTCGACGAGCGCGATCTCGCCGAAGAAGTCGCCGGCGCCGAGGCGGTTGATCTCGCGCTCTCCCTGCCGAACTGCGGCGTCACCGTCGATGATGATGAAGAACTCGCGCCCGGGCTGGCCCTCGACCGTCAGCTCCTTGCCCTCGCGGAGGTCGATCTCGTCCGCGATCGACGCCACCTCGTTGAGCTCCCGCTTGCCGAGCTCCGAGAAGAGCGGGACGCCTTTGATGAGCTCCACCTTCGCGTTCTTCCGAAGTGCCATGGTGCGAGTCTAAGAGCTTCTGATGTGCTTGTGCCTCGTCGACCGGGCTGCGATGGGCGGCGAGAGAGAAGGACGCAGGGAGCGTCCGTATCCGCAGTGATTACGGGCGCGATTGAGGACGCGGTCTGTCGCCGAGCCAGCGCGGCCCGGCGGCTCCGGCCCAAGTTCGTCGGAGGCTCATAAATCCGTTGGGCGCACCAAGGACGTAGAGGGGGACATGACGGATCGAAAACGACTCATAGTGCTCGCCGCCTTTGCGACGCTGGCGGCGCTCGCATCGCCCACAGTCGCGCTCGCTCAGACCAAGTTGATCGGCACCGTCTCAAACCCGGCGAACATCTCGCTCACGACCGAGACCGGCACCGACGTCCGTGACATCCCCGCCGGGACCTACACGATCGAGGTGCGGGATCAGTCGATCATGCACAACTTCCACCTGTCCGGCCCCGGCGTGGACCAGCGGACCGAGGTCGAGACGATCGGCACCGTCACCTGGACGGTCACGCTGCAGGACCGGGCCCGCTACACGTTCGTCTGCGACCCGCACAACACCACCATGCGCGGTTCGTTCACGACGGGCGGGGGTCCGCCCGCTCAACCGCCGCCACCGCCGCGGCAGACCATCCCGACGTTGACTGCGACGGTCGGTCCTGGCGCGACGATCTCACTGCGGACCAGCAGAGGAGCTCGCGTCACCCGCCTGCGGGCCGGCCGCTACCGGATCGTCGTCCGCGACAGGTCTCCGATGCACAACTTCCACCTGCTCGGGCTCGGGGTGAACAAAAGGACCACGGTCGGGTTCCGGGGAACGACGACCTGGACCGTCACCTTCCGGAAGGGGAGGATCTACCGCTTCCGCTGCGACCCGCATGCGGCACGGATGCGAGGGAGCTTCAGGGCGACCTAGTCGCTAATTCGATCGCCGGGCCGGCTTCACGAGGCCAGCTCTCTCCCCGCCGGCAGCATGGATGTCGGCCTGGCGATCGAGCTCAGAGTTCAGCTCCGCCCCGAACAGCAGCGCGAACGACGAGTAGTTCAGCCAGAGCAAGAGGATGATCCCGCCGGCCAGCGAGCCGTAGGTCTTGTCGTACGAGCTCGAGAAGTTGGTGTAGAGGGCGAAAAGACCGGAGAGCACGAGCCACGCCACCCCACCGACGATCGACCCCGGCGTGACCCATTTCCAGCTGCGCTGATCCAGATTCGGCCCGGCGTAGTAGACGAGGCTGAAGAAGAGGAGGACGCCGGCGAATGCGATTGGCCAGCGGACGATGGCCCAGAGGAGATCGAAGGCTCCTCCGAAATGGGCCTGTCTGGCGATCGCCTCCCCCAAGGGACCGCCGAAGACGATCAGCAAGAACATCGACGCGAACGCGAAGCCGCTGGCCAGGACGAGGACGATCGAGGTGATGCGCACCTTCCAGAACGGCCGTGTCTCCACTCGCTCGTACGCAACGTTCACGGCCTTGATCACGGAGTTCATCGCGCCGCTTGCGGCCCAGACGGCGCCGAACGCTCCGAAGATGACGGCGAGGGAGGAAGCAGCTCCGTTTCCCGACGCGCTCTTCTGCGCGGTGTCGATCGCGTCCAGGACGGCGCCGGGAGCGATCGCGCCGAGGAATTCCTGCAGGTCGTCGTAGGCGCCGATCAGGCCGAGCAGGCCGACCAGCAGGATGACCGCGGGAAAGAACGCGAGGAGCGAGCTGAACGCGATCTGCTGGGCGTAGCCCATGCAATCGTCGGCGAGGAACTCCTTGAACGCCCGCTTGAAGACGGACACCCACTCGCCGAGGCCCAGGCGCTGCGGCCCGCTGGGGACGTGTCCTACTTCGGCGTTTTCAGTCGCGGTCGACAAAGGAGAAGCGGCCGAAGCGGGCCTTTTCCTTCCCCTCTCGGCCCCTGCGTGCGAGCAGCCTCATCGTCGCGCCGATCCCGCCGGCGAGGAAGAAGCCGACGCCCGCGGCTCCTGCGGCGATGACCGGCAGGTTCGCCTGGAGCTTCGAGCCGATGTCGGTCGCGTCCTTCACCTCGGCCCGCAGCGAGTCCACCGCGGTGGCGAGTTGCTCGCGCTCGGCCTCGAGCTCGTGCCGCACCACTTCGGGGGTTCGCGAGTTACCCGGCGCCATTGCTCTTCAGGGCCCGGGTCGTGAGCTTTGCCTCGTCGATCGCCTGCTGCGGCACGGGCGGCGTCCCGCGGCTGACGTACCGAACGCCGAGAAAGCCCAGCACCCCGGCGACGGCGAACAGGAAGAGGGTGACGACGAGCAGCGAGAGCCAGACCGGCATGAAGGTCGCCAGCGCAGCCGTGATCGTCGCGAAGAGGAAGCCGATGCCGTACAGGGCGAGCACGAGGGCCCCGACGAGCAAACCGATCCCGATGCCGAGTGCGGCGACCTTCTTCTTGAGCTCCATCGTTGCGAGCTCGATCTCGAGCCGCGCGATCGCGCTCGCGTGCTCGGCGACCCCCTTGGCCGCGGCGCCGAGGCCCGGGTGCGTGCGGGGCTCAGTCTCTGGGGTGGGCATGACCTCTCCAGTCGATCACTTTTGCGAGCACGATGCCGGTGAGGAGCGCCGCTCCGACGACGAGGAACGGACTGGGGCCACCCTTCTTCTTCGGCTTCGGCCGTTTACCCAGCTGCGGTGCCGTCGGCGCGGCGGGGGCGCCGCTGCCGGACGGCTGGTCGGTGGGCGCCTCGCCCTTCACGCGGGCGACGATCAGGCTGGGCTTCAGCTTGCGAAGGAAGGCGGCGTCCTCGGCGAGCGGCTCTGCCAGCTTGGCAGCGACGCCGCCCTCGGCGGCGGCGCGGTCGGCGAGCTCGCGGAGACGGTCCGCGGCACGGTCCACAACCTGGTCGGCCTTCGCAGTCATTTCTTCGCCGGCGGCTCTTCGCCGGTCACGAGGTGGTAGACCTTCGACGCGGCGACCCTGGCGCCGATCGCGGCGATCGCGCCGAAGAGGCCGTAGATCAGGGTCCACATCAGCTTCCGCAACATCTCCGAAAGAAACTTACCGTGCAGCGCCAACGGGAAACACTGGAGACTCCGCAGATGGAGAGTGACGCGCGTCCGTTCGGCAAGGCGCAGCGCCAGCGGCTGATCGCGAGCCTCGTCTCGCGGCGGCGGATCGGCACGCAGCACGACCTGCTCGGAGCGCTGGCGGCGGAGGGCTGCCGCGCCACTCAGGCGACGGTTTCGCGTGACATCAGGGAGCTCGGCCTCGAGAAGACGAGCGACCAGCTCGGGCGTCCGCGGTATGTCCTCCCGCAGGACGGGCGGCGAGCCGATCCACGCGAAGCGCTTGCAGCCGTGCTGTCGGCGTTCGGGCTGCACGCCGTCGCCGCGCAGAACATCGTCGTCGTCCAGTCCGAGCTCGGCTCGGCACCGGCAATCGCGCGCGCTCTCGACCGCATCGAGCATCCGTTGATCGTCGGCACACTCGCAGGCGACGACACGTGCCTCGTGATCGCGGGCGACCGAGCCGGAGCGGCGGCGATCGCGACGGAGCTGGGGGAGATCATTGGCTGAGATCGGCGCCACTGCGAGTCGAAGCCGGAAGATCACCGAGCGGGACATCGAGCTCTTCACCGAGCTGACGGGCGACCGTAACCCGCTCCACTACGACCCGGACGCGGCGGGTCGCTCTCGATTCGGCGGCCTGATCGTGCAGGGAGGCGTGACGTCCGGGCTCCTGAACGCCGTCGTCGCCGAGGATCTGCCCGGGCCGGGAAGCGTCTTCCTCCACGTGGACTGGAGCTTCAAGGCGCCGGTCCGGCCGGGCGACGAGATCACGGCGGAGGTCGAGGTGCTGGAGGCGCGCACGGACAAGCCCCTGACCCGGCTCCGCACGACGATCGTGAACCAGGAGGGGACCGTCGTCCTGGACGGAACGGCGCTCGTGTGGACCGAGCAGCTCTAAGGGCACTCGCGCTGCTCGCGGCGGCGCTCGTGCTCTCGATGACGACGTGGTTCTCGGCGACGGCCGTCGTCCCGCAGCTGCGTGAGGAGTGGGGGCTCGGGGACACCGCCGCCGCCTGGCTGACGATCGCCGTTCAGGTCGGCTTCGTGGCCGGCGCGCTGATCGGGAGCGCGCTCAGCATCGCCGACGTCTTTTCGCCTCGCGTGGTGATCCTCGTGGGATCTCTGGGAGCGGCGGCGGCGAATGCCCTGCTGGTGGCGGCCGACGGGGCGACCGGGATCGCTGCCCGTGTCGCGACCGGGTTTTTCCTGGCCGGCGTCTATCCGCCGGCGCTGAAGCTCGCCTCGACCTGGTTCCAGCGGGGACGTGGGACGGCGCTCGGGATCGTCGTCGGCGCCCTCACCCTCGGCTCGGCGGCGCCGCACCTCGTCAACGGCCTCGGGGGGCTCGACTGGCACCTCGTC
>Ga0126309_10000469_pt1 | contig 13484 bp, 9 predicted proteins | sample Plot56_FD_92541 | JGI IMG/M metagenome (GOLD analysis project Ga0126309, IMG submission 92541) | Serpentine soil microbial communities from UC McLaughlin Reserve, CA, USA - Plot56 | ecosystem: Environmental > Terrestrial > Soil > Grasslands | place: USA: UC McLaughlin Reserve, Lake County...
CCTCGCCACGGTACTCGATCCTGAGGGTGTCCCCAGTATCGTCCGTTAGCTGGTAGAGCAAACTTCCCAGAGCCTCGCACAACCCCGAGAACTGGGCCACGAACTCGGCGCCCTCCCCCATCGGTACGGGGGCGTTTATGGCGTGTACCGGCACGGCGCCCCTGAGGGCCGTCGCCACCTGTTCCGCGGCCGTGATGCCCGCCCTGTCCTGGGCCTCGGCCGTGCTCGCCCCGAGGTGGGGCGTTACCACCACGTTGGGGAGCGTGAAGAGCGGGGAGTCCGTCGTCGGTTCTTCGGCGAACACGTCGAGTGCGGCACCGGCGACCTCGCCCTCCTTGAGCGCGTTGTAAAGGGCCGTCTCGTCCACGATGCCGCCGCGGGCCACGTTTATGAGGTACGCGCTCGGCTTCATCTTCGCCAGGGCTTCCTCGTTCACGAGCCCCATCGTCTGTGGGGTGCGCGGGACGTGCAGCGAGACGAAATCGGCCTGCTCGAAGACCTCGTCCGCACTCTCGGCCCGCTCTACGTTCATCGAGCGCATCCTGTCCTCGGAGACGTAGGGGTCGTAGGCAATAACCCGCATCCCCATACCGAGGGCGCCGCGCGCCACGATGGCGCCGACGTGGCCGAGCCCGACCAGACCGATCGTCTTCTCCGAGACCTCGACGCCCTTGAGAGCGCTCCGCTTCCACTCCCCACCCCGCAGTGAAGCGTCCGCGGCGGGGATGCGCCGCGCCACGGCGAGCATGAGCCCCAGGGTGTGCTCGGCCGCGGCGACCGTGTTGCTCTCTGGGGCGTTGGCGACGATGATGCCGCGCTTGGTGGCAGCCTCTATGTCGATGTTGTCCACGCCGATCCCGGCGCGTCCGATGGCCTTGAGGTTCCCGGCCTGCTCTACCACCTCGTCAGTAACTTTGGTGGCGCTGCGGATGATGAGGCCGTCGTAATCTCCGATCCTCTGGAGCAGTTCCTCCGTACTTAGGTCGAGAAGGACGTCGACCTCGAAATCCCGCTTTAGGAGCTCTATGCCGGGATCGGCGAGTTTCTCGGGGACGAGGATCTTCAAGCCCTCACCCCGCTCTTGGAGAAGACCCTCTGGGCCGCGCCGACGCCCTTGCCCAGCTCGACGGGATAGTCGAGAGACTCCAGCGCGAGCTCCGTGGCCGCTATCGTGGCGATGATGTCGAAGGCGTCGAAGTAGCCGCAGTGACCGATGCGGAAGATCCTGCCCACCATCTCACCCTGCCCGCCTGCGACCTGTATCCCATGCTCGCGGAAGACCATACGCACGAGCTGCCTGCCGTCTATACCCTCAGGCACCCACGCGGCAGTGACGGCCGAGTTGAGGTCCTCATCCGGCCCGAAGAGCTCTAGCCCCATGCCCTTGATGCCCTCCCTGGAAGCGCGACCGAGCAGTATGTGCCGCCCGAAGACGTTCTCGATGCCCTCGTCTATTAGCTGCTGCAACGCAACATCGAGCTGGATGATGAGGCTTACCGCAGGGGTCCACGCCGTCTGCGCCGGGTCCTTCTCGTAGGCCTTTTTGGCCGCCGTCCAGTCGAAGTAGTAGCGCGGCATCCGCGACTCTTCGTGCATCCGCATGGCCCGCTCGCTGACGCTGACGAATCCCAGACCCGGCGGCGTCATGAGCGCCTTCTGCGAGCCAGAGACGACCACGTCAATGCCCCACTCGTCGGTTCTCAACGTGCAGGCCCCAAGGCCCGAGACCGCATCGATGATGGTAACGACGTCCGCGGCGGCCCTGGCGAATCCCTCGATGTCGTTGACGGTGCCCGTCGAGGTCTCCGAGAGGACGCAGATGGCGGCCTTCATCCCGGGGTCGCCCGCCACCGCTTCGGCGACCTCATCGTTGTCCGCCTTCTCGCCCCACTCGTACTTAAGTTCTGTTACCTCGAGCCCGAAAGCCCGGCTCATCTTGACCCACCGGCCCCCGAAGTTGCCGTTGTTGACGACCAGGACCTTGTCCCCCGGCGAGAAGAGGTTCTGGATCGCACCCTCGAAAGCCCCCGTCCCGCTCGCCGCGTAAGTAAAGATGTCGTTCTCCGTCAAGAAGACCCGCTTCAAGTTCTCATTCACCCGCGTGAACACCTCGCCGAACTCGGGCGTGCGGTGGTGAATAATGGGTAGCGCCCCCGCAGCGGAGACCTCAGGCGGTATCGGAGTCGGACCAGGAGACATAAGACGGTACTTGTTCATCATGGGTGCTGAGCTTCCTCTCTTACCGTGTATAACAGAATTTCTATTTTAGACATAATCGCTGCCGATGGCTACATGATGGGGCATCTCTCTTACAAAGTGTTGCTTTCTCCTAGAAGATCCCTTGTAGCCTAACGCCGTACGAAGCTCTAGCATGGCTACATCGACCACGAGGAAGTCGGCCGGACCAAGAGACTAACCTAAACCGGCGCCCTCCAACGCGGGTAGCGCGGTCCGTGCGTAGCGGGCGGCGTAAGCCGTGCCGGCAGTGTCGGGGAACTCGCCGGGCTCCCTGCTCTCGAAGTCTCCGGCCCCGGTGCGGATGCGACCCTCAGCGAGGTCTATTCGTAGGGAGTCTCCATTCTGGAGCAGGCTAAGGACACCGCCAGCCGCAGCCTCAGGGGTGAAGAGTGAGATCCAGGGACCCAGAGCATCCTCCGACGCGAGTCCGTCAGTAAGGACCGGCACCTCGAGCCGGGCCTCCTCCAGAGACCGCCCGAGCGCGTCGAGCCGGAGCAGTCCTGGTCCGCCGCGCGGCCCGCAGCCTCTTACCACGAGCATTGCTCCCTCTTGGACCTCGCCTGAGTGCACACTCGATACGGCCTCTCTCTCGGAGTCGAAGACGCGGCACTCTCCCGCCACCTCGGTTACACCCTCGCGTACACGGCAGACGGCCTCGGCGCCCGACGCCCTGGCCCTGACGAAAACGAGGCGAGAGTGCTCCCCCGGCGCAGGAGGCGTGGACGGTAGGTTCTCTCTCAGGTTACCCGCGACGGTAGAGGTGTCGTGGAGCCCGTCGCCCAGGGAAGAGAGGAGGCCGGATACGTCGTACTCTCGCAACCATTCAGGGCCGACTTCGGGGGTCTCTGCAGCGAGGACCCGCATCATCTGGCCGAACCCGGTGAGATCGGCCTCACGGGCGATCGCCGCGAGGTGGACGAGAACCTCAGGCCCGCCGCCGGCAGCAACACCGGCCCGCAGCGCGTTGGCAAGAGAGAAGTCGTCGACCAATTCGCTGGAGCGCGGCCCGCCCGAGTGAGCAACCTGGACAATGACCTCAGCGGGCTCTGCGTCCAGGGAAGCGAGACCGAGCGCGTAAGGCACGATGTCGAAAGGCCTGGCACTGTCCGGGGCAAAGATGGTTGGGAGGTCCAGGCGCAGAGCGGCGAGAAGGAGCCCTGCAAGGTCCTCGGCCCTGGCCGGCCCAACAAGCAGGGCATCGAGCTTGGCGATAGAGCCAAAGACTTCGGCCTGGTCCGCGATCCACTCCCTCTTGAGCGCCACTCCGCCTCGAGGGTTCGTCCCTAGCAATTCTCGCCTTACCGGCCGTCCGCCTGCCGCCTGGACGAGGCTTCCGTAACCCACTGTTCCGAGGCCCAGAACACCTATGCGCGGCCTGTTGATCGGCACAGACAGACTCTAGGAGCCCAGCTTCTCCATGAGGAGCTCGCGGACCCTTCCGCCGTCGGCGTTGCCGCGGGTCGCTTTCATCACCTGTCCGACGAGGAAGCCGACCACCTTCTTGTCGCCGTCTCTGACGCGCTTGGCCTCGTCGGGGTTGGCGGAGATCGCCTCGTCAACCACGCCGGAGAGCTCGTCGGAGCCTACAGAAGCGAGCCCCTCGCGCTCGACGACGGCTGATGGGGAATCGCCGGTCTCGAAGACCATGCCGAGGACCGTCTTCGCTGCGGAGCGCGAGACCTTGCCTACGGAGACGAGTTCGATCAGCTCTTTCATGTACTCCGGCGTAACTTTGGAGTCGGAGATCTCGGTGCCAGACTCGTTGAGGAGCGCGCGCAGGTCGCCGGAGATCCAGTTGGACGCCTGTTTGGGATCCACCTCCGCAGCGACCACTTCGTAGAACGCCGCGAGGTCCCTGTCCGACGTAAGTACCCTCGCGTCGTACTCGGAGAGGCCGTACTGCTCGACGAAACGGGCGAGCATCTGGTCAGGCAACTCGGGGAGCCGTTCCTCTATCTCTCTGACGTAGGCGGGTGAGAGTTCGAGCGGCAGGAGATCGGGCTCGGGGAAGTAGCGGTAGTCGTGGGCGTACTCCTTGCTGCGGAGCTCGTGCACCTCGTCGGTCTCGGGGTCGTAGTGGAGCGTGGTCTGCTCGACGCGGCCACCGTTCTCCAGGATCCCGCGCTGGCGCTCCAGCTCGCGCGCGAGGCCACGCTCGACAAAGCGGAAGGAGTTCATGTTCTTGAGCTCGGTCTTGGTGCCTAGAGTGCCGTCGGGATTGCGTATGGAGACGTTGGCATCACAGCGGAGTTGGCCCTTCTCCATGTCCGCCTCGGAGACGCCCACAGCGCGCAGGATGTCCTTGAGCTGATTGGCTGTAGCCCGCGCTGCTTCCGGCGAGGGAATGTCGGGTTCGGTGACGATCTCCATCAGGGGAGTGCCGCCGCGGTTGAAGTCGACCAGGGAGCCGACGGAGCCGTGCATGCGGCCCGAGGTGCCGACGTGTACGTTTTTCGCCGCGTCCTCCTCCAGGTGAAGCCGCGTGATGCCGACCCGGATCCTCCCTTCAGGGGTGGGGACGTCGATGTGGCCTCCCGTACAGATCGGCTCGTCGAACTGGGAGATCTGGTACCCCTTCGGGAGGTCGGGGTAGAAGTAGTTCTTCCTGGCGAAGATCGCCCTGTCTGCGACGTCGCAGTTGAGCGCGAGACCGGCCATCACCCCGAGCTCGACGGCCTTCTCGTTGGTAACGGGCAGGGCCCCCGGATGACCAAGGCAGACGGGACAGGTGTGGGTGTTCGGAGGATCACCGTAGGCCACCTTGCACCCGCAGAACATCTTGGTCGTAGTCGCCAGGTGAACGTGAAACTCGAGTCCTATGACCGCCTCGTAAGTACGCTTCTCCTGAACTTCCAAATGCCAGCCCCCGTGCCAGACTCGCCCGTCGTCGTGTTCTCTCATTCTAGCATCGCCGGGCGTCCGGTCTGGCCTGTGCGGCTGATGTTAGAATGCTTCTTAGGGAGGTCGTGTAAGCTTGCACACCGAGATAGAGACGCCGGAGTGAACAGGCCGCACCTCGTAGTCTTGCAAGGACCGGGCCTCGGCGACTTCTTCGAGATAACCGACGATGAGCTCGTTCTTGGCAGCGATCCGTTCAGGGCAGACATCGTGGTGCGTGACGTAGAGGTCGAACCACGTCACGCCGAACTCTACAGGGAATCCGGCGGCTATGCCCTGCGGAGCGTGGAAGCGGGGAAGACCATCGCGCTCAACGGTGAGGTCATGGAGGAACCAGGGTGTGGCCAGATCCTCTCCGACGGGGACCGCATACACGTGGGCGACTCCGTACTCGAGTTCTCGCACCAGGATGAGATCAAAGCCTCCTTCTACGAACAGTTGCACCACCTCGTGAACCGCGACCACCTCACGGGCCTCTTCTCCAAGGGGCGCTTCGACCGCGAGTTCGAGCACCGCCTCGAGGCGATGGCCGCCGAGGGGAGGCCCTTGAGCGTGCTCATGGCGGACATAGACAGCCTCAAGAAGATAAACGACGCCTACGGACACCTGCTCGGCGAGTTCGTCGTTGGTGAGATCGGACACATCATCGGCGCCATGCACGCAGAAGAGGGACGCAGCGCCACCCGCTTCGGCGGCGACGAGTACCAGAGCATCCTCCCCGACCTCTCCAAACAGGAGGCCCTGAGGGTGGCCGAGGAGATACGCTGCCGCGTCGAAGCATACACCTTCGAAAGGGACGACGTCGCCGCCACGACGACCATCTCCATAGGCGTCGCCAGCTACCCCGAGGACGGAACCACCCACCAGGAACTGACGCATGCCGCCGACGCAGCCCTCTACAGGGCCAAACGAGCCGGCGGCAACACGGTCAGCGATTAGCCCCAACGCCAGGCGACCACTCCTCGACGCTCCCCACCGGATGCCCGCAGGCATACGGCCCTGTCGCCTCTTTGAGTCCCGTGCATATAATGTGTCTGATGAAACGGTATCTGCGCACCGTGATGCCCGGGTGGCGGCCACGAAAAAGGAGGAAGGATGACCCAGCCACAAGCGGCGCCGCCGGGGGAGACCGGACACTGGTGGGCTCTAGCCTTGCGCGGCGCCATCGCCATACTCTTCGGGCTGGCCGCGCTCCTGCGACCGGGGATCGCCGTGGAGGCATTGATACTGCTGTTCGGCGCCTACGCCCTGGTCGACGGCGTGTTCTCGATAGTGGGCGTGTTCGGGGGCACCCGCGGAGGGACGCCCCGCTGGCTTCTACTCATCGAAGGAGTGGCCGGCATCCTCGCCGGCTTGATCGCCTTCGCCCTGCCAGGGCTGACCGCTGTTCTCCTTCTCTACCTCATCGCCGCCTGGGCCATCGTCACGGGGATCTCCGAGATAGCGATGGCCATCAGGCTGCGTAGGGAGATAAGGGGCGAATGGGCCCTTATCGTCGGTGGCGCTTTCTCCGTGCTCTTCGGGGTGATCCTGGCCGTAGTAGGGCCTGTGGCCGGGTTGCTCTCGCTCATATGGCTGATCGGGATCTACGCCGTGGCGTTCGGGATCATGCTGGTGATCACGGCCTTCAGGGTGCGCAGCGAGGAGAGCGGCGGCACCGACAGGCCGAGCAGGGTCGTCTGAGCCACCGACCACGTACCGGCTCACTCACCTGCCAGATAGCGAGGCCACGCAGATGACATTGTTCGCTAGCACGAAAATTCACGGGGAAGGCACCAAGGGACGAACGACCATGCGCACAGTGCGCTACAGCTCGTCTCTTCTCCGTGGTTAGCCGTGGCGCGAAAGCACACCCACAAGCACAGAACCCGGGCAGAAGCCAGGGTGTCTCGTCCCACCCCGATCCGCATCTCCAGGCGCACCAGGACCGCGCTCCTCGTGCTCGGTGTCATCGCGCTGGGGCTCTTTATGTGGGCGGCGCCGACGATCCCTGTCGTCCTGCTCGGCGGCTTCGCGCTCGCGCTCGTTCTCTCGTTCCCGGTGCGCTGGCTCTCCCATCTCATGCCGCGGTGGTTGGCGATGCTCGTCACCTTCCTGCTGTTGGCCGGCATCATCACCCTGGCTTTCCTGGTCCTCGTGCCCATCCTTGTAGTGCAGCTCGTCTCGTTTGTTAAGGCGGTGCCGCACATCGCGACGGAAGCGAGGAGCACCATGCGGAGCCTGCTGCAGCCGCTCACGGACAGCGGCATCCTGAAGGAGACCCCGGACGAGTTCATGGTGCGGCTGGGGCGGGATCTCCTGGATCTGGCCCAGAGCGTGGGGAAGCAGGTTCTCGGCAGGCTGGTGGGCTTCCTCTCGGGCACGATCAGCGTGGTCCTGACCCTCTTCGGGGTACTCTTCGTCTCGGTCTATCTCCTGGCCAACGTGCGCAAGATCAAGGCCACGTTTCTTATAGCGGCGCCGAAGCGCTACAGGCGAGACGCCGCCGAACTGTGGGAGAGCGAAGGAGTCTCCCTGTCGCGCTACTTGAGTGGACTGGGGCTTGATATGGTTATACAAGGCGCCATCTCGACCGTGGGGTTATTCCTGCTCGGGGTCCCCTACGCGCTATTGCTCGGCACCTGGGTTGCGATCACGGCGATCATCCCCTACCTCGGGGCGTGGCTCGGCGCCATACCGGCGGTCATAGTCGCCCTCACCATCTCCCCAGCCAAGGCGTTTCTGACGGCCCTGCTCTACCTGATAGTACAGCAGATCGAGGGCAACGTGTTACAGCCAAGGATACAGGGGCAAGCGCTCAACATGCCGTCGATCTTGATCTTCCTAGGCGTGATCGCAGGCGGGGAGATAGCGGGACTCCTCGGAATCCTGTTCGCCGTACCCACCCTGGCAGTCCTCAAAGTACTCTTCGACTTCTTCCGCGCCCGCCTGTATACAGAGTAGCATTTCAGCCAGTCAGCACTTCAGCATTTCAGCTTGGTTGGGGAGAGGTTTGGGTTCGTTTTGCTCTGCGGTGGATAAGGCCCCGCATCGGGCCTCGCTGAGCAAGCACTTGCTGAAGTGCTGGGAACCGCCGCAGGCGGCGGGTTGACTGGCTGAAATGCGCGGGTTGGGGAAGGGTGACCCTTCCCCAACCCGCTTCACGGTTTCATCTGGAAGCGGAAGTCGGCCACCTGCTCGGTGGCCCGGGCGGCCCGCAGGAGTATAGGCTCGGTGAAGTGGTCGCCCATGAGCTGGACGCCGACGGGGAGCCCCTCCGAGAGGCCTGCCGGGACGCTAATTGCCGGGATGCCGGCGAGGTTCGCGGGGACGGCGCAGATGTCGTTGGCGTACATGGCGAGGGGGTCGTCCACCTTCTCCCCGATCTCGAACGCCACCGAGGGTGCTGTCGGCGAGAGCAGGACGTCGTAGCGGGCGAAGGCCGCCCGGAAATCCTCGACGATCCTGGTACGGACCTTCTGCGCCTGGGCGTAGTAAGCGTCGTAGTAGCCCGAAGACAGGGCGTAGGTGCCAAGCATGATCCTTCGCTTCGCCTCGTCCCCAAAGCCCTCCTCGCGCGTCTCGCGGTACATCTCGTGTACGCCGTCCTCGGGGACTCTCAAGCCGTAGCGTACGCCGTCGAAGCGGGCGAGGTTCGAGGAGACCTCCGCGGGGGCGATGATGTAGTAGGCGGGAAGCCCGTACCCGGAATGCGGCAGGCTCGCCTCCCCCACCTCGGCACCCGCGCTTTCGAGATCACGGGCCACCTTCTCGACGACCTCGTGTACGCCGGGCTCTATCCCCTCCCCCATCAACTCGGGCACCACCCCGATCCGCAGGCCCTGCATGCCGTCGTCCAGGTTCGTGAGGTAGTCGGGGACTTCAACGTTGGCGCTCGTCGAGTCGCGGGGGTCGTGGCCGGCGATGGCCTGCAACAGGAGGGCCGCGTCCCGCACGTCGCGGGTCATCGGCCCGACCACGTCGAGCGAGGAGGCGAAGGCGATCAGACCGTAGCGCGAGACTCGCCCGTAGGTTGGCTTGAGCCCGACGATGCCGCAGAGCGCCGCAGGCTGACGCACGGAGCCGCCGGTGTCCGTTCCGAGCGCCCACCAGCCCTCGCCCGCCGCGACCGCAACGGCGGATCCACCCGAAGATCCGCCGGGAACGCGGGCCAGGTCCCAGGGGTTGCGACTGGGACCCCAGGCCGAGTTCTCCGTCGATGAGCCCATCGCGAACTCGTCGCAGTTGGCCTTGCCGACCATGACGAGGTCCTCGCCGAAGTTCAGTAGCGCCGAGGCGTCGTAGAGTGGCTCGAAGTTCTCGAGGATCCTCGACCCGCACGTCGTCCTCACGCCCCGCGTAGAGAGCACGTCCTTGACGGCGAGTGGGACTCCCTCCCAGAGCGCACGCCCGCCGTTTTTGGCGTCGACCGTCGCTGCGCGCTCGAGCGCCAGCTCGGGGGTGGTCGTCACGAAGGCTTTGACCTCTTCCTCTACCTCACCTGTGCGCGTGTTGGCGACCTCGGCGGCCTCGCGGGCCGAGACTTCGCCGGCTTCTATCTCCTTGGCGAGCCCGTAGGCCGTGAGGTCGAGCAGGCTGTGGGGCATCTCAGTCGATCCTGGGGACGGCGAAGAGGTCATCGACGCGCTCGGGGGCCGGGGAGAGGGCCTCTTCCTGAGAGAACTCGGGGCGCGGCTCGTCGGAGCGTAGGACGTTCGCGAGATCGAGCGGGTTCGCCGTCGGGGGCACGTCGGCGAGATCCAACTCCTGGATCTTCTCTATGCTGTCGAGGATCGCGTCGAGCTGCCCGCCCATCTTCTCTATCTCATCGTCCGCGAGTCCCAACCGCGCCAGATTCGCAACGTGGCGCACCTGCTCTTCGGATATCATGTCCTGGCTCCGGTCTTTCGCCTGTAGAATCAGGACTTATCTTAACGCAGCGTCAGCAGCCTAGGAAGGAGACAAGAGCTAGGCCCGTCAGAAAGACCCTGTATCAGTGAGAAGGCTCATGAGACAGCCGCGAGACCCCCTACGGAGGAGAGAGCCAGGAGATGGAGATCCACGAGGCAGCGAGCGCATCCGACCAGACCACTCCCGAGGACAGGAGAGGGCACCCAGGCTACCAGCCCATAGAGAACTACGGGATCATCGGGGACCTGCACACCACGGCCCTGGTGGGGATCGACGGTTCTATAAACTGGCTGTGCCTGCCGCACCACGACTCCCCAAGTGTCTTCGCCGCCATCCTCGACGACGCGAAAGGCGGACGGTTCAAGGTCTCGCCCGTAGGGGATGAGGTCACCACCAAACAGCTCTACTGGCCCGACACCAATGTGCTCGTCACGCGCTTCTTCACACCCGACGGGGTCGGGGAGGTCACGGACTATATGCCGATCGGCGCATCCGCGGAGGGGCGACACCGGATCGTCCGCCGCGTCGAGGTCGTGCGTGGCACCATGACCTTCTGGATGGAGTGTTCCCCGGCCTTCGATTACGCCCGCAAGCAACACGAGACCAATATCGTCGCCGACGGGGCGACCTTTCATTCTCCGGAACTCAGCCTGGGACTGGCGTCGTTCGTCCCCTTACAGCAAGAGGACGATGGGGCCTTCGCCGAGTTCACGCTGCAAGAGGAACAGTCTACGGTGTTCGTGCTCAGGGAGATAGGGGCCGGGGAGGACTGCGGGGTCAGTTTCTCCAGGGTGGAGGAAGAAGAGATCTTCATGCAGACCGTCGAGTACTGGCGTCGCTGGCTCTCCAAGTGCACCTACACGGGCCGCTGGCGCGAGATGGTCCGCCGCTCGGCCCTGACCCTGAAGTTGCTGACCTTCGAGCCGACCGGCGCGATAGTGGCGGCCTCCACCATGGGTCTGCCCGAGAGCGTCGGCGGAGAACGCAACTGGGACTACCGCTACACCTGGATCAGGGACGCCGCATTCACCCTCTACGGGCTTTTGCGCATCGGGTTCACAGATGAGGCAAGAGGGTTCATGAACTGGCTGGGGTCGCGCTGCCACAGCTCCAACTCCGACGGATCGTTGCAACTCATGTACGGGATAGACGGGCGCCAGGACCTGACGGAGGAGACCCTCGACCACCTCGACGGCTATCGCGGCTCACGTCCTGTCCGGCTCGGGAACGGGGCCTACAATCAGTTGCAGCTCGATATCTACGGCGAGCTTATGGACGCCGTCTACCTCTACAACAAGCACGGCTCCCCAATCTCCTACGACCTGTGGACCCATCTGCGGGGCCTGATCAACTGGGTCTGCGACAATTGGCAGCGCAAGGACGAGGGGATCTGGGAGACCAGGGGCGGCCGCAGGAACTTCGTGTACTCCAGGCTCATGTGCTGGGTCGCACTGGATAGAGGCTTGAGACTCGCCGACAAGCGCTCCTTTCCCGCCGACCGCGAGAAGTGGCTCAAGGTCCGCGACGAGATCTACGAGGAGATCATGGAGAAAGGCTGGAGCCCCGAGCGTGAGGCTTTCGTGCAGTCCTACGGCGACGACACCCTGGACGCGTCGAACCTGATCATGCCCCTCGTTTTCTTCCTTTCGCCGAGCGATCCCAGGATGCTCAACACCCTCGACGCCATCAACCGCCCACCGAAGGACGGAGGGCTCGTCTCCAACAGCCTCGTCTACCGCTACGACGTGCAGAAGTCGGCCGACGGCCTGGCTGGCGAGGAAGGGACCTTCAGCCTCTGCACCTTCTGGCTCGTCGAGGCGCTGACGCGGGCGGGGCGGCTCGAGGAATCCCGCCTTATCTTCGAGCACATGCTCGGCTACGCCAACCACCTCGGGCTCTACGCCGAGGAGATCGGAAACCACGGCGAGGCCCTGGGCAACTTCCCGCAGGCCTTCACGCACCTGACCCTCATCAGCGCGGCCTACAACCTCGATAGGGCGCTCGGACCCAGGGGTTGACCCGATGCCTACCGAAGAGGCACGAACGAGCACCACTAGAAAGGAGCTTCCCTCTATGGCAGCACAGCATTACGACGCCGTGGTGATCGGGGCGGGCCAGGCCGGGGTCCCGCTCTCTCAGGCGCTCGCCAGGGCGGGACGTAGGACGGCCCTGATCGAGCGTGAGCACGTCGGAGGGACGTGCATCAACGAGGGATGCACCCCCACCAAGACGATGGTAGCCAGCGCCAAGGTCGCCTACTTCGACCGTCGCTCGGCCGACTACGGCGTCAGCGACGGGCAGGTGAACGTCGACATGGTGGCGGTGCGCCAACGCAAGCGCGACATGGTGAGGAGCTTCCGCAGCGGCAGTGAGAGGCGCCTGCACGACGCGGGCGTGGACCTGATCATGGGCGAAGCACGCTTCTCCGGCCCGAAGGAGCTCGAGGTGCGCCTCAACGATGGCGGCGAAACCCTCCATCTCACCGCCGACAACATCTTCATCAACACCGGCGCCCGGCCCGCAAACCCGCCGATCGAGGGCCTCGATAGCGTGGACGCTCTGAACTCCACCTCCATCATGGAACTTGATGAGGTCCCCGACCACCTCCTCGTCTTGGGCGGCAGCTACGTCGGTCTGGAGTTCGCCCAGATGTTCAGGCGCTTCGGCAGCCAGGTCACCGTCGTGCAGCGGGACGAGCGGTTGATGGCACGCGAGGATGCCGACGTGGCCGAGGCGGTCGCCCAGATCATGAGAGAGGACGGTATCGAGGTCCTGCTTTCGACCCAGACCCAGCGCGCCGCGCAGGAGGACGGGAAGATCTTTCTGACGGTCAACACGCCCGAAGGGGAAAGGACTCTGGAAGGCTCGCATCTCCTGGTGGCGGCAGGACGACCGCCCAACACCGAGACGCTCAACCTCGAGGCGGCCGGGATAGAGACAGACAGGCGTGGCCACATCGAGGTCAACGACCGGTTGGAGAGCAGCGCGGAGGGCGTCTACGCCCTCGGAGACGTGAAGGGCGGTCCTGCCTTCACACACATCTCCTACGACGACTTCCGCATCATCCGCACCAATTTGCTCGAAGGCGGGAACGCCACCATCACCGGTCGCAAGGTGCCCTACACGGTCTTTATCGACCCGCAGTTGGGCAGGGCGGGCTTGAGCGAACAGGAAGCCCGCGAGCAGGGCCTCAACGTTCGCGTAGCCAAGATACCCATGAGCTACGTGACCCGGGCCGTGGAGGTCGACGAGCCCCGGGGCTTCATGAAGGCCGTGGTGGACGCGGAGACCGACCAGATCCTGGGCTGCGCGATCCTGGGCGTGGAGGGAGGCGAGGTGGCCGCCATGCTGCAGATAGCCATGATGGGAGGAGTGCCCTACACGATCCTCCGGGAGACCGTCTTCGCGCACCCGACGTTGTCTGAGTCGCTGAACACCCTCTTCGCGGCCGTGGGGCA
>Ga0126309_10000470_pt1 | contig 13479 bp, 12 predicted proteins | sample Plot56_FD_92541 | JGI IMG/M metagenome (GOLD analysis project Ga0126309, IMG submission 92541) | Serpentine soil microbial communities from UC McLaughlin Reserve, CA, USA - Plot56 | ecosystem: Environmental > Terrestrial > Soil > Grasslands | place: USA: UC McLaughlin Reserve, Lake County...
CAAGACGGAGATGGACGACGAGGACCAGGGCGCCGGCGGCTACACCGACGCGGACATCGAGGGCCGCGTGCCTTTGGGCCGCTTCGCCACCCCCGAGGACGTCGCCCGCGCCGTCGCCTTCCTAGCCGACCCGGAGTGGAGCGGCTTCGTCAACGGACACACCCTCTCCGTGGACGGCGGCTGGTTCGCGGACGGCTCTTGGGAGGGCCTGAGGCGGCGTAAACAAGGTGGTTAGGGCTGCTTGCTATCTGCGAAAGCCGCGAAGGCGGCGTTCGGGTTCGGGCTCTTCCCCGTTCTTGGGTTCGTATTAGGCTTCCGGGCATGATGCGCGCCCGGGATGCTCTGGAGATCGTGGATCGCCTGAGCGCCGCGGGCGTGCAGGCGTGGCTCGACGGGGGATGGGGCGTGGACGCCTTGATCGGACGGCAGACCCGTGACCACGACGATCTGGACGTTGTGATCCCGCTTGACGAAAGCGACGGGGTGCGACGTACCCTGACCTCACTCGGCTTCGAGCTTGCGGAGGACGACCCGACCCTCTGCTTTGTGGCCCGCGATGCAGGCGACCGCCGCGTGGACGTCCATACCGCCGCTTTCGACGATGGGGGCGGAGCACTCCAACGACAGGAGGACGGCACCTTTTGGCGCTACCCGGCGGAAAGCTTCTCCGGGATCGGGCGGGTGGGCGGTCGCGAGGTGGCCTGCCTCTCGGCGGAGGCACAGGTTCTCTGCCACTGCAACTACGAGCCCGATGAGACGGACCGCCGGGATATGAAACTGCTCGCGCAGGGCCGCGGGTTGGTGCTGCCGCAACCCTACCGGCCTTGAAGCCCGCAGCTAGTCCGGTATCGTCACGTTCTCCAGGCCCCGTTCGGCCGGTGGGAACCGGGGGTCCATCGCCTCGAGGGTGTCGGCTATGGTGCGGGCGACGACGAGGTTGCGGTACCACTTCTTGTTGGCCGGCACGACGTACCAGGGGGCGTGTTCGGTAGAGCACTCGTTTATGGCGTCCTCGAAGGCGGCCTGGTAGTCGTCCCAGAAGGCCCTTTCTCTTATGTCGTTCTTCGAGAACTTCCAGCGCTTGTCCGGGTCGGCGAGGCGGGCCTCGAGGCGGCGCTTCTGCTCGTCCTTGGAGACGTGGAGGAAGAACTTGAGGACCCTTATGCCGTTGCGGGTGAGGTTGCGCTCGAACTCGTTGATCAGGGCGTAGCGCTCGCGCCACACGTTTTCATCCACCAGGCCTTTGACCCGCACCACCAGCACGTCCTCGTAGTGGGAGCGGTTGAAGATCCCGATCCTGCCCCTCGCCGGCGCGCTCTTGTGGTAGCGCCACAGAAAGTCGTGGTTTGCCTCCTCGGGGTTGGGCGCCTTGAACGAGGAGACCCTGCACCCTTGCGGGTTGACCCCGCCGAAGACGTGCTTGATGGTCCCGTCCTTGCCCCCGGTGTCCATGGCCTGCAGCACGACGAGCAGGCCCTGCCGGTTCTCGGCGTAGAGGCGCTCCTGGAGGTCCCTTATGCGCCGGCGCTGCGTCTCGAGCTCTTTGAGGACCTCCTTTTTCTTGCGGTAGTGCTCGGTCTGGCCCGGGTCTACGCCCGCGAGGACCAGCCGGCCGCCGGGCTCGGCGCGGTAGCGCGGGTAGCCGGGCGGGGAGTCCGCGGCGGTCCTCCCCGGCGTCACCGCGCCGCCTCTCTGCGTGCTGCTGCGTCCCATATCGGCCCCTTCGGGGATACGCCCGCGCGACAACCCGCCCGGCACGTGCGGCCGGCTGCTACGGGGAGGCTCAGAACCGCTGGCGGGGCTCGTCGCGGACAAAGACCGACAGGGCGAGCGGCTCCCCGAGCGCGTACGTCCCCCCGTCCTCATCCCTGACGGTCACGACCCCGTCGAGGTCCCGTATCTCCTCGACGTGCAGGAGCCGCCCCGGGACGAGCCCCCGCTCCCCGAGGTAGTCAAGCGCCCCCGTGCTCTCGTCGCTGACCTTGTAGATCCGGACCCACGCGCCAGGCTCGGACTTCCGCAACGGGGACGAATCGTCGACAGCCAGGGCTCCCTCGGTAGTCGGGATGGGATCTCCGTGCGGATCCCGCTCCGGGTGGCCGAGAAACTCGGCCAACCGCTCCGTGAACCCGTCGGAGACGGCGTGCTCCAGCCGCTCCGCCTCCCCGTGCACCTCCTGCCAGTCGTACCCGAGGTGCTCAAGCAGGAAGGTCTCGATCAGGCGGTGCCGCCTCACCAGCCGCAACGCCTCAGACCGCCCCAGCTCCGTCAGCGAAGCCCCCCTGTAACGCTCGTACTCGACGAGGCCCATCTCCTGCAACCGCCCGAACATGTTGGAGACCGAGGCCGCTGAGATCGAAAGCCGCGTCGCCACACCCTTGGTGGAGGCGGCGTCACCAGCACCCCCGGCGAGCTCCCATACCGCCTTCAGGTAGTCCTCGACGGAGGAGGAAGTGGAACGGGACTCGGCGACGTCGCTCATCTCGGAACCCATACTAGCCGATACGAGACCATTAGCAAGACCAGACCTCCTTGACTATTCATCGCATCTCACTATAAGATTAGCCAAGGCTAAATTTCAGATTGTAGGAGTTTTCCATGAGCGTAAAGGCGGATGAGACGATCAAAGGCGTCGAGGGGGTATTGCCCGGGGAGAGCGCGACGGCCCGGGCCGCGCACGCTTCGTTGAAGGGGGACCGCAAAGGTCTCGGGAGGTTGTGGCCTTTTCTCGGGCCCGCGTTCATCGCGGCGGTGGCATACATAGACCCTGGGAACTTCGCGACGAACATTTCGGCTGGGGCGCAGTACGGTTACATGCTTCTGTGGGTGATCCTGGTCTCCAACCTGATGGCCATGCTCATCCAGTCGATGTCGGCGAAGCTCGGGATCGCGACGGGGAAGAACCTTCCTGAGGTTTGCCGGGAGAGGTTCCCGAGGGCCGTGTCCGTTAGTTTGTGGGTGCAGGGTGAGATCATCGCCATGGCGACCGACCTGGCGGAGTTTATAGGGGCTGCGTTGGCGCTCAACCTGCTGTTCGGCATACCCCTCCTGCCCGCAGGGCTGCTCACCGCCGTCGGGGCCTTCGGGATCCTCGAGCTGCAGCGCAAAGGGTTCAGGCCTTTAGAGGCGGTCATCGCCGGTATGCTCGGGGTGATCCTGCTCTCCTTCGCCTTCCAGATGTTCTACGCGGAGCCCGAGGCGGACCGCGTCCTGGCCGGCCTGTTCACGCCCCGGTTCGCTGACGCCGAGAGCGTGCTGCTCGCCAGCGGCATCCTTGGCGCTACGGTCATGCCGCACGTCATCTACCTGCACTCGGCGCTCACCCAGAACCGGGTGGTGGGCCGCTCCCAGGAGGAGAGGAAGAAGATCTTCCGCTTCGAGCTCGTGGACGTGGTTATAGCGATGGCGATAGCCGGCACCATCAACGCCAGCATGCTCATCATGGCGGCGGCCCTCTTCAACGCCAACGGCCTGACGGGGGTCGCGGACATCGACGAGGCCTTCAGGCAGCTCGGCATCCTCGTAAGCGACAACTCGGCGACCATCTTCGGGGTGGCGCTCCTGATGAGCGGCTTCTCAAGCTCTTCGGTGGGTACCATGAGCGGGCAGGTAATCATGCAGGGCTTCATCAACCGCCGGATACCGCTGTTCTTGAGGCGTGTGATCACGATGGCGCCGGCCCTCATCATCCTCGCCGTCGGGGTCAACCCGAGCCGGTCCCTGGTCATAAGCCAGGTCGTGCTCTCTTTCGGCATCCCGTTCGCGCTCGTCCCGCTGCTCATCTTCTGCCGCGACCGGGGCCTGATGGGAAGCCTCGTCAACCATCGCCTCACTACCGCGGTCGCCACGATAGTCGTCGCGCTGATCGTCTCCCTGAACATCTTCCTCATCTACCAGACGTTCTTCGCGTGAAGTCGCCAGGGCCGAAAGCCTTCGGCCCGGACCGAGAGGGGCCAAATCCGGTTTCGGGTGTGTTATTAAACGTGGGTGGAATTTATCGATGATCGGGCACGCAATCCGTATGGGTCCCCATGACGGAGGCCATCGCGGGCCTGCCGCCCGTCGTGCAGGCCCTGCTGGCGACCCTGTTCACGTGGGGCATGACGGCGGCGGGGGCCGCCCTGGTCTTCGGGACGAAGAACGTGCCGCGCAAGCTGCTCGATGCCATGCTCGGGTTCGCGGCTGGGGTCATGATCGCGGCCAGCTTCTGGTCGCTCCTCGCGCCCGCGATAGAGCTCTCCGAGGACGGCAGCCTGCCGGTGTGGGTGCCCCCGGTCGTCGGGTTCCTCGCCGGTGGCGTCTTCCTGCGGCTGCTGGACAAGGCGCTGCCGCACTTGCACCCTGGGATGAAGCTGTCCGAGGCTGAGGGGCCGCACACGAGCTGGCGGCGGAGCGTGCTGCTCGTCTCGGCCATAACGCTCCATAACATCCCGGAAGGGCTGGCCGTCGGGGTGGCGTTCGGGGCCGTCGGGGCCGGCCTCACGGGCGGGGTACCGGGCGCCACGCCCGGCGCGGCCGTCGCGCTCGCGGTCGGCATCGGTCTCCAGAACTTCCCCGAGGGGACGGCGGTCGCCATGCCCCTAAGGCGGGAGGGGATGAGCAGGGGAAGGAGCTTCTTCTACGGCCAGCTCTCGGGCGTGGTCGAGCCCATGGCGGCCGTCGTGGGGGCTGCCGCGGTGCTCTTCGCGCAGCCGATCCTGCCCTACGCGCTCGCCTTCGCGGCAGGGGCCATGATCTTCGTCGTCGCGGAGGAGCTGATCCCCGAGGCCAAGCGCGGCAGCCCCGACATCGCCGCCATGTCCCTCATGGTCGGCTTCGCCGTCATGATGACCCTCGACGTAGCACTCGGGTAGCCGGCACCCCCGGCCCGGGTCCCGCTGGCTGGCCGGTTAGACTCCGAGACCCCCGCATGGGAGCGGCGGACCCGAGACGTGAGACACATCGTCTCTTGACACCGTAGGTTAGTAACAATACACTAACCTGCATGAAAACCGCGAGAGATTCGAACCTCGACGCCGGGGTCCGCAAGAGCGCCGAGGAGCGGCGCGAGGAGATCCTGGAGGCAGCCATAGAAGAGTTCGCAGCCAGGGGGTTGCGTGGAGCCTCGATCGAGAGCGTGGCCGAACGGGTGGGCGTCTCCCAGCCCTACGTCTACAAGCTCTTCGGCACCAAGAAGGACCTCTTCCTGGCCGCCTCGGGGCGGGTGCGCGAGCGCATCCAGGAGGCCTTCCGCGAGGCGGCGGAGGCCGACCCCGAGAATGCCCTCGCTGCGATGGGTCACTCGTACGACCGCTCGCTTTTCGGGCGCAAGGAGCGGCTGATGCTGCTGCAGGGCTTCGCCGCCTCACACGACGAAGACGTGCGCGAGGCGGTAGGAGAAGGCTACGCCGGGCTCTGGCGCTTCGTGAAAGGGACCAGCGGCGCAAGCGACGAGGAGGTCAGGAATTTTTTCGCGATGGGGATGCTCATGACGGTGGACGCGGCTATCGGGCTGACAGAGAAACTAGGGAAGCAGGTGGGCATCGGGGACCAGATGGGCGAAGAGTGAACGGAGAGACCAATTTTTTTGTCCCACTAAATTAGTAAATAGTTACTATCAAAACAACGAACGGTGCCAAAGGAGGCGATAGCATGGACGGATTGGGAAGAGGTCGCAAGCGGGAGGGTGGCGGGGGGGAGTGTCTGCCCGCGACGTTCTGGGGGAGGATCGCCGGTGTTCCGGGGGGACGCGTGGGCAAGTGGTTGGTCGTGGCCGTCTGGGCGGCGCTGGCCGTGGCCGCGGTGCCGCTCGCGGGGAGGCTCGCCGATGTCCAGGAGGGCGACGCGTCGGCGTTCTTGCCGTGGGGTGCCGAGTCGACGAAGGTCTACGAGCTGCGGGGGCGGTTCGAGGGCGGGCGGGATCTCCCGGCCGTCGTGGTCTACGCCCGCGACGGCGGCATCACCGCAGTGGATCGGGAAGAGGCCGGCCAAGACCGGGAGGAGTTGTCCGGTCTCGTGACCGGGGGACGGAAGGTCGGCGGGCCGGTGCCCTCGCGAGACGGGGAGGCGCTTACGCTCTCGGTCCCGCTGCGACCGGGCGAGGACACCGGCGCGTTCGCCGAGAAGGTCGAGGAGGTACGGCGGATCGTGGGCGAGGGCGCACCCGACGGGCTTGCGGTCGAGGTGACCGGGCCTGCCGGGACGGCCGCCGACCAGGCGCTCGAGGGCGTCGATACTACGCTCTTGTTCGCCACGATCACGGTGGTCACGCTGCTCTTGCTCATCACCTATCGTAGCCCTTCGCTGTGGCTCTTGCCGCTCATCAGCGTGGGCCTGGCGGCGCAGCTCGCGGGAGCCGTCGTCTACCTGCTCGCCAGGTACTCCGGCCTGACGGTCGACGTGCAGAGCGCGAGCATCCTCCCCGTGCTCGTCTTCGGGGCGGGCACCGATTACGCCTTGCTCCTGATCTCCCGCTACCGGGAAGAGCTACGCCGCCGCGCCGATCGCCACGAGGCGATTGCCGTCGCGGTCCGCCACGCCGGACCGGCCATCGCCGCCTCAGCCGTGACCGTGGCCGCCTGCCTGCTGTGCCTGCTCGCGGCTGACCTCAACTCCAACCGCGCCCTGGGCATAGTCGGCGCCGTGGGCATAATCTGTGCGCTTCTGGCGCTGACCACGCTCTTGCCTGCTCTGCTGGCGATCTTCGGCCGGCCCTTGTTCTGGCCGCTCGTCCCCAGGTACGGCGTCGCGGTACGGGAGGACGGAACCCTCTGGTCCCGGGTCGGCGGGTTGGTGGCCCGCGGTCCGAGGGTGGCGTGGGTATGCACCGCCGTCTTCCTTGTTGCGCTCATCTTCGGCCTGGGCGATGCCGAGATCGGGCTCACCACAGAGCAAACGTTTCGCGGTACGCCAGAGTCGGTGGTAGGCCAGGAGACGCTCGCGGAACACTACCCGGCCGGCTCCTCGAATCCGGCGCTGGTCGTCGCGAACGCCGCTGTGGAGAGAGAGGTCACCGAGACGGTCGACGGCACCGCCGGCGTCTCGCAGGTGATGCCCGGCGCCGGGTCGCGCTCCGGCGGCCTCGTGCAGATCCCCGTCGTACTCGACGACCCGCCAGACGGTGCCGCCGCCGAGAGAACCGTCGAGAGGCTGCGCGAAGAGGTCAGCCATATTGATGGGGCGGAGGCCCTCGTGGGCGGCGCCACGGCGACCGGGCTCGATACCAGGAACGCCGCCGCCCACGACCGCGGGGTGGTGATGCCGCTCGTGCTCGCCGTGGTGTTCGTGGTCCTCGCGTTGCTCTTGCGGGCACTCGTCGCGCCGCTCGTGCTCATCGTTACCGTCGTGCTCTCGTTCTTTGCGGCCCTGGGGGCCAGCGCCTTCGTCTTCGAGCACATGCTCGGGTTCGAGGCCCTGGACAGCTCGCTCGTCCTGTTCGGGTTCGTCTTTCTCGTCGCCCTTGGGATCGACTACAACATCTTCCTTATGACCCGTATCCGCGAGGAGGTGGAAAAGACGGGGCACCGTTCCGGCGTGTTGCGCGGGCTCGCGGTGACCGGCGGGGTCATCACCAGCGCGGGGGTGGTGCTCGCGGCCACCTTCGCCGTTCTCGCCGTGCTGCCGCTCGTCGTCTTCGCCCAGATCGGCTTCCTCGTCGCCTTCGGGATACTGCTCGACACCTTCGTCGTCCGCTCGCTGCTCGTTCCGGCGCTCGCCCTCGACCTGGGGGCGGGGATCTGGTGGCCGAGCAAGCTCTCCCGTCGCCCGCCTGACGAGGATCTCGTCGTCCCTGCCGTGCCGGTGAAGGTCGGCGCGGAAGACGGATAGCCTACCGTATCCGCCAGAGGGCCCTGCCTACGAAGGCAAGGAGTGAATCGCATCGTGGATATTACGACGGGTAGGGATCGCGTACGAAGCCACGGCGGTCGATTGGGCCGTCTCCGGCTTCCGCGGTCTGTTCGAAGGGAGAGCCCCGCAGATATACTGCCGCCGTGGAGAGGCCGCATCTACGGAAGGTCGGGGGCGGAGGCCCGGGGGCCTCCGCGGTCGCGGTGTGGGCGTGGGTTCTCTACGACTTCGCCAACACGATCTTCGCTGTCACCGTGCTCAGCCTGTTCTTCCCGCTCTGGGTGGAGGAGAGGGTCGGGGGTGGCGCGTTCTTTTCGGCGCCTGGCCTCGTCAACGCCGCGACGGCAGTGTCGGCGCTGCTCGTGGTCATCTCGGCCCCTGTGCTCGGGGCCGTCGCGGACTTTCGCCAGCGAAGGGTGCCCTACCTCGTCGCGCTGACCCTGGCCGCCGTGGGCCTTACGGCGGCGCTCGACCTGGCGGGCGGGGTGGCGGTGGGGCTCGCCATCTTCGTGGCGGCCACTCTGGCATACGAGTCGGCGCTCGTCTTCTACAACGCGCTCTTGCCGGCCGTCTCCGCGGGGAGGGGGGAGGGGCGCGTCAGCGGCTACGGCACCGCCGCGGGGTACGTCGGCACCATCCTGGCCCTCCTCGTCCTTACGTTTTTCGTGGAGAACGGGGAGGCCTTGCGCTCCTTCTTGGGCCCGCTGGGCGGCTGGCTCGATACGGGGGAGGAGGCGAACTCGAACGCCTTCCTACCGACGGCCGTGCTCTACCTGGTCTTCAGCCTGCCCGCGTTCTTCCTCGTGCCCGACCCGGCGGTGCGGGCGCGCCGCCCCGTCTCTCTAGGACTGGCCTACAGGGACGTGTACAGGACGCTGAGGAACCTTGGGGGTTACGCGGGGGTGGGCACGTTCATCCTGGCGACGGTGCTCTACACGGACGCGGCCAACACGACCATAGCGAACATGGGGCTCTACGGGCGGGTCGTCTTCGGGATGGACACGGGGCAGGTGACGAGCCTCCTCCTCTTCTCGACCGTGTTCGCCGTCGTGGGCTCGGCCGTCTTCGGCTTCCTGTGCGACGGGGTCGGCCCGAAGAGGTCGCTGCTCGCCGTGCTCGCGCTCTGGTTCGTCGCCATCGTGCTCGCCGCGGGCGCGCCGGGCGCCTGGATGCTCTTCGTGGCGGGTCCCATCGTCGGCGTGGCGCTCGGCGGGATGTGGACCGTCGGGCGTGTCATGCTCGTGGCGCTCTCGCCGCCGGAGAAGCTCGGGGAGTTCTTCGGCCTCTTCTCGCTCGCCGGCAAGGTCTCGGCCGTCTTCGGGCCGGCGCTCACGACCGCGCTTCTCTTCGCGTTCGGGGGAGGCGCCCTCGGCTACAGGCTCTCCATCGGCTCGCTCGCGGTAATCATGGCGGCGGGCATCTACTTTCTAGTGCGCGTCCCCGACGCCAGGACCGGGCCAGGGCGGGCCGCCCCACTTGATTCGCCGGCCGCCCGGGCCGAAGATGTAGGGCGATGAAGGGCACGTACAGATGAGGCACGTGGCGCTCAGGGGCCGGGTCGTGACCGACTACGAGGTCTGGCCCGAGGGCACCGTCCTCCTCGGCGACGGGGCCGTGGCCGACGTTGACCGGGAAGGGTCCTCGCTGGCGGACGAGGCGGACGAGGTGCACGAGTACCCGGAGTCCCTGATCCTGCCAGGCTTCGTCGACCTGCAGGTGAACGGCGCCTTCGGCGTGGACGTGGCCTCAGAGCCAGACCGGCTCGACGAGCTCTCGCGGGCACTGCTGCGGACCGGGACCACCGCGTACCTTCCGACCGTGATCTCCTCCCCCGAGAGCCTCTACGAGGAGACGCTGCCCGCAATCGCCGGTATCACCGGCGGGCCCAAGGAGGGGGCCGAGGTGCTCGGGGTCCACCTCGAGGGGCCCTTCCTGAACCTGGACAAGAGGGGTGCGCACGCCGCCGCCCACGTCGCGCGCCCCAACCCGGGCCTGCTCGCCCGGCTGATGGACCTCGGCCCCGTGCGGATGATCACGCTCGCGCCGGAGCTTCCGGGGGCCGGCGACCTTATAGGTCAGGCCGTGGCCCGCGGGGTGGTGGCCTGCGCCGGCCACTCGGACGCGGGCTTCGAGCTCGCCTACGGGACCTTCGACGGCACGGTCGGCGGCGTGACCCACCTCTTCAACGCGATGAGCCCCTTGCACCACCGCGAGCCGGGCCTGCCTGGGGCCGCCTTCGCCCACCCGCGGGTCTCTTGTGGCATCATCGCGGATGGGCACCACGTCCACCCGGAGATGGTAGGTCTCGCCTTCCGCATGCTCGGCCCCGACCGCCTCTGCCTGGTCACGGACGCCATAGCCGCGGCCGGCGCCCCCGCCGGCGAGTACCGCCTCGCCACCCGCACCGTCTACTCCGACGGCGGAGTACCTAGGCTCGGCAGCGGTGCCATCGCCGGCAGCGTCCTCACGATGGAGGAGGCCTTCCGCAACATCCTGGCGTTTACGGGCTGCACCGTGCCGGAGGCCGCCCGCATGGCCTCCACGGGACCGGCCAGGCTTCTAGGCGAGGGCCGCCGCAAGGGGCGCCTCATCCCCGGCTACGACGCAGACGTCACCGTGCTCTACCCCGACCTCTCCGTCGAGGCCGTCTGGCGGGGAGGCCGGAACGTGTACTCGAGGGCGCGGGCTTGAGGCGAACCTCGGGCGGCGTGACGGTCGAGTGCGTCCGCGGCGACATAACGGCGCAGGTCGACGTCGACGCCGTCGTCAACGCGGCAAACGCGCGCCTGGGGCCGGGCGGGGGCGTGGCCGGGGCCATCCATCGCGCCGCCGGGCCAGGGCTCGCGGAGGAGGCCATACCTCTAGGGCCTATACGCCCAGGGGAGGCCGTTATCACGGGCGGCCACGGGCTGCCCAACCGGTTCGTGATCCACGCCCTGGGACCCGTCTACGGCCAGGACCGGCCCGAGGCCGAGGTGTTGTCCCGCTGCTACCGCAACGCCCTCGCGCTGGCCGAGGAGAACGGGGCCGGCTCCGTCGCCTTCCCGGCCATCTCTACCGGCGTCTTCGGGTACCCTGTCGAGGAGGCCGCCGACGTCGCGCTCCGGACGGTGCGGGAGGCGTCGGAGGGTCTGCGCGTCGTGCGTCTGGTCCGCTTCGTGCTCTTCAGCGAGGGTGACCTCAGGGCCCACGAGAGGGCGCTAGCCCGCGTCCTGCCCGAAGCCTGAACAAGGGCCGAAAGGTACAAAAGGCCCGACGGCTTAGGAGGGGGAAATCACAAAGATTTTCTCTCTGTGGGCCGCCGGACTTTATGTGTATACCAGCCAGACGGGCCCCGAGTCAAACAGCGGACGTCCTTCGGGCGGGAAGATCCGGAAGCCGGCTTCCGTGCGTAGATAGGGACGACATGAGCGAACTCCGCGGGCGTCGCGAACTCCGCGGGCGTCGCCGCGGGCGTCCACGGCGCAGGAGAGGAGATACCGAGCATGAGGACACTGACGCTCTCGCCCTTCGCCGGGCTGGCCGGCATCGCGCCGCTCGTGGCAAGGGTGATCGTGGGCGTGATCATGGCGGCCCACGGGTTTCAGAAGCTGCTCGGGGGACCGGCCAACTTCGGGGCCTTCCTGCAACAACTCGGTGTCCCCGCCCCGACGCTCATGGCCTACGTTGTGACGTTCGTGGAGCTCGTCGGGGGGATACTCCTGATCCTCGGCCTCTTCTCGCGCCTGGCGGCCCTGCTGCTGACGATCGACCTCGTCTTCGCCATCCTGCTCGTCAAGCTGGGCATCGGCCTTATAGCACCAGCCGACCAGCCGGGCACCGGCTACGAGCTCGACCTCGCCCTTATCGCCGGGTTCCTCGTCGTCCTTTTCGCCGGGCCCGGCCCCGTCTCCGTAGACCGCGCCATCGGTCTCGACGGAAAGGAGACGGGCTAAAGCCCGTCCGCACGCGCGCTTCGCGAGCTTGTCTGCACGCTGCGCCCTTCGGGCTTCGCCCTCGGCCCGCTTCGGACCTTCGGTCCTCGCTCGTCAGCCTTCAGCTTCTCGCCGCCCGGGGGCGGAACGGGTCGCGCCTCGCGTAACCGGTGGTCGGACGACGCACGAAGGTGCGGGTGCGGACGACTTGGCTGACCGCTGAGAGCGAGGGCTTGCGGAGCAAGGCCCGAAACGTGCCGAGGGCCCGCAAAGCGTGCGTGCTGAAAGCGGAAGCGGAGCCGGAGCGTGCTAGAATCTGTCCATGACAGATTCTACGAAGAAGATCCAAAAGACGGAAGAAGAGTGGCAGGACGAGTTGACCTCGGAGCAGTACCGGGTCACCCGCATGAAGGGCACGGAGCGGCCGTTCAGCGGCGAGTACCACGACAAGAAGGACGAAGGCATCTACCGCTGCGTCGCGTGCGGGGCGTCCCTGTTCTCCTCCGAGAGCAAGTACGACTCCGGGACCGGCTGGCCCAGCTTCTGGGAGCCCGTGGACGCTGGCAACGTCGAGACCGAGGAAGACCGCATGCTCTTCATGCGCCGGACCGAGGTCCACTGCGCCACCTGCGGCGCCCACCAGGGCCACGTCTTCGAGGACGGGCCGCAGCCTACGGGCCTGCGCTACTGCATAAACTCCGCAGCGCTCCGCTTCGACCCGGAGGCCGACCAGAAGTAGTTTTTGGCTGTTAGCTATCAGCCGTCAGCGGTCAGCTTTCGGCTTCTCGGACGCCAGCCGCGAAGAGCGGCTGGCGTCTCTCTTTGCGCCGAAACCTCGGGCTCGCACGGAAGGCTTGGGCCCGAGACGGGTCCCATCGGCGCCCTGGGAGAGTGTCTCGGGTCGGGGGCTGACCGCTGAAAGCTGGCCGCTGACAGCCAAACAGTAATTTCTCATCCGGTTGGCTCTGGGGCATCTATCTATGCTCATGGGGATCATGGGGACGAACGCTAGAGATGGGAGAGCTTGGGCATGGCGACGGGTCGGATCCAGGAAGAGCGCATCCAGAACCTCAACGAGGAAGGGGTGGGGGCAGGCGGGCACGTCCTCTACTGGATGCAGTCGTCCCAGCGGGTCGACCACAACCACGCCCTGGAGTACGCGGTTCAGCGGGCGAACGACCTGGGCCAGCGCCTGCTCGTGGTCTTCGGCCTCACCGACGATTACCCTGAGGCGAACCTCCGCCATTACGGCTTCATGCTGGAGGGTTTGCGGGACGTGGAGGAAGACCTCCGCAAGCGCGGGATAAAGTTCGTAGTCAGGAGGGGATCTCCAGACGAGGTGGCGCTCGAGGCGGGCAGGAACGCCTCCCTCATCGTCACGGACCGCGGGTACATGCGCCCTCAGAAGAGGTGGCGCGAGAGGGTGGCGAGGGAGGCTGGGTGTTCCCTCGTGCAGGTCGAGACGGACGTGGTAGTGCCCGTCGAGCTCGCTTCGGGCAAGCAGGAGCACGCCGCGAGGACCCTCAGGCCCAAGATCCACGAGTACCTCGACGACTTTCTCGTGGAACTGAACCCCACGAAGCCCGGGAAGCAATCATCCAACATGCAAGAAGATGGGCTCGACCTGTCGGACATAGATGGGGTCCTGGACGGGATGGACCTCGACCGGAGCGCGGGGCGGCTGGGCCACCTCTACAGGGGCGGCAACTCAGAGGCGAAGAAGATCTTCCGCCGCTTC
>Ga0126309_10000471_pt1 | contig 13462 bp, 11 predicted proteins | sample Plot56_FD_92541 | JGI IMG/M metagenome (GOLD analysis project Ga0126309, IMG submission 92541) | Serpentine soil microbial communities from UC McLaughlin Reserve, CA, USA - Plot56 | ecosystem: Environmental > Terrestrial > Soil > Grasslands | place: USA: UC McLaughlin Reserve, Lake County...
ACCCCCGACGGCCGAGATCTCGACCTCACCGGCCATCTGCAAGACCAGGTCCGCCGTGCCATCGGCGATCAGCTTGCTGTGCGAGACGAGCACGATCCCGACCATCAGGAAGAGCCTTCCAAGGCCCGCGCCGCAGCATCCAACAGCATGTAAGTGGAGGTAGCCCCAGGGTCCTGATGCCCCGCGGCTCTTGCCCCGAGATAGCTCGCCCTCCCCCTCTTCGCCGTGAGCTCGACCGTCGACTCGGCGCCCCCTTCGGCGGCCTCGGCGGCGGCCCGGAAGACCCCGGCCACGCTGCCTTCACCAGCGGCATCCCTGGCGGCTTCGACGGCGGGCTCGAGGGCGTCCACGATCGTCTTGTCCCCCACCTCGGCCTTGCCGCGCTGCTTTATGCCGCCTAGGGCGGCTTCCAGGGCTTCCGCCGCATCTTCGGCGGAGATCTCTTCCTTGTCGCCGAGCGCCGACGAGGCGCGCAGGAAGGCGGTGCCGTAGAGCGGACCGGCGGCCCCGCCGACCTTGCTGATCAGGGCCATGGAGACGGCCTTCAGCACGTCGGCTGGGGTCGAAGCGTCCGTGCTCTCCAGACGTTCGAGCGCGGCCTGAAAGCCGCGGTTCATGTTGTTGCCGTGATCGCCGTCCCCGATCTCCGAGTCGAGCTTCGTCAGGTACCGCCTTTGTTCCTCCATGGCGGCGGCCATCTCCCTTACTACCTCGCTGGTGGCTTGCGTGGCGTCCAAATCCTATTCCTCCGGGTCGCTTATCTCTTCCCTTACCTTGTGCTTGAGCACCTTTCCGAGGGCGTTGCGCGGCAGGTCATCGACGAACACCACCTCGCGGGGCTTCTTGTAACCGGCGAGGTCCTCGCGGCAGAAGCTCGTCACCTTCTCGGCGGTGAGTCCAGGGTCAGCGGTCACCACAACGGCGACCACGCGTTCTCCGAACTCGGGGTCGGGAAGCCCGACGACGACCACCTCGGACACCCCGGGGCAAGCTTCGATCACCTCCTCGACCTCGCGGGGGTAGACATTGTAGCCGCCGCTTATTATGAGGTCTTTGGCGCGTCCGCTTATGGTGAAGTAGCCGTCCTCGCCGACGGAGCCGAGATCCCCCGTGGCGAACCACCCCTCTTCGTCGAAGCTCTCCTCGGACACTTCAGGCCTGTTCCAGTAGCCGGGGAAGACGTTGGGCCCGCGGACTTCGATCTCCCCGATCTCCCCGTCGGCCAGAGGCTCGCGCGTCTCGACATCGACGACCCGCGCCTCCTGGCCCGGAAAAGGCTTTCCCACGGTACCGGGCCTCCTCTCGCCCTCGTAGGGGTTAGTAAGGTTCATGACCGTCTCGGTCATGCCGTAGCGCTCCAGGATGCGCTCCCTGAAGAGCTCCTCGAACTCGTGGAAGGCCTGGGGACTCAAGGGCGCGCTGCCCGAGACGTAGAGCCGTATCGGCCGCGGACGCTTGTCGCGACCCTCAGCCTCCCTAAGTAGCCGCGTGTACATGGTCGGGACTCCGAAGAACATCGTGACCCTCCCTTCGAGTAGGGCGTCGTAGGCCGCCGCCGCGTCGAACTTCCTGTGCAGCTCGGCGCCGGCTCCAATCAGGAACGTACCGTGCGCCCCGACCATCAGGCCATGCGTGTGGAACAGCGGCAACGCCAGGAACAACATGTCTTCACCCGTCCAGCGCCAGGCCTCGCACACCGCTCGCGCGTTCGCGATTAGGTTGCGGTGCAATAGCATCGCCCCCTTGCTGCGTCCCGTCGTCCCCGAGGTGTAGGCGATCACAGCCAGGTCCTCGCCACGTGGCATCTCAGGGCTGTGCGTCTGGCCGAGGAACGCTTCGAGTTCAGGGCCTGCCTCGATGACCGTCTCCAGCTCGGGCAGGTCTTCGCGCGTGCGTTCCAGTTCCGGCTTGCGTTCTTCGTCCGTGAGGCAGAGTCGCACCCCTGCGTCGCCGAAGATGTGCCTGAGTTCGCCCCTGCGGTACTGGGTGTTCACGGGGACGACGACGCCGCCGGCCAGGTGTGTTCCCACGTATGCGGCCAATAGATCCGGGTGGTTGCCGAGAAAGAGGGCGACCCGCTCGCCCGGTCGCAGTCCCCAGGCAGTGAGGCCGGCGGCGAAGCCTTCCGCCCGTTCGCGCATGCCCTGGTAGGGGATCCCGGCCCCCTCGAAGCGCAGGCAGAGCTTCTCTGGCGCATTCTCGGCGTTTCTTACTAACGCCTCCGCGATCGAAGCCGGACCATTCTCACTCGCGCCCATGAGTTCCCTCCAGCATTTCGTGGCCGGTACGCTGAAAAGTAGGGTACATCCGCGCTTGGATCTCGCGCAACGGGAACCAGGAAACGGCAAGCCGCAGCACCCGCCCCGCACCTGTTGACAGGCGTTGCCCGAACCTCTATTCTCGGCGGGATAGCAGGGGTGCTCTTTCGGGCGTCGAGGCGACAGGGAGGGCGGGCGGCTCTAGCCCCCGTGGTGCCGCTTTTTACGTCCGTGGTGTGGCTTACATATGCTCTTGCCGAGGCTCGCGGCGATAAGGCAAAAGGGATTTCCGATGCGCAAGAAGTATTCTCGTAGAAGCTTTCTCAAGATGACGGGCGCAGGCCTCGCAGGTGCTTCCCTCCTTGGCGCAGCGGGGTGCGGCGGGTCGGGGGCATCCTTTTCTCCGAGCGCGGACATGTGGAAGCAGTACTCCGGAACCACGCTCAACTTCATCTCGGAGAACACCGCCCCCACCGCTGCCATAGCCTCGAATTTGCAACCGTTTACCGACCTCACCGGCATCACGGTCAACGTCCTGCAACTCGAGCTGGGTACGATGGTGCAGAAGGTCGCGCTCGACATCGGGTCAGGGGAAGGTTCCTACCAGATCGTCTACGCAGATCCCTACCAGATAGTGGCCCCGTACCACGACGCGCTAGCCGAGCTCGACGAGTTCAACGAGGATGAAAACCTGCCTTCTGTACCCAAGGGTCTTGAGGACTTTATTTCCACCCAGCTCGCCGCCGCCGGGCGCTTCGCGGACGAGAACAAGCTCTACGGTCTCCCCTATGACTGTCCCACCATGATCTGGATGTACCGCAAAGATCTTTTCGAGAAGTACGGCGACAGTATGTCGCAGGACCTCGGCTTCGACCCGACGCCTTCGGCATCCTCGACCTGGGGGGAGTACTACCAGATCGCCAAGTGGTTCAACGAGAACCAGGACGAGGTTCCCTACGGCACAGGCCACCAGGCCCGCCAGTACGATTCGCTCATGTGCGATTTCTCCAACATTCTGTGGTGCTACGGCGGCGATTACTTCGACAACGAGGTCGTGAGCAGCTTGGGGACCGTGGATCCTGGCCCGAGCACGCTAGACCAGCCGGAGGCGCTGGAGGCGGCGGCCTTCTACAAGAAGCTCCTGGGGATCGCGCACCCTGGCAGCGTCTCCTGGGACTGGAACGCGACCGACGAGGCCTTCAGGACCGGCCAGATCGCGATGACGCCCAACTGGCACGAGTTCACGGCCGTGGACCAGGACCCGGCCGAGTCGGAGATCGCCGGCAAAATCGGTTACTCGCCGCTGCCCAAAGGCCCCGCGAGGAATGCGAACATGTACGGTGGGTCGAGTATCGCGATCAACGGGGCGTCCCCCGTCGAGGAGCAGCGGGCGGCCTGGCTCTTCCTCGTCTGGGCGACGTCCCCCGACACGATGCTGATGGGCATGAAGAGCGACGTCGGGGGCGGCACCCCCACCCGGAGATCCCTCTATGAGTTGCCGGAGGTGAAAAAAGAGATGAAACCGCCGTCGGACATGCCCAACCTGCTCACCTACGACGCCGTCTCCGAGGCGTGGAAGCCGGAGAACATCGGCCTCCGCCCGAAGATACCTTCGTGGAACGAGTGCGACACCATTATCTACACCGAGGTCTCCAAGATGCTCGCGGACCAGAAATCCCCCGAAGAGGCGATGAAGACCGCCAAGCAGTACTTCGACGATGCCCAATCGAGGGCCCGTACCCTGGCCTCCCGTAGAATGGAGGTGGCTTAGATGGCTGCCGCGCAGACGGAAGGTCGCGCCAAGAAGAGCGGTAACGGCGGTCTCTCGCTGGAGATGAAGATGCTCCTGCCGGTGTTGCTGTTGCTCGCGGTCCTCTCGTTCTTCCCGCTCTTCTACATAATCTGGATGAGCCTGAACACGGTCTCGCTCATCAACGGCATCTCCTTCGACTTCGCCGGGCTCGCCAACTGGACTCGCATGTTCACGGACGAGATCGTCGGCGCGGCCTGGGCGCGGGCCGCCCTGTACTTCGTGGCCACAGTCGGGTTGGAGATGATACTGGGCATAGCCATAGCCCTGCTCGTACACGAGCTCGTCTGGGGCAAGAACCTCGCGCTCTCGCTCATCCTCCTTCCGATGTTCATGGCGCCGGTTATCGTGGGACTTCTCGGGCGCTTCCTCACGGACTCATCCTACGGTCTCTACGCCTACGTCCTGCGCGAGCTCGGCATCTTCGAGAGGGACATCCTTGGGACTGCCAGCTCAGCGTTGCCGGCCGTGATCCTGATGGACGTCTGGGAGTGGACGCCCTTGATAGTCCTGATCGTACTGGCGGGGCTCGCCTCGGTGAACCAGTACGTGATCGAAGCTGCCAAGGTGGACGGGGCCAGCTACCTGGAGAGGCTGCGCTACATCGTGGCCCCCTCCATAGCCGGCGTCGTCACCGTGGCTTTGCTCGTCCGTTCGATGGACGCCATCCGCTACTTCGACATCATCACCGTGACGACCAACGGGGGACCCGGTAACACGACCAAGATCATCCCGATAAGGCTCTACGAGACGGCCTTCCGATTCTTCGATCTCGGGTACGCAGCAGCCATCGGGCTGGGGATGCTGGTGTTCTCGATCCTGGTGGCCAACGTGTTCGTGCGAATCCTCGAGAGCAGGGGGCTTGCAAGATGACGACTTCTTCTACTTCGACCCGCGGTACCGGCACGCAGGTAATACTCTACGCTATCCTCTTCCTCGTTCTGCTCTGGACGCTGGTGCCGATACTGTGGATGGTTCTCTCGTCGTTCAAGCCGGGGATCGCCCAACTCTCCTCGACACCGGTCTTTTTCTTCGAGCCAACCATGCAACACTACGTGTCGCTCTTCACCAGCGCCAACCTCGGGGCCTACTTCTTGCACAGCGTGCTGGCGGCAGGATTCTCGACGGTCATAGCGGTGTCCCTTGGCTGCCTCGCCGGTTATGCGCTCGCCAGGAGCCACTTCCGCGGCAAGCGGCACGTGGCTTTCTGGATCATCTCGACGCGCATGGCCCCGATAGCAGCGATCGTACTTCCGCTCTTCATTCTCTTCCGCTACACAAACCTGCTCGACTCCATACCGGGCCTCATCGTCGCCTACCTGACGTTCAACTTGCCTTTCGCGATCTGGATCATGAACGCTTTCTTCACTGACCTGCCGCCCTCTCTGGAAGAGGCGGCGATGGTGGACGGCGCCACGAGGTTCCAGGCTTTCTACCGAGTCGCCCTGCCGCTGGTCACACCCGGCATCGTGACGACGGCCATACTCTGCCTGGTCTTCTCCTGGAACGACTACGCGTTCGCGGCGACCTTCTCCGGCCCAAACAGCCAGACTCTCCCTATCGCCGCCGCCCAGCTCAACACCCAGACGGGCCTGAACTGGGGTCAGCTCTCGGCGATCGGTACGATCGTCGTGCTACCTATGGTCATCGTCGGACTGGCGGTGAGACGTTACCTGGTAAGGGGCCTCACGCTCGGCGCGGTAACAGGAGAGTAAGAGCCGCACTAGAAAGGAACCCACCATGCAAAACAAAGCGGCGGTCATGCACGACACGCACGACGTCAGGCTGGAGGACGTGCCCGTCCCCGAACCTGGGTCGAATGAGGTCCTGGTCGAGATCCAGGCCGTCGGCGTCTGCGGCTCGGACGTCCACTACTACGAGGAAGGACGCATAGGCTCCTTCGTCGTCAGGGAACCCCTGATCCTCGGCCACGAATCGATGGGGACGGTCGTGGCCCTCGGAGAGAGTGCGACGAAGCACGAGGTCGGCGAGCGCGTGACCCTGGAGCCCGGTGTCCCCGACGGAACCTGCCGCGAGTGCCGCGCCGGCCGCTACAACCTGTGCCCGAACGTGCGCTTTTTCGCCACACCGCCCATCGACGGAGCCTTCACCAACTACGTCAGCATCAACGAAGACTTCGCCTTCTCCCTGCCTGACGAGCTCTCGGACAACGCGGGAGCGCTCATGGAGCCTCTCTCGGTCGGGATCTGGGCCTGCACGAAGGGCAGGGTGACGGCGGGCGACCACGTCCTCGTCACCGGGGCCGGGCCGATAGGTCTGGTGACCATGCAGGTAGCCTTCGCCCAGGGCGCCACAGAGGTCACCCTCACGGACGTCGCCGGCGAGCGGCTCGAGATCGCACGCCAGCTCGGCGCGACGCGCGCCCTGAACGTGGCCGAGGAGCCGCTCGATAAAGCCGGGTTGGAGTTCGACGTCCTGATCGAATGTTCGGGCAACGAGCGGGCCCTCGGCGATGGCATTCGTTGCGTCAGGCCGGCCGGCTCCGCCGTGGTGGTCGGGATGGGTCCGAACGAAGAGACGAGCGTCCCGCTCGCGTTCATCCAGACCAGCGAGATCCTACTGACGGGCACGTTCCGCTACGCGAACACCTACCCCACGGCGATAGACCTGGCCGCGACAGGCAAGGTCGATCTGGACGGCATGGTTACCAGCCACTACGGCCTCGCGGAAACCGAAGAGGCGCTTCAGGCGAGCGGCAAGGATCCCGCGAACGTCAAGCCCATGGTGATACCGGACAGTAGCTCATAGCGGCAGTTTGGTGACTTAGCGCGACTGGGCCCGCGAGCAACCCAGATCGCGCTGTAGTCGTATTCGCGTTCATCGCGGGAGCTCTGCGTCCGGGCGGGAGGCTGCGTGATGGGCCCAGAACCCATCGGGCGCCGCGAACAGTTCATCGACGCACTCCTCGAACACACCCGTCTCGGCGGCGAGGTCGAGGACGGTGTATCGTTTACGGATCATCCGCGACCTGGAGTACGTCGCCTTGAAGTCCGGTATGCTCAGCCCGATCTCGGACGGGCCGGTGGGGCACCCGGCCGCCCGCAGCATCGCGCTGGTCTGCTCGGCTGACAGCGACTGCTTTGCTACCCGCTCTCGCAGCTCGGACCAAAGCCTGCAGAGCCTTTCCAGCCGATGCGCGAGCCCACCTGCGTTGACGTACTTTGCGAGGCTCTGTTCGACGGCGGCCTCGCCCAATCCCGAGGTCGTATGCGCGGCTCGCACCTCCTTTTCCAACTCTTCTCGCGTGGGCCAAGACTCGCGGAGCGCTTCGATGTCCAGGTCGCTCAGATCACGCCTCAGTATCCGCCCGTACAGGGCGGCTATCGCGATCGAACCCACCCCGACCTTGAACCCGTGGGAGAGTGGCGGATCGTCGTTTTGTCCCAGTCCCTCCATCTCCCAGAGGTGGCTGAACTGGTGCTCGGCGCCCGAGGCCGGCCGGGAAGACTGGTAGGCCTGCATCGCCAGCCCCGTCAAGATCAGACCCTCGGTAAGTCGCTCCATCGCCTCTCTGTCGCCGGCCCGCAACTCGGCCGGTTTTCCGGTCCACTCCCGCAGGGGATCCTGCACCAGCGACCAGAGATGGGGGTCGATCTTCTCGACTTCCAGCGCGTCGGCGAACAGCCAATCGGCGCCCGCCGTCACCTTGCCCAGAAGATCGGCGTAACCGGAGGCCGTCATCTCGGAGGGGGCGTCCATCAGGACATCCAGGTCGGCCAGAACGGCTCTTGGCGCCGGGCAGGCCAGCGTCTGCTTGAACCCTTCTCTGGCGATCGACGCGCCGAAAGCCGTGTAGCCATCCATCGAGGCGGCGGTGGCGACCACCATGTAGGGCCTGCCGAGCTCGTGGACCGCGCGTTTGACGAGGTCGTTGAGGGTTCCGGAGCCGACGGCGACTGGGACGGCGTCATGAGCTCGAAGCGTCTCCCGGAGCGTGACGACGTTCCCGTAGTCAGCATACAAGGTCGGCCGTCCCGCAAACACGTAGGGCTCGACCAGCCTACGGCCGGCCACCTCGAGACGTTCTCGCACTTCCTCGCCCGCGACCGCCAGCGTGTTCTCGTCCGCGACCACGACCGCGGCACGATCTCCGAAGCTCTGCTCGAACACGTCCTCGACCGAACCGAGCACCCCCGCGCCGATCGTTACGTTCTGCGTATCGGTCGCGTCACGCAGCGCCGCGTCGATCCGTTGGTGGTTCACACTATCTCTCCCCGTCCTACTCCGTTCGGCCCGGCTTCCCACATCGGGACCAGAAGATCGAACCCGTCGAGCACGTGCTCGAAGCCGCGGTCGCAGGCGATAACGATCTGCGCATGCACCTGGACGGTCGATGCGTCATTATGTCAAAGAGGCAGCAGTAGGGGCAACCGCAGGGCCGGGGCCACGGGGCCTCGCGCTCGGAGCGGTGGACCGGGGAGTAGCGCCGAAAGCTGGAGGGACGGTATGGGCCAGGAGATCGGAGAACCGTGACGGCCGTGAGCATCCTGGGGTCGGGCGTGATGGCCACGGCCCTCACCTTCCCGTTGGCCGACAACGGGCACGAGGTAAGGCTGGTGGGCACCCACCTCGACCGGCACATCATCGATGCCCTCCGCGCCACCGGCGTGCATCCCGGCCTGGAACGCGAGATACCCGAGGCGATAGGCGTCTATCAGATCGAGGAGCTCGAGGCCGCCTTCGAGGGCGCCGAGATAGTCATGAGCGGCGTCAACTCTATCGGGGTGCGCTGGGCCGGCGAGAAGCTGGCGCCGCTTGTGGAGCCCGGCACGATGGTGATCTCCATCGCCAAAGGGATGGAGGCCGACGAGCACGGCGACCTGCGTATCCTGCCCGACGTCCTGGCCGAGCAGACGCCGCCCGAGATGCGCGCGCGTGTCTCCTGGTCGGCCGTGGCAGGCCCCTCCATAGCGCGCGAGGTGGCGGCGCGGCGCGACACCTGCGTGGTGTTTACCGGCCGCGAGGAGGAGGCGCTGAGGCGCCTTGCCGAGACCTTCCGCACGCCCTGGTACCATGTCTGGACCTCCCCGGATTTCGTCGGCGTCGAGGCGTGCGCCGCCTTGAAGAACTGCTACGCTCTCGGGGTCGGCTTCGCGGAGGGCATCTTGGAGCGCTCCGGCGAGGCGGAGAGCCCGGACCGCAATCACGACTACGAGGCGGCCCTCTTCGGGCAGGCGGCCGTCGAGATCGGGCAGATGGTCCGCCTGTTGGGCGGACGAGCCGAAACAACCCATGGGCTCGCCGGCGTCGGCGACATGTACGTGACGAGCACGGGTGGGCGCAACGTGCGGGTTGGCCGGCTCGTCGGCAGCGGCCTGCGCTTCTCGGAGGCGCGGGAGAAGATGGCCGGGGTCACGCTGGAGGGCGCGGCCGCAATCGAGATCATCGGCGACGCCTTGATGAAGCTCACCGAGCGCAAGAGTATCGAGCCCACGGACTTCCCGTTGATGCGGCACCTGCACGCCGTCGTCGTGGAGGATCAGCCCGCGCGGATGCCCTGGGACACGTTCTTCGGGGGCGAAGCGTAGTCCCCGCGACTACGCTTCTTGCGCCCGGAGCGCGTCCGCGAGCGCCGGGAAGAGCGGACGGAGGGCGGGGTAGATCTCTTTGTAGACCCCGGTGTAGAGTTGCTCATAGAGTGCCGCCCTCTGCTCATCGGGCTCGAAGCGGGTGCCCGTGCCGGACATAGTGGCGGCTGCTTCCCTGATGCCTTCGTGCGTACCGACCGCGGCGGCGGCGAGCATCCCGGCCCCGAGGCAGGTGCTCTCGACCTCGCGGGTGACCGATACCGGACGCCGCATGACATCGGCCACGATCTGGCACCACAGCGGGCTGCGCGAGCCACCGCCCAGGGCCAGGACGTGCCCCACGGGCTTCTCGAGCCCGGCCTCCGCCGCCTCGGTCATGAGGCGCTGCTCGAAGGCGATGCCCTCGAGGATGGCCCGGTAGGCGTGCGCCTTGCCGTGCGCCCCGGTCCAGCCGAGCATGACCCCGCGCGCCGTGAGGTCCCAGTACGGCGTCGAGGCGTTGTTCCAGTAAGGGACGGCGAGCAGCCCGTCGGAGCCGGGCCCGAGCTGGGCGGCGGCCGACTCCAGGATCTGCTCGGTGCTCAAGCCCAGCCCGAGTTCCTCGGCCCGGATGCCGGCGAACTTCTCGACGAACCAGCTCACCGTGTGCGTGCCGGCGGTGAGCAGGGTCTCTAGAGTGTAGGTACCGGGGATCGGGCCGGAGAGCACCCGATACTCGTCGCCCCAGGAGTAGTGTTCGCTGTAGGTGCCGGAGACGACCGCGGTGCCCAGGTTCAGGTAGGCCCGGCCCGGCTCGGTGATGTTGGCACCGAGGCCCGCCGCCTGGCCGTCGCCGACGCCGCTAACGATGGGCAGGCCGGCGGGGAGCCCGATTTCCCGGGCCACATCGTCTTCGAGCTCCCCGATCACGTCGCCGGGAGCGTAGATCTCGCACATCTGCTCGCGGCTCAGGCCGGCCATGTCGAGCAGCTCGTTCGACCACCCGAAACTCTGCATGTCCACGAGCCCCAGAGGGTCGGCGGTCGCCCACGAGGTGCGCCAGTGCCCCGTCATGTGGTGTATCAGGTAGGCGTGCACGTCCACCACTTTGGCGGCCCGCTCTAGCGTCTGTGGCTCGTGCTCCCGCAGCCACAGCATCTTGTAGAAGCCCGGTGTCGGGTTGGGCGGCTTGCCGGTGATCTGGTGTACCTTCTTCGATCCGTACTGGATCACTTCTTCGCGCGGGCGCGAGTCGAGCCATACTATAGCCGGCCGTATGGGGTGGTCGTCCTCGTTGAGGCACACGAAAGTCTCGCGCTGGTGGGTGATACCGACGGCCTTTATCCTGGACGTATCCACCACCTGCGCGGCGCGCCTGATGGCAATCTTGGTCGAGTCCCACCAGTCCTCGGCGTTCTGCTCGCCCCAGTCGGGCCGCGGGTTAGAGAGGCCGAAGGTCTCCCGGCCTTCGGAGATGGCGTTGCCACGCGCATCCCACACGACGGCCTTCGTCGCCGTCGTGGAGCAGTCTATTCCGATCACGTAGTCCAGGGGCACCTCTCCTCCTTCCGCGAGGACTCTCCTCATCATAGAGCATCAGCCTCCCGCACGAGAGTTGATCGCCAACCCCGCCCCCTGCTAGAGTGCGATCCGGTCGCGGTCTTGGTGGGGAGGAGGAGCGGATGAGCGCTTTTATCGGCGTAGACGTCGGAACGGGCGGCGCCCGTGCCCTGGCCGTGGACGAGTCGGGAGAAGTCCTCGGCGAGGCCTCGGCCGAGTACCCACTATACAGCCCGCACCCTGGCTGGTCGGAGCAGGATCCCGCGGACTGGTGGCGGGCGACGCGAGAGGTTCTAGGACGGGTAACCCGCGAGGCCGAAGAGGAGATCGTGGGACTGGGGCTGACTGGGCAGCAGCACGGCTCGGTGTTCCTCGACGCCTGGGACGAGGTCATAAGGCGCGCGCTCCTCTGGAACGACCAGCGCACCGCGACGCAGGCTCGTGAGATCTCGGAGAAGGTGGGCGAAAAACGCCTGGTCGGGATCGCCGGTAGCTACCCCATTACCGCCGTTACGGCCTCCAAGATTCTGTGGCTCCGCGACGAGGAACCGGAGAATTTCGGGCGCGTCTCGCACGTGCTCTTGCCCAAGGACTACGTCCGCCTCCTGCTGACGGGCGAGTATGCCACGGACGCCTCCGACGCCTCGGGCACCCTGCTCTTGAACGTACGGAGCAGGGACTGGTCGTCAGAGCTACTGGACGCATGCGAGGTCCCACGCGGGTGGATGCCCCGGGTCTACGAAGGTCCCGAGAGCACGGGGACCCTTCGGGAGGAGGTCGCCGGGGAGCTGGGCCTGCCGGCCGGCATCCCCGTGGCGGGCGGCGGCGGGGACAACGCGGCGGCGGCGGTCGGGATCGGTATCGTCGAGGAGGGCCTGGTGAGTTCCTCGGTCGGCACCAGCGGGGTGCTCTTCGCACACGCAGATGACTTCGAGCCTGACCCGTCGGGGCGCCTGCACGCCTTCTGCCACTCGGTACCTGGAGCCTATCACTTCATGGGCGTCACCCAGTCGGCGGGCGGCTCGCTCTCCTGGTGGAGCGAGACCGTCGGTAAGGGCTTCGACGAGCTGGTCGAGGCGGCCTCCGCCGTCGAGCCCGGCGCAGAGGGGCTCATGTTCCTGCCTTATCTCGCCGGCGAGCGCACGCCGCACCTGGACCCGAGGGCGCGCGGCGCGTTCGTCGGGCTCACCGGCCGCCACGGACTAGGGCACATGACCCGCGCCCTCATGGAAGGCGTGGTCTTCTCGTTAAACGAGTCGCTCGAGATCATGCGCGAGCTCGGACTGCCCGTAGAAGAGGTGCGGGCCGTCGGCGGCGGGGCGAGGAGCGCGCTCTGGCGTCAATTGCAGGCCGACATCTACGAGGAGCCTATCCGCCGTACGGTGGTCGACGAGGGTCCGGCCTACGGGGCGGCGCTCCTCGGCGGGACAGCGGCCGGAACTTACCGGGACATCGAGGAGGCGTGCTCGGTGGTAAAGTTGCGCGACGAGGTCACCGAGCCCGACCCGGAGCACTCCAGGATCTATGACGAATACTACGAGGTCTACCGCTCGCTCTACCCGGCCCAAAAAGACGCGATGCACAGGCTCCTGGATCTCGCCGACGAGCACGGGTAAGCCGCCAGGCAGCCTCCAGTCCGGCGCCAACCTTCGGCACCTTAACCATCGAAGCTCTCGATAGATCCGGTTAATGAGTCACGGGGGCAGGCTGCCATGCTCCTCGTAATGTGAGATAACGCCGACCTTGCGTGCCGAGGGGGATGAGGGGTCGAACTCGTAGCCGAGCCACTGGCCCACCACACGGTCGGCGAGCTCGGGGGCTATCACGCGCTCTCCCAGGCACAGCACCTGGCAGTTGTTGGAGAGGATGGACCTTTCGATCGAGTAGGGATCGTGGGCCACGGCGGCGCGCACCCCGCGCACCTTGTTGGCCGAGATCGCCTCGCCCAGACCCGTCCCACCGAAAAGCACGGCCCTGTCCACCTCGCCCCGGGCGACCGCCTCGGCGACCTTTATGCAGATGATGGGATATTCGGTCTTGTCGCCTGCATCAGCCACGCCGAAGTCGAGAACTTCCTGAACCCGCGGATCTTCCCGCAGCTTTTCTCTGATGTAGTTCTTGAGGTTCACGCCCGCGTCATCGGTTCCGACCGCTACCACGTACCCTCTTTCTTTTCTATCTCTCACCCTTAGGTGTAGCCTCCGTCGATCACGAGGTTCGTGCCCGTGGCGAAGCTCGCGGCGTCGGGGGCCAGGTAGAGGACGGCGGGGTCTATCTCGTGCGGCTCGGCGAGGTGCCCCAGGGGC
>Ga0126309_10000472_pt1 | contig 13460 bp, 11 predicted proteins | sample Plot56_FD_92541 | JGI IMG/M metagenome (GOLD analysis project Ga0126309, IMG submission 92541) | Serpentine soil microbial communities from UC McLaughlin Reserve, CA, USA - Plot56 | ecosystem: Environmental > Terrestrial > Soil > Grasslands | place: USA: UC McLaughlin Reserve, Lake County...
ACGCCGACCACGTCGAACTCCGCCAGGGCCCTGAGAGCACGCGCGATCGCGGCGGGGCGGTCGACGTCCCAGACGATCAGCTTCGCGAGCAGCGAGTCGTAGAACGGCGGGATCGAGGAGCCCTCGCTGACCGACGAGTCCACACGCACCCCCGGGCCGAGCGGCGGCCGGAACCGCTCGAGGCGGCCGGGGCTCGGCATGAAGTCGCGGGCGGGGTCCTCGGCGTTGATCCGCAGCTCGATCGCGTGCCCGCGCCGCGGCGCGCGCCCCGTCAGCGCGAGCGACTCGCCGGCGGCGACGCGTAGCTGCTCGCGCACGAGGTCGATCCCCGTGCAGAGCTCGCTCACCGGGTGCTCGACCTGCAGCCGCGCGTTGAGCTCGATGAAGTAGAACGAGCCGTCCGGCCCGACGAGGAACTCGAACGTCCCGGCGTTGCGGTAGGCGATCGCGTCGCAGGCGATCTCGGCCGCGCTCTCCATCTCCTCCCGGAGCTTCGGCGTCAGTGCCGCCGACGGCGACTCCTCGATCAGCTTCTGGTGGCGACGTTGGATCGAGCACTCGCGCTCGCCGAGCGTGAGGACGTTGCCCTCCGCGTCCGCGAGCACCTGGATCTCGACGTGCCTCGCCGGCGAGATCGCCTTCTCGACGTAGAGGCTCGCGTCGCCGAACGCCGCCTCGGCCTCGGCGGCCGCGGTCGAGTACCCGCCCTCGAGCTCGTCGGGCCCGCCCACCAGCCGCATTCCCTTGCCGCCCCCGCCGGCTGCGGCCTTCAGCAGCACCGGGTAGCCGACTTCGGCCGCGGCCGTTCGGGCCTCGTCGAGCGTGGCGGGCCTCTCGGTGCCCGGAACGAGCGGGAGCCCGGCGGCGGCCATCTCGCGCTTCGCGGCGCTCTTGTCGCCCATCCGCGCCAGCGTGTCCGGCGTCGGACCGATGAAGACCAGGTCGTTCTCGGCGCACGCCTTCGCGAACGCGGCGTTCTCGGCGAGAAAGCCCCACCCCGGATGCACCGCCTCGCACCCCGTGGTCTCGGCCGCCCCGATCAGCGCCGGGATCTTCAGGTAGCTCTGGGCAGCGGTCGGCGGCCCGATGCAGACGGCCCGGTCGGCGAGAGCGACGTGCAGCGAGTCCCGGTCCGCCGTGGAATAGACGGCGACGGCCTCGATGCCCTGCTCGTGCAGCGCGCGGATGACCCGAACGGCCACCTCACCGCGATTCCCGACGAGAACCCGCGAGAACATCACGTTAGAGCGCGTCGAGCGGCCGGCCGTGCACCGGCTCGAGCTCGAACAGCAGCTGCCCGTACTCGACGGCCTCGCCGTTCTCGACGGCGATCGAGCGGACGATCGCCTCGACGTCGGCCTTGACCTCGTTCATGAGCTTCATCGCCTCCAGGATGCAGAGCGTCTGCCCCGGCGCCACCGCGTCGCCCTCCTGGACGAACGGCGGCGCGCCCGGCTGAGGCGCGCGGTAGAACGTGCCGACCATAGGGGCCTCGATGCGCACCACGCCGTCCGGCGGCGGCGACACGGGCGCCGGCTCGGGCTCCGCGGGCGCTGCGAGGGAGGCGCCCACGGGCGCCACCTCGGTGGGAGCTCGATCCTCACTCCGGCGGACGGAGACGCGCAGCCCCGACTCCTCGATCGAAAGCTCGCCGACGCCGGACTCCTGGACGATCCGCACCAACTCCCGGATGCGCTCCGCGCGGCTCTGGTCGACGCCGCCGCCGACGAGCGAGTCGTCGCCGCGCGTGCGGCTCCGGATCGTCTGGAGGAGTGGCTCCGACTCGACCCCGAACAACGCGAGCAGCAGGAGCTCCTCCTCGCTCGCGGCGAGGCCCTCGGCCTCGTCGCGGACCGCCTCGAGGTCGGAGGCCGGCTGGTCGGTCGGCAGACCTCCCGAGAGCAGCTTGACCGCGCGCTCGACGGCGGGATCGAGCGCCGCGGGCGGCGTCCCGAACGAGCCCTGCACGAGATCGCGAAGCTCGTCCACGACAAGGCCGTACCTCGTGGCCGAGAGCACGTGGACGAGCGCCTGCGAGCCGAGAATCTGGCCGATCGGCGCGGCCAGCGGCGGCCAACCGGCCTCGGCGCGGATCCGCCCGAGCTCGTCGAGCACCTCGTCGATCCGGTCGCCGGCGGCGTGCGCCCGGAGCTGCGCGTCGAGGCTCGCGACCAGCCCGGCCGGGACGTTGTGCTGTGCGGCGCGGACCGCGACCCGCGGCGCCAGAGGCGTGACCGGCTCGTCCCCGATGTGCTCGTCCACGAGGTCGGCTGCGCGCCAGAGCGCATCGACGTCGACGCCGCTGTCGAGGCCGAGCCCTGCGAGCGCGTGGGCGAGCGCCTCGCCCGAGACCCGATGGAGAGTGAGGGCGACGGGGTACACCGCGCACGCGATGCGGTCGGCGCCTGCGCGCGCCGCCTCGAGCGCGTCGGCGAGCCCGTTCCCGGCGGAGCCCTGGTTGTACATCCCGACCGGCAGGCCCGACGCCTCGGCAATCGCCGAGACGAGCTCGTACGCGCGGTGCGGAGCAAGCGAGCCCGAGGGGTCGTGCAGGAGCACGCGGGCGGCGCCGAGGCCAGAAAGCTTCCGCGCCTGGGCGACGAGGGTCTCCGTCTCGCCGGTCGGCCCGGGGCTGTAGATGAGGCCGGCGTCGAACTCCTTGTCCGCGTCGGTGATCGCCTCGCCGGCCTCGCGGAGGTTCTCGACGTCGTTGAGCGGGTCGTGGAGGCGGAAGACGTCGATCCCGCTCTCGGCCGCGCTGGCCACGAAGCGACGCGCGAAGTCGCCGCCGACGGGGCGCGAGCCGACGAGGAAGCGGCCGCGGAGCGCGAGCCCGAGCGGCGTGTTCGTGCGGGACTTCAGCGCGCGGATCCGCTCCCAGGGGCTCTCGACGCCGCCGCGCACGGCACTGTGGAAGACACCGCCGCCCGAGACTTCGAGGTAGGCGAAGCCGGCGCCGTCGAGGATCTCGGCGAGCTCGAGGATCGCCGCGGTCGGCAGGCGACCGGCGAGCGGCTCCTGCGAGAGCAGGCGGATGGTGGTGTCGACGAGCGCGGGCATGCGGTGCCGGGAGAGGTTAACCCCGGCGCAGGCGTGCGCCGTGCCCCATCCCTAACCCCCACCCACCCGGGGACTCGACGAGGCTAGACGGCAGCGCGTCACACACGCCGCGCGCGATCGTGCCGATTGTGTGAAAACGGCTAGGCGCGTGAGATGTAGCGTCGCTCGCGGGGGTCGACCTTGATGCGGTCTCCCGTGTTCACGAACAGCGGCACCTGCACGACCGCGCCGGTCTCGAGCGTCGCGGGCTTCGTCACGTTCGAGACGGTGTCCCCGCGCACACCGGGCTCGGTCTCCTTGACCCCCAGCTCGACCGACGACGGCAGCTGGATCCCCGACGGCTTACCGTCGAAGGTCAGCATCTGGACCGTCGAGGACGGCTCCACGAAGTCGAGCGCCTCCGCGACCGAGGCGCGCGTGAGCGAGAACTGCTCGTAGGTGCCTTCGTCCATGAACACGACCTCGTCGCCGGCGTCATAGAGGTATTGCGCGTTCTTCACCTCGGTGTGCACGCGCGGGAACTTCTCGCCGGCGCGGAACGTGCGGTCGACGACCGCCCCGGAATCGATGTTCTTCACCTTCGTCCGCACGAACGCGCCGCCCTTGCCGGGCTTCACGTGCTGGAACTCGACGATCCGCCAGACGCCGCCCTCGAGCTCGATGTGCATGCCGTTCTTGAACTGGTTCGTATTGACGACGTCGGCCACGGCGGGCCAGTCTAGTGAACGGTCGTCAGTTCCTTGGGGAACGAGGTCAGCACCTCGGGGCCGTCGTCGCCGACGACGACGAGGTCCTCGATCCGGATCCCGCCCAGGCCGCTGAGGTAGATGCCGGGCTCGACAGTTACGACGTTCCCGGTGGCGAGAACGTCGCCGGACTCCTGCGCGAGCCGCGGCGCCTCGTGGACGAGCAGCCCAATGCCGTGCCCGAGCCCGTGGCCGAAGGCCTCGCCGAACCCTGCGCCGTCGATCCGCCGCCGCGCAACACCGTCGACGTCCTCCCCGCGCTCACCGGTGCGCACGGCGGCGAGCGCCTCCTCCTGCGCCGCCAGGCAGACCTCGTACGCACGCGCGAGCTCGTCGGGAAGCGGCCGCGTCGCGAACGTGCGCGTACAGTCCGAGCAGTAGCCGTCGACGATGCAGCCGGCGTCGACGACGACCGTCTGCCCGGGGCCGATCGGCGTTTCCCCTGGATCGGCGTGCGGCTTGGCGCCGTTCGGGCCCGCGGCGACGACGGGCGGGAACGAAAGGCCCTCCGCGCCGAGCTCGTGGAACAGCACCTCGACCCGCCAGGCGAGGTCGCGCTCGGAGCGGCCGACGAACTGCTCCTTCCAGAGGGCGTCATAGACGCGGTTCGTGATCCCGGCCGCAGCCCGGATCGCACGGAGCTCCGACTCGTCCTTGACCGCCCGCAGCGCCTCCACGAGGCCGGGGCGCGGAACCAGCTCCGCACCGCCGGCGGTGAGCGTCTCCCACGAGGCGTACGTGAGGGCGCTCGGCTCGAAGCCGATCCGGCCCGAGAGCAGCTCGGCGAGGCTCGCGTAGAGGTTCCGTTTCAGGAGCTCGACCTCGACGCCTTCGACGGCGCGTGCGGCCTCGGCGTAGCGAAAGTCGGTGAACAACCGCACGCGGTCGGGCTCGACGAGCAGGGCCGCGTTGGAGCTGACGAAGCCAGTGAGGTAGCGGACGTTCGCGGGCGCGCTGACGAGCAGCGGCTCCTCGAGCGAGTCGCGGAGCCGGTCGACGCGGCCGCTCACTTCGCCGCCGCCAGGTACTCGAGCGCCTCGCGGTAGCCGTTCGGGCCCTTGCCGATCACGCGCGCGGCCGCGATGTCCGCCAGCACCGAGTGCCGCCGCCACTCCTCGCGTTCTTCGACGTTCGAGAGGTGCACCTCGACGACGGGGACGCGGAAGAGCTCGAGTGCGTCGTGGATCGCGTAGCTGTAGTGCGTCCACGCCGCCGGGTTCGCGACGACGCCGTCCGCCCAGTCGAGCGCCTCGTGGCACCACTCGACGTACTGCGCCTCCGCGTTCGTCTGTCGACACAGCACGGTCAGCCCGAGCTCGGATGCCCACGAGTAGATCCGGCTCTCGAGCTCCGCGAGGCTGAGCCCGCCGTAGAGCTCCGGCTGCCGCCGCCCGACGACGTCCAGGTTGACCCCGTTGAGAACGACGACGCGCACGGCTCAGGGTTCTATCAGCGCGTCCAGGGCGGCGCGAACGTGCTCGGGAGGAAGCTCGACGCCGATTCGCGGCACACCGGGCTTGTCGAGCAGCACGAGCCTGGGCCGCCCCCGCGCCCCCTTCTTGTCGCGCAGGAGGGCCCTCCACGCGCGCTCGCGGTCGACCTTCACTCGTTCGGGACGGAGCCGTTCCTCGACGACGTCGGTCGGCAGCCCGGACAGCCGCAGCGCCGCCAGCAGCCCGAGCGCAACGGCGCGCCCGTGCGGAAGCTCGTAGTCGGACGCCGCCTCGAGCGCGTGCGCGAACGTGTGACCGAGGTTGAGCTTGGCGCGCTCGCCCCGCTCGTGCGGGTCGCGGAGGCAGACGCGCGCCTTGTAGGCCGCCGAGCGCCGAACCTGCTCGGGCTCCGGAAGCTCCCAGAACGCCTCGCCTGCGAGCAGGCCCGTCTTGACGACCTCTGCGGTGCCGTTCTCGCGCTCGCGGGCGGGCAGGGTCGCGAGCAACCCCGGGTCGAGAACGGTCCGCACGGGCCAGTGGAAGGCGCCGACCTGGTTCTTCGCCTCGGGGAGGTTCACGCCGGTCTTGCCGCCGATCCCCGCGTCGACCTGCCCGACGAGCGTGGTCGGCACGGCGATCCAGGGGATGCCGCGCATGTGCGCGGCCGCCACGAAGCCCGCGGTGTCGGTGGTCGCGCCGCCGCCGAGCGCGACGATCGTGCCCTCGCGGCCGAGCTCGACCTCGCGCCAGAGGCGCTCGCAGACCGCCAGCGTCTTCGCCTCCTCGCCGGCCGGAAGCTCGTGGACGCCGACGAGCCGTTCCCCCAGCGCGAGCTGGGCGGTCGCCCCGTGGATCCCGGCCACCGTCGCGTCGGTCACGAGCGCGACGGCGCCGTCGCCGGGGACGAGGGAACCGAGAAGCTCGAGGGCGCCGACCCCGAAGCGGACACCCGCGGCCGCGAGCACGACGTCGTCGAGATCGTGCGCGACGAAGTCGGCCGCCGCGTCGTAGAGCGGCCGCCGCCGCTCGTACAGCTGCGCGAAGGTGTCCTCGTCCTCGGCGAGCGGCCGCGCCGTGCCCCGCGACCGTTCCCACGAGGTCTCGAGCGGAACGTCGAGCCACACGGTCCTCGCGTGGGCGCGAAGCGCTTCGCGTGTCCGCGGCGATTCGATCGCGCCGCCGCCAAGGGACAGCACGCGCGCGTCCGGCGACTCGAGCATCGAGACCGCCCACTCCTCCTCGGCCTCCCGGAAGCGTTCCTCGCCGTCCCGCGCGAACAGCTCGGCCACCGTGCCGCCGTAGTCCTCCCCTACGAGCTGGTCGACGTCGACGAACGGCAGCCCGATGAGCTCTGCGGCGTCGCGGCCGAGCGTCGACTTGCCCGCACCCATGAAGCCGATCAGGGCGAGGTGGCGGTCCACTCGATCCGTTCGAGGTAGGCGCGGTGCGCCGCGAGGACGTCGACCATCGCGTCGCCGCCGAGCTTCTCGCGCGCGGCCCGTGCGAGCTCGAACGCCACGGCCGCCTCCACGACGACGGCGAGCGCCTCGACCGCCGCGACGTCGCTGCGCTCGACGTGCGCGTCGGCCGGCTCACCGGTCGCCAGATCCACCGAATGAAGCGGCCGCATGAGCGTCGGAAGCGGTTTCATCGCCGCGCGAACGATGATCTCCTCGCCGTTCGAGACGCCGCCCTCGATCCCGCCGGCGCGGTTACTCGCACGGCGGAGGCCCGGCTCGATCTCGTCGTGCGCCTCGGAGCCGCGGAGCCGCGCGAGCGCGAAGCCCTCGCCGATCTCGACGCCCTTGACCGCCTGGATTCCCATCACGGCCGCGGCTAGCCGCGCGTCGAGGCGCTCGTCGCGGCTCGCGTACGAGCCGAGGCCCGGCGGGACTCCGCGCGCCCGGCCCTCGACGACGCCGCCGACCGTGTCCCGCTCGGCCCGGGCGGCGTCGATGTCGCCCAGCTCGACGACACGGCTCTCCACCGCCATCCCGAGCTCGCGGAGAAACGCCTTCGCGACCGCGCCGGCGGCGACGATGACGGCCGTCTGACGCGCGCTCGCACGCTCGAGCGTGTTCCGGACGTCGTCGAAGCCGTGCTTCTGCGTGCCCGCGAGGTCGGCGTGCCCGGGGCGCGGAAGCGTGACCGGTTTCGTGCCCTTGCCGTGCGGCTCGCCCTCGGGCGGCCACGGGCTCATGCCCCACTCCCAGTTCGCGTGGTCGCGGTTGCGGACGACCAGCGCGAGCGGCGTGCCCAGCGTGCGCCCGTGGCGGAGGCCGGCGAGAACCTCCACCTGGTCGCGTTCGATCCGCTGCCGCGGACTGCGGCCGTAGCCCTCCTGGCGGCGGGCGAGGTCGGCGTCGACCGCCTCCCGGTCGACGACGAGCCCCGAGGGCAGGCCGTTCACGATCGCGACGAGCGCGGGGCCGTGCGACTCGCCTGCGGTCCTGAGCTCCAGGGTCACGTGGGCAAGCCTACGGCCCGGCGCATCACCTCGATCGGCGCGGGCAGCCCGGTCCAGAGCTCGAAAGCGGCCGCGCCCTGCGCGACGAGGACCTCGAGCCCGCCGATCACTCGAGCCCCGGCGTCGCGGGCCGCGATCGCCGTGGCCGTGTCCGGATACGGCAGGTCGATCAGCGTCTGGCCGGCGGCGAGCCGGACGAGAGCCTCGTCCCGGACCGGCGTGGCATTGACGATCAGGTCGGCGTCCTCGACCTCGGGTGGCCAGTCGCTCCGGCGCGCATACGTCCGCGCCCCGGGAAGCGCGTCGGAGAAGGCACGGGCGGCGCCGCCGTCGCCGATCACGACGGGGCGTTCCGCGGCGATACCGTCGACAACGGCCGCATCGGTCGATTGTCCGCGAATCGTGCCCCGCTCGAACACGAGCGTGTTGACGGAGGCGAGGTCGCTCTCGGCGAGCGCCGCGGCCGCGAGCTTGTGAGGAGCGGTCACGTTGGCGCCGGCGAACCCGGTGGCGACGAGCCCGCGCACGGCCGTCTCGAGGTCGGCCGGCGCGACGGCGAGCGCGACATACGCCCAGTCGAGGCCGCGGGCCGCGAAGGCCGCGTTCTGCATCCGCGGCGACAGCGAGCCGGCGACGGGATGACCGAGCAGCGCGACGAGCCGTGTCTCGGCGGTGATCACGCCGCGGACTCTGACCGAAGCGAGCCCTGTGGACGAGGCGATCCGAAAGATTCACGGATCAGCGCGGGTTTCGTCTGCGCCTGCGCGGTACGCTCGTCGGCGAGGGAGGCGGGTTCCCGAGCCCCACCCCGATGGGTGGGGGACGGCTACGGCACCGCTCGCCTAGCCGTAGCCGTGTTCGGCCAGGTACTGGAGGAACTCGTCCTCGTCGGCCGTGAAGAAGTGATGGACCTTGTCCGGTTTGCGGGCGAAGAACAGGTAGTCGACGTTGCGCGGGTGCGAGGCCGCCTGCAGCGAGGCGAGGCCGGGGTTCGCGATCGGGGTCGGCGGAAGGCCTGCATGGAGGCGCGTGTTGTACGGCGTCGGGTTCGCCAGGTGCGACTGGCGCAGCGACTCCGTCCCGGGCACGTTCAGCCCGTAGCGGATCGTCGCGTCGATCCCGAGCGGCATCCCGGCCTTCAGCCGGTTGTAGATCACCGCCGCCACCAGCGGCCGCTCCTCCGGCGCAAGCGTCTCCTTCTCGACCATCGACGCGATGATCAGCACGTCGTACGGCGTCAGGTTCTTCGACTTGGCGTAGCCGAGATCGAGTTTCGCCCAGCCGCGCCGGAACGCAGTCAGCTGCTTGTTCACCAGCTGCTTCGTCGTCGTCCGCGGCAGGAACTCGTAGGTCGCCGGGAACAGGAAGCCCTCGAGGTCACGGGGCTTCCCGTCCTCCGCGAACCGGCCCGGCAGTGCCGACCGCTCCGTCAGCTTCAGGTACGCCGCCTCCGAGATCCGTGTCTTCTTCTTCCGCTTCTCGGCCGCGATCTGCTTGACGGCGGCGACGCGCTCGGCCATCTCGCGCCGGGTGAAGCCCTCCGGGAAGATCACCTTGAGCGGCTTCGGCGGCGGCGGAGCGGCCGGCGGCGGAGGGGGCGGCGCGACCTTGTCCTTGACGCTGCCGATCCCGGCGGCGGCGGCCCACGCGGCGGCGCCGAGAAACACGAGCAGGACGGCCAGCGCGACGAAGCGCCGGACGAGCACGCGTCGTCGCGAGACCCGCCGCCGTGGAGGCGGCGCCGCCGGAGGTCGGGTCAGCGTCTGCGCCACTCGAGATAACCGCTCAGCAGGTGTGCCGCCGCTCGCGCGTCGGCCGGGGTTCCGTTTCCTCCTTGCTCGGCGAGGGTCGTCGTGAAACGCTCGTCGAAGGTCTCGACGGGGACGCCGACGGCGGCCCGGAGAGCTTCGACGAACGCCTGCGTCTCCCGAGCCTGCTCCCCGTGCTCACCTCGGAGCGTCAGCGGCATCCCGACGACCACCTGCTCCGCTTCCTCCGCCCGGACGAGCTCGACGACCCGGGCAAGCCCCGCATCCGTCGCGGCCCGCTCGACGACCCCGAGCGGCCGCGCCAGGGTGCCGGTCGGATCGGAGACGGCGACGCCGGTCCGCGCGCGTCCGAAGTCGAGGGCGACGACCTTCAAGTCAGGGCAGAAACTAGCTGGCTCCTCGCAACCTGGTACGCCTCTTCGAGGCCGGCCGGGTTCTTCCCGCCTGCCTCGCCGAGGTTCGGACGGCCGCCCCCGCCGCCGCCGATCTTCTTGCCCGCCTCGCGCGCGACCGGCACGGCGTCGAGACCGCGATCGACGAGCGACTTGTCGAGATTGACGACGAGGTACGCGCGGCCGTCGTCGACGGAGCCGAGCAGCACCGCCTGCGCACGCTTCTGCTGCCTGATCTGGTCGGAGAGGTCGCGGAGCTGCGCCCCCTTTACCGCGGTCACCTCCGCCGTCACGATGCCGTCGGTCTCGTCCCGGTAGGAGACATCCGCGCCCGCGGCGGCGGTCTTCGGCGCCTTCGCCTCCTTGCGCGCCCGCTCGAGCTCGCGGCGGACGTCCTCGAGCTCCCGCCGGCGTTCGCGCAGCCACGTGTAGGCCTCGCCCGCGGTCAGCGCCTCGATCCGACGCGCGCCGCTGCCGACCGAGCTCTCGGAGACGAGCACGAACGGCCCGATCTCCGCGGTCGAGCGGACATGCGTGCCCCCGCAGAGCTCGCGCGAGAACCCGGGGACCTCCACGACCCGCACGTCCTCGCCGTACTTCTCGCCGAACAGCATCATCGCGCCGAGGTTGCGCGCCTCCTCGAGCGGCGTCTCGAAGACGTGCACGGGGTGGTTCTCGAAGACCTTCCCGTTCACGATCTCCTCCACGCGCTCGCGCTCCTCGCCGGTGAGCGCCCGCTCGTGCGTGAAGTCGAAGCGGAGCTTGTCGGGCCGCACGGCCGAGCCGGCCTGCCTGACGTGATCGCCGAGCACCTCGCGCAGCGCGGCGTGGAGCAGGTGCGTCGCCGTGTGGTTCGCCATCGTCGGGAACCGCGCCGACCAGAGGACGACGGCGCGCACGCGGTCTCCGGCCGCGAATCCGTCACCCTCGAACACGAGCACCTGGTCGTCGCCGATCCGGTGCGCCTCGTGCAGCCGAGCCCGCGCGCCGGTCTCCTCGTTCTCGAGGTAGCCCTGGTCGGTCACCTGGCCGCCGCCGTCAGGGTAGAACGGCGACTCGCGCAGCTTGGCGAGGAACAGCCCGCCCTCCAGCGGCTCGAGCGCGCCGATCTGTGTCAGGACGTCCGTCTTCTCGTAGCCGACGAACTCGGTCTCGAAGCCGGCCGAGCGTGCGAACTCCGCCGCCTCGACGTCTGCGCGGCCGGCGCCCGCGCGCGACCGCGTCCGCTGCTCCTCCATCAGCTTCGTGAACTCCTCGGCGTTGACGCCGAGCCCCCGCTCGTGCGCGAGCTCGATCGTCAGCTCGAGCGGGAAGCCGTAGGTGTCGTGCAGCCGGAACGCGTCGTCGCCGGAGATGTCGCCGCCGCGCTCGGCGATCTCCTCGAAGAGCCGCATGCCGCGCTCGAGGGTCTGGTTGAACCGCTCCTCCTCGGCCCGCACGGTCTGCTCGATCTGGACGCGGTTCTGCTCGAGCTCCGGATACCACTGCGTCATCTGCTCGATCACGACGCCGGCGATCCGCCACAGATCGCCGAGGCCGATCGCACGCGCCTGCTGCACCGCGCGGCGGATCACGCGCCGTAGGACGTACCCGCGCCCCTCGTTCGACGGCGTGACGCCGTCGGCCACGAGGAAGGTCATCCCCCGCCCGTGGTCGGCGATGATCCGGTGCGCCTTCGTCGCCTTCTGCGAGCTCTGCCAGCCGACCCCGCTCTCGGCCTCGATCCAGTCCATGATCTTCTGGTAGCCGTCGGTCTCGTAGACCGAGATCACGCCCTGCTGGATCGATGCGGTGCGCTCCAGCCCTAGGCCGGTGTCGATCACGGGCTTGGGCAGCGGTGTCAGCTTGCCGTCCTCGTGCAGGTCGAACTCCATGAAGACGAGATTCCAGAACTCGAGGTAGCGCTCGCAGGGGCAGCCGGGCCCGCAGGTCGGCCGGCCGCACGAGAGCTCCTCGCCGCGGTCGTAGTACATCTCCGAGCAGGGCCCGCACGGCCCGGTCTCGCCCGCCTGCCAGAAATTCTCGGACCGCGGCAGCCCGACGATCCGCTCCCGCGGCATGCCGACCTTCATCCAGGCGTCGATCGCGACCTCGTCCTCGCCGAGCCCCAGGACCGCGTCGCCGCCGAACACGCTCACCCAGAGCCGGTCGCGGTCGATCTCGAGCCGCTCGAACATGAACTCCCAGGCGAGCTCGACCGCTCCCTCCTTGAAGTACTCGCCGATCGAGAAGTTGCCCATCATCTCGAAGAACGAGAGGTGGTAGCCGTCCAGGCCAACCTCTTCGATGTCGGTCGCGCGGAAGCACTTCTGGTAGGTCGTGAGCAGCGTGGCCGGCGGCTCCTTCACGCCGAGGAAGTACGGCTTCAGCGGCTGCATCCCGGCGCTGATCAGCAGCGTCGTCGGGTCGTCGGGCGGCGGGATCAGCGGCGCCGACGGCAGCCGCAGGTGGCCCTTCTCCTCGAAGTAGCGCAGGAACCCTTCGCGGATCTCCGCCGTCGCCTTCACGACGACGATTGTAGGAGCGCCTTGCGCAGTGCCTCCGCAGCGTTCTCCCGCACAGGCTCGCCGTGCGTGGTCAGCACGAGCTCGACCGGAAGCTCGAGCAGCGGCGCCATCCGCCGCTGTGCCTCTAGGACCGTGTCGTTCTCGGGCAGCCAGGTCGGCGGCACGATCAGCGTGCCTTCCTTCGTGATCAGGGCGTCGCCCATGACGAGCGCGTTGAGCTCGCCGATCCAGAGCGCGACCTCGCCCGGATGCGTGGCGCCGTACGCCTCGATGCCGGCCGGCAGCCCATCCTGACCCGGCTCGAACAGCTCGGCGTCCAGGCCACTGTCCCCGCCCGCCGGGGCGTGGATCCGCGAGCCCAGGCGTTCCACGAGCTCGGGCGCGCTGCGGTCGTGCCAGTCGCAGGTCAGGATCGTCGCGACCTCCTTGCCGCTCGCCAGCTCGTCGACGAGCGTCGGGGGCGACAGCGGGTCGATCAGGACGAGCGTCGAGCCTGCATCCCACGCGTACGAGCCGACCTCGTTGTCGTACCACGTCGGATGGATCGCGGTCCAGTACCAGAGCCCTGGGCGAAGCTCTTCCACGGCGCGCCGCAGTCTACGGCCGCATCGCGAGCCAGTCCGCGACGAGCTCGCCGAGCTCGGGCCCGCGGTCGGCGATCAGATCGTGGCCGACGCCGTCGACGGGACGCCACTCGGCGGTCGGGATCGAAGCCAGGAGACGTGCCGCGGCCTCGTCGTTCTGGGCCCGCGACTCCGGCGGCTCGGTGGCCGTGAGCAGCAGGACGGGAACGCTGGCCTCGCCGAGCGCCGGCCAGAGCGCGCTCATCCGCCGGCCACGCAGCAGCCCCAGGAGCGCGGCTGCCCGCACCTCGGGCGGCGACCTCGTCCAGAGGCCGTCCTCTCGCTGCTCGGCGCCCTCGCGGAAGATCCCGAGCAGCGGCTCGGCCGGCTCGCGCCGGATCTCGCCGCGCACCCCGCGGACGAGCTCGTCCCAGGCGGCTACGGGCACGAGACGCGCCCTCGACTGCTCGGCCAGGTCCTCCAGCGTCGCGTCCGGATCGACGTCCTCCAGGTCCTGGTAGTC
>Ga0126309_10000473_pt1 | contig 13446 bp, 14 predicted proteins | sample Plot56_FD_92541 | JGI IMG/M metagenome (GOLD analysis project Ga0126309, IMG submission 92541) | Serpentine soil microbial communities from UC McLaughlin Reserve, CA, USA - Plot56 | ecosystem: Environmental > Terrestrial > Soil > Grasslands | place: USA: UC McLaughlin Reserve, Lake County...
CAGGGGTTGAAACCCCTGGCTACCGAACACCAACAATCGTCCCCAAGGGGACGACGCCCCCGTCCGCCCCTTCAGTGGGCGGTTTTTCTTCTAGGTAGCCAGGGGTCTCGACCCCTGGCGGGCGCCGCGGACGTCGGTAAGTTAGTGCCTATGCCCCCTGACCCCCTCTCCCGGGGGAAGGGTGTGCGATGGGAGAGGGGCCGGGGGTGAGGTCAGCTCGCCACCTGAAAAACCTCGCGCAAAAACCCGCCCGCCGCCGCGCGGAACTCGTTGGTCCACTCGTGGCCGCCTTCGAAGACCACCGGCTGGATGTCCACGCCCTTGCGGCGGAGAAGCTCCACGTCGTGCTCCATCTTGGCGGCGTCGTACCACTCCTCGCTGCTGCCGCGGCCGAGGAGGACGGGGGGGAAGCCTTCGAGGTCGCGCTGCTCCAGCTCGGGCGGCACGTCGCCTCCCAGCACGACCACGCCGTGGCAGCGGTGGCCGCTGCCGGCGGCGGCGCGATAGGCCATGGCGGCTCCCTGCGAGAAGCCGAGGAAGACGAGGCGGTCGCTGACCGGCAGGGTGCGGTGCAGCTCGCCGACCACGCCCGAGACGTAGCGGACGTTGTCCTCGATGGCGAGCTCGCGGTCCTGCCGGGTCATCCAGCCGGCGATCACCTCGCCGGTCCGGTTGTAGAAGGGGTGGAGCGCCTGCACCGCGCAGAGGATCCACTGGTTGGCGCCAGGGATCTTGCGCAGCTCGTTCAGATGCTTCTCCGCGGTCTCGCCGTAACCATGGAAGCCGACGAGGAGCGGGCAGGTCGTTCCTTCCCCGAGCTGGGGCGGCACCTCCACGAGATACCGGCCATGCACCAGCGTGGCGATGTGGTGCAGCTCTCCGCTCACGCCCGGCGCCTCTCCGCCTGCAGCCGCAACGGGGCGGACAGCTCGCGCACCCGCGCCTCCAGGAGCGCCGGCAGATCGGGATGGCTTTCGTTCTCCTCCAGGTAGCGCACCAGCGCGCTCCCCACGACTACTCCGTCGGCCACCTCCCCCACCGCGGCCACCTGGGCCGGCGAGGAGATGCCGAAGCCGACGGCGATCGGCAGGTCGACCCGCTTGCCCAGGCGTTTGACGTCCTTGACCAGATCGGTCGCCAGGGCCGTGCGCTCGCCCGTCACGCCCGTGCGCGAGACGTAGTAGACGAAGCCGGAGGAGGCGCGGGCCACGCGGTCGATCCGCTCCTTCGTGCTGGTGGGCGACACCAGAAAGATCGCGTCGACACCCTGCTCGCGGAGCGCCGGCACGAGCTCGCGCTCGCCTTCCTCCGGCGGCAGGTCGACGCAGAGCACGCCATCGACCCCCGAGGCCGCGGCCTGCTCGGCGAAGCGCTCGACGCCGCGGGCGTGGATCGGGTTGAAGTAGGTGAACAGGACGATCGGAATTCCGAGACGGTCGCGCTGCCGCGCCACCAGCTCCAGGATCGCCGAGAGCTTGGTGCCGGCCTTGAGCGCGCGCACCGTGGCCCGCTGGTTCGTCGGGCCGTCGGCGATCGGATCGCTGAACGGCACGCCGAGCTCGATGATGTCGGCGCCTCCCGCGGCGGCCGCCTCCAGGAAGGCCGCGGTCCTCTCCAGGCTCGGATCACCGGCCATGAGGAAGGGGATGAAGGCCGCCCGCTCTTCCCGGGCGCACCGCGCGAACACGTCGTCGATGGCGCTCATCGTGCCTCCGTGGCTTGTACCGCATGCAGCCGGTCGTACTCGTTCACCGATTCCACGTCCTTGTCGCCGCGTCCCGACAGGTTGACGAGGATGATCCGCTTCTTCGACAGGCGGGGAGCGTGCTTGATCGTCTCGGCGATGGCGTGGGCGCTCTCCAGCGCGGGGAGGATCCCCTCCGTCTTCGCCAGCAAGTGGAAAGCCGCGATGGCCTCCGCGTCGGTCGCCGAGGTGTACTCGACCCGCCCCTCCTGCTGCAACCAGACGTGCTCGGGGCCGATCGCCGGATAGTCGAGGCCGGCGGAGACGGAGTGGGTCTCGACGATCTGCCCCTCGTCATCCTGCAGGACCATCGTCCGGGTGCCGTGGAGGACGCCGGTCTTGCCCCCCTGGAAGCGGGCGGCGTGCTCGCCGAGCCGCTTGCCGCGGCCTCCCGCCTCGACGCCGATCAGCCGCACCCGCTTGTCGTTCAGGAAGGCGGTGAACAGGCCGATCGCGTTGCTGCCGCCGCCGACGCAGGCCACGGCGAGGTCCGGCGCCTCGGTGCCGGCCTGGCGCTTGAGCTGCGCGCGCGCCTCGTCGCCGATCACCCGGTGGAAGTCGCGCACCATGCGCGGGAACGGATCGGGACCGAGCACCGAGCCGAGCACGTAGTGGGTCGTACGCACGTTGGTCACCCAGTCGCGCAGCGCCTCGTTGATCGCGTCCTTGAGCGTGCGGCTCCCGGAGTCCACGGGAACGACCTCGGCGCCGAGGAGGCGCATGCGGTCGACGTTCAGGCGCTGTCGGCGCATGTCCTCGCTTCCCATGTAGACCGTGCAGGAGAGGCCGAGGAAGGCGGCGGCGGTGGCGGTCGCTACGCCGTGCTGGCCCGCGCCGGTCTCGGCGATCACCCGCTCCTTGCCCATCTCGCGGGTGAGCAGGCACTGGCCGACCGCGTTGTTGATCTTGTGCGCGCCGGTGTGGAGGAGGTCCTCGCGCTTGAGGAAGACGCGGGCGCCGCCGAGCTCGTCGGTCAACCGCTCGGCGAAGTAGAGCGGCGTCGGACGGCCGACGTAGTCGCGCAGGATGTCGGCCAGACGGCGGCGGAACGCGCGCGACTTGCTGACCTTGTCGTAGACGCGGATCAGCTCGTCGATCGGCGCCATCAGCGTCTCGGGGACGAAGCGCCCGCCGAAGTCGCCGAAATAGCCCGCGGGATCACGGCGCGTCTTGGACCTGAGCATTCCTTACCTCCTCGAAGAGCCGCCGGAGCAGCTCGGGATCTTTGATGCCGGGGGCCGACTCCACCCGGGAGCAGACGTCGACGGCGAACGGTCGGGCCGCCTCGATCGCCGGCCGGACGTTGTCAGGCCCGAGGCCGCCGGCCAGGAAGACTCGGCTTCCGGCGAGACGGCCTGTGATTCGAGAAACCGCTTCGTAGCCCCAGGTCTTCCCGCTGCCCCCGTAGAGAGCACCATGGGGAGCGTCGAACAGCAGGCCCCACCCATCCATCCAGGGAGCCAGGGCCTCGTCGCCAGGATCGTTGCCGGTGCGGAAGGCCTTGATCAACCGGCCGGCGAGGTGGGCGTAGGGTTCGGGGTCCTCGTCTCCGCTGAGCTGCACGAGATCGAGACCGACGCGCGCCACGGTGTCTTCGATCTCGGCCGGCGGCGCGCCGACGAAGACTCCGACCAGGATCGTCCGACCGCGAACCGCTTCGGCGATCTCCTGAGCGCGGCCGGTGCCGACGTAGCGCGGGCTCCGCGGATAGAAGTTCAGCCCGAGGAAGTCGGCCCCGAGGTTCACCGCGGTCCAGGCGTTGTCGGGGTCGACGACGCCGCAGATTTTCACCTTGGTGGTCATTGGAGCCTTCCCCCTCCCGGGCCCCTCACCCCCTGGCCCCCTCTCCCATCCCCTCCCACCCGGCCGGGAGAGGGGGAAATTGGCTGAGGGAACCAGTGGCTCCGCCGAGCGCGGTCTTGCTCCCCTCTCCCGGTCGGGGGGAGGGGATGGGAGAGGGGATGGGGGTGAGGGGTCACGGCGCTCCCCCGACCAGCTCCCGCAGCTTCGCCGCCGGGTCCGGGGCGAGGAGCAGGGATTCGCCGATCAGGAAGGCATCGAAGCCGCTGTCGCGCAGGAGAAGGACGTCGAGAGCATCGCGGATGCCGCTCTCGGCCACCTTGAACGCTTCCGGCGGCAGGCCGGGCAGCAGCGAGATCGAATTCTGCAGGTCCACGTCGAACGTCCGCAGATTGCGGTTGTTGATCCCCACGAGCTCCCACGGCTCTCCCTGGAGCTTGCCGATGTCGGCGGCGTCGTGGGTCTCGACCAGCGGCACCAGGCCGAGGCCGCGGGCGAGGCGGGCATACTCCGCCATCTCCTCGGTGCCCAGCATCGCGGCGACGAGGAGCACGGCGTCCGCGCCCGCCTCCTGGGCCCAGACGAGTTGGATCGGATCGACCAGGAAATCCTTGGCGATCGCCGGCAGCCCCGAGGCCTCGCGGCAGGCGGCCAGCAGGTCGTAGCCGCCATGGAAGAAATCGGGCTCCACGACGACCGAGAGGCAGGCGGCGCCATTCTCGGCATAGAGCTTCGCCTGGGCGATGGGATCGACCTTGCCGTGCAGATTGCCGAGGCGGGGCGAGCCCATCTTCACCTCGGCGATGACGGCCGGCACGCGCCGGCGCTTCCGCGCGGCGAGCGCTCCGAGAAACGCGTTGTCGGCCGGAGTGCACGGCGGACCCTCCGCGAGCTCGCTGGCATTCTCACCAGAGATACGGCGGTTCCCCACCTCCGCGGCCACCCGCTGGCGGCGTTTCTCTGTGATGCGGACGAGGACGTCCGGCGGAGTCATGCGCTGAGGAACTCCGTCAGCTCGTCGAGCTTGCGTGCCCCCGCGCCGGAGGCGAGGATCTCGCGGGCCTTGCCGTAGCCCTCCTCCAGCGTCGGCACCTTCCCCGCCACGTAGATGGCCGCGCCGGCATTGAGAGCCGTGATGTCCGCGAGCGGGCCGGTCTCGCCGCCGAGGACGCGGCGCATCAGGGCCGCATTGTCCTCGGGACCGCCGCCGGCCAGATCCTCGACGCGGGTGCGGGCGATCCCGAAGCGCTCGGGCTCCAGCGTGAACGTCCGCACCTCCCCGTCGCGCACCTCGGCAACGTGCGTCGGGCCGGTCGTGGTGATCTCGTCCAAGCCGTCCGTACCGTGGACCACCAGCGCGTGCTCGGCCCCGAGATCCAGCAGCACGTGGCCGATCGGCTCGACCAGGCTGTCGGCGTACACCCCCATGAGCTGGCGGCGGGCGCCGGCCGGGTTGGTCAGCGGACCCAGGACGTTGAAGATCGTGCGCATGCCCAGCTCGCGGCGGACCGGCATGACCTCGCGCATTGCCGGATGGAGGATCGGCGCGAACAGGAACGTGATCCCCACCGTCTCCAGCGCGCGCGCCGAGGTCTCCGGATCGATCTCGATCTTCACCCCGAGAGCCGCCAGCACGTCGGCGCTCCCCGAGCGGCTCGATACCGAACGGTTGCCGTGCTTCGCCACGCAGACGCCTGCCGCGGCGGCCACCAGGGCCGCGGCGGTCGAGATGTTGAACGTGCCGCGGCCATCGCCGCCGGTGCCGCAGGTGTCCACCACCCCCTCGAGGTTGTGACGGATGTGGACCGAGCGGCGGCGCATGGCCGCGGCGGCGCCCGCGATCTCGGGGACCGACTCGCCTTTCATGCGCAACGCCACCAGCAGGGCGGCCTTGATCGGATCGCTCACCTGGCCGTCCATGAGCTGACCGAAGAGGTCCTCGGTCTGCTGGCGGTCGAGGTGCTCGCCCGCCGCCAAGCGCCAGAGCGCTTCCTTCGGTCCCAGGACGTCAGCCATGGGCCACCGCCTCCTCCGGCGCCAAAGCATGCTCGCGGCAGATCTGGAGGAAGTTGGCGAGGAGGTGCGGACCGGCGCCGGTCAGCACCGACTCCGGGTGGAACTGCACGCCCCAATAGGGCAGCTCCCGGTGGCGCAGCCCCATGAGCGTGTGGTCGTCCTCGGCCCAGGCTATCGGCTGCAGCTCGCCGGTGAGCGTGTCCTGTTTGACCTCCAGGCTGTGGTAACGCGTCGCCTCAAACGGATTCGGCAGGCCGGCGAAGACGCCCAGGTCCTCGTGGCGAACCATCGAGGTTTTGCCGTGCATCTGCCGCGGCGCGCGGTCGACGACGGAGCCGAAGGCCACACCCATGGCCTGGTGGCCGAGGCAGACGCCCAGGATCGGGACGTCGGCGCGCGAGCGCAGGATGTCCAGGCAGACGCCGGCATCCTCGGGCCGGCCGGGACCGGGCGAGAGCACGATTCCCTCCGGGTTCCTGGCGAGCATGGCCTCGGCGCTCTCCGCGTCGTTGCGCAGCACGAGGATCTCAGCCTTGGCGGCGGTCAGCATCTGGACCAGGTTGTAGGTGAAGGAGTCGTAGTTATCCACCATCAGGATCATGAGTAATCCTCCAGCTCCTGGGCGAGAGCCACCGCGGTGAGCAGCGCCGCCGCCTTGTTCTCCGTCTCCTTCTCCTCCGACTCCGGCCGCGAGTCCGCCACGATGCCGGCCCCGGCCGTGACGGACGTACGACCTTTCTCTACCACTAAAGTGCGGATGGCGATACAGGTGTCCACGTCCCCTGAGTACGAAAGGTAGCCGACCGCGCCGGCATAGGGGCCGCGCGCCTGCGGCTCCAGCTCGTCGATGATCTCCATGGCGCGGATCTTGGGCGCGCCGGAGACCGTGCCGGCCGGAAAGCAGGCGAGGAGGGCGTCGAGCCCGTCCTTGTCCGCGGCGAGCTCGGCCTCGACGCTCGACACCATGTGCATCACGTGGCTGTAGCGCTCGATCTCCATGAAGCTCGCGACGCGCACCGTGCCGGGCATGGCCACGCGGCCCAGGTCGTTGCGCCCCAGGTCGACGAGCATCACGTGCTCGGCCCGCTCCTTGGGATCGGCCAGGAGGTCCTCGGCGAGCCGCTTGTCGCCGGCCGCGTCCATGCCGCGGGGGCGGGTGCCGGCGATCGGCCGGGTCTCGATGAGCCGCCCCTGCTTGCGCACCAGCATCTCCGGCGAGGCGCCGACCAGCGAGACGTCCGGCGATTCGAGCAGGAACATGTACGGGCTCGGGTTCACCATCCGGAGGGCGCGGTAGAGGGCGATCGGCTCCACGCGGCGCGGCACGCTGAAGCGGCGCGCCAGCACAACCTGGAAGATGTCGCCGGCCGCGATGTGCTCCTTCGCGGTCTCCACGGCCTTCCGGTAGGCGGCGCCGTCGAGGCTCGGCGGCTCGGCATCGAGAGGCGGAATGGTGTAGCCCGGCATGGCCACGCCGCCGCCGCTCGCCTCCGCGGTGAGCAGGCGCGAGAGCCGGGAGAGCTGGCGCTCGGCGCCCGAGACCCCCACCTCGCCCTCGACCTCGTTGGCGATGACGAGCACCCGCTGGTGCGCGTGGTCGAAGATGACCACGGTGTCATAGCGGGCGAGCACAGCGATCGGCAGCTCATACGGATCGGGCGGCCGGCCCGGCAGGCGCTCGACCATCCGGATCACGTCGTAGCCGAAGTAGCCCACGAGACCACCGGTGAACGGGATCGGGCCGGGATCGGCCGTCGTGTCGCGGACCACCGCGTGGAGGGCTTCGAGCGGCTCGCCAGGCAGGTCGTGGCGGCGCCCGTCGCGCTCGACTTCCAGGCGGTCGGGATAGAGGCGGAAGATCTCGCGGGGACCGGCGCCGAGGAAGCTGAAACGGGAGACGTGCTCGCCCCCGCTGATGCTCTCGAACAGGAAGCGATGGGGCGAGATCTTGGCGAGCCGGCGATAGACACCCAGCGGCGTCAGGCTATCGGCCAAGAACTCGCGGATGTGCGGAACGGCGCGCCGAGGTGGCGCCCCACCATCCTTCAAAACATCAGACATGAAATTGGAAACCTCCGTGCACTCCTAGAGTGTCATGGAAAGCCGAAACCGTGTCGCCGGAGAAGAGCGCGGCCGATTTCTCCGGCTGATCACGCCAAGAGCTGGCGATCTTGGAGCAGGCGGTAGTAGTCGCTCATGGAGAGAATCCGCAGTCCCTCATAGCCAGAGAGCGCCAGGAGGTGAGTGTCGTTGGTGACGAGGTAATCTGCACCTGCCGCCAAAGCCGCTTGAAGAATGGGACTGTCGTCAGCCGTGAATCGCCCGATCGATGGCACCTTGGTCGATTCCCCGACTCCGAGCCAGCCTCTGCGCATTCGCTGCTTCCTCACGCCACTCCTGATCCTCCTGCTGAGCAAGCATCTTGTCGAATAGAAGGCGATCTTCCTCGGGAAGTTGCCTGATCCGATCCAGGATCTCGTCGATCGTTGCGCGGCTCATGAGTCCTCCGAGAGGTATTCTACCAAAGGCCGCCAGCCTTATTTCCCTGAGGCTTGGAAACCGTGTCGCCGAGCAAGCTCCTGCCCGATTTCGCCCGGCTCGACGCCGCTCGCCTGGAGAAGCACCAGGAGGTGATAGAGGAGGTCGGCGGCCTCGCCGGCCAGCGCGGAGCGGCGCTCGTCGCGTCCCTCCTCTCCGCGCGTGGCCAAGGCGACCGCGGCGATCGCGGTCTCGACTCCTTCCTCGCCCACCTTCTGGGCCACGCGCTCAATCCCGCTGCCGAGGAGCCGAGCGGTGTAGCTCGCCGCAGGGTCGGCCTCCGCGCGCGAGCGCAGGATCTCGGCGAGCCACCCGAGCTCCAGGTGGGCAGGATTGGGCTCGAAGCAGGTGCGGGTGCCGCGGTGGCAGGCCGGCCCGGCCGGCAGGGCACGGACGAGCAGGGCGTCGCTATCGCAGTCGACGAGGGCCTCGACCAGCTGCAAGGTGTTGCCGGAGGTCTCGCCTTTTTTCCAGAGCGACTGGCGGGAGCGGCTCCAGAACCAGACTTCGCCGGTTGCGAGCGTGCGCTCCACGGCCTCGCGGTTCGCCCAAGCCAGCATGAGGACGGCGCCGGTCGCGACGTCCTGGACGACGACGGGGACGAGACCTCGGTCGTCATAGCGGAGGGTCGCAGGGTCCAGTGTCATGGATTCCTTTCTTCGACGGGCCGCATCGGAAACCCTGCCGCCGCCAGAAACTCCTTCACTTGTCCGACGGTATACGTCCCCTGGTGAAAGATGGACGCCGCCAGGACCGCGGCGGCTCCGGCGGCCAGGGCGTCGGCCAGGTGCTCGGGCGTGCCCGCTCCTCCCGAGGCGATGACCGGGACCTCGACGGCTTGGACTACCTCGGCGATCAGCTCCAGGTCATACCCGCCCTTGGTGCCGTCGCGGTCGATGCTGGTGAGCAGAATCTCTCCGGCGCCGCGCTCGACGCTTTCGCGGATCCAGGCCAGGGCGTCCCTGCCGGTGGATTTACGTCCCCCCTGGGTCACCACCTCCCACCTGGCGTCCTGCCGGCGCGCGTCCACCGAGAGGACCACGCACTGGCTCCCGAAACGGCGGGCGAGGCGGCCGATCAGCTCGGGGTCTTCTACGGCAGCGGTGTTCACTCCAACCTTGTCGGCTCCCGAGAGAAGGAGCCGGCGGGCGTCGTCTTCGGAGCGAACGCCTCCTCCCACAGTCAAGGGGATGAAGACCTGCTCGGCGGTGCGGCGCACCCAGGCCACGTCTGTATTGCGCGCTTCCGGGGCGGCTCCGATGTCAAGGAAGACGATTTCGTCCGCTCCCTGCTCGGCGTAGCGCAGCGCGCTCTCGGCCGGGTCCCCCTGGTCGGTCAGGTCCTGGAAGCGGACGCCTTTGACGACTCGCCCATCAGAGACATCCAGGCAAGGGATCACGCGGCGGGCCAAATGGGTCGGCGGCTCGCTCATCATCACGTTCTCAGCCGTTCGCTGCGGAGGACCCCGACGGCCTCTTCGACTGTGAACGCGCCTTCGTAGAGCGCCCGCCCCACGATCACGCCGCCGATCTCGGGGACCTTCTGCGCTGCCTCCAGGTCCTCCAGGCGATGGACGCCGCCGGAGAGGAGGCCCGGCAGGCCGGTGTCGCGCGCCACCTGCACGGTGAGCTCCAGGTTCGGGCCCGTCATCATGCCGTCGCGCTCCACGTCCGTGACCAGGACCGCTGGGCAGGCAAAGCTCTTCAAGAGGGCACAGAGGTCGGCGAGGCTGCGGCGCGCCCCCTCGGTCCAGCCGGCGATCCTCACCTCGCCCTTTTCGATGTCGAGGGCCGGCACCAGGCGAGCGGGAAACTCGGCGGCAAGCTCGCCGAAGCGCTCGGGGTCGCGCGCCACCAGCGAGCCGAGGACCACGCGGGCGCAACCGGCATCCAGAGCCCATTCAATGTCGGCGCGGTCGCGCAGGCCCCCGCCGAGCTGGATGGGCATGCGCGCCGCCATCCGGGCAATCAACTCGTGCTGAGGCGGCTCGCCGAAGGCGGCGTCCAGGTCCACCACATGGACATGGAAGACCCGGGCGGCGTCATAGCGTTCGAGCAGCGCCATCGGGTCGTCGGCATAAACGGTCTCGCGGCGGGCATCCCCCTGCTGGAGGCGCACCGCTTTTCCGCGGCGGAGGTCAATCGCTGGCAGCAGATCCATGCGCCATCTCCAGGAAGTTGGACAGGAGCCGCAAGCCGGCCTCGCCGCTGCGCTCCGGATGAAACTGGGTCCCCATCACCCGGCCCTTACCGGCGATGGCCGGGAAGACGCGGCCGTGGGTGCAGAGGGCGAGCTGGCTCTCCGGCGGCACTCCCTCAGGGGCATAGCTGTGGACAAAATAGACGTACTCCCCCCAGCCGCCGCCGGTCTCCAGACCAGCCAGGAGCGGGTGATCGGCGAGGTCGTGCAGGCGGTTCCAGCCGATGTGGGGAACCGGCACGCCCTGCGGCAAGCGGGTTACCCGCCCGGAGAGGAGGCCGAGGCCGTCGACCGCCTTGAACTCCTCTCCGGACTCGAAGAGGAGCTGAAAGCCGACGCAGATCCCGAGAAGAAACGCGCCGCGATCGAGCGCCTCGTGCAGCGCCGCCTCCAGAGGCCCGCGCAGAGCCTCGCGGGGCGGCGCGAAGGCACCGACACCGGGGAGCAGAAGGCAGCGTCCGGCTGCGACTCGCGCAGGATCGAGTGTGATCTCGGCACTTCCCCCGATCCGCTCCAGAGCGCGCAGCAGGTTCCCGAGATTGCCCACGCCGGCATCGATGATGAGAGCACGTCGGCTCATGCGGAGAGTGTCCCCTTCGTACTTGGAACCTCGGCGGTCCCAGAGCGGAGCGCCACCGCCTGCCGTAGCGCCAGGGCCGCAGCCTTGAAAGCGGCCTCAGCGGCATGATGTCCATTGCGGGCGGAGAGCACATCCAAATGAAGAGTGAGCCGGCCGCGGTCCGCCACCGCCTGGAAGAAGTCGGCGACCAGGGTCAGCGGGAAGTCGGCCGTCACCCAACCGGCCGCCACGTCCGGAGGAGCGCTCCACGCGAAGATCCCCCGGCCGGACAGATCGATCACCGCGCGGGCCAATGCCTCATCGAGAGGAGCATAGGCGTTGCCAAAGCGAATGATCCCCCGCCGCTCGCCGAGAGCCTCCGCAAGAGCCTCGCCGAACGCAATCCCCACGTCTTCCACCGTGTGATGGAGATCCACGTGCGTGTCCCCGCTCGCCTCCACCTCGATCCCAAATCCACCATGGGTTGCGAGAGCCGTCAGCATGTGACCAAAAAACCCGTTGGGAACCTCGATCCTCCGAGCCCCACCATCCAACGCAAGACGCAACCGGATCTTCGTCTCCCCCGTCGCCCGCTCGACGGCTCCTATCCGCTCTCCCCCTCTCCCGGGGGAAGGGTGGGCGATGGGAGAGGGGGCCGGGGGGTGAGGTCGGGAGGGCGGAATCTCCCGGAACCGCGACTCCTCCACCGGCACCCCCTCCCGGATCTCCTCCAGCGCCAGATGAAAATCCCGCAGCGCCGCACCGCTCCCCACCGACACCCGCAAGCACCGGGCGAGCCCTGTATAGCCACTAACATCCCGCACCAGAATCCCCCGCGCCGCCAAGCCATCGCGGATCTCCGCGGTCTGCTCCAGCGTGGCGCAGCGCACCAGAAGGAAGTTGGCCTCGGAAGGGAACGTCTCCAACCCCTCTTCCGCAAGCATGCGCGCCCACTGCGCCCGGCGGGCCACGATCACCCGCACCCGGCGCTCTTCCTCCTCCCGCGCCTCCAGCACCACCCGGCCGGCGATCACTCCGGCGTGGCTCAGGTTGTACGGCAGCTTCACCTTGATCAGCTCCGCAACCAGGCGCGGATCGCCCATCAGATAGCCCAGGCGCATGCCGGCGAGCGACCAGGCCTTGGAAAACGTGCGGAAGAGGATCAGGTGTGGGAAGCGCGCGAGGAGCGGCCGGTAGTCCCAGCGGCAGAACTCCCCATAGGCGTTGTCGAGGAGGAGCGGCGCCTGGAGCCGCTCCAGGTAATAGGCGATGCGGTCCGGCGGCAGCGCGTCCCCCGTGGGGTTGTTCGGCGTGCAGAGAAGCAGCAGCCGGCGCGGGTTGCGCTCGATCTCGGCCTCGATCTCGTCCGCCTGGATGCGCAGGTCCTCGCGCGGCGCCAGGAGCTTCGGCACTCCCGCGGCCTTGAGGACGAATGATCGATAGAGGCCGAAGCTCGGCTCGACGCCGATCACCTCGCTGCCCGGCGGCACGAGGGCGGTAAGGGTGACGGACAGCAACTCGTTCGAGCCGTTGCCCACCAGCACTCCTTCCCAGGGGTGCCCGTGGAGCCGGCCCAGCGCCTGGCGGAGAGCATCGGCGTGGAAATCCGGGTAGCGGGCCCAGTCGGTCGCGAGGAGCAGCTCCGCGGCCCTTCGCTTGAGGCGGACCGGCAGGTCCCACGGCACCTCGTTCTGGTCCAGCTTGTGCCGCGCCGGCCGCAGGTCGAGGTGATACGGGGCGAGCCGGCGCAGCTCGGGCCGGACGAACGCGACGGGATCGATCGCACGATAGAGGGTCATGACAGCCTCCGGCGCGCCGAGGCGGCGTGGGCCGGCAGCCCCTCCGCGTCGGCCAGGACCGCCGCCGCCGCGGCCCGGCGGGCTGCGGCGTCCGGCGTGAAGCGGATGCGGTGGCTGCGGCGCATGAAGTCTTCCACCCCCAGGGAGGAGGCAAAACGGGCGTTGCCGCAGGTGGGGAGCACGTGGCTGGGACCGGCGATGTAGTCGCCGAAGACTTCCGGCGTGGACAGCCCGAGGAAGATCGCGCCCGCCGCGGTGATCCGGTCGGCCAGCGCCTCGGCCTCGGCGCCGACGAGCTGCAGGTGCTCCGGCGCGATGCGTTCGACCAGGTCCGCGGCCTCGTCCATCGAGCCGACCAGCAGGATCGCGCCGTAGCGCTCCAGGGAAGCGCGGGCGGTCTTCGCTGTCGTCAGAGAGTCGAGCTGCAAGGCGACCTGCTCGGCGACGCTCGACGCCAGCCAAGGGTCTGAAGTGATCAGCACCGCCGCGGCCTGCGGATCGTGCTCCGCCTGGGAGAGGAGGTCGGCGGCGAGATGGGGAGCGATCTCGATTGAGCCGGCCGAGGAGTCCACCACGATCACCACCTCGCTCGGGCCGGCGATGCCGTCGATCGCCACGTCGCCCACGACCAGCTTCTTGGCCGCCGTCACCCAGGCGTTGCCCGGACCCACGATCTTGTCCACGCGGCGGATCGTCTCGGTGGCGTACGCGACAGCGGACACCACGTGCGCTCCGCCCATCCCCCAGATCTCCCGGCCTCCCAGCCGGGCGAGGGTCCAGCGCAGGGCCGC
>Ga0126309_10000474_pt1 | contig 13437 bp, 15 predicted proteins | sample Plot56_FD_92541 | JGI IMG/M metagenome (GOLD analysis project Ga0126309, IMG submission 92541) | Serpentine soil microbial communities from UC McLaughlin Reserve, CA, USA - Plot56 | ecosystem: Environmental > Terrestrial > Soil > Grasslands | place: USA: UC McLaughlin Reserve, Lake County...
CCGGCCTCTTCCAGCTCACGGGCGTATTTGGTGGAGAGGTACTCGGGATGGAGGTCGTAAGCGACCAGCTCAGGGCTCACGTCGAAGAGCTTGCAGTAGTGCTCGACTCCTTCCCTGAAGGACCGCAGGGTCTCGTAGTTCTCCATGTCCCCGATGTGGTGGCTCATGAAGGCGTGGCGGTCTTTGGCCAGGCAGAACGTGTTCTTGAGCTCTCCGCCGCAGGCCAATGTGTGCCTGGTGAAGTATGCGGCCAGTCGCAGCGGTGCCGGGGCGTAGCCTCGGGAGCGACGGACCGGGTACGCTCTTCCTCCAGCTGTCCGGACCACGGTGTCGTCGCAGCGCATGTGGATCTCACGGTCGTGGAGGAGGAAGTAGTCGGCGATCTCGCACAGCTGGTCGAGCGCATCCTCGTCCCGATAGGCGATGGGCTCATCCGAGTTGTTGCCGCTGGTCATGACGAGCGGGATACCCGCGTCGCTGAGGAGCAGGTGGTGCAGCGGCGTATACGCAAGCATAACGCCAAGAGTTCTCTGGCGCGGGGCTACCTCTTCGGCTACGCCGGTATTCTCCCTGCGCTCCAGGAGCACTATGGGACGGGCTGGTGAGGTGAGCAGCGCCTCTTCCTCGGGCGAGAGGTGGCAGATCTCACGTGCCTGCGTCAGGTCGCGGGCCATGAGCGCGAAGGGCTTGTCCTGGCGCACCTTGCGGCCCCGCAGCGTTCTTACAGCTTTCTCGTCGAATGGATCGCAGGCCAGATGATAGCCGCCAAGCCCCTTGATGGCGACGACGGCCCTGCCGCGCAGCATCCGCGCAACGCGGGCGATGGGGTCCTCCGGTTTGGCGTGAAGCTCGTGCCCGAACCTGTCGAGCAGCCTTACCCGCGGCCCGCAGACGGGGCATGCGTTGGGCTGGGCGTGGAAGCGACGGTCCGCGGGATCTTCGTACTCGCGGCGGCAGTCGGGGCACATCGTAAAGTCTGACATCGTCGTCGTCGCCCTGTCGTAAGGGACCGAGCGGGTGATGGTGAAACGCGGGCCGCAGTTCGTGCAATTGGTGAAGGGGTAGCGGTAGCGCCGGTCTGTGGGGTCCAGAAGCTCGGCCAGGCAATCGTCGCAGGTCGCGACGTCCGGCGAGACGAGCGCCTGACGGCGCAGCCCCTCCCTGCTCTCCTCGATGCGGAACTCCATGTCCCCTAGCGTCGCGAGCGGCTGGCAGCGAACGGACTCGACCACGGCAAGGGGAGGCGCGTCCTCTTCCAGCGCGCACACAAAGCGCTCGAGTTCCTCCGGCGCGCCCTCGACTTCGATGTGGACGCCCTCAGCGTCGTTGCGGACCGTCCCCGAGAGCCCGTGCGCGCGTGCCAGGGCGTAAACGAAAGGCCTGAAGCCGACCCCCTGCACGATGCCACGCACGGTGATCCCGCGGCGCTCGCGGATAGGGGCTTTCATGGGGCCAGGCCCTGCCGGTGTGCGCTGGTCTTCATGTAGCGTCTCTCTTCGACGATCCAGTAGCGTAGGCTTGCAGTTCGTACTCCCTGAGATTTACATGTTGCGCATCTTTATGTAACGTTGGATCTCCGGCCACTGCGCGGCCATGGCGGCTCCGGCTCCCAGCAATAGTCCGAGGAACAAAAGCTTCTTCATGACTCGACCTCCCTTTCTTGTAGCTGGTCAGATTGTCAGCACTTCAGCTTGATCTATTTCCTCTAAGGCCACCTGCATCTTCGCCAGTGTCTCCGGGCCGAAGGCAGCGTGCATTGCCTTGACCTTCTCTTCTTCGAAGGCGGTTGCCATCGTGGCGTGAGTCGATTCGACCTGAAGACTATCCATGACGAGCGTGACAAGGGACGTCATCGTATCACTCAACCAGCTCCTCCTTGTCTCCGACCTCCGCAACGAGTGACTCCACCAGGTTCACGGCTTCCTCCACCGCCGCGCTTACCGGTTCGCTCAATTCCATCAGCATGTCGTCGTAGGGGTGGGTCTGAGACCCACCCCTACGACCTGGGACCATCTGCGGCTCGCAGCCGACAACGAGGGTTCGGGTCGGACGGGCGCCGAGGGCGCGAGACAGCCTGATGACCTTTACCGGGTCCATCCCATGCGTGTCGAGCGAGACCGTTCCGTCTTCCTCTATCTCCGGCTCGATGAGGTAGACGGTGCCAGGTTCCCCGCCACGCGGGGTGGCGTCGACGAAGACGACAAGCTCGTAATCTTCTTGCAGGGCGTAAGCAAGGTCCATCCCCCGGATACCGAAGTCCACGACCTCGACGCCCTCCGGCAGCTGGCGTCCGGAGAGTCGCTCTACCACTTCGACCCCGAAACCGTCGTCACCCAGGAATATGTTGCCGATGCCGGCGACGAGAACGCGGCTAACCATCGGCGGTCTCCGTGTCGAGCGGTACGACCTCATCTGGAGAGAAGAAGAACCTGTGCCCGAGGATGTGGGCGTCGCCCAGGTCCCTGCCGGGGTCGTCCTCCAGGGTGACGGAGAGGTGGACCCTTTCCTCGTAGTCCTGTTCGATGGCCTCGATGAAAGCGACCTTTCCCTCGAGGGCCAGGTCCATGATGTCCCCTCCGGAGCGGGGCCAAAGCATCACGCGGCTACCCTTGACGAGCTCGACGCCGTCCACGATCACGCTCCGGAGCGTGGGTCTTTCCTCCTGTTCCCTGAAAAAATCCATCCTAGTCTTTCAAGACCCTGAACTCGCGTATGGCGCCGTGCAGGTTCATCAGTTGTTCTTGCGAGAGAGACTCGCACCGCTCCAGGATCTCCCGCGCCCGCGGGTCCGAGGCGCGCATCTCGGCCTTCTCCTCCTCGGTGAGGGTGAGAATGTTCAGGATCAGAAGCTGATCTATCTCCCCACCGTCGAACATATCGCCCGGGCTCTCGGGAGCCACCTGAGGATAGTCGGAGAGGATTATCGGAGTGGAGAGCAGCATGCTCTTGTCCCCTTCCATCCCGACGAGCACGGGCCACGTCTTCAGGTTCTCACAACCTTCTGCGAATCCTCTCAACTCCTCCGGCGGGTCTGTCATAGAGACGAACTCTCCGCCTTCCACCTCGAGGGTCGTGTGGGTCGAGCAGAAAGTCTGACGCAGCGTGCTCTCCCTGCCTTCACCCTCCCAGGGAGTGGTGTTGGTGATCCTGACCGTCAGCCTGAAGATCCCCTCCCTCAGAGGCTCGGCCTCCACCTCGACCGCTCCGCACAGCGCCCGCCAGCCACGCACGAGAGCCCCGTGGACCTCACCCGCAGGGCTCGCCAGCGCTTCCTCGCTACTCCCCCCGGGTATATCTATCGCCACCCGTTTCGATGCCTCTACCAGCTCGGAGAGCAAAGACCGTCCGACGGTTATCTCCCGTTCGGTAGCTTCGTCCCACGGCAGATAGTGCTCTTCCCCGACCCGCAGCTCGTCCACGAACTCCAGATCTTCGCCTTTCTTTCGGCCGACCTTCCGTTCGGTTACGTGCAGGAAGCGCACCCTTATCTCGACCTTCGTCCCTTCGTCTCCCGATAACAGGCACTGGGTCTGCATCAGCCAGGGGTCGTCTTCGCCCCTGGCCTCGCTGTAGGCCCTGGGATACACCCCTCCGAACGTCCAGCGTTGCTGGTTCTTCGTCGTTGACCGCCGGTAGGGCCAGAGAATGTAGCCTTCGTAGAGCACGGCCTCGGCTATCTTTCTCACCGCGTCCACCCTAGCGCTCTACCTCCTGCTCGCTCGCCCGCAGCAGCGCCTCCACGGCGGCTTCCCAGGTCGGGAGTCCCTTGCTGACCTTGTAGTCGTAGAGCTGATCGAAGGCGTCTTTGTGGAGTCTGATCCAGGCGCTGTTCGGGAAATATCGGTCTATCATCTCTTTCCACAACCTGACGGGCAACTGGAACTCCGCCTCTTTCTCCCAGGAGATCCTGGTGGTCTGCAGCCTTCCACCCTCTTCTGCGTAGAAGACCGTGCCGCTGAACAGGAACTCGAGCGGCACCTCACGGTCTTCGAGGGCGTAGAAGTACTTGGCGGCGATGACCTCGAGGTCGTAGGTACACGTAACGGGCATGTCCACGACCGTGCTCCCGGAGAACCGAGGGACCTGCATGACGGTGTGGGTCCAGAGCAAGCTCCGCAACGTATCCTTCCACCTGCTCGGCTCACCGAACAGATCCAGGAGCCTCTCCTGCTCCGCAGCCTCGTAGTGCCGCCCGGCCGCCGCGATACGAACCTGCGTGTTCAAAGCGACGGAGCGGATGGGCTCATCTCCCAGGTTCTCGATACGCAGCTTGAACAGGAGGCTAGGGACAGCGGCGAAGTCAGCGACTTCGGCGCCCTCTATCCTGAACTCCAGGTCAGGCACAGCCAACTACCATCAGCCGCTGGGTCTCTTGTACCCCGGCCGACGCACTTTCAAGCCGGCGGCAGATTCGGGCTGTTCGGGTCTATCGGGTTTCTCTTCTCGGGGTTGATGCCCGTAGACTTGCGGGCCGTCGACTTGGCCCCGGGACGCCCTGACCCATACTCGCCCGCAGGGTAGAGGCCGGGATCACCCTCGATCCCACCCGGGTCGTTGCCCCGGCGTACCCCCGGCGTGTGCGCGGGCGCATCCTGCTTCGTATCCGGCTTCCCCACCCTTATGTTCCCCATCTGTTGTCTCCTTTCTTCGTGGTCCCTTTTGCCGTTTTGGCGGGCCCTCAACTTTCTCTTCGAACGGTCTTGGAACGCTCCCGCAGCTCCTCGAAGAACCCGACTATCTTCTCCCAGACTTCTGTGCCACCGCTCAGGCCCCTCCAGCGCATTCGGATGAGCCCCACGAGGCTGTAGCACTCGTCGATCGGGACCAGAAAGTGCTCCCGTGCCCCCCTTACCCGGTTCACGAGGAGCGCCTCGACGTCCCGCTCCATACCCTCTAGCACCGGGTTGTACTTCTCAAGCTCCTCCCAGGTGCTCAGCTTCAGGAGCGATTCCGTCGGACCCATCGGGCTCGGGTAGAACGCCGCGACCCTCTCGGCGGGCGTGCTGTAGAAGAAGAACGCCATGTCCACCGGTATCCTGAGCCTCTCCCACTGCACGTCGCTCATCTCGAAGTCTTCGAGGAAGAGGTGGCGGTCGGGCACGAGGCGGTATCTGCCCTCGCTCGCCGCTTCGCTGTCGAAGAGGATCGAACAAGGCCTACAGGCGCACATGATCTCCCGCGTGGAGACCTCCAACAGGTGCCGATGCTCCGGCGGTATCGGCTCGCCGCACAGATCGCAGTACTCCTGCGCAGCCTCGGCCGCCTTTGCGGCCGCCTTTGCGGCCTCCTCGGACTCTTCATTGGCGAACCGACGTAGCGAGGAGAAAGCAGAGAAGGCCTTCCTGTTGCCCTGCTCGACCATGTACCCTCAGCCCACCGCGCTCGGCAGGGCGATCTTCAGTATGTTTCTCCGCCCCCGGCCCTGACGCTCCTCGACGGCAACTTCGTCCACGAGCAGCGGGATAGGCTCCAGGTGTACCCGCGGATCGTCCAGGCACCTCCCCGCCCGGCGCACGTCGTAGCGGTGGGAGCACACCGAGCAAGTGAGTTCTGCCCCGTCCAATCTACCCTCCTCCAACGATGCTCCGCAGCCAGGGCAGAGGTGGCGGTAGGCGTAGAAGTCGTCCCCCAGCTTCAAGAAGAGTACAGGCTCACCTGAGACCTCCTTCACCAACATCCCGCCGCTTGGGAGTTGGGGTAGCCCGCCGATGACGGTCCAGGAAGCTCCGTCCTCCTGTTGCCGCTTCTTCTCCTTTTTGCGCAATGTAGGGCCAGCTACGATGGTCGGCGCCGGCTCTGGCTCCTCGGCCACGCCTTCGGCCACTATCCTCTCCAGGTCCGGGGCGGTCTTCTGGATGGCTTCCTCTATCGCCAGCCTGAGCGTCACGGTGGAGGAAGGACAGCCGCTGCAGCTCCCCTGCATCCGCAGTCGCGCCACGCCTTCTTCCACGCCCAACAACTCCACGTTCCCACCATGGGACTTCAGGTAGGGACGCACCTCTTCGAGGGCCATGACTACCCGCGTCTTTAGGTCGAGCGGGTGCAGCCCGTGCAGGAGCAGCAGGTGCGAGAGCAGCTCATCTTTGGAGAAGGCATCGAAGATCCTCTCACGTTCTTCCCCTTCGGCGACCACCTCCATCATGCGCGCCAGGCCCTCGCCGTAGAGATCCAGGAGGACCCCCACCACCTCGGCGGCCCTGGACCTGGCGTTCTGGTCCGGAAGCGTTTCGATCTCCCCCAGCAGCGCCTCCATCCTAGCGACGCGCTCTTGTAATCCCTGATCGTCTATAAGCACCCAAACACCCTTCCTGGAAGCGGGCCCCAAGTGGAGGGCCCGCCGTTTTATGCATTTGCCCTGTGCGAGGCCCTACTCTACGCCCAGCCCCAGAGTCGGGGAGTGACGCTGTTCGAGGATCTTGCCCTCGCCCGAGTACATGTGGACGCCGCAGGGCAGGCAGGGATCGAAGCTACGCACGGAGCGCATGATGTCGATGCCCTTGAAGTCGTCGGGGCCGTTCTCCTCGAAGATCGGGGTGCCAGCGACCGCGTCCTCGTAGGGACCCGGTGTGCCGTAGGAGTCGGTGGGCGACCCGTTCCACGGGGTGGGCGGGTAGGGATGGTAGTTGGCGATTTTGCCGTCCCTGATGACCAGGTGGTGCGAGAGGACCCCGCGCACCGCTTCGTGGAAGCCGCAGCCGATAGCCTCGTCAGGGACCTCGAACTCCTGGAAGACCTTGGTCTCTCCCTCGCGCAGCAGCTCCAGGGCCCTATCCAAGAAGTAGAACGCCATCGACGCCGCGTAGGCTATGAAGTAGATCCTGGCCCTGTCCCGCTCGATGGCGTTGGACCACTCGGGGATGTTCCACTCGAACTGCATCTCGGGCGTGGCGGCCGTCTTGGGGAGGTTGATCTCGACGCTGTGGCCCGTGGCCTTGACGTAACCGGTGTCCACGATACCGGCGAGCGCGGTGGCCCAGAGCCTGGCTATGGCGCCGCCGCCGGTATCGAGCGCCAGATGGTCCCCGGTGCGCTGGTCGTACCAGCGCGGGCTCATGACCCAACTGTAGTTCCCGCCCTCCAGATCCCGCTTCTGGGGCTTCGGGAGCGTGGTCTGGTTCCAAGGATGCCGCTTGTCCACAGGGTTCCCCAGGGGATCGCGGGATACGAAGGTCTCCTCGTTCTGCCAGTCCTCGTAATAGGAGGAACCGAGCAGGATGCGGATGCCGAGGTTTATGTCCACCAGGTTGGTGGTCACCAGTTCTCCGTCCACGACGATACCTGGCGTGACGTACGCGGCCTTTCCCCACTCGTCCATATGACGGTACTGGTAGTCGCACGCGTCGGGGTTCTGGAACGCGCTCCAGCACCCTAGCATGATGCGCCTGCGGCCGACCTCTTCGTAGCCTGGAAGGGCTTCGTAGAAGAAGTCGAAGACGTCGTCGTTCATCACGACGGCTTTCTTGATGAAGTCAATGCACCTCATCAACCGCGAGAGGTAGTCCGTGAAGATCTGGGGCGTTGCCATCGTGCCCGTGCCGCCGGGATAGATCGTCGAGGGGTGTACGTGGCGGCCCTCCATAAGGCAGAACATCTCGCGGGTGATGCGGCTCATGTTCAGCGCCTCTTTGTACATCTCGCCCGTGAAGGGGTTGAAGGCGCGCATGATATCGGCGATGGTGCCGTAGCCGTGGATGTTGGCGTTGGGAGCATCCGTCTGCTCCGCCCGCTGCAGGAGGCTCGGGTTGGTCTCCGCGACCATCTGCTCGCAGAAGTCGACGAACACCAGGTTGTCCTGGAAGATGGTGTGGTCGAAGATGTACTCTGCGGCCTCGCCCAGGTTGTAGATCCACTCTGCCAAAGGCGGCATCGCTATCCCGTAGGCCATGTTCTGGGCGTAGACCGAGCAGACGGCGTGGTTATCGCCGCAGATGCCGCAGATGCGGCTCGTGATGAAGTGCGAGTCGCGCGGGTCCTTGCCCTTCATGAACACGCTGTAGCCGCGGAAGATCGAGGAGGTGCTCTTGCACTCCACCACCTCGCGGTTGTCGAAGTCTATCTTCGTGTAGATCCCGAGGTTCCCGACTATGCGGGTGATCGGGTCCCACGACATCTCCGTGAGATTTCTGGCTTCGGGGCTGACTTCCTCTCGAATAGCCACTTATCTCCCCTTCCCTACGCCCGCCACCGCGGGTTGTAGCCGGTCGTGAGCTCTCGTTTGTTGTGGCGCCACTTGGGTTCCTTGTTGACGGTGTCGTTGGTCAGGCTCCTGAGACGCCGGATCATGGCGCCGTAGGTCTTGGACAACGTGGAGGAGAAGGTCCCGCCAGGCGGCTCATCCATGAAAGGCATGAACTTGTCGGGGAAGCCGGGCATGGTGCAGCCGATACAGATGCCGCCGACGTTCGGGCAGCCCCCGACGCCGTCCATCCAGCCCCTCTTGGTCACGTTGCAGTTGACGACGGGCCCCCAGCAGCCGATCTTCACCTGGCACTTGGGCGAGTTGTAGTCGAGGGCGAAGTCGCCCTGCTCGTAGTAGGCGGCCCTGTCGCAGCCCTCGTGGACGGTCTTCCCGAAGAGCCACGTGGGCCTGAGCTGATCGTCGAGCGGGATCATCGGAGACATACCACCCGCCTGGTAGAGCAGCCACGTCAGGGTCTCCATGAAGTTGTCCGGCTGCACGGGACACCCGGGGATGTTCACGATCGGGATGCCGGCCACCGAGCGGAAGTTCCACCCCAAGTAGTCCGCGAGGCCCATGCACCCCGTAGGATTGCCCGCCATCGCGTGGATCCCGCCGTAAGTCGCGCAGGTCCCGACCGCGACGACCGCCCACGCCTTCGGCGCCAACTGGTCGATCCACCAGTTGAGGGTGAGGGGCTGGCCTGTGCTCAGGTCGTTGCCGAACGAGGTCCAGTACCCTTCACCGTTTATGTTCTCGTTGGGGATGGAGCCCTCGATCACGAGGACGAACGGGGCGTCGAGCTCGTCGTCCACCGCCTGGCGATAGACCTGCAAGAAGTCCTCCCCGCCGAGCGAGGGATCCAGCACCTTGTTGTGCAGGTGCACCGTGGGTAGCCCAGGAATATTGCCGAGCAATACGTCCTCGAGGCTCGGCAGCGTGGCCGCCGTGACGGAGACCGAGTCACCGTCGCAACTCATCCCCTCCGAGATCCACAGTACGTGAACCTCCTCCACCCCTGGTCCATAGCTAGTGGCTCGCGTCTCGGTCACGAACTACTCCTCCTTTCCCCTTACGCCATACAACCGACGATTTCTGGAAAGAACGCTCCTCAGAGGTCTCCAGACAAATAGACCTCCACCCCTGTCGCCCTATCTGCACCCATAAGACTTCTCCTCTGTCGAGCGCTCTTGCGGCACCTTCACCCTTGAAGGAATGGCCAATGATTCAGCCTGCTGCTAGCTCCCTGAATCCTGGCCCCGCCGCCGTCCCCGTCAACCCATTACCCACCAATAAGTAGTGGGGGCAGGATAGCACCACCCCGACCTGTTGTAAACATGGATGCGATTCCGCTTTTTCAGACGTTCTCGAGGCGTTGCCCGAGCCAGTCGCACCACTCGTCGACGCCCTGGCCGGTCCGCGCGCTGGTGAGGACGCGCCTGACGCCCGGGTTGACCGCATCGAGGTTCCCTAGAAACTGCTCCACGTCGAAATCCAGATGCTCCAGCAGGTCCACTTTGTTGACCAGCACCAGGTCGGCCGAGCGGAACATAAGCGGGTACTTTAGCGGCTTCTCCTCCCCTTCCGTGACGGAGTAGACCATGACCCTGACGTCCTCACCCACCCTGAACTCCGCAGGACACACCAGGTTCCCCACGTTCTCGATGATGAGGATGTCTATGTCGTCGAGCGGGAGTTCGCCCAGGCCGGAGCGCACCATGTTGGCGTCCAGATGGCACTCGCCGCCGAAACCCGGGTCGGTGTTCACCTGCACCAGCGGGATGTGAAAGCGGGCTAGCCTGTCGGCGTCCAGGGTAGTCTGTACGTCACCCTCGAGGACGCCCAGCCGAAGCCTGCCGCGCAACCGCTCTAGGGTGCGCTCGAGTAGCGCCGTCTTGCCGGCACCGGGTGAGCTCATCATGTTGATCGTGAACGTCTTTGCCCGGTCGAATAGGTCCCTGTTGGCCCTGGCGAGCGTGTCGTTGGCGTCCAGGACGTTCTCGAGGACCACTTTCTTGACCGCCGTGCGGTGCATCCCTACGCCTCCTCCAATTCGAGTGATTCGACCATCAGCTCTTCCCCTCTCAAGATCTCCAGGTCGAAGCATCCGCACCCCCCACATTGCAGCGGGAAGCTACCAAGCCGGCCCTCCACCCCGCACCCGCGGCACCTTCCCTCGGCCGGGACCTGCTCCATCTCCAGTTCGGCACCCTCGGCCGGTGTCCCTTCAGCCAGGAGCCCGAAACCGAAAGTCAGGGCCGAAGGTACGACCTGGCGCAGGTAGCCCACCTTCATCTGCACCTTCGTAACCCGCCGCCCATCCGCCTGGCGGCTGGCGATCCTGACCACCGACTCTGCTATTGAGAGTTCGTGCAAACACCCACTCCTCACAGGGGTTTAGGAAAGGTCAACCCTTCCTAAACCCACGCATTTCAGCTAGTCATCATTTCAGCCTGTCAGCCCTTTGTTGGCTGAGGGCTGACAGGCTGATGGCTCGTCGTGCATCAGGCTCAATGATGCACAGCGCTGTCAGCGCGGAAAGGACCGCGATCCCTCCTCCATCCTAGCCCATAATGATCGGGAGAACAATTCCGGTTAATGTCTTCGGGAGATAGAATCAAAGAGCGTAGGTGGAGCGAGGAGGAGCAATGAAGCCGATAGAGCTATACACTACGGTGGGCTGTCCCTACAGTGAGGCCGCGCGTGAGGATCTGGAGTGGCGCGGGCTGGACTTCGTCGAGTACGACGTCGAGAAGGACCATGAAGCCCGCGCGCGAATGCTGGAGCTAACCGGCGGCAACAGGACGGTGCCCGTCATCTTCGAGGAAGGCAAACCCGTCCAGGTCGGGTGGATGGGCAGGGGGTGCGCCGTGTGATGGCGGGTTTAGGAAGGCCAACCTTCCTAAACCCGCGCTGGTCAGCATTTCAGCACTTCAGCTTGTCAGCTTATTGTCTGTTGATGGCTCGTAGTGCGTGAGGCTTGGGCTTAGGCACGGCATTGTGACACGGGGTGTGGGGCGGTGAGCAATGGCATGCGGGGCGTTTCGCGAACCGCCCTCGTCCTCAGACGAACCGGCCCTACGGTGTCGTTTCGTCAGGTGGACAACCACCGGGCCGCGTCGGGGGCGTGGTAGGTGATGATGATGTCCGCGCCCGCGCGTTTGATGCCTGTCAGCGCTTCGAGGACGGCCCGCTCTTCGTCGAGCCAGCCGTTCTGGGCGGCGGCCTTGACCATCGCGTACTCGCCGCTCACGTTGTACGCGGCGACAGGAAGGTCGGTCGTCTCGCGGACGCGCCGCAGTACGTCCAGGTAAGGCAGGGCGGGCTTGACCATTACGATGTCTGCGCCCTCCTCGATGTCGAGGCCTGTCTCGACTAGCGCCTCGCGGGCGTTGGCCGGGTCCATCTGGTAGCTGCGCCGGTCGCCGAACTGCGGCGCGCTGTCGGCGGCCTCGCGGAAAGGGCCGTAGAAGGCCGAGGCGTATTTGGCCGCGTAGGCCATGATGGGGGTGTTCTCGAAGCCTTCGTTGTCGAGCTCGGACCGGATCGCCGCGACGCGCCCGTCCATCATGTCCGAGGGTGCGACTATGTCGGCCCCCGCCTCGGCCTGCGAGGCGGCGGTGCGGGCCAGGAGCTCGAGGCTCACGTCGTTTAGCACCACGCCCGTCTCCTTCTCGACGACCCCGCAGTGTCCGTGGCTCATGTACTCGCACAGGCATACGTCCGTTATTACGAGCAGTTCGGGCGTGGCCTCCTTTATGGCGCGGGTGGCGAGCTGGACGATCCCCTCGGGGTCGTAGGCGCCTGTCGCCGCCTCGTCTTTCTGATCCGGGATGCCGAAGAGGAGAACGGCCGGGATGCCGAGGTCGTACGCCCGCTGCGCCTCGGCGACCGCCTGGTTTATCGAGAGCTGGAAGATCCCGGGCATCGAGGCGATGGGGTTCCTGACATCCTCCCCCACGGTCACGAAGATCGGGTATATAAAGTCCTGCGGCGAGAGCCGCGTCTCGCGCACGAGCCCGCGCAGGCCCTCCGTGCGCCTCGTTCTTCTCAATCTCTGCTGGGGGAACGCCATGCTATTCACTCCTCTTTGACTGGTCTGCGGCGAGGAGGCCTGTGACCGCCTCGATGAGCCCGGGGATAGTGTACTCCCTGGCTTCGGCGTCGACCCTAAGACCACGGCTGCGGGCGGTGTCGGCCGTGATCGGGCCTATGCACGCGACCCTACTCTCCGCCAGGAGCTGCGCCGCTTCCTCGGCGCCGAACGCCCCGACGAAGTTCTCCACCGTGGAGCTGGCCGTGAAGGTCACGCAGTCTATCTCGCCCGCTTGCAGACGCAGGGACAACTCCTCTTTGCCTGTCGAAGAAGGGATCGCCTCATAGGCCGGCGGAACGACGACCTCGGCGCCCGCCTCGCGGAGCTTCTCCGGCAGGATCTCCCGCGCCGCCTTCGCGCGCGGGATGAGGACACGTTCTCCCGCTAGCGAGCGTGTTCCGAGAGCCTCGATCAGGGCCTCGGCCCTGTACTCCTCGGGTACCACGTCGACCCGCAAACCGGACTCTCTTATCCTCTCCGCGGTCGCCGGACCGATCGTGGCCACGCTAGCGTCCCGCGGCAAGGCACGGAGGTCGAGCCCGTGATACCACAGGCGTTCCAGGAACGCCTCGACACCGTTCACGCTGGTAAAAACGATCAGATCGAAAGAGTCCAGGTCGCGGATCGCCGCGTCGAGCGGTCCGAAATCCTCAGGGGGACTTATCTCTATGGTTGGGAACTCATGGACCTCGGCCCCTAGCCTCTCCAGCTCGGACGACAGTTCGCCCGCCTGCGCCCGTGTCCGCGTTACCACCACCCGGCGCCCGAAGAGCGGAAGCCGCTCGTACCAGTCGAGCCCGGCCTCGCGCAGGGCGACGACCTCCCCTACGACGATGATCGCGGGCGGCTTCAGGCCCGCCTCGGCCACCCTGTCAGCGATATCTTCGAGCGTGCCCGTGACGGTCTTTTGCTCCGCCACCGTCCCCCATCTGACGCATGCCACAGGCGTTTCCTGATCCTTCCCGGCCGCGATGAGCCCTTTCGAGATCTCTGCCAGCCTGCCGACGCCCATGTACAGCACGAGCGTGTCGGCGCCGTAGGCGAGTTTGCTCCAGTCGACGTCCGAACGGCCTTTCGTCGGGTCCTCGTGCCCCGTGACGAACGCGACGCTGGTCGAGATGTTCCGGTGCGTGACCGGTATACCTGCATAGGCAGGGGCCGC
>Ga0126309_10000475_pt1 | contig 13429 bp, 13 predicted proteins | sample Plot56_FD_92541 | JGI IMG/M metagenome (GOLD analysis project Ga0126309, IMG submission 92541) | Serpentine soil microbial communities from UC McLaughlin Reserve, CA, USA - Plot56 | ecosystem: Environmental > Terrestrial > Soil > Grasslands | place: USA: UC McLaughlin Reserve, Lake County...
CATAGGGATTCCCTCCTCCTTTGCCTTGCTGTGCGAAGTCAGGTCAATGGGTTCTTGTTTCGGATCCAGGAGGTGTCGGGCCGCGGCTTCCGCGGCCGTTCCAGCTGAGCGCAGATCTCTTCTGTCTGGCGCCGGGAGATCATCTTCGGGCCGCGGATCTGGCTGAGGTCGCCAAGGTGCCTGCGTGCGACCTGGAGAAGCTTGTGACACTGGGCGAGATCGACTCCGTAGTAGGTCAACAGACGGTCGACCGTCTCGAGGCTCCCACGCTTGGTATCGCCGGCCTCTGCGGCACCGACGGCGTTCACTCCTACTCCCGCCTCGCGCGCCACCTCGCGCTGCTTCTTCCCGGCACGAAACCGAAGCAGGATCAGCGCGACGTGGAGCTGACGGAAGCTCGGTGCTGGTGGCAGTGTTTCGGTCATGGTCTTTTGCTTAGCCAGCGGCGGAACATGGGAGCGGTGATCGCGGCACAGGTGGAGCAACCCGTCAGCAGGTGCCGCACGATGCGGCGGTTGTCGCCCCCGCCCAGCTCGCCTCGCAGGAAGTGCGCGAGCTCCTGCGGGCTCGGATGATGGGCCTCCATCCGCTTCCCATGGGGCCCGCGGCCGCTGGTCGCCGCAAAAGGTTCACCCGGCCCCGGATCAGGTTCAGTCATACCTAGATTGTGAGTGCAAAGAACTAGGTACGTCAAGACCATAATTTGGTATCATGGGCCGGCGATGCCGGAGATCCACAAGGCGCGATTAGGGCTGGCGGGGCAGGACGGGACTGAGCTACACTCCTTTCCTGTGTCTGCTCTCGAAGGTCTCGGGCAAGCCCTCGAAGCTCTGCGACGGCGGAGAGGCTGGAGCGCTGCCGAAGCCTCTCGCCGGACGGGCATTGACCAGAGCAATCTCCTCAAGTACGAGCGCAATGCCAAGGGCATCACAACCAAGACGCTGGACCGGATTCTCGACGGCTACGAGGCCACGCTGGCGGAGCTGGCCGCGATCCTGAGGGAGGTACAGAGCGGCCCGGCGGTTCGCTGGATCGTGCCTGGAGAGGTCAGCGAGGCGGACCTCAAGCTGGTGGTGAAGATGGTGCTCGGCAAGAAGTGGGCCCCCGACGAAGACGAAGAGGACGAGCCAGAGGAGGAGACCCCGGACGAGGACCCGCCGAAGGGCGAGGAGGACGAAGGCTAGCCGGCGGTACCGCGCCGGGCGGGTTGGCGGACTTCCCGCTCCAGGTAATGCAGCGCGGCTTTCAACAATCCGACTTTCGGAGACTCCATCGCATCGCGGAGCAGGGAGGCCGCGGTGCTCTCGCGGGCGATCCCGAGCGCATCGAAAACCTCGCTCACTTCCCTGCAGAGCTCGCGGACCTCACTCGTCCGCCCTTCGCCGGCCAGGAGACCCGCCAGGTGAAGGGTCGCGAGCGCCCGCTCGTACAGCATGCCGGCCGCGGCGAACCCCTCGCGGCAGCGCTCGTATCCCTGCTCCGCAGCAACCCGGTGGCCGAGCCCGTCGTCGATCTGGGCGTTCAGGAGCTCGACCCGGAGGGCGATGCCGGGCTCCTTGGTGGAAAAGAAGAGCCGACTGCACTGCCGACTGAGGGCATGAGCGTGCTCGTACTTGCCGGCTTCGCAGAGGCCCCAACAAAAACACTGAAAGGCGGACATCCGCAGCTTGTTGTCGGCACGGTCCTCGATCACGGCGAGTGCGGCGAGCGCGTTGTAGAAGGCCACGAGCCCCTTCTGCGGGTCTCCCGCCTCGATCAGGGACATGCCCTCTTTGATCAGGGCGGAAGCGCAGTTCTCTGTATCGCCGAGGGACCGGTAGAGTTCGGCGGCCGTACGGAAGCTCGATGCCGCCGCGTCGAGCTGGCGAAGGTCGTGGAGCAGGGCGCCCTCGAGCCGCTCCTTTTCCGCCCTGAGGGCCGGCTTCTGCGAGCCGGAGGCCCATGCCGTCTTGGCCTGCTCCATTGCCGTCGCCGACAGCTCGAACTCGCCGCGGCGGCGGTGCGAGTTGGAGAGGTGGAGGTAAGCGCGGCAGCGAGCGTCGGAAGCAGAGGCGCTCGGGGGCAGCTGGCGCGCCACGGCGACGGCCGTCTCCGCAGAATCGAGCATCTTGTCGGGATCGCCATGGCGATGCTCGAAGCACTGCTCGACGAGGTGCTCGACCAGAGCGGGATCGCGGTATCGGCGGCTCGAGCCGGCTGCCAGGAGGCGGCGCGGGCGCGGGAACTCCAGGAGCTCTCGCGCGAGCTCGTGCGGTGGGTGGAATCGGCTTGGCAGCATCTTGTCATTCCTCTTCGAGCGATAATAACGTAGATGCAGACCGCCGAGGGAGTCAAGGGGCGGAGGACCGCAGGGTCACCGCCGCCCCTAGCGTGCCCAGGACGGCTCCTCAGGAATGGCAGCGGCCGTCAGGGTCGATCATGCACGAGCCTTCGCCCTGGGGCGGGGACGAGGGTGGGTTATCGGCCCCGTCCAGCCCGAAGAGCGTGGCCAGAGTGTCGACCATGGCGTCCCACCAGCTCAGGGCAGGCCTGTCGCCGCTGTCCCCGTCTGTCCAGGCCTGCGCCGGCGCCACCACGACGCTGAGCGCCAGCGCAACGACGAGCACACAGATCCTCATGCGGTCTTTCATCGTCATCGTCTCCCCTGCGGCGGCTGCGCCCTCCATGGGCGGGGTCCCGCATTCCCGCCAGTGTCGCATGGGGCCAGAGCGGCTGATGAGAATATATAGATCTTTAACAATAAAAATGATATTTGACACGAAGGGACAGGCACGCACGGCCTTGACCCCCTAGCCCCGCTCCCGCCCGCGCGGGAGAGGGGAGCGCCCCTCACCCCCGACCCCTCTCCCATCGCACACCCTGCCACCCGGGAGAGGGGAGAGAATTGAATTTTTGCTATGAAATAACGAGCGGTGAGACGGAACGGGGCGGCAGGAGGAGGGCTGCCGCCCCGGGGTGGCGGATCAGAACTCGGGGAGTGCGCGTTCGAGGGCGATCTTTCCGGCGTGATCGAGGGCCAGGCCGCCGGCGGCGTCGAGGAGCCAGGCGAGATCGCCGGGAGACGAGGCGAGGGCATCGACGACGTTGAGCGCGACGAGGAGATCTTCATGGAAGCGCTCGAAGTGCCCCACGACCTGGTCTTCGTCGAAGATGGGATAGCCGAGCGCGTCGGGATCTTTGCCGAGGCGATAGCGCGAGGGCCGGCCGGTGGAGGGGAGGACCGCGGCGGCGAGACGGGCAGCGTCTTTCTTCGAGAAGATCGCCACGGGCTGGCTGCTCTCCAGGCTTGCCCCCTGCCGCAGGACCGCCCAACCGCTGGAAGGATGCGCCTCCAGATGCCAGGGACCGGCGGCGTCCGCTTCGGCGGCAGTCATCGGCTCATCGCGCTCGGCCAGGAGCTCCAGATACTCGGCAGTGAAGGCGTTGGGGGTATCATCGAATGGGGTGCGCATAGGACATCGCTCCTTTGCGTGCCTAGGGTCCGGTTGAGTTCGAGCTCAGTCGGACCCGTTTGTTTTGGCCGGGGCCAGATACGCTCCAGCGGCCCGGGGTGCTGCTCGAAGACAAGGGAAATTCTAGGCGAAAATGGGACGTAAGTAAAGCGTTTTCAGCTACTTCGGCGAGTGGAACGCGTGGCGGAGCCGGAGCTCGCCCCCGCCCAAAGACCCTCACCCCTGGCCCCCCCTCTCCCACGCGCACTCACGCCCGCCCGGGAGAGGGGGAGCCCTCACCCCCGGCCCCTCTCCCGCGAGCGGGCGAGGGGAGAAAGGCAGGCCTTCGGCCCTGAGGGCGGTGAACGAAGCCGGAGCGGGTGACGGTGCGCCGGGCGGTGCTGAAGTCGGGGCCGGGCGCATGGCCGCCTGGAAACGGGGCGCCCGGAGCGCTGGCTACGAGCGAAGGGGCTTGGCCGACCGCGCTCTTACGTGAATGGGCGGGCGGGGGAAGGTTGGACGGCGGACGGGGATGGGGACACGAAACGGGAGAAGGAGCGACAGACATGGACCTGGCATGTAAGGGAAGGGCTGGTCTCGCGAAGCGACACCTACTCCGCTGGAAGGGGAAGGCACAGTGATCGGAATAGAAGAATTCTTGATGCTCGTTGACATCTATTCTTGCGTCTTGGTGTGGGCTTAACCAAATTTGGTATCGCTAAGCATGTCATTGGCAAACTGGGGGAACACGAACTCTACAACCGCTTCGGAGGTGCCCACGGTATAATGGGCCACACGCCTGATCTCGCCGTGGCTCAGCCGGTACGGAACGCACAGAGTAGTCAACCGATTGAGAGGTGGAAACTCGACTGGGCGCACACGACGTCTGCCCCGCAATATTCTCGCGGGTGGTGCATAACGGAATTCTAGAGACTGGGATGACGCGAGCATATACACACTTGGGGTTGAGCCGGTGGCCGTTCCCCGTCGTTCCAGAGCCGACCTTCTGCACTTTCCTCGCGGCTCGGCCGCAGCTCAAGGCGGATGTGCATGAGATGGTGAACGCGCTAGCTCGGCGCGACACTGCCGCGATTCAACTTTTTTGGGCGTGGTTTGGTGCTGGCAAGACGCACACGCTGCACTACCTCAGCCATTATACGGCCAGCATCACCGAGAAGGACGGTAATAATCGGCTAATTTGCGTCTACACCGAGTTCCCTAAAGCCGCGGGGAGCTTCCTCGACTTATACAAATCTCTCCTCGTCGCGTTGGACTCGGAGACGCTTACAAATGCCTACCTGGAGATCTCAACTTCGCCGAGCGCCGCTCTGGTGCAGCGCCGATTGATGCAAGCATCCCCCGATCTTTTTGCTGCACTGCATGTTCTCGCGACCGGGGCCGTGCAGTCGCAGCTCGTTGCGCTCCGATGGCTTCGCGGCGATCCCGTTTCGCTGAGCGACTTGAAAAAGATCGGGGTTTTCCAGCGAGTGACTAAATCAGAGGAAGCTACTCGGTTATTAGGCGCTATTGTCGAGATGTTGAACCTAGCCGCTCAAGATTCAGGTCGGCCGGCTGCGCGGCTGATCTGGATACTCGACGAGTTCCAAAGGATCAAGCGAGTCGGCAAACGAGGACTCGATGACATCAACGCCGGTCTGCACTCAACCTTCAACGCCTGTCCTACGGGTTTGACATTGGTCTTTTCCTTCTCTGGCAAGCCTCAGCAAAGAGTTCCCGATTGGTTCAGCCGTGAGCTACGGGATCGAATCGGGCTCACGAAGGTGATGGTACTCCCGCCCATGACCACGGACGGCGCCCTAAGCCTCGTTCGTGAGATTTTAGCGGAGTTCCGGCTCCCGGGCACTTGGTCTTCACCATACTTCCCCTTCTCAGAAGCGGCGTGCAAGCTTATAATCGGTAACGTCCAGGCAAAGGGGAAGCTGAAGCCCCGCTCGATCATGCAGGCGTTCAGCGCTGTGCTCCAGGAGGCCGACCCTCTCATTGAAGCCAAGGAGCTGGACCTAATTTCTGTCGAATTCGCCAAGAAGTCGCTTGAGGCCTACACCATCGTTACTGGCGATGAAGAGGACGAGGAGTGAGCGAGCTCAACCTAACGATAGGTCTACCCGGTGCGCACGAAACGCTCTGCGCCATAGACCAAGCGAACGAGACCGCTTTGTCATTAGAAGCACTTACTAGGCTTATGGATAGCTGTGGAGCTCACAATATCGAGGCAACAATCGACGCACTTATCCGAAGTAACTTGCTCTATCAGGCTCCCCAAGGATTCGAGATAACCCATTTGGGACGCCGTGCCAGTCTGCTCCTAGACGCGATCAACGGAGCAGACCTCCGGGAGGTATGGCGACGCCTAACGCATCTCGATCCTGCATTACGCACCTACGAACTCATCCGGAACAAGCTCACTCATAATTTTCTTGAGAGCCTCGTTACCCGGCCGAGCTTCGGGCGTCTGTACTTATGCTCGCCCTGGATCAGCTTCGAGCGGCGGCAGGAAAATCTCCTAGCAAACGCCATGCTGCAGGCTGAGCGAGGAGGACGGCGGCCGGAGATTCTCGTTGTAATGCGACCATTGCGTGGAGATATTGCAGCTGTCCCGCCAGCCGGCCGCTTCTTGCAAAAACTGGGCGCGACCGTCTACTTAAACAGGAGTCTGCATAGCAAGCTCTACATTCGTGAGCCCAATCAGGGCGGCGGATATCTCATGGCCATACTTGGTTCGCAGAACCTGACTAGGTCGAATTACCTTGAGCTGGGAATCAAGATCCACTCAGACACGCCGATCATCCAGAATCTAATCTCTTACTTTTTCGATCTCACGAATCTCAGTAGTGAGGGATAGGAGGATAACGAAATGGCGGACGAAATTAGTAGAGTCGGTCAGATGTATGGATTGAGGAGGGACAACTTCATCCTGAACCCCCTCACAGATCACCGGTGTTTTGCGCGCGACGATATCAAGACTATGACTCTCGCCGAGAGTTTGGATATAGATCTCGTCACTGGTCTCGCTCCAAAACGGTTTGTATGGGGGCCGTACGGAGGCGGCAAGACTCACACGCTGATGCGTGTGATGGACGAACTCAAGGGGCTTACAAAGATCCATTCGGTTAGGATCGAGTGCCCTGATCTCGGAAAGAAGTCGCGATTCCACGATCTCTACCGTGAGGGGATCATGCGCGGACTAGGTCAGGACTTTGTTATCCGACTTATAGAGGACGCAGTGCACGCGACAGGATTGGCGCGGCGTGATGAGATGCTTGAGAAACTGAAGGTAAAATTTGGCGAAGAGGAAGTCGCAAAGGCAGCGATACGTATCATCGACCCCAACTTTGACCAGCTCCGCCTTTGGCGATGGATTTCGGGAGTTTCAATGTCGCGTGGAGATCTCGACGACCTCGGCCAAACACAGGATCTCACTTCAACCGAGGCTGCTCGGCTAGCGGAGCTAATCTGCATGTGTGGCCGACTTTTGAAGGAGCTGCGTGGCGAAACGCTCGTCCTGATTCTTGACGAGATGGAGCGCCTGAAATCAATCGGCGCAGAGACCATCTCAACCTTTGTAAGTGGCTTCACTCGGCTCGTGGACCCGAACCAGGCGTCCGTCTCAATTCTGATCGGAGCCTCTGCGGATTTTCAGCAGGAGATGGTCGAGGTATTCAGCACTAACGGCCCAGTAACCTCCCGCCTTGGCGCTGAGGCTCTGATTGAGATCCCATCTTTGCAGGACCCTGACGTAAGTCGCTTCATAAAGGGTGTGATCGAGTTCGTTCGGGAGCCCACTGCTGATGTGTCTGCGCTGGTTGCGGGTGCCAAGGCAGAGGCCGGCCAGGAGCTAATCGATCACGACTTCTTTCCATTCACGGACAACGCCATCGAGGCGCTTAAGAGCCATCTCATGCAACTCATGACGCCGCGGGAGATCACTATCAAAATGACTAGAGCAATGGGGCGGGCATATCGGTTTAACAAGAAGGTCATCACGGCCGACTGCGTGCAATAGCCCAAGGGAGTATCATGCCTGGCAAAATCATCGATGCGACATTTCGGCTTGAGCATAGCTTTACGGTGAAGCCCGAGCTGAGCGCCGACCAAGGCCCAGAGAACGGCATTCTCGTCGGCGCGCACGCACGTGGAGAGTTTGAGGCTCTGTACGTTGGAAAACAAGCTGAGTCGCCCTTTAAGAATGTCTGGATTGACATCCGCGGTGCGCATGCCGTATATGTAATGGGAAAACGGCGAAGCGGAAAGAGCTACACGCTCGGTGCGCTGGCCGAGGGCTTGGCAGCGAGCGGCTGGATTCGGCAGGGGAGCATGCGACAGGGCGTGCTAATCCTGGACACGATGAATGTCTATCTGACGATGCCCTTTGGAGTCGACAGCACTTATGGGGCTCAGAGTGAGGCTGTGAAGGAGCTTCGGAAATGGAAGCTCGATGAAGAGTGCCCCCCGATGTCGCTGTTTCGGCCTCGGGGTACCGAGCTCCCCGGCGGCATCCCGAGTTCAGAGGTCAGCCTCCGAGCGTCTGACCTGAGTGCTGACGAATGGTGTGGACTGTTTGAAGCCGATCCCTTTACTGATCCGCTTGGACATCTTATCACTGAGTTGCACGCGAAGGTCTCGGAAGATGGATACACGGATTCTCGAAATGGTATGCCTGTTCCGCCAAATCCGGGCTTCGGTATTGGCGACCTGATCACGGCTCTGCTTTATGACGGTGATCTCCAGCGCTATCACCGGGATACTCGCGAGTCGCTGAGGCGCAGGCTCGAGAGTATCCGGAGGCTTCCTGTCTTCGCTGACAATGGTCTTGACGTTCAGCAGCTCGTGCGCCCGGGCACCATCTCCGTATTACTTTTGCGCGAGCTTGACAACCAACTGCGCGGCGTGATAGTTGCGCTCATTGTCAAGAAACTCATGCGACTTCGAGGAACCACTGAGCAGTATGAGCGAGTTCATGAGATTCACAGTGCAAGAGCCAGAAAGCTTGCCGAGGATGGTGACCTGGAGGGGTCGGGCCGAGAGGAGCAGGCGGCGGATGAGGCCTCAAGGCTGGCCCAAGAAGGCCTGCCGAGATGCTGGCTCATTATCGACGAGGCTCACAACTACATTCCTGCTCAAGGAGTGATTGCCTCTCGGCGGCCACTAAAAAAATATGTGGACGAGGGCCGTAATCTCGGGCTCTCAATTGTCGTAGCTACGCAGCAACCATCGGGACTGGACCCATCAATTCAGCGCAATGCCGACTTGCTGCTCGTTCATTCTCTTAGCCACAAAGATGACATTATGGCTGCGGAAGGTATGTTGAATACTGCTTCGCCTTCAGAGGTGACCATGGGATCACGCCAGAAATTCGAGGGCAGTCGGTCTTTTGAGGCACTTGTTCGCAACCTCCCGCTCGGCTACGCACTCGTTTCGTCAGATCGGGCAAACCGCCTGTTTCCTATTCGCGTACGACCCCGCATTACGGTCCACGGAGGTGGGGAATACTGATGAAGCCGCGGGTTCTCTACCGGACCCACTACCAAGTGGATGAGCCAGCTTATATGGAGCTGCTCGTCAAGCTCTGTACCTCTCCGGTTCAGGCGACCTACACGGAGCGCGTAGCACAACGGCTCGTTCAGGAGGTCTCTTCACGCGGACGCAAGTTCAATGTAGCCGCAGCGGGCTACGCGATCGATCTCGCACATGCACTTGGAGTGGTGAACGAAAATAATACGTGGACTGACAAAGGCCATCTCGTTGCACTCCATTGCAAGATAAAAAATCAGGGAATCGAAGCGGAGATGGAACTCGACGCCGCTGAACGGCTCACGCACTTCAGGCTGTTCCTCGAGGCCGACGGTGCTGCAATGCACCACATAGCTGGCGTTTCACTACGGGACCGGAAGATTCCGGCAGATCACGACTGGAATCGTTTCTCCGGAGAGATGTTTCGCGATATTTATGGCGCATATTTGGTTACAACTTCGGACATTACGGAGCGTCTCGTTTTGCGCAGGGAGCTTGAGCGCCTCAAGGAAACCTTCTCGGGAAAGACGGGTGCACACAAGAGCTTTATTCATCTTCAGACAATGACCCGCCTCGGGTTGCTTCACCGCCCCGAGCCTGCGTCACAGCGAGTTTACGAGTTGCCAGTTTCTTCGGGCGATGGCCTTGCGGCTCTTCTTCGGCTGATCCCGACAGTCTCAGCACTGGAAGAGATTGTTGATAAAGGGCGGTGGTCGGAAGTGGCTGCCGCGGTTCTTTGTGTTGGAAGAGGGCCCACGATTTCGGATCAGGAACTTCTGCGCGTGATAGCGCAGTTGTACCGACATGTTTCTGAAACTGGTGTGCCACTATGCTCACTCGACACGTTAGTCGACGCAGTGCAGATTCATCTGATGACGTCGGGCTTTCGACTCCTCACGTCAGGAGAGATCATCGAAACACTTATGGCGCTTCAAAGGCCACACCCTGGGGGCGTACGGTTTCACGTTGGACGGCGAGGCCGAGTCGCATTCGTCAAGATTTCGAGAGATCTTGTCATTAGTTTATAGAAAGGGAAAACTCTGGTCGTGAATCCCCGGGAAGAACTCTTCGATGGTGCCACTCGGCTTGACTTCGAATCCGGCGAAGCTGAAAAGTTTACGCATTATCTTTTTAAATTCCCGGCAAAATTTCATCCGCCCGTGGTCCGCAGATTGATTGACCGATATACGAAGCCGGGAGATATAATCCTTGATCCATTCTGCGGTAGTGGAACACTTCTTGTTGAGGCGGCAGTGAGTGGTCGTTCTGCCGTTGGCATTGACGTTGATCCCCTTGCTGTGTTCATCACCAAGGTAAAGACGCACCGCTTTAGGGCGGGCTCGCTGCGTACTGATGCAGAGAAGATCGTAACTGATGTGCGTGAATTCAGTAGGCCTGAGAGGGAGTACGTTGATCTGCAGTTCAATGACATCACTCCGGAGGCGCTGGCAAGAGTCGTAAAGGATGAGGCTCTGTGGGTGCCAGAGATTCCAAACTTGTTACACTGGTTTAGAAGATATGTTGTCATGGATTTGGGCCGACTTCTCGGTTACCTGCGGCGCGCGAAGATTTCAGAGACACACCGTGAGTTCTTCTTGCTCTGCTTCGCGGCAATTATTCGCGCTGCTTCAAACGCCGATCCCGTGCCGGTCTCGGGACTTGAAGTGACAGCTCACATGAAGCGGCGCGACGAGGCGGGCCGAATTATCAATCCGTTCGAGCTATTTGAAAAGGCTGTGAGACGCAGTCTAGTCGCTGTGAAGGCATATCAGGAGAAAGCCGACCCTGCGGTCAGGCTGAAGGCCATTCAGGCGGATTCAACCGTGCTTGGTGGGCGACTGAAAAAGCAGGTGGACGCAGTCATCACCTCGCCGCCATATCATATTGCAGTGAACTACTATAGACGGCATCAACTTGAGATGTTCTGGCTTGGATTTACAAAGACTCAGGAGGATCGGCTAGCGCTTCTGCCAAAGTACATCGGGCGCGATAAGATCGGGAAGGCTCACCCGTTTATCGCGAAGGGGGAAATAAATACTCCATTGGTTAAAGCCTGGGAGGAGCACATCAGGCAAGTCAGTCCAGAACGTGCAGTTGCATTTAAGCATTACACAGTGGCAATGGCGAAGGTGTTTCACGAGATTAGCACTGTTCTGAAGCCAGACGGGCATGCTCTCTTCGTCGTCGGTCACAGTAGTTGGAATGGTCAGGAAATTCCAACCGGGAAGTTGTTTGTGGAACTCGCGGGCACGGCGATGTTGCTGAAGGAACAGTTTTGGTATCCCGTGTCCAACAGGTATATGTCATACAGCCGCCACAACGGCGCGAGCATCGATAGAGAGTTCGTGCTGGTGTTTCAGAAGCCCTCCAGATAAGGCATCTCGGGAGCCTTTTCATTGCGACTGTGTGCGCAACCTATGGCAGCCCCTTGCCGCGGGGGCTGAGGAGGGCGGTTGCGTCTTCCAGGCGGCGGGCGAGGTCTTCGTTAATCCGGGTGAGGACTTCGAGCTTGGCCTGCAACTGGGCTTCCAGGGCGAGAAGCTCGGCCTTGTGGCGGCGCTCGCGCTCTTCGGCGAGGGCCTGGAGGGCCTCGCGCTCGCGCTGGTAGGCCTCTTGGCGGAGGGCGTGGCCCTCCTCCAGGATCCGCACGTCGAGCTGGAGCTGCTCCTGGCGCTTGTCCTGGCGGCGCTGGAGCCAGCGCCGGAGGACCTCCAGGAAGGCTGCGCTTCCGCCGACGGCGGCGATGGCGGTGATCAGGCGGTCGGCGAGCTCGCTCATGCGGGAGGCCCGCGTGAACTTCAGGCGATAGCCGGGGCTCAGGGACAGGTTGACTAGCATCACGGCCTCCTGCAGAGGAGATAGGCCTCCGCCCGGGCGGGGGTGCCGCCGGTCGGGTGCTCGATCGAGTTGAGCTGGACGAGCTGGCCGGGGTGCAGCTCGGTCAGCTCGTGGATGCGGCCCTGCATGATGAGGTCCGCGGCGTCGAAGGACCAGGCGGGGCGGTGATCGTCCTGGGCAAAGGACGGGTAGAGGGTGGCGCCGTCCAGAAGCAGATCGAGCTGCGTCTGCCCGGCCGATCCTTCCCCACTGTCCGAGAGGCGATAGAGGACGTCGTCCAGGACGAGGCCGTCGTGGACCACGACCGCCTCGGCGATCGGGCCGGGGGCGCCGGGGAGATCGCCACGGAGGTGGATCACGACGGTATCGGCGGCGAAGGCGCGGCGGTCGAGCAGCTCGGTCACGCCGGCGGCGTCGGTGGTGGCGAGCCACAGCGGGCCCAGAGCGGTGGTCTCCGGGGGTGGATCGGTGGGCGCGGCGAGCTCCCAGGCTCCGGAGGCGCGCTGCCAGAGGGCGGTTGTCGCGTTGGGCGGGAGGATCAGGTCGGTGGGGGCGGAGTGGTAGCGGAGGGTGCCGCCGGCGACAGCGCGGCCGGCGTGGATGCGGAGCTGGAGGCCGGCGCCGGGCTCGGCGTGGTAGCGGTCGAAGACGCGGAGGTCCTCGATGTCGGTCGGGTTGATCTCGGAAGGGCCGGCCTCGTGGCGGACGGCGACGGAGGCGAGCGGGGGCTCCCAGGCGGGCGGCGCCGGGTGCGCCGGGGCGGAGCCCCGGCGGCCCTTGGTGATGGTGACGCCGGTGGGGCCGGCGCTGAGGACGGCGAGATAGAGCTGGCCGGGCGTGAGGGCCTCGCCAGCGCCGTCGAGCTGGTCGAGCTGGACGGCGCCGGCGACCAGGCCGACGAGGCGGCAGCGGTGGACGAGCTGGCCGGCGGCCACGTGGACGTGGTCGGCGGCGGGGGCGGCGGCGGTGACCTGGAAGCCTCGGAGGAGGGCGCTGTGGCCGTAGTCTCCCAGGCCGGTGAGGATGCCCGGGCGGGCGCCGGCGGGCACCGGATAGGAGTGCTCGGCGGCGACCACGGCCAGGCGGAACTGCCAGGTGAGGCGGGCGGCGGTGGCGGGCGGGTGGAAGCGGATCTCGCCGGATCGGAGGCCGCCGGAGAGGAGGGTGGCGAGGTGCAGGGCGCGACCGGTGCCCACGGGCGTCCAGTCGTGGATCTCGAGCTGCTGCGCGGGGGCGTTGGCGGTGTCCTGGCCGGTGATGCGGAGGCGGGGCCAGAGCTCGTCGAGCGGGGGGAGGCCGGTGGAGCGCCATTGGGTGGTGACAGGGTCAAGGACTTCAAGGACGACAAGGACATCAAAAAGATCGGGACCGGTGTTGCGGAGGGCGAAGGGGATGACTCCGCTGTCCTGGCCGGCTTCCAGGTCGGGGATCTCGACGCCTTCGAGGGGGGTGAGGTCGGGGGCGAGGATTTCGATCATAGGTTGCGGAACTCCGGGAGCTGGTTCGCGTCGTTGGCGCAGACGCCGGTGGCGGTGAAGGACATCGGGACGGGGAGGTCGTCGGCCAGGTCGGCGAGGTGGACGAAGGGCTCGCTTCCAAGGAGCGCGGGGGCGAAGCGGAAGAGGGCG
>Ga0126309_10000476_pt1 | contig 13428 bp, 15 predicted proteins | sample Plot56_FD_92541 | JGI IMG/M metagenome (GOLD analysis project Ga0126309, IMG submission 92541) | Serpentine soil microbial communities from UC McLaughlin Reserve, CA, USA - Plot56 | ecosystem: Environmental > Terrestrial > Soil > Grasslands | place: USA: UC McLaughlin Reserve, Lake County...
GATCTCCGGCATCTCGAGCTGAAGATCCGGGGCGCCGACCTTGTGGCAGCCGGCGTGCCGCAGGGGCCGGAGATCGGGCGCGCGCTGGAGGCGACCCGGCGGGCGCGGCTGGACGGGGTGATCGGGGAGGGGAGGGAGGAGGAGCTGGAGTTCGCGCTGGGAGTCCTGTGAGGACCCGTCCCCCGGCTTCAGTCTAACGATCCTCGACCAGCGCCAGCACCCGCAGCGGGCTGCCGCTGCCGTTGACGATCTTGAGCGGCGCGGCGATGACGACCGCTCCGGTCGCGGGGAGCTGATCGAGGTTCCGCAGGCTCGCGAGGCCGAACCGGCCGGCGCCGTGCATGAAGGTGTGATTCGGAAACGGCGGATCGAAGGTGCCGGCTTGGCCGGCGTCCGTGCCCACGGTCTCCACCCCGACACCGAGGATGTCGCGTTCCTCGAGGAGGAAGAGGGTCGCCTCCTTGTGGAAGCCGGGGCTGTGGGGGCCGTCGTCGCCGACGTTCAAGAAGTCCTGGGCGCCGGTGCGCCGGCTCCAGCCGGTGTAGAGCAGCACCCAGGCGCCGCGCGGGATGCGGCCATGCTGCGCTTCCCAGGCCAGGAGCCCGTCGCGCGTCAAAAGGAAGTCCGGGTTCGCCGCCACCTCACCGGTCACGTCGATCACGCAGGCCGGACCGACGAAGCGCCGCGCGGGAATCGTGTCGCAGGCATTGTCCGGCAGGTCCTTGCCGGTGATCCAGTGGACCGGAGCGTCGAAGTGGGTGCCGGTGTGCTCGCCGAGATGGAGGGTGTTCCAGTACCAGCCCGGGCCTTTGTCGTCGTACCGGGAAATCACCTCCATCGTCACTCCGGGCGAGGAGGCGAACTGCGGCGGCAAGCCGATCACCGGAGTGTCCGGACCGAGGGGTTGGGTCAGATCCACGACCCGGACACGTCCGGCGTCGAGCTCGGTCACGAGCTGCTGGAGGATGCTCATCGGCGGTCTCCTTCGGTGGGGCTGGCTGGGCTGGCTGGGGATATCAGGCTGCGCAGGTGGCGTTGGAACTGAAAACGGCTTTCCAGGAAGTGCAGATCGAAGAAGTAGCTCGCCGGCCCTTGCGGCTCGACCTTGGCGACCAGGCAGGAAAGCTCCCGGGCCACAAGAGCTTCCTTGAGGGCGCTCTGGAGCTCCTCTTCTGTACGGAGCGTGCCGGTGCGGGGAATGCCCGAGGCCGCGGCGATGGCGGCCAGGTCCGATCCCGTGGCGGTTGCGGTGGTGAAGCTCCGTCCCACCGAGAGGAGGACCTCGTTGTCGAACACGATGTGGATGAGATTGGCCGGCCGGTACCGGGCCATCGTGGTCAGGCTCCCGAGGTTCATGAGCAACGAGCCGTCGCCGTCGATGACCACCACCTGCAGCTCAGGGCGGCTCAGGGCTATCCCCAAGCCGACCGACGAGGCCAGGCCCATGGAATGCCAGAGATAGAAGAAGCCGGGCTGGTGGCCGAGGGAGAACAGCTCGGCCGGCGCGGCCCCCATGTTGGTGACCACGATCGACCGCGCGAGCTCGGGATAGATGGCGGAGAGGGCGTCGACGCGGAGCATCAGTCCTCCCCTCAGTCTTCCCACATGAGGCCGCGGCACAGCAGCAGGGCGACCGGCCGCAAGCTGGACTCGGCGAGCACGACGGCCTGGCGGACGCGCGCGGCCACATGCTCCGGCGCGTCCAGGGTCAGGTAGGGGATGCGGAGGGCGTCCAGGACGTGCTCGGTGACGCCGCCGCCTTCCGTCTGCCACGGGTGCTCCTCCCCGAACCCGCCGCGGTGGCTCACCACCATCAACAAGGGGATGCGGTAGAGCTGGGCCAGGGAGACGATGCCGTTGATGCTCGCCAGGAGGCCATGGTTCTGCATCAACATCGCGGACTTCATTCCGGCGAGATGTGCGCCCGCCGAAATCCCCACCCCCTCCTCCTCCTTGGCCAGACGGACCAGGACCATCTCCGGGTCCTCCTCCGCGAGGCTCACCAGATGCACCAACCAGGTCTCCGGAAGCACGGAGAGCAACCGGATCCCGCACGCCTTGAGGGCATCGTAGACAGTCTGGGAGTTGGTCGCCGAGACAGGCATCGCTCGCCTCAGAATCGCCGAAGCCCAGCGGAGCTTACATCAGAGCGGTTCTGATTGTCCCCAGCATGAAGCAGGCGAGCTTCGCCTCGCGGCCTATCCAGGCGTCATCTGCCCGCTTGATCTACTCTTAGGCGGACCGTGGGCCTAAAATACGGCCCCTCCCCCCGCGGCGCTGAAGCATCACCCAGTGGGGCCAGCCGGGTGCCTGCCGAGCCGGATTGAAGACACCGGTGGTGGCGTACGGCCGCAGAATTTTTAGCGAGTTCTGTGCTTTTTGGTGGAACCTATTCGGAGCACCACCCACACAGTAGGACCGATATCTAAGGAGTGGCCTTGCGTGATTGCCGACACAGCCGGCGGCCAACTTGATTGATTACGCCAGAATTCGGTTGATGCGGAGGGGCAGGAATATCTCATCCTCATTCTCTTCTAGCCTGTCACCCACTCGAGAGTCGACGGTCACGCGGTAGAGCCGGTCAACGAAGTTCACCATGCGTATCTCAGATTCGAAAGGTTCACTCAGAATCTGGAATGCCTCCTCGGGGATCTTGCCCCGGAGTTGCCGCAAGATATCCGAGTCAAAGTCGTAGCTGACGACATAGGGGTCTCCGTCTCCGATGCTGACGCTGGACCCAAAGGTATAGAGATTCTGTGCGAGGTGAGCAATGAATGCAATGGGTACATCTGGAAAGATTAGGCGGGGAAACTCGTGAAATCCGAGGCGCTTGAGATGTAGGCCGAAATCCTTCTTCAGAGCTATGTCGCAAGTCAGCACATTGTCCGGCCCGAGAAGGGTGGCGAGATTCTCCCAATAGCTTGCTACCAAGCGCATGTCGAAGTGAAGGACTGGGTTGGGCCGGCTCACGTGGTAAAGAACGAACTCGCGGCCATTGCAGAGAGCAAAGTAGGGGACACGAACTTCGCTATGCATTGCGTACGAATAGGCCTGCTCGACATGTGCCGTCTTGAGGATATCGACGCTGGGCGCCTTTGCTTCCAGCAGCCAGGCAAGCTTGCCCTTGACCTCGAAGAGGTAGTCCGGGACCAAATAGATGGGTTTGGTTATGCTGCCAATGGAGACAAATGGGTGAAGGAGCTTCTTGCTGCGGATGATCCTGTTGGGCTCTGTCGGGCCGTAGCCTAGCGCGGCGAGGATGGGAACGACTATCTCCTCGCGTACCGAGTCCTCTTGAAAGTCGGGATCGTCGAGAATCCGAAAATCAAACTGGTGCAGCGGGTTATATCGCTGTTCCGCCTTCATCTGACTATCCCATGATCTTCGCACGTCCGCGGCCTCCACGGGCAGTGCGAGTGGCTCCCGGAGGACCTCGACGAGGCGATCGTCCACGCGCTATAGCCGATTCCACCCCTCGGCCGGAATCTCGCGGCCGAGAATCTCCTGGGCCTGCTGGATCAGCATGCGCAGTTGGGGGACTGAGTACTCGTCATTGGAGGGAACCGTCAGGCGGTGCTGCTGGAAGACCAGGAACTGATGCCGGGTGCCCGAGTACGGACCCTCGAAGCCCAAGGAACGTAACCGGCGGACAAACTCCCGCCGTTTACAGGGTGTCCATCGGGGCATGCACGGCCGGCCGGTTGAGGTCGACGCCGGCGATGACCGGCAGAGGATGGTCCAGCTTCAGTCCCACAAGGATCCAGTCTTCCAGAACCGAGCGGAGATCGTCCTCGCACTGCCGAAGCGTCACGCCGAACGCGAGGACGCCCTTGCAGGCCGGAATGTGGCCGGCGAAGGTGCCGTCTTCGAGCTTGTCGTAGGTGGCTTCGGCCATCGCCAGGTCGACGTAATCGCTGAGAATGAAGCGTGCTTTCATGAGTCGTTCTCCGTGGGAATAAGCATATCACTCCGGTGGCGACAAGAAGCACGGAGAGCAGACGGATCCCGCACGCCTTGAGGGCATCGTAGACGGTCTGGGAGTTGGTCGCCGAGACAGGCACCGTTCGCCTCAGGACGGGATCTTGGCCGTAGCCGCCTCGTCGGGCACCGTCTCTACCGGCGGCTCGGGCAGCCAGAACGAGGCGATGAACCCGACCAGGTAGACGCCGAACCCGACGGCCGCGGCGGTCATCGCCATCTTGGCGGGAGCGGCCGCGCGGTCGGAGGTGACGGCGAGGGTCGCGGTCAGCCAGGCGAACGATGTGCCGATCAGGCGGCCGCCGATGTTGGCGGCGAAGCTCTCGCCGGTACCGCGCAGGTGCAAGGGGTAGACGCGCGGCAGGTAGTTGCCCCAGAAGCTGAACTGCGCGACAGTCAGGAACCCGGTGACGAAGACCATCGGATAGAGCAGATCGAGGCTGGTGGTGGCGGCCCAGGCGAAGGTCAGGGGCATCACGATCAGCCCGGGGATCTGGAACAGGCGGATCAGCCGGCGCCGGCTGACGATCGCGACCGCCAGCATGGCGAGAGCCACGCGGCCCACCAGCCCGCCGACCTCCTGCACCTTGACGACGTCCGTGGCGACCGCCTGCTCGGTGCGCCGGGCCTCAGGAGCCGGCAGGTCGGCGGTCCTCTCCCGCACTTCCTGGAGCCCCGGCACCATCTGCGGGATCTGCTGGATGGCGCCGAAGGCGGCGCCGTAGGACATGGCGAACATTAGCGTGGTCACCAGGGTGGTGCGGCGCAGCTCGGGGGCGAACAGCGCGGCGAGGCTCGGCCGCTGGAGCGTGCCCTCCTGGCGCTTCGTCTGCCAGGCCGGCGACTCCGGCAGGAACGGGCGGATGAGGATCAGCGGGATGGCCGGGATGACGCCCGACATCAGCGTATAGCGCCAGGCGGCATGGGAATCGACGCCCACCGCGGCGATGGCGGGCAGGCTCGCCGCATACTTGACCACCAGGCCGCTGACCACCGCGACCATCAGGCCGCCGAGCGACGAGAACGCCTGGGTGTAGCCGATCACCTTTTCGCGCCGCTTGGGCTCGGGGAACAGCTCGGCCAGCCAGGCAACGGCGGCGACGAACTCGACGCAGACGCCGATGAACACCAGGCAGCGGCAGACCAGCAGCATCTCGATCGAGGTCGAAAAGCCGGCCGTGAACGCCGCTCCGGCGTAGAGCAGGATGCTGAAGGTGAGCACCCGCCGCCGGCCCAGGATGTCGGTGAGGTAGCCGCCCAGCAGGCCGAAGATGCCACCGGCAAAGGCCGGGATGTAGAACAGCCGGCCCACCCACATCTGGAACTCGGGCGAGCCAGGCATGGCGCCCACCAGCTCCTGGAGAGCCGGGCGGACGATGAGCGGCAGCATGAGCAGCTCGTAGATGTCGAAGGCGAAGCCCATCGCAGCGATGACGCAGATGAGCCACTGGATGGTCGTGAGGCCTGCGGTCTTCTGGGGCACGTGGGAAGTTTATACCCAACCAGCCCGCCGCTTGCACGCCGCTATGGAAGCTGCGCTGCCCACGCATCCGCTCGCTTCACCACGTCGTCGAGCGCCGCGAGCTATCACGCGAATCATTCTCTGCGTTGAGGGCTCTCCGGTTATCCTTATCGCAATGCACCGCCGTCTTCTGCTGTCCGCTCTCCTCCTCGCGCTGGCCGCGCCAGCTTCTGCCAAGGACGCCCGCTCGACCGAGGTCCTCCGTCTCGACTGCGCCAACACGCTGGGCCGGCGGGAATTGACGCTCTTTGCCAACGGCACGATCCGGCTGCGCGACGGGAAGCCCGGCGAGGAGCTGATGGGGCTCGCCGAGCTGGGGCCGGCGGAGTACCAGGCGTTCATCGAGAGGCTGAAGGCCGAGAACCTTTCGGAAGTCGGCCGGTTGCCCACGGGGGTTGAAGGCGATTGGGTCGAGCGATGCATGCTGGCGCTCGACCTGCCGGGCCAAGCACCGCGCATCATCCACTTCGGGCACTACGACACCTTGCCGCTGCCGCTGGCGCGCCTCCTCCTGATCGGCCAGGATCTGGCGGCCAAGGTGACCACCCTGGAAGGCGCGGAGCGGCTCCCGGAGAACTACGAGCCCCGCCGCCACGACGTGCTCCGGCGGGTGGACGGCAACCTCTACCGTGTGGAGGCCTTCACCGTGGATGGCAAGGGCGTGGAGCTGCATGGGGTCTATCAGCCGGTCGCCATCTACGTGCAGCGCGATCAGTTCCGGATGGAGTTCACGGCCCTGGTATCGAGGCGGAAGTGAAGCCGGGGGTGCGGGTCACGGGGGGAGCCCACCGCGGGCGCGGCCTGACGGTTCCGCCCGGCGCCCGGCCGACCGAGGGGCGGGTGCGCGAGGCCCTTTTTTCGATGTGGGGGGACCGCCTCGAAGGCGCGCGTGTCCTCGACCTCTTCGCCGGAAGCGGTGTGGTGGGGCTAGAGGCGGTGGGCCGAGGCGCTCTCTCCGCCCTCCTGATCGACGAGGACCTCCGCGCCATCCAGACGCTGGAGGAGAACCTGGCCCGCGTGGGAGAAAAAACCGTCAAGATCCGCCGCCTGACCCTCCCCGGCGGCCTCGGCCGTCTCATCGAGGCCGGCCCCTTCGATCTCGTCTACGCCGATCCGCCGTACAACTTCCAGGCTTACGAAACTCTGATTGCCGGAGTCGCTCCGCTCCTCGCCACAGATGGGGAGCTGGTCGTGGAGCACGCCTCGCGCCGTGACATGCCGGTGCAGGCGGGCGGGATGGTGCGGACGGATACGCGGAAGTATGGGGAGGGCTCGTTGAGCTTTTACCGGAAGGGGGCGGGGTAGGGCGCTACTCACCTCGGCGTAGGCCAGTGCTTCATTCAAAGTCCTGCGGTGATGGCAGCGCCGTGGACCTCACCCCCTCGGTCCCCCTCTCCCATCGCCCCCCCGCCGCCCGGGAGAGGGGGAGGTCGCGAGATCGAATGTCTGTAAGGGCTTGGGCGTGGGCTTCCCCCTCTCCCGGTGGAAGGGGGGGCGATGGGAGAGGGGGACCGAGGGGGTGAGGTCGGGCGGGGGAAAGGTTCTGCCTCCGTATGGCTTGGACGGAGCCCTGGTGGCCCTCCGATCATCTACGATATCCCCCGTGCGCAAAGCCGTCCTCATCGCCCTGTCCTTCCTGCTCCTCCCGTCGCTCCCGGCCGCGGCCGACGACAAGCCCCTTCCCGCCGGGTTGGATCTCGAAGCCTCCCTCGTCTCTCCGTCCGGAGAGACCCCCGCGCCCCCGCTCGTCACCACGGCCGTTACGGTCCGGGGCGAGCCGATCGAGGAGCTTTTGCGGGATCAGCGCATCCGGCCGGGCGGCGATGCGCTCGCGCTCGTCTACCTTCTGAATCCGAGCCTGTCCAGCGTCGATCCGCTTCCGGCGGGGAAGGTTCTGCTCCTTCCGGCGATTCCCGCGGCCGAGGCGGCGCGGATGCCGGCGGGCTCTCTCGTGGCGTTGAGCCTGGCTCCCAAGATCAAGCGGGAGATCCTGGCGAGCGACTTTTCCCTGGGACCGATCGTCGAGAAGGTGAACCTGCTCCCGGCGGCGCGCTTCGCGGGGCCGGACGAGAAGGAGGAGGTCGTCGGCGCCCTCGACGAGATCCGCGGCTTCCTCGATCTGCTCAACACGGGGATCACCGGCGGCAAGCTGCCGCTTCATCCCGAGGTCCTGCGGCAATCGCTGGTCGAGGCGCGGCTCGTGAAGTCGATCCTGGAGGCCTTCGTGAAGTCCGGCAAGACGCTGGGGGATTCCGACCGCACGGCGATCGTGCAGATTTCCGAGGACATGAACCTCAAGGCGGCCAGCTTCGACGAGATGCGCCGCGGCGGCGACCGTCCGCGGCGCTGGCGCGACGCGCGGGTGGTGGTCCGGGTGAAAGGGAAGGAGGACGGCGCGCCGGTCTCGGGTCTGCGGGTCTACTACGTGCCGCGTGCCCTGGCCAGCCGGCGGGAGGAGGTCCGGGAAGTCCCGGCGCCGGATTCAACCGTCGCTTTGCAGCTTCCCGAGGCGAGCTATCTCGTGTGGGCGGGAACGCGGGCGGATGCGAAGCCGCTCTCGCCGCAGGCGCGGGTCGACGTGCGCCGGCAGGACGGCGGCCGGGAGGTGACCGTCGATCTGCCGGTCCCGCGGAGTGGGGGAGCGCGGTAACATAGCCCTCCATGAAACCCCTCTCGGCCCGGCGCCGCGGCAGTCAATCCCCCGGCTGTCTCGTGCTGTTCTTCGGCATCTTCCTGGCCGTGGGCTGTGTCCTCTCCTATTTCATCCTCTGGAAGCCGTGGAGCGGCTGGCTCGCCGCGCGCTTCTGGGAGGAGACGCCGTGCCGGATCGTGTCGAGCCAGGTGGCCGAAATCTCTGATTCGGATGGCTCCACGTACAAGGTCGACATCACCTACGCGTACGCGGTCGAGGGGGGAGAGATCCGCGGCTCCAGCTATGACTTCACGAACATGAGCTCGAGCGGATATGACGGCAAGGCCGCGATCGTGGCCCGCTATCCCCCGGGCACGCAGACGACCTGCTGGATCAATCCGAAGAACAGGACCGAGTCGGTGCTCAGCCGGGATTTCTCCCTCTCGTACCTGGTCGGGTTGTTCCCACTCATCTTTGTGGCAGCCGGCGCCGGCGGGATCACCTGGGCTCTGCGCCTGGGACGGAAGAACCCCAAAGACATGCAGGGAACGGCGGCTGTCGGGTCGCCGTTCGGCGTGGAGATCCCGGCGGACGCCGCGCAGCCGCGGGTTCTCAGGCCCCAGCTCTCGCCCGTCGGCAAGCTGGTCGGCCTGATCTTTGTAGCCTTGTTCTGGAACGGAATCGTCTCGATCTTCGTGTTCTTCGCCGTCGACGGCTGGCGATCCGGACATCCGGAAGGCTGCCTCATCGCGTTCCTGGTGCCGTTCGTCCTGATCGGCCTGGGGCTGATCTTCGGGGTGTTCCGGCAGTTCCTGGTGCTGTTCAATCCCCGGCTGGAGCTGACGTTGAGCCGGGGGACGCTGGTGCCCGGCGATCCCGCCCTCCTGCAATGGAAGATCGAGGGGAAGGCGGAGCGGGTGAAGCGCCTGAAGATCGTTCTCGAAGGGTGCGAGGAGGCCACGTACCGGCAGGGCACAGACACGAAGACCGACCGGGAGGTCTTCGCGACGATCCCCGTCGTCGACACCGATCCATCGATGCAGATGGCCCAGGGCTCGGCGCGCGTGCAAGTCCCGGAGGACGCCATGCCGTCGTTCAAGGCCGACCGCAACAAGGTCGTCTGGAAGCTCAAGGCCGCTTGCGAGATCCCCGGCTGGCCCGATTCGGATGACGAGTACGAGATCGTGGTGGCGCCCGCCGCGCTGAGGTGACGCATGAACGAATTCATTCTGGTCGAGACGCACGACGGCACGACCTCGTTCCGGCCCGGAGATCTGGTCGAGGGGACGGTGCGCTGGCAGCTCCCCGAGCCGCCGGAGGAGATCGAGCTGCGCCTGTTCTGGTCGACGGAGGGCAAAGGGGACCAGGATCTGGAGGTGGTGGAGACGGTGCCGTTCGACAACCCGGGAGCCCTGGACCGCCGCACGTTCCGGGTGCGTCTCCCCACGGGTCCCTACAGCTTTTCGGGGAAGCTGATCACGCTGCGGTGGGCGCTCGAAGCCGTGGCCCAGCCGGGCGACCACGCCGGAAACCTGTTCCTTACGGTCTCGCCGACGGGCGAGGAGATCCTGCTCCACCGATGAGGGCCGGGGACAATCCGTTCACCGTCCAGAAGGTGCGGAAGATCCGGTACCGCCTTTCCGGGGAGACCTGGGAGGGGCTGCTGGAGCGCCTCGCCAAGTTGCGCTACCGCGCGGCGATCGTGGGACCGCACGGCCGGGGCAAGACCACGCTTCTGGAGGATCTGGCGCCGCGTCTGGAAGCGCTGGGCTTCCGCGTCCGCTCCGTGATGCTTCGCACCGGCGACCGCCGGCTGACCCGCGAGCAGCGGCAGGTCCTCGTGCGCCAACTGAGCCCCCGAGACATTCTCTGCGTTGACGGTGCCGAGCAGCTCGGCCGCATTTCCTGGCTTGCCCTGCTGGCTCGGAGCCAGGCGGCCGGCGGGCTCCTCATCACATCGCACCGCCCGGGCCTGCTGCCGACGCTGCTCGATTGCGAGACGTCGCCGGAGCTGCTGGCCGGCATCGTGAGCGATCTCCTGGGGAGAGAGGTGGAAGGAGCGGAGGAGCTCTTCGTGAGACACGGTGGAAATCTGCGGGAGGCTTTGCGGGCGATGTATGACGTGTGGGCGGCGGGAGCGGGGGGCGAAGGTTGAGAGCGCAGCATCGTGCCGCTCTTGGAGCCGCCGTCGTGGCGCTCCTCATCCGGCTCCCGTTCACCATGGACCGGATGTGGGACCACGACTCGGTCCAGTTCGCGTTGGGAGTGGAGAAGTACGACCTCCTGGCGCACCATCCGCACCCTCCGGGCTACCCGCTCTGGATCGGCATCCTGAAGGTTCTGGCGGCTCTGGGGATCGATCCCCTGCATGGGATGGTGGCGCTGGCGATTCTGGGGGGCGCGATCGGGACGGGTTGGATGGTCCTTCTGGCGGGCCGGCTCGCTCCGGAGGAGGCGCGGCTGCGGACAGGCCTGTTCGCTGCGGCGCTCTATGCCTTCGATCCGCTCCTCTGGTTCTATGGCGAGCTGCCGCTGATCTATGCCCTGGAGGGCGGGCTGACCGTCGTGCTCGCGTGGGCGGCGACGCGGATGGAGGAGGGGCGGCGTCCTTTTCTTCTCGCCTGTGGGCTCTTCGCGCTGGCTGGCGGGCTGCGGCAGTCGACCATGGTGCTCCTTGCGCCGCTGCTCCTCTTCGGCATCTGGCGCACGTGGCGGCGGGGCCGGTTGACGCCCGGCCTGTTCTTCGGCGGTGCTGCGCTCGGCGCGACGGTGGTGCTCTCCTGGCTCGTCCCGCTCTGCTGGGCGGCGGGCGGCTATGGCGCCTATCGCCGGATCAGCGCGGAGCACTTCGGGACGCTCCTGCCGCAGACGTCCATCCTCTACGGCGCCGGCTGGGGCGCACTGGCCCACAACGTGGAGGTGCTGACCAAGTGGGGCCTTCAGGGGATCGTCCCCGGCCTCGTGGCCCTCCTCGTGCTCTGGATCGTGACGCCGGGCCGCATCGTCCCGAGGTTGCGCTGGCTCGCCTCGCGCCTGCCGTGGCTCCTCGCCTGGGCCGTGCCGCCGGTGCTCTTCTTCGCCCTGTTCCACGTCACCAAGGCGGGCTACACCCTCGTCCACCTGCCGGCACTGCTGACCGCGATCGCTCTGGCCGCGTCTCTGGCTCTCACCGCGGGCCGCGGCCGCGCCGTACTCGGAACGGCTCTGGCGATTGCCGTGGGAGCGGGCCTGTTCCTCTTCGGCGCGGACCGCCGGCCGGACCAGCCGCGCCTCTGGGCCGTCGTCCGCCACGAGCACAACCGGGGGACGCTCGACCGCTACGAGCGCGACCTCGACCGAACGCTGGCCGCGATCCGTCGCTACCCGCCGGGGGAGACGGTGCTGGCGACCGTGGAGCTGTCCGGGATCGGTCCATCAGGCGCCGACGGTTTCCTCTATTCGTGGCATCGCCATCTCCAGTGGTACCTGCCAGACTACCCGATCCTCCTGCTGGTTCCGGAGGAGGGCTTCGCCCTGGTGGGACAGGGCCACCGGCCGTTCGTGAGCGAAGAGAAGCGGATCGAGGTTCCGGCCTCGACGCGCCGGATCGTCTTCGTGCTCTCGGAGCCCACGGGGAACCGCCTGCCGCTGGGACCAGGGCGGATCGAGCGGACGGGCCAGGACTTCTACGTCCTGACCGTGCCATTCCGTGGGGAGCTGCGGGCAGGCTCACTGGTGCTCACCACCCGCACCTTAGAGATAGAACCCGATTCCGGGTCTCTGAGGAGAGGAGGAGAAGGATGAGAAGAGCTGTTCTGTTGGTCCTTGTTGTCCTGCTGACTGTTTCGGTTTTCCCCGCGCATGCCAAGGTCACCCGCTATCTGACCGGCAATGCCGCCGACGTGAGCCCGGTTCTGGCCGGCCCCGCTCATGATTTTGGCGGCGGTGGCACGGATATCGATGCCGCGCTCCAGTGGATCATCGACCAGGTCCGCGGCTGCACGAGCTGCTCGACCAAGGTGGACGTCGTCATCCTGCGGTCCTCCGGGTCCAACGGCTACAACGACTACATCTACGCCATGAACGGCGTCGACTCGGTCGAGACCCTGGTGATCACCCGCGCGTCGGATTCCAATACCGCGGCCGTCGAGGCGACCGTCCGGAACGCCGAGGTGGTGTTCTTCGCGGGCGGCGACCAGTGCGACTACGTGACGAATTTCAAGGGAACTCTCGTCGAGACCGCCGTCGAGTCTGTCTATGCGAGGGGCGGCGGCGTCGGCGGCACCAGCGCCGGCCTGGCGATCCAGGGGGATTTCACCTACGACGCCTGCAAGGGGAGCATTCTCTCCACCGAGGCGCTGGCCAACCCCTATCACCGCTATGCCACCTTCACGTACGACTTCTTTCACTGGGCGAACATGCAGAACACGATCACGGACAGCCATTTTGTGACCCGTGACCGCATGGGCCGCCTGCTCGCCTTCCTCGCCCGCCAGATCAAGGACGGCAAGGCCACCAGCGCCCTGGGCGTCGCGGTCAACGAGGCCACCTCGGTCGTGGTGGACCGCAACGGAGTCGCGACCGTCCTGGGAAGCGGCCCGGCCTACTTCGTCCTGGCCGACCACGCTCCGGAGGTCTGCCTCTCGGGCACGCCGCTGACCTTCTCGAACTACAAGATCTGGAAGGTCAACGCGAACGGCACCTTCAACCTGCAGAACCGGCCGACCACCGGGTACTACACGCGCAGCGTCAGCAATGGGGTGATCAGCGCGGACCCGTATTGAGGAGAGCCCTCACCCCCGGCCCCTCTCCCACAAGTGGGAGAGGGGTGTGGGTTAGTCGGTCCGTGGCGAGAGCGATAAGCCTTCTAACCTGCACCCCCTCTCCCGCTCGCGGGAGAGGGGCCGGGGGTGAGGGGCTCCCCCCTACCGCAGAAAGAAAGCCAGCTCTTCCAGATTGATCCGCAGATCCACGTTCTTCAGCTGCACGCCGGGGCGGCGCTTGAGGCGGATCGGGGCGAAGTTCAAGACGGCTTTGATGCCGGCTCCGGCAAGGCGGTCGTAGTTTTCCTGCGCCGCCTCGGCCGGCACGGCGAGCACGCCGATCTCCGCTCCCGACTCCCGGATGACCTCCGTGATCTCGTCGGTCGAGCGGATCACGAACGCTCCCATGTCGCGGCCGATCTTGGCCGGGTCATGATCGACGCCGGCCACGACGCGGAAGGCGCCGTAGTTGAAGCCCAGGTACTGGGCCAGGGCGCTCCCCAGGTTTCCCATCCCCACGATCAGCATCGCATGCTGCCGGTCGAGCCCGAGGA
>Ga0126309_10000478_pt1 | contig 13414 bp, 16 predicted proteins | sample Plot56_FD_92541 | JGI IMG/M metagenome (GOLD analysis project Ga0126309, IMG submission 92541) | Serpentine soil microbial communities from UC McLaughlin Reserve, CA, USA - Plot56 | ecosystem: Environmental > Terrestrial > Soil > Grasslands | place: USA: UC McLaughlin Reserve, Lake County...
GAACGTCGCGTGGACGAGCCAGTAAGGCTCGGGAATGAACGCCTGGATCTCCCGCTCCCGCTTGACCATCATCGCGAGGGTCGGCGTCTGCACCCGGCCGAGCGAGACGACGCCGGCGCCCCAGCCGCGGCGGACCGTGGCGGCCCGGGTTGCGTTCATCCCGACGAGCCAGTCGGCCTCGGAGCGCGAACGCGCAGCGTCGCGCAGCGGCTCCACCTGGTCCGAGGGACGGAGGCTCTCGAAGCCGTCGCGGATCGCCTGCTTCGTCATCGAGTTGATCCAGAGCCGATCGACCGGCTTGTCGACCTCGGAGGTCTCATAGATGTGCGTGAAGATCAGCTCGCCCTCGCGCCCCGCGTCACAGGCGTTGATCACCCGGTCGACGTCTTTCCGCTTGAGCAGCTTGTAGATCAAGTTGAGCTGAGTCGCGGCCTTCTTGTCGCGCGGCCGGACCTTGAACTCGGTCGGGATGATCGGCAGGGTCTCGAGCTTCCACGACTTCCATTTAGGGTCGTAGTCCTCCGGGTCGGAGAGCTCGAGGAGGTGGCCCACGGCGAACGACACCACGTAGTCGTCGGACTCGTAGAAGTTCTTGTGCTCGTCGAACGAACCCGGGAGCGCACCGACGATGTCGCGCGCAACGGAGGGCTTTTCGGCAATGATCAGCGTCTTCATCGCGGCACACCGTACCGAAGGGTGTCAACGCAACAGTGTTCCGGGCAGGGATACTCCTCGACCGTGAAATCGCGCATGTACCACTTCATAGGGGCCGTCTCAAACGGTCCGATCAGGCGTTTGTTCCGCTTTCGAAGCAAAGGCGAGGAGCACCTTCCACGCGAGGGCGGGTTCGTCCTCTCGGCCAATCATCACTCCAACATCGACCCCTGGCCGCTCGGCCTGCCGCTCTGGCCCGAGCGCCAGCTGCGGTTCATGGCGAAGTCGGAGATGTACACCTTCCCGTTCAAGCCGATCCTGAAGGCGGCCGGCGCGTTTCCCGTCCGGCGTGGGACGGGAGACGAGGAGGCGATGCGGAAGGCCGTCGAGCTCGCGAAGGCCGGCGAGGTCGTTGCGATCTTCCCGGAGGGCACTCGGCGTAACAAAGGCGTCGTCAAGAAACACAAGGCGCGGCCCCGGTCGGGTGCCGCGCGGGTTGCGCTGCAGGCGGGGGTTCCACTGGTGCCTGCTGCGATCGGGGGGACCGAGAGCCTCCTGAAGCTCGGCCCGCTTCGCATCGCGTACGGGCCGCCCATTGATCTCTCGGACCTGGACAAAGACGACATCCGCCGCAGCTCGAAGATCGCCACGGAGCGGCTCATGGAGGCTATCCACGCCCTCGAACAAACGCTCTAGCTCGCGCCCCCGACCGGCTGCGGCTCCCGCCGAGCGAAGCCCGGCTCCGCCACAGCCTGACGACGCTGGCGGCAGGATCCAGCGCGAGCGCGGCTTGTCCGTGCTGGTAGCACTGTCCTGCGCCCCGCTCGCTTGTCTCCTTTGCCAGCGCCGCCTCGGGAGCGCGAGTTGAGTCCCAAACCGCTCCTCATCGTCGACGGGGACTCACTGGCGCACCGCGCCTACCACGGCCTCCCCAAGTCGATCAAGCTGAATGCCGTCGTCGGCTTCACGAACATGCTCGTCCGGCTGTGGGAATCGGAGGAGCCGAGGGCCGCGGTCGTCGGCTGGGACACGCTGACGGTGCCGACCTACCGTCACGAGGCGCTCCCCGCGTACCAGGGCGGCCGAGAGTTCGACGACTCGCTGCTTCAGCAGCTCGACATGCTGCCCGAGCTCGTGGACGCCTTCGGGTTCGCGGCCGCGAAAGCTCCCGGCTACGAGGCCGACGACTTCCTCGGCGCCGCAGTCAGGTCGGAGGACGAGCGTGGCGGCCAATCGCTCGTCGTGACCTCGGACCGCGACCTCTTCCAGCTGGCGAGCGGCACGACGACGGTGATCACGCCGGTGCGCGGAGTCTCCGAGCTCGCTCGCATCGGTCCGGAGGAGGTTCGCGAGCGCTACGGGGTCGAGCCTGCTCAGGTTCCGGACTTCATCGCGCTGCGGGGCGACCCGTCCGACCGCATCCCCGGCGCTCCAGGGGTCGGCCCCAAGACTGCCGCGTCGATCCTCAAGCAGTACGGCTCGCTCGAGGGCGCACTCGACGCGGGCCGCTTTCCGAATGTCCGGAAGGAATTGGAGCTTTACCGGCGAATCGCCACAGTCGACGCCTCTGCCCCCCTCCCTCCCCTCCCCGATCAGTCCCCAACCTGGGCAGAGGCGTCCTCCCTCTTAGAGTCCTGGGGCCTTGGCAACCTCGCCGGCCGCATTGCTGCTCGTTCGGCATAGCGTCCCCGCCGCGGACCCGTCGGTTCCTTCCGAGGACTGGGCGCTGAGCGAGGAGGGCCGCGCCCTCTGCGAAGCGCTCGCCGGCCAGGTTGACGCCTACGAGCCTCAGCGCCTCTTCTCCAGCCCCGAGCCGAAGGCGCTCGAGACGGCCGAGCTGATCGCACCGGCTCTCGGCCTTGACGTGGAGGTCGACGACGACCTGCGCGAGACAGCGAGGCGTACCGTCGGCTGGCTCGAGCAGGAGGTGCTCCACGAGGGCATCCGGCAGCTCTTCGCAAGGCCGGACGAGGTGGTCTTCGGCGAGGAGAGCGGCCGCGCGGCACTCGCTCGCTTCTCCCGGGTCGTAGAGGCGGTCGAGGAGCCGGCCGTATTCGTCACGCACGGGACGGTCATGAGCCTCTACCTCGCCGGCTCGGATCCCGACGGCGGCTTCGCGTTCTGGAACACGCTCGGGCTGCCCGACGTGGTGCTGCTCTGATGGAGCTCGTCAGCCATCCGGAGATGGCACGCCTCCACCCCACCGCGGACCACCCCGAGAGCCGCGAGCGGCTGCAGATCCTCCTCGATCGCTTCGTGGTCCGCAAGGCGACGCCGGCCGGCGAGGAAGACATCCTTCGCTGCCACACCAGGGCGCACCTCGACCTCGTGCGCGCAATCGACCGCCCCGCGATGATCGGGCTCGACACGTTCGCCTCGGAGACCACCTACGAGGCGGCCCTGCTCGCCGCAGGCGCGTCGATCGAGGCCACAAGGATCGACGGCTTCGCGCTCGTCCGCCCGCCCGGCCACCACGCGACCGTCGGCGAGGCCATGGGCTTCTGCTTCTTCGACAACGTGGCGATCGCGGCTCGTTACGCTCAGGCCGAGCTCGGCATCGAACGCGTTGCGATTCTCGACTGGGACGTGCACCACGGGAACGGGACCGAGGCGATCTTCCTCGACGACTCGAGCGTGCTCTTCGTCTCCATGCACCAGTGGCCGTTCTATCCCGGAACCGGAGCGCCTCACGATCAGGGAGAAACGCTCGTCAACGTCCCGCTTCCCGCTGGCTCCACCGACGAGGACTACCTGCACGCCTGGGACGAGCGTGTTGAGCCCGCCGTGCGCGGATTCGACCCGGAGCTGCTGCTGGTCTCCGCCGGATTCGACGCGCACGAGGAGGATCCGATCGCCCAGATGCTCGTCACCGAAGCGGGCTTCCGCGAGCTCGCCCGCCGCTCGGCTGCACTCGCGCCACGGACTGCCGCCGTGCTGGAAGGCGGCTACAACGTCGAGACCCTCCCGGGACTCGTGCAGGCAGCGCTCGAAGGCTTCGCGGCATAGAAACGACCGGCTTGCGCCGGCCGCATCATTCAGTGAGGAGGAAGAGCCACCGCCCTCACCGCGAACTCGCCGCGAACTCGCAAGAGAGAGGGTCGCTCTCAGTATCCGACCCAAGGGGCTGGGCGTCGTCGCCCCGTTCGGGCGATTCCTCTCACCCACAATGGGTGACTGGACGCTACGAGCGTGCCACTGCAAGCAGCTCGAGCGCGTCGCGGCGGGACGACACGTGGAGCTTGCGCAGCAGACTCTTCACGTGGGAACGGACCGTGTGCTCCGAGATGAAGAGGCGCTTGGCGATCTGGTCGGTGCCGAGATGCTCGTCGAGGAGGAGGAGAACCTCTAGCTCACGGGCGCTCAGCCTGTGTGCGACCGAATCCGGGACGCCGACGTCCGTCGATCCTCCGTTGCGGACCTGGTCGAGCAGACGGCGTGCGACGGCGCCCGACAGCGCAGCCTCCCCGCGTGCGGCCCCGTGGAGGAAGTCGACGAGCCGCTCTGGCGGCTCGGTCTTCAGCAGGTAACCGGCGGCTCCAGCGCGAATCGCGGCGAGCAGGTTCGCCTCGTCTCCCGAGGCGGTGAGGATGACGACCTCGCAGTTCGGCGCCGCTGTCCGCAGGCGCGGAAGAGCGCTGAGCCCGTCGAGATCCGGCATCGACAGATCGAGGAGGACGACGTCCGGCTGGAGCTCGCCCGCCAGCTCGATCGCGTCCAGGCCTCCGGACGCCTCTCCGACGATCTCGAACCCGTGCCCTGCAAGCAGGGCGGCGAGCCCGTCTCGGGTCAAGGGGTGGTCATCGACGATCAGCATCCGCGGTTCCATCTCGACGCTTATCGGCAGCGACTCTTCTGCCGACAAGAGGGAAATGCGGCGCGACGACCGTGACGCCTACCAGGCGTGGCTAGTTGGCGAGCTGTTGCTCGTCGGACTGCTCGGCGCTTCGCTAGCGCTGTTTCTCGCCTACCCGGATCTCCGCTCCAGCTACGAGCTCCCGAACCTTCGGCTGGCACTCGATACGGGAATGATGCTGGCGGCGACCATCGTCGCCGTCCTTGCAGGCATCCGATTCTCCGTCGAGGGACGCCGCACCGACCTCCTGCTCTGCGGCGGCTTCGCAGCTGCCGCCGCAGCCACCCTGTTCTTCTCGGTCATCCCGGTGCTCGGCGGCGAACCGGTGGGAACGGCGGAGGCGTGGGCAGGAGTCGGCGGCCGCCTCTTCGGACTCTGGCTGATCGCCATCGCATCCCTCGCACACGGGCGAATCCTTGAGGGACGCCTGGCATTGCGCGTGGCGCTCGTGGTCGTCGGAATGGGACTCGGCGGAATCTGGCTCCTCGCCAGGAGCTCCGCGGACACCCTGCCGAGTCTCGAGCCAGGAGCCGATCAGTCGATTCCGATGATCGTCGCACTGGCGCTGCAGGGCTTCCTGAGCCTGGTGGCCGTGTGCGGCTTCGGCCTGCGCTACCGGCGCTACGGAGAGGATCTCGACCGCTGGTTCGCCCTGGCGGCGACATTGATGCTCTCGGCGGAGCTCCACTACATCTTTACGCCCGTCGTCTCCAGCGGCGTTGTCTCCCAGGGAGACTTCCTGCGTTTGCTCGCCTACGGGCTGCTCCTCGCGGGCGTCTGGCGCGCCATCCGCTTCTCCGAGTTCGGGCGGGCGGTCGCCGAGGAGCGCGCCAGGGTCGCCAGGGAGATCCACGACGGGCTCGCCCAGTACCTCTTCACGATCTCGACGCATGCGGCGATGCTCGAGCGCGGCTCGGCGCCCGAAGGGACGGTGAGCCGGCTGAAGTCCGCTGCCATCCTCGCCCAGCAGGAAGCCCGGTTCGCGATCCTCGCCCTCTCTTCCGCCAGCGGGAACGCGCCGTTCGACACCGCGTTGCGCCGGTACCTCGACGTCCTGACCGCGGACGGCGAGCTGGACGTCGAGCTGGACGTCGATCCCGGTGTGGTGCTCGCGCCCGACGAGCAGATCGAGGTCTTCCGCATCGTGCAGGAGGGGCTCGCCAACGTCCGCAAGCACGCGGGCGCAACGCAAGCCGAAGTCTGGATCGGGCGAGACGGCACGAAGCGGCTGGTTCGGATCCGCGACGACGGGACCGGCTTCGAGCCCGAAGAGAACGGTGCCGGACAAGGGCTCAACAACATGAAGACCCGCGCCACCTCGATCGGCGGGGCCTTCGGGTTCAGGTCGACGCCCGGCCGCGGAACTGCGGTCGAAGTCGTGCTCCGCGCTTAAGTCCGGACCCGCCCGGTCACTGCGACGCTAGGAATCACCACCAGCATCGGCGCCGTCCGCGCCGGAGTCCTCATGGTCGCGGTCGACGGCGATCACGCCGTAGTCGGCATCCAGCCGGACGTCGACGGTCGAGCCGTCGGTCCTCGTGACCTCGACCTCCCACGTCGCGCCCTTCTCGTTGTCGCGCTCGACGGCGTTGACCTCGCCGCCGCCGAGGTGAGCGAGTGCGGCTGCGCGGGCCTTGTTCGCGGCCGGTCCGGTCGCATTCCCCTCGTCGTCACTCCCACCCGCGTACGCGTATGCGCCTCCGCCGGCGGCGACTGCCAGGACGGCAGCACCGACTGCGAGCGTCGTTTTCTCCTTCAGCATCATGCCTCCCTTGATTTTCCCAGTCGGCGCGAAGGTACGCCTCGCACGTGAAACGAAGATGAAACCCCCAGTGAGGCGTTCTCATCCGTCTCTCATCATTTCGCTGCCACCATCCCGTTATGCGCGTGCTGGTGGTCGAGGACGAGCCGAAGATGGCGGGATTGATCCGTCGAGGTCTCACGGAGGAGGGGTACGCGGCAGACATCTCGGCGACCGGCGACGACGCGCTCTGGATGGCCGAGGCCGCGGAGTACGACGCCATCGTGCTCGACATCCTTCTCCCCGGCACCAACGGATTCGATGTCTGCCGGCAACTTCGCGCGCGTGGCGTGTGGGCTCCGATCTTGATGCTGACCGCTCGCGATTCTGTGGACGATCGGGTCGCTGGGCTCGATGCGGGGGCGGACGACTACCTCACGAAGCCGTTCTCGTTCGCAGAGCTTCTCGCCCGTCTCCGCGCGCTCTCCCGGCGGCCGGCGCTCGAGCGGCCGGCGATGCTGGAGGTCGGCGACCTTCGCCTGGACCCCGCGACGCACCAGGCCTGGCGGGGCGAGGCTGAGCTCGCGCTCTCGACGAAGGAGTTCAGGATGCTCGAGGTGTTCATGCGGCGTCCGGGAGACGTCCTGTCGCGCCTCTACCTCCTCGAGCACTGCTGGGACTACGGCTACGAGAACCGCTCCAACGTGGTCGACGTCTACGTCCGCTATCTACGAGAGAAGGTCGACCGGCCGTTCGGGCAGAAGTCGATCGAGACGGTCCGGGGCGCCGGCTACAGGTTGCGTAAGGCATGAGGCGCCTGCCGATCCGCCTGCGCCTCACCGTGGCCTTCGCCACTGCGATGGCCGTCGTCCTCGCGGCGACCGGCGGCTTCGTCTACTTCCGGCTTTCGTCTTCGCTGGACAACGGCGTGAGCGAGAACCTGGACGCACGACTGATCGATGCGACTGCGCTGGCCCGGCGAGGCGAGACCGGGAAAACGACCTACGACGAGGGGTTTACCGAGATCTCCCAGGGCTCAGCGAAATCCGGGCTCTACGAGCTCGACCGTGTACCTGGAGTCGAAGGTCGGGTGCGCGTGCTTGCTGCTTCGACCGAGACACCGGGCGGGCGCCGCAGGGTCGTGGTCGGCACCTCGTTGGCGGACCGGGACGAGGCTCTTCGAGAGCTCTTCGCGCAGCTGCTGATCGTCGCGCCGGTCGCACTCCTGCTCAGCTCCCTGCTCGGGTACTGGCTCGCGAGGTCCGCGCTCCGGCCTGTCGAGGCGATGCGCGCTGAAGCGGCGGCCATCTCGGGCAGCCAGCCTGGGCGGCGCCTTCCCCCGGGCGACTCTCGAGATGAAATCGCACGGCTTGCCGGGACTCTCAACGAGATGTTGGCGCGCCTCGAGCGGGCGATCGAGCGGGAGCGTGCTTTCGTCGCCGATGCGAGCCATGAGCTGCGGACGCCACTCGCTCTTCTCAAGGCGGAGCTGGAGCTCGCGCTCAGGAGGCCCCGAACGACGGCCGAGCTCGAGCACGCGCTGTCCTCCGCGGCAGCGGAGACGGATCGGCTGGTGCGGCTCGCGGAGGATCTGCTCGTCCTCGCGCAGGCGGACGACGGCCGGCTCCCTCTGCGCCGGAACGTCGTTCGGGCCTGCGATCTGCTCGGCTCGGTTCAAGCGGCCTTTCGGACACGCGCGGAATCTTCGGAACGGGCGATCGAGGCCGAGGCCCTCGACGGCATCGCGTTCGAAGCAGACCGGATCCGCCTCGAGCAGGCCCTCGGCAACCTGGTCGACAACGCCTTGCGCCACGGCGCCGGAGCCGTACGCCTGACTGCTGTCGAACGCAACGGCTGTGTCGAGCTCCACGTGCTGGACGAGGGCGAGGGTTTTCCGCCGGCATTCCTCCCTCGCGCGTTCGAGCGCTTCGGACGCGCCGACGAGGCACGGACGAGTCGTGGCGCCGGACTTGGCCTGGCGCTTGCCTCGGCCGTCGCCGAAGCACATGGGGGAACGGCGCACGCCGTCAACCGCGAGGAGGGCGGAGCCGACGTCTGGCTCTCGATCCCACAGGGTTAGCCCAGCAGAAAGACGGCTACGATCAGATCATGGGCACGCCCGATTCTTCGGATCTCGTCCATGACGCCTTCGTGTACTCATCGGAGGAGGAGTTCCTGGCCGGAGCCCTCCCATTCGTCGACGAGGGCATCGAGCGCGGCGAGCCGGTCCTCGCTGCGCCGACACATGCGAATGCTCGACTGCTCCGGGAGCGGCTGGGCGAGCGAGCGTCAGTCGTCGACTGGGCTCCGAACTCCGAAAGCCATCGGACGGTCGAGCGGCTCGGGATCTTCCTCCACTTCATCGAGCGCCACCTCGACGACGGCGCGACTCGCATCCGCCTGCTGGGCGAGCCCTGCTGGCCGACAAACGGCGGCCCTGGCGTGACCGAGTGGAAGCGGTACGAGTCGTTCCTCAACATCGCGCTCGCCGCGCACCCGGTCTGGCTCGTCTGCCCCTACGACAGCGGGTCGCTCGCTCCCCACATCGTCGAAGACTCGTGTCGCACCCATCCGAACATGGGCCACGGCGACGGCCGCGCGCCTTCGCCTGAATACGTCGAGCCCTCTGATTTCTCGCGCCGGCTGGACCGGACTCCTCTGCCGCGGCCACCCGAGTTGGCCGCCGAGGGTTACTTCAAGAGCGCCTCCGAAGCTCGCCGGTTCGTTGCGGACCAGGCCAGGATCGCCCGTCTCTCAAAGGAAAGGGTGAAGGACGCGGAGCTTGCCGCAAGCGAGGTGTCGGCCAACGTCTTCACACACGCTGCGGAGGTTGCGCGTGTCCGAGCCTGGACCGAGAGCGACGCGTTCGTCTTCGACATCGACGACACCGGACGCGGCATCACGGATCCGTTCCCCGGCTACGCCATCCCGCACCCAACGGCACAGAACGGCCGGGGACTTTTGCTGGCCCGCCGTCTCGCCGACGTCGTCCAGGCTCGAACGACACCCACGGGCGCCATCGTCCGGCTCCACTTTCTGCTTACTTAGAAAAGCTCACGAGCTCTTCACGGCCTCCACCGCCTGAGAGCGAGATGACGAGCACGGGACCGACCCCGCGTGCGTAGAGCTTGTGCTCCAGGACGTCCGGCTCGAGCGGCGTCGTGTCCGCCGTCATGAGCAGTCGCTTGTAGGAGCCGAACGGCACCTCGGCACGCTCGTCGAGGCTCAGGATCTTCGCGCGATCCTCGGCCTGGCCAGCGTAGTACTCCTGCCGGTAGGACATCCCGACTTTCGCGTCCGGTGGGACGAGGAGTCCGGGCTGGGCGCCGTCGACGCCGCTCTCCCACGAGCCCTTCGTGCTCACCACCTTGCCGTTCTCGTACTCGGTGGTGTCTTCACCGAGGTACCAAAGGCCGCCCCACTTGTCCTGCGCGTACCAATCCTCGGTGTCCTCGATCACGTCGCCGCCCTCGCTTACGACGTCGTGTACGACCGTTGCCTCGATGCCGAGGATCTTCTTCGTCCGATCGGTGACGGTGACCTCGACGCGCTGCGTCGTTCCCTCGGCGTCGGTCTCGCGGTAGACCCACTTGCTGGCCGGAGCCATCGGCCAGTAGAGGTTGTCGATCTTCGCAACGAAGTCGTCGGGGTCGAGCTCGACCGGCGTGCTCCCTTGAGGGAGGGCGTAGGGACGCGACGCCTGCGATTCCTTCGACTCACCGCACCCGGCGAGGAGAAGCGAGCCGAGGGCGAGGATCAGGAGCGGTCGACGCATGCAGCAACCGTAAGCCGACCGGATGAGCGGCAGATGAGAGCCCCGAGTCCCTACCTGTGCTCGCAGGCCTGGGAGGTGCCTGCCCGGCCCTAGTGGATGTGAGCGGCCTGCGGCTTGACGATGCTCTTCAAGGACCTCCGTGAGGTGAACCCCCCTCTATTCGGGCCACGCAACTCGGTTCGTGCAATAGAAAAGCCCCGCTAGGCGGGGCTTTTCCGTAGCAGGCCTGTAAGCCGGATTCTGTCTTGGATGACCATCTCTCTAGGCCGTCGGTCTCCCGGCGGCTCGAGCGGCGCACCCGGCTCCTCTGCGGGCAGCGTCAACGGAGCCTGCTTCGCCTTGCACCGGACGGGGTTTGGCTAGCCGCCGCGTCACCGCGGCGCTGGTGGGCTCTTACCCCACCTTTTCACCCTTACCTCCGCGTCTCCGGAGAGTTTTTCGCGGTTGGCGGTTTCCTTTCTGTGCCACTTTCCGTCGGCTTTCGCCGCCTGGGCTTTCCCCAGCGTCCTGCCCTTCGGTGTCCGGACTTTCCTCGGACCGGCTCGCGCCGGCCCGCGGTCACCCGGCCTGCATGTCCAATTGTAGCCCGCGTTCCTCGGCCTTCCCGGCGCGGAACCGGAGCCCGCACTCGGGGCAGCACAGGACGCCCTTCGACCTGAGCACGAACTCGCCGCAGACGAGGCACTCGAGGCTGACGCCGCGCATGAGCGCGACCAGTTCCTGGTCGAGCGTCCGGTTGAGAGGGGCGACCACGCTCATCGGACCTTCCTGAAGACCCCCACGACCTTCCCGAGCACCTCGACGTAAGGCGCATAGATCGGCTCGAGGTCGTCGTTCTCGGGCTGCAGCCTGATCCGACCGTCCTCGCGGAAGAAGCGCTTCACCGTCGCCTCGTCGGCGGTCTCGTCGTCACCCGCGAGCGCGACGACGATGTCACCGTTCCGGGCATCCTGGCGTCGTTGGACGACGACGATGTCCCCTTCGAGGATTCCCGCATTGATCATCGAGTCGCCTCTCACGCGCAGCAGGAACTCCTCTCCGCCGGCGGACAGCGTGTCGGGGACGGCGAGGTAGTCCTCGACGTTCTGCTCGGCGAGCAGGGGGCCGCCGGCGGCGATCTGGCCGACGAGGGGAAGACGCAGGACCTCGGGCTCCGCCGTCTGCTCGGGCCGATGGCGGTCGGTGAGCTCGATCGCGCGCGGCTTCGTCGGGTCGCGACGCAACAAGCCTGCACGCTCGAGCTGCGCAAGGTGCGCGTGGACGGTCGAAGGTGAGCGCAGGCCGACGGCCTCACCCATCTCCCGAACGGTCGGCGGGTAGCCGTTCTGGTCGACGTACTCGTGCACGTAGTCGAGAATCGCGCGCTGCCGGTCGCTCACCATCGGGCCTCCTTTCGCGAACATGTGTTCGATTACGGTAGCCAGCCCGCCGGACGACGTCAAGGAAAATGAGAAAGCCCCCTTCCGGGGGCCTCGAGTGCGCTGGAGAGGACTTGAACCTCCACGGGCCGCAAAGCCCACAAGGCCCTCAACCTTGCGCGTCTACCAATTCCGCCACCAGCGCGCGCGGTCAGTGTAGCCGGGAGTCCCGCCTAGTTGAGGACGCGGAAAAGCAGGACCGTGTTCAGCCCGAAGATGAGGGCGACGACGATCGTGACCCGCGTGAGGTTCCGCTCGACGATGTGCGTTCCACCCTGCGAGGTCGGCACGAAGCCCATGCCGCCAAGACCGGCTTCGCGGCCCGAGTGCAGCAGCACGAGCACGATCAGCGCGATCGAGACCATGAAGTGGAAGAAGACGAGGCCCGCCTGGGTGAACTGGAAGAGCAGCACGGGCGCCGAGGATAGCACCGGCTACTTGCGGCCCAGATTGCGGGTCTCGGCGATGAGATCGGTCGCGATCCGGTCCTTCGTGATGTATGCCGCGGCGCCGGCCTTGCGGGCCCGGTCGACATCAGCGGGAGCAGTACCGCCCGTGAGGATCATCACGGTGGCGTTGGGATCCTCCTCGAGGATCACGCGCGTGGCCTCGATCCCGTCCATGACCGGCATGCTCACGTCCATGACGATCACGTCGGGTCGGAGCTCGCGGGCAAGCTGGACCGCGAGCCGCCCGTCCCGCGCCGTGGCGACCACCGAGATGCCGCGTTCGGCGGACATCATGGTCTTGATCATCTCGACGAATGGGGCCTCGTCGTCGGCGATGAGCACGCTGATCTCGTCGGAGAAGGTTTCGGCAGTTTCCATCTGGTTCATATCGGCACCGCTAGATTAAAATACAAGTTATGACAGATATAGACGCCCGAGAGCGAATCCAGAAGCAGCTCGTTACGGGCGATAACCGGCTCAAGCAGGGAGTTGCCCTGGACAAGGTTCGGGGGAGCTACGAGCAGGCGCTGGAGATCGCGCGGGAGGCGGGACTCGAAGACTCGATCAGGCCGCTCGTCGAGCGCCGCCTGGCCGATCTCGAACGGCTCGCTCCAGGATCGCCTCCACCCGATCCGCCTGCCGCTTGAGGTCGTGCTCCTCGGCCGCCCGGCGAGCGGCCTCGTTCGGGCACGGTAGCGCTCCGGCAACGCGCAAGCCCCGGGCGATGTCCTCCACGTCGGTCGGATCGACGAGCGCGCCGGCTTCGGCCGGCACGAACTCCGGCGGGCCGCCGATCCTCGTCGCCACCACAGATCGACCTGCCGCCATCGCCTCCAGCAGCGCGAGGCCGAACGGCTCGATCAGGCTCGGCTGACAGAGGACGTGGGTTCTCGCGAGCCACGCCGGGATCTCGCCGTGGGCCACTCGCCCCTCCACCTTCACTCCAGGGCGGCCCTCGAGCTCGCCGCGCAGCGGCCCGTCCCCGACGAACGTCAGCGTCCCAGAGCCAACTCGCTCGAATGCCTCCGCCAGGCGGAGGACGTTCTTCCGTTCGATCAGCGAGCCGACGCAGAGGTAGGCCGTCGGTCCCTCCGGCGCCGGCTCGACCCGGAATCGATCCAGGTCGACGCCGCAGTTCACGACCTCGACCTTGCCCCGTGCCTCAGGCACCTTGGTCTCGAGCTCGTGGCGGAGGTAGTCCGAGACGGCGACGACTGCGGACGCTCGCCGCACGACCCAGCGGGTGGCGGCACGGATCCCCGGGAAGGCGCCGATGTTCCGCACGTCCCGCCCATGCGCCGTGACGACGAGAGGCGCCCGGGAGGCCATCGCGGCCAGCACGCCCGTCGGAAACAGGAAGTGCGCGTACACGACATCTGGCTGGAAGCGCCGCCCCACGGCGCGCGCGCTGCGACCGAGCCGGAAGTACCGTGCCTTCCCTCCCCCCCGCCGGTCGAGCACAGCCCGTTCGACCTCGTGACCGCGCCAGGCCATCTCGTCTTCGAGCGCTTTGACGAAGACGCC
>Ga0126309_10000479_pt1 | contig 13412 bp, 13 predicted proteins | sample Plot56_FD_92541 | JGI IMG/M metagenome (GOLD analysis project Ga0126309, IMG submission 92541) | Serpentine soil microbial communities from UC McLaughlin Reserve, CA, USA - Plot56 | ecosystem: Environmental > Terrestrial > Soil > Grasslands | place: USA: UC McLaughlin Reserve, Lake County...
CGCGCGGAAGTGAGGACGCTTTTCCCCAGGGACTGCGCTTCTCGGTAGGCGCGGTACCGTCAATAGACAAGGACGACCACGATCTTCGGGCCGCTCCGCGCATAGATGATCGACGCGGTTAGGCGGGCGTCCGAGATCCAGCCGTTCTTCTGCGCCACGGGCGCGCCGTCGACGAACGGGCGCACGAGCCCCGCGTTGTCGCCGCCGGCCCAGCCCGCGAGCAGCAGCTCGAGCGCGAGCCGCGCACGCGCTCGCGAGAGGCCGGTCTGGCGCTGCTCGTACCGGTTTCCCGACGCCGCGGCCTGGAGCGCGTACAGCGCCCGGCCGAGATCCCGCGCCGTCGTGTACCGCCACGTCGAGAGCGGCGGAGGCTTCGGCGCGTCGAGCCGCCCCGTCCCGACCCGGTACGGGCCGGGGTACGTGCTCTGGATCATGCCGAGACCGCCCAGCGCGCTCGTCACGCGCGACGTTCCGAGCTGACCGAGCAAGCGGTTCGCCGCGAGATTCGACGACCAGCCTGCGAGCTGCCTCAGGTCGTACCAGAAGCGGGACCGCTCCGGCGCTACCGAAACGGCCCGCAGCGCCGCGACGAGCACGCCGAGCTTGACCGTGGACGCGGCGGGAAACCGCGCGTCCGAGTTCCAGCCCGCCGTCCGGCCCGTCGTGAGGTCATGCACCCAGAAGGCCGCCCAGCCGCGGTACCACTCGCCGAGGGCAGCCAGGCGCCGCTCCAGGTCGACGTCCGTCCGCCCCGGCGCCCGCGCTCGCATCGAGCCGCGGGGTAGCGCGGTCCGGGGCACCCCACGCCCGCCCCGCCACCCCGCCGGCCGGTGATCGAATCGCTCGGCCGCGAGGACGGCCGCCCGCAGCCGCCCGAGCTCGACGCGGTCTGGAGACGGCGACCGCAGTACTGCCTCCTCGCGATCGCGGGCCGCGTCGTAGCGAGCCTGGACGACCGCGGGATCGTCGGCGGCAATCGCTGCCGGGACGACCACCAGGGCGAGCAGAAGAGCGACGGGGCGCACGCTCAGCGAAGCGTCGCGAGGTCCTCGTGGAAGTGCTCGCGGTCGTCCGGGTCGGAGATCCGCGCCCCCGCCTCCACCGCGAGCCGCTCGTACGCCTCTGCGTCGGGCAGCTGCTCGGCAACGCGATGTGCCCTCGCGAGCGCCTCGTACGCGTACGCGAGGTCGAAGTCGCCGATCCCCTGCTCGTCGCACATGTCGAGGCACCGCCGCCCGTGCCAGAGCGCGGGCTCGGCTCGCCCGAGCACTGCGTACACCCGCGAGCACTGCCACTCGCCGCGCGCGAGGTTGACCGGCTCCCCGACGACGCCCCAGTGGTACCGCGAGGCATGTGCCGCGTGGATCATCTCGTCGACCTGCGCGGGCGTCCGCGACTCCGTGTCGAGGAGCGTCCAGACCTGGTTGAAGAGATCCTTCGCGAGCCGGCGCTGCCGCCCACCGTCGAGCGGCTCCACCGGTGCGTCTACTCCTCTTCGCGCTCGCTGACCGAGCGCTCACGGATCTCGTCCACGACAGCCGGGTCCGCGAGCGTCGTCGTGTCGCCGAGCGGCCGGTTCTCGGCCACGTCGCGCAGCAGCCGCCGCATGATCTTGCCGCTCCGCGTCTTCGGCAGCTCCTGCGTGAAGACGATGTTCGCGGGCTTCGCGATCGGACCGATCTTGGTCGCGACGTGAGCGCGCAGCTCTTCGAGCTTCTCGACGGACCCTTCGGCGCCGCCCTTCAGCGTCACGAACGCGACGATCGCCTGGCCCGTCGTCGCGTCAACGCGCGACGCCACGGCCGCCTCGGCGACCTCCTGGTGATCCACGAGCGCGCTCTCGACCTCGATCGTCGAGATCCGGTGGCCGGACACGTTCATCACGTCGTCGACCCGGCCGAGCAGCCAGAAGTCGCCGTCCTCGTCGATCCGCGCGCCGTCGCCCGCGAAGTAGACGTCGGGGTACTTCGACCAGTAGGTCTCGACGTAGCGATCGTGCTCCTTGTAGAGGCCGCGGAGCATCGCCGGCCACGGGCGCCTGAGGACGAGATACCCTCCCCCACCGGGGCCGACCTCGTTGCCCTGCTCGTCGTAGACGGCCGCGTCCACGGTCGGGAACTGCTTCGTCGCCGAGCCGGGCTTCAGCGTCGTCACGGCGGGCAGCGGCGTGATCAGGATCATCCCCGTCTCCGTCTGCCACCAGGTGTCCACCACCGGGCACCGCCCGCCGCCGATGTTCTCGTGGTACCAGACCCAGGCCTCGGGGTTGATCGGCTCGCCGACCGAGCCGAGCAGCCGCAGCGAGGAGAGGTCGTGCTTCGCCGCGTGCTCCGTCCCCCACTTCATGTGCGACCGGATAGCCGTGGGCGCCGTGTAGAGGATGTCGACCTTGTACCGCTCGATGATCGCCCACCAGCGATCCTTGTCCGGATAGTCCGGCGTCCCCTCGTACATGACGCCGGTCGTCCCGTTCGCGAGCGGCCCGTAGACGATGTAGCTGTGGCCGGTGACCCAGCCGACGTCGGCCGCGCACCAGTACACGGAGTCGGGCTTGACGTCGAAGACGTAGTAGTGGGTCGTCGCGACCCCGGTGAGGTAGCCGGCGGTCGTGTGCGCGATCCCCTTCGGCTTCGCGGTCGTCCCACTCGTGTAGAGCAGGTAGAGCAGGTCCTCGGAGTCCATGGGCTCGCACGGGTACTCGGACTCGTCGACGGCGACGTCGTGCCACCAGACATCGCGGCCGTCGGTCATCGGGACGTCGTTGCCGGTCCTCCGAAGCACGACCGCGTGACGTACCGACGGCGCCGATCCGAGCGCCTGGTCCGCGGTCTGCTTCAGCGGCACGGTCGTGCCCCGCCGCCAGGCCTCGTCCTGCGTGATCAGCACCTCACATTGCATGTCGACCAGCCGGTCGGAGAGCGAGTCCGCAGAGAACCCGCCGAAGACGACCGTGTGCGGCGCGCCGATCCGCGCGCACGCGAGCATCGCGATCGGCGTCTCGGGAACCATGCCCATGTAGATCCCGACGGGCGTGCCCTTCTTCACGCCGAGCTCGCGGAGCGCGTTCGCCAGCTTCGTCGTCTCGCGCTGGAGGTCGGCAAAGCTGATCTCGCGCCGCTCGTCCTCGGGCTCGCCCTCCCAGTAGTAGGCGATCCGGTCGCCGTTGCCCGCCTCGACGTGGCGGTCGACGCAGTTGAAGCAGACGTTGAGCTTGCCGCCGAGGTACCACTTCGCGTACGGCGGCTCCCACTCGTAGAGCTTGCTGAACGGCTCGAACCACGTCAGCCGCTCGCGGCCCTCGGTCTCCCAGAACTCGTCGAAGTCGCGGTCGTAGATGTCCGCTTGCGCGTTCGCCTGCGCGGCGAACTCCTGCGGCGGCGGATAGCGCCGCTCCTCCAGGAACATCGTCTCGATCGCGTGCCCGGTTTCCGTCTGAGCCACCTGGTCGCCTCCTCGAAGAGTCGGAGCCCTCCCGTGGATCGGGGAGGGCTCCAACCTAGCGCGTCAGCGGGCTCGCGAGGGCGCTACCGCCGACCGAGCCGGCGCCGGCCCAGCCGTCTCGCCCAGCATGATCCGCCGCTCGGCCTCGACGAAGCGGGCGCGTGCGGACGGCTCCGGCCGCAGCAGGGAGACGAGGATCCCGACGCCGAAGGCGAGCGGCATCGAGATGAGCGCGGGGTTCTTCAGCGGAAAGAGCGCGTCCTCGTGCCCGAGCACGTCGACCTGGATCGTCGGCGACACGTAGATCAGCACGAGCGCGGAGATCGCGCCGACGAGGATGCTCGACACGGCACCCGCCGTCGTGAAGCCGCGCCAGAAGATCGCCATCAGCAGGGCCGGGAAGTTCGCACTCGCGGCGATCGCGAACGCGAGTCCGACCATGAACGCGATGTTCTGGCCCTGCAGGACGATGCCGAGGACGATGGCGAACCCTCCCATCAGGAACGTCGCGATGCGCGCGACGCGCAGCTGCTCCTGCTCGGGCGCGTCACCGTGCCTGACGACGTTGACCCACACGTCGTGCGACAGAGCCGCCGCTCCGGAGAGCGTCAGTCCGGCGACCACCGCCAGGATCGTCGCGAACGCAACGGCTGCGATGAAGCCGAAGAACGGCGTGCCCGCCACGTTCTCCGCCAGCAGAAGCGCCGCGGCGTTGCCGCCCTCGTCGATGCCCTTGATCGGCCCCTGGCCGACGAGCGCCATCGCTCCGAAGCCGAGGATGAAGGTGAGCAGGTAGAAGAACCCGATGAAGAGCGTCGCCCAGCTCACCGAGGTCCGGGCGGCCTTGGCGTCCGGAACCGTGTAGAAGCGCATCAGGATGTGCGGCAGGCCCGCCGTCCCGAACATCAGCGCCAGCCCGAGCGAGAGCGCGTCCCAGTGTCCGGAAATCAGCGAACCGGGTGCGAGGACTTTGTCGCCGTTCTCGTCGGCGGCCGTGCCGAACAGGTCGAGCGGGTTCATGCCGAACTCGCCGAGGACGAGGAACGCCATCACCGTCGCGCCGCCGATCAGGAGGACGGCCTTGACGATCTGGACCCAGGTGGTCGCGATCATCCCGCCGAGCAGGAGCAGCGTCAGCATCACGGCGCCGACGATCACGACCGAGGCCGAGTACGGAAGGCCGAAGATGAGGTTGATCAGCGTCCCTGCGCCGACCATCTGGGCGATCAGGTAGAACGTCGCGACCGACAGTGTCCCGACCGCCGCGGCGAGCCGTACCGGCGTCTGCTTCAACCTGTACGCGACCGCGTCGGCGAACGTGTACCGGCCCAGGTTTCGCAGCGGCTCCGCGATCAGGAACAGCACGATCGGCCAGCCGACGAGGAATCCGATCGAGTAGATCAGCCCGTCGAAGCCGGTCAGTGCCACCAGTCCCGCAATGCCGAGGAAGCTCGCGGCGCTCATGTAGTCCCCGGCGAGCGCGAGGCCGTTCTGGAAGCCGGTGACGCTGTGCCCGGCTGCGTAGAACTGCTCCGTGGTGCGGGTGCGTCGCGAGGCCCACCACGAGATTCCGAGCGCGATCCCAACGAACACGAGGAAGAAGACGATCGCGACCGAGTTGGCCTCGCCGGGAACGAACTTGGCAAGCAGCATCGTCTACCTCCTCAGCCGGGCCAGCGCCGGTTCGTACACCCGGTTCGCCCAGCGGACGTAGGTCCAGGTCAGCGCCCACGTCGTCAGGATCACGAGCACGCCCAGGGCGATCCCGACCGTGAGGCCGTCGGTGATCTCCTTCGCCAGGAAGTCCTTGGCGAAGGCGATCAGGAGGATGAAGCCGAAGTAGACGACGAGCATCGCGCCGGTGAGGGCCAGCGCCACGCGGAGCCGCCTCGAGGCGAGGGCCTCGAGCTCGGCGTCGTCGGCTACCCCGGTGGTATCGAGCCTTGCAGCCGGCCGCGTCTGCGGCGGTGCAACCTGCTCGGAGTCGCGAACACGGGTCGCCATGTGACACCTCCAGTGGGGAGAACGTCACAATCGATACCCAGGCTGTGAGAACTGAAAACCGGGCGAGCAGCTACTGCAAGTCGTACGGGAAATCGGTCAGGTTCTCGCAGCCGTCGTCGGTGACGACCGCGAGGTCCTCGAGCCGGCAGCCGCCCCACCCATGCCTGTAGAGGCCGGGCTCGAGCGTGACGACGTCGCCGGCGACGAGCTCGCCCGGCGCGCGGCCGAGCCAGGGCTGCTCGTGGACCTCGAGCCCGACGCCGTGTCCGAGGCCGTGATAGAAGCCGCTGTCCAGCACCTCGCCCGGCTTCTTCGAGAGCTGCGTCGGGTAGCCGGCCTCCTGGAAGAGCTCACAGACCAGCGTGAAGACGGCGCGGCCCTCGACGCCGGCCCGTGTCGCTTCGAGCGAGCGCTGCAACGCGTCGTACACGAGCCGGTGGTACTCCTTCAGCTCGTCGGAGGGCGTCCCCACCACGAACGTCCGCGTCATGTCCGCGAAGCACATCGACTCGCGGTCGCGCGGCCAGATGTCGATCACGATCGGCTCGTCCGGCTTGATCTCGCCGGAGCCCATGTCGTGGCCGACGGCGCTCTGCGCACCGTGCGACACGATGAACTCCTCTGCCGCGAGACCGTGCTCGCCGAAGACGCGGAGGATCTCCTGCTTCACCCGCTCGCTCGTCAGCGGCTCGCCGTCGAGCAGCACCGAGCCGTTTCGGGGCTCCGCGCGGCGAAAGAGCTCGCGGGCGGCGGCCATCGCCTCGTCGGCGCCCTTCTGAGCGCGTCGGATTCCCTCGAGCTCGGCGTCGGTCTTGACGCGCCGCCGCTCGAGGAAGAGGTCGCGATCGACGTTGAGCGTGACGCCGGCCGCACGCAGCCGGTCGGCGAGCTCGAGCGGGAACGTGCTCGGGACCGCGGCGCTCGACACGCCCCATTCGTTCGCGGCGCGCAGCGAGAGCTCGAGATCGACTTCCTCCCGTGGCATCCCCTTCCCGATCAGCTCGTCCCAGCCGAACGCCTCGTACGGCTGGGCGTCGATCCCGACCTCACGCAAGCGGTCGACCTCGAAGGAGCTCACCGCCGCGAGCTTGGAGCCGTTCCGCTCGAAATACAGGAACGGATCGGGGACCGCGACGGGCACCTCGTGCCGGAGCTCGGGCGACCTGATCGTGTCCGCGTGAATGAGGACGTCGGTCAACGCGGAAGCATCCTATATCGCGACGCGAGTGCCTAGGATGCGGTCGTGGACGAGCACTTCGAGCGCGCCCAGCGCCTGATTTCGGACTACGACCGCGAGCTGCGGGCGACGCTCCCCGAGGACGCCGACGTCTTCGACGCCCACGTGCACCTCGGGCACGACATCGACGGCTTCCGCGGGATCTACGAGGAGCTCGAGAAGGAGCTCGATTCGTACGGCGCCTCGCGCTGCTTCATGTTCTGCATGGACGAGCGGGACCGCCACCCGGCGTTCCGCGCCGCCAACGACAGGACGCTCGCATACGCGCGCCGTTCCGACGGCCGCTTCATCCCGTTCACCCGCCTCGACCTGGCCGAGAGCCCGATCGAGGAGGCGACCCGCTGTCTCGACCTCGGAGCGCGTGGGATCAAGCTGCACCCGCGCGCGCAGCGCTTCCTGCTCAACGACGAGCGGCTCGCACCCGTCTTCGCGCTCGCGGCCGAGCGCCGCGTCCCGATCCTGATCCACGGCGGCCGCGGCCTGCCGCCGATCGCCGATCATCTGCACCGGCTCGTCGACGCCCACCCCGAGGCGCAGCTGATCATCGCCCACGCCGGCATCGCCGACCTCGCCGCGCTCGCCGGCCGCTTCTCCGGCAAGGCGGGCGTCTTCTTCGACACCTCGGTGTGGAGCCCGATCGACCTGCTCGACTTCTTCCACCAGGTCCCGCCCGAGCAGGTGCTGTACGCCTCGGACTACCCGTACGGCCGCCAGCCGAGCTCGCTGCTGATCGCGTTGCGGACGGCGATCCACGCGGGCTTCAGCGACGACGACCTGCTGAACATGCTCTCCGGCAACGCGAACCGGATCGCCGACGGCCTGGAGCTTCTCGAGCCGACCGAGCCGCGGGGCAGCGAGACCTTCACGCAGCCGGTGGCCTTCGCCCGTATCCATCAGTACCTGTCGATGGCCACGCCGCTCCTCTGGACGCGCCAGCCCGACACGATCGGGGTGCTCGGGCTCGCCCTGAACGCCTGCGACGAGCGCAACGGCCGGCCCGAGGAGCTCGAGCAGATCCGCGAGCTGATCTCGACCGCGCGCCAGCTGTGGCGGGGGCTGGCGGAGGTCGAGGACGAGGCCGACCGCGTGCGCGTCAGCCGCGCCACCTTCCGGCTCATCCATCTGGCGGACATCTACGCTGTCACCGCCGATGCCCAGTCTCCAAATTAACGGGCAGGCCTACGAGGTCGACGCGGCGGTCGGACGAACGCTGGCCGAGACGCTCCGCGAGGACCTCGGCCTGACCGGGACGAAAGTCGCGTGCGGCGAGGGCCACTGCGGCGCTTGCACCGTCCGGATCGACGGCGTGCCGATGCTCTCGTGCATCACGCTCGTCCACACCGTCGAGGGGCGCGAGGTGACGACGATCGAGGGGCTGCGCGACCACCCGCTGCTCGAGGCGTTCGTGAAGGCGGACGCGCTCCAGTGCGGCTTCTGCACGCCGGGCCAGGTCGTCTCGGCGTCTGCCCTGGTGGAAGCGGTTCCCGAACCGACGCGCGAGGAGATTCGGCACGCGATGGCCGGGAATCTCTGTCGCTGCGCGGCGTACCCGAACATCGAGGAGGCGATTCTGGCTTGGCAAGGCTGATCAAGACCGAGAAGGAAGTCGAGGGCAACTACTCCGAGACGTGGGTCGTCGTCGAGGAGGACGCGCTCGAGCAGTGGCCTGCGGGCCCGCTCGCCACCGTGGGTCGAGAGGCGACACGCATGGACGGCACGGAGCGCGCAGGCGGCGAAGCGATGTACACGGCCGATCTAACGTTTCCCGGCATGCTTCACGCGGCCGTGCTGCGCAGCCCCTACTCGCGGGCGCGCGTTCGGTCGCTCGACCTCGCTCCCGCCGTCGAGGCGTCGGGCGTGCGAGCCGTTCTCGGGCCGGGCGACGTCGATGCGCTGACGGACGAGCCCGGCTACGTGGGGGCTCCGGTCGCCGCGGTCGCCGCCGACACGGACGCGCTGGCCCGGGCCGCCGTCGAGTCGATCTCGGTCGAGTGGGAGCTCGAGGAGCCGCTCGTCGATCCCGACGAGGCCGTCGAGCAGGAGGCGTTTCTCGGGGAGCCGCGCCGCTACGAGCGCGGCGATCTCGATCGCGCGCTCGCGGAGGCCGACGTGGTCGTCGAGGCCGAGTACCGCACGCAGGTCGCGCTCCACAACTGCATGGAGCCGCACGGCGCGGTCTGCCGCTGGGTCGGCGACACGCTCGAGGTCTACATCTCCACCCAGTTCATCTGGGGTGTGCGCTCGGACGTCGCCCAGGCGCTCGGCCTACCGGAGGACCGGGTGCGCGTCGTGTGCGAGTTCATGGGCGGCGGCTTCGGCTCCAAGAACGGCCCACGCGAGCACACCTACGTCGCGGCAGAGCTCGCCAGGCGGACGGGCCGAGCGGTTCGCTGCTTCAACGACCGTCGCGAGGAGAACCTCGACGCCGGCAACCGCAACGCGACGATCCAGCGGCTGGTTGCGGGCGCACGCGCCGACGGCACGCTCACGGCGCTCGGCGGCGAGTTCGTGAACGCCGTCGGCTTCCGCGGCTTCTCGGCCAGCACCTCGGGCCCGATGCAGATGCTCTACGCGTGCCCGAACGTGCGCACGACGGAGTACGGCACGAAGCTCAACGTGCCGCCGAACGCCGCCTTCCGCGCGCCCGGCTTCGTCGAGGGCACCTTCGGCCTCGAATGCCTGCTGGACGAGCTGGCCGCGAAGCTCGAGCTCGACCCGCTGGAGCTGCGGCGGAAGAACCACGCCGACTCGGACCTCCTCGACGATCGACCGTTCTCGTCGAAGAACCTGCTCGACTGCTACCGCCGGGCCGAGACCCACTGGGAGCGCCGTCACGAAGTCCGAGCGCGCACCGAAGGCCCATGGAAGCGCGGCGTCGGCCTCGCCAGCCAGATCTGGTACGGCGGCGGCGGGCCCCCATCGTATGCCTGGGTTCGCGTCGGCGGCGACGGCCGAGTGACGGTGGTGACAGCGATGCAGGACATCGGCACCGGCACCCGGACCGCGATGGCCCAGATCGCCGCAGAGGAGCTCGGAGTCCCGCTGGAGCGCGTCCGCGTGGAGCTCGGCGACTCGGCCCGCGGCCCCTACGCGTCGATCTCGGCAGGCTCCTCGACGACGCCGAGCATGGGACCGGCCGTTCGTTCCGCGGCGGCCGACGCCGCGCGGCAGATCCTGGAGATCGCGGCGCAGCGCTACGACCTCGAGCAGCGCGTCCTCTCGATCAAGGACGGCAACGTCGTCTCCGCGAACGGCGGCTCCTGGCCGCTCGAGGAGGTGACCTGCCTGCTCGAGGAGGGCCAGATCCTCGGGACGGGCGCGCGGGGGCCGAACCCGACCGGCATGCGGGTCCTCACGTTCGGCGTCCAGGTGGCGGAGGTGGCCGTGGACGTCGAGACGGGCGAGGTCCGGGTCGAGCGCGTCGCGGCGATTCACGACGTCGGCCGGATCATCAATCCGCTCGGCGCGCGCAGCCAGATGGAGGGCGGGATCATCCAGGCCGTCGGATATGCACTCACCGAGCAGCGGATCGACGACCCGGCGACCGGCATCCCGCTCACGCGGACACTGGACGCCTACAAGGTGCCGACGATCGCGGACGTACCCGAGATCGTCGCGGAGTTCATCGACGTTCCCGACGAGCACCTGACGAACCTCGGCTCGAAGGGCCTCGGCGAGCCGCCGATCATCCCGACCGCGGCCGCGATCGCGAACGCGATCCGGGACGCGACCGGAGCGGACGTCCACTCGTTGCCGATCACGCGCGAGGAGATGCTTCGCGCGCTCCGCGAGGCGCGTGAGCGCAGCCGGGACGAGGTTGCAGCTCCTACGGCCTAGCTCGCTCGAAGAGGCGATCGCGGCGCTCGGGGACGGCGGCGCAGTGCGCGCGCTCGCCGGCGGCACAGAGCTCGTGCCGCTAATGCGCGACCACCTCGTGGAGGCGGAGACGCTCGTCGAGCTGCGACAGGTCGTACCGCGCGGCATCGAGGGCACCCGCATCGGCGCGGGAACGACCCTGGCGGAGCTCGAGGTCGACCCGCAGATCCCGAAGGCGCTCCGCGAGGCCTGCCGGCTTGCCGCCTCGCCGCAGGTGCGGTCCATGGGGACGATCGGCGGCAACCTGCTCCAGGCGACGCGGTGCTGGTACTGGCGGCTGAAGTTTCCGTGCTGGCTGCACGGCGGCGAGCGCTGTCTCGCGAAGGCCGGGGCGCACCGCGAGCATGCGGTCTTCGGCAACGAACGCTGTGCGTCCGCGCACCCGTCCGATCCGGCGGCAGCGCTCGTGGCGCTCGGCGCGCGGCTGCGGACCAGCGAGCGCGAGCTGGCGGTCGAGGAGCTCTACCGGCTTCCGACCGACGACGACCGCACAACCGTGACGCTCGCGCCCGGCGAGCTGATCCTGGAGCTCGACGTGCCTGCGCCCGAAGCGAGCACGTACCTCAAGGCCATGGACCGCAGGGCGTTCTCGTTCCCGCTCGTGGGCGTCGCGGCCGCGGCCGCCGGCGGGGAGACGCGGGTCGCGCTTTCCGGCGTGGCGCCGATTCCGTGGAAGCTCGGCTCGCTCGACGAGGCGACGCCGCTTCCCGGGACCGCGTACAAGCTGGAGATCGCGCGCGCGCTCGTCGACCGCGCCGTGGCCGAGGTGGGCGGTTGAGGCGGTGGATCGTCGTCGCGCTCGCCGTGGTCGCGGTGGCCGGATGCGGTGGCGGTGACGACGAGTCCGACAACGCGTCGGGAAATGCGACCACGGGCGCCGCGACGGCCGGTGGCTGTCAGCAGGTAGACCCGCCCGAGCCGCGCCAGGGGGGCGGCGCGAAGAAGGAGACCGCGCTGCCGCCCGGCAAGAAGCGGGAGCTGGTCGTGGAGACGAACTGCGGCACCTTCACGATCGAGCTGGACCAGAAGGCCTCGCCGAAGGCCGTGGCGTCGGTCGCCGGCCTGGCCGAGGCGGGTTACTACGACGACACGACGTTCCACCGGATCATCCCGGGGTTCGTGATCCAGGGCGGAGACCCGACCGCGACCGGCACGGGCGGCCCCGGGTACTCGACGGTCGACACGCCGGCCGAGACGGCGAAGTACACGAAGGGCGTCGTCGCGATGGCGAAGACTCCGACGGAGGCTCCCGGCACGTCGGGCAGCCAGTTCTTCGTCGTCACCGGCGCCGACGCCGGCCTGCCTCCGGAGTACGCGGTGATCGGCAAGGTCAGCGACGGGCTCGACGTCGTGGAGAAGATCGGCGGGCTGGGCGACGCGGCGACCGAGGAGCCGACCGAGGTCGTCGTGATCTCGAAGATGCGCCTCGCGGACGCCTAGCCCAGGGATGTGATCGCCGCCGTCGTTCTGGCCGCCGGCGCCTCGTCCCGGTTCGGCTCGCCGAAACAAGCGCTGCTGCTGCCGACCGTCCTGGAACGGGTGCGCGCGAGCGGCGCGCAGGACGTGGTCGTCGTCCTTGGAGCGCACGAGCTCGAGACCGACGCGCGCGCCGTGTTCTGCCCGGACTGGGAGCGCGGACCGGGCGCGTCACTGCGGTGCGGGCTCGCCGCGCTCGTGGACGAGACCGAGGCGGCCGTCGTGGTCCTCGCCGACGGCCCGATGCTCTCGCCGGCGGCGATCGACCGCGTCGTGGAGGCGTGGCGCGAGTTCGGCACCGAGGTCGTCGCCGCGAGCTACGGCGGCGAGCGGGGCCACCCGGTCCTGCTCGCGCGCGCCGCGTGGGATCGCGTCCCCGACGCGGGCGCCCGGGCGCTCGTGCCGCTGCTCGTCCCGTGCGACGACCTCGGCACTCCAGGCGACATCGATACTCCGGATGACCTGGGGAGGTACCGCCGGGCGCCCGAAGAACCGTGAAGACCACATGGCATTCGTGTCTCCGCTCGAGCCGACGTCCGACCGCTCGCCGAGCGGCTCGCCGACCAGCTCGGCGTGACGGTGACCGCTACCGGGCGGCAAGAGAACCCACGCCGCCTCGTCGTCGTGGTCGGCGCCGAGCGGGCCGTCAGCTCAGGCCTCGACTAGAGGGGTGTGCGCAGCGCCGCGAGCTTGAGCTTCAGCTGCGGGTCCATCGTCTCGACCGACGCCTGGCGGACGAACATCCGCAGCTTCTCCTCGAACCGATAGCGCGCGCGGCAGTACGAGCAGGACTGGAGGTGAAGCTCGGCCGCCTGCCGCTCCTCCTCGGTCAGAACCCTGTCGAGGAACGGCTGGAGCATCTGCTCGCACTTGTCGCATGGGTCATCGACCTGAAGGGTCATTCGCCGCTCCCCGATTGGCCGTCCCCCACCACGGTGTCCGCAAGTTCCTTCTTCAGGATACGCCGCCCGCGGTGCAGCCGGGACATCACGGTTCCGATCGGGATGTCGAGGATCTGCGCCGCGTCCTGGTACGAGAAGTCGCCGATGTCGACCAGGACGACGACGTCCCGGAAATCGTGCGGCACGGCAGACAGCGCATCTACGGCGTCATTCTGAGAGAGCCGTCGGAGGACCTGATCCTCCTGGGGGTTGGTCTCCGGCAGGGCGTCGGAGAGCCGGTTGTAGAGGTAGTAGTCGCCTTCCTCGAGCGGCTGCGTGTCGGGCGAGCGCTGCTTGCGGCGGCCGCGGTCGATGTTGAGGTTGGTCAGGATGCGCATCAGCCAGGCACGCAGGTTGGTGCCGGGCGTGAACGAGCGCCAGCTCCGAAACGCACGCGCGTACGTGTCCTGCACGAGGTCCTCGGCCTCCTCCTTCGA
>Ga0126309_10000480_pt1 | contig 13389 bp, 13 predicted proteins | sample Plot56_FD_92541 | JGI IMG/M metagenome (GOLD analysis project Ga0126309, IMG submission 92541) | Serpentine soil microbial communities from UC McLaughlin Reserve, CA, USA - Plot56 | ecosystem: Environmental > Terrestrial > Soil > Grasslands | place: USA: UC McLaughlin Reserve, Lake County...
CGAGCAGCTCTTCGACCTGGTGCTCGACCCCGGTGAGGCGCGTGACCTCGCCGCCTCCCCCGAGCGACGCGGCGTCCTCGAGGACCTGCGCGGGCGGCTGGAGACCTGGATGCGCGAGACCGCGGACCCGCTGCTCGAAGGCCCCGTGCCGCTGCCGGAGGGGGCGGTCACGAACGACCCGGACCAGGCCTCGCCGAACGAGCCGATGCACCGGGCCGAGCCCAGGGCCCTTCCCGCCTCCGTCGCCTGAACGGCGCCGGGGCCGCACCTCGCATGAGCACCGCCGTCCCGGGTATGGGCCGCGCATGCGCTCCTTCGCGGAGGCGGGCGAGCCCATGCCCGGCTCCCTCACACACCAGGCGCTGCTCTATGCCAGCCAGGACGACTTCGTCGGCGCGATCCTGCCGTTCGTTCGCGACGGCGCCGCGCTGGGCGAGCCGGTGCTCGTCGCGGCCCGGCAGCGCAATGTCGACGCCCTCCGCCAGGCGCTGAACGGCGAGGCCCGCACCCGCCGGGTCGAGCTGCTTTCGATCGGCCAGTGGTATGAGAACCCGTCCCGGACCCGGGCGAAGTTCGTGCACTGGGCGGTCGAGAGGGCGTGGGACCGGCGCGTGAGGCTGGTCGGCGAGCCGCCATGGCCGCTCGGTTCCGAGGCCGGGGTCCGGGAGTGGGCTCGGCACGAGGCGGTGATCAACGTCGCGATGGCCGATCTGCCGGTCACCTTCATCTGCCCCTACAACACGAGCGAGCTGCCGCCCGAGGTGCTCGACCACGCACGGGCCACGCACCCGGAGCTGCTCGAGGACGGGACCCCTGTCGACAGCGGGACGTACACACGGCCGGACGACTTCTGCCGGCGCTTCGCCGGCCCTCAGGGCCCGCACCAGGGGGCCCCGACCGCCGAGATGGAGATCGACCCCGCCCGACTGGGTGAGCTGCGCCGTCTGGTCGAGTTCGAGGGCAGCGCCGCCGGAGTCGAACCGGACCGCCTGGGTGACCTCGTCGTGGCGGTCAACGAGGTCGCCACCAACGCCCTCGTCCACGGCGCCCGACCCGCCAGGCTGCGGATCTTCCACCGGCGGGGCGAGCTCCTCTGCGAGGTCGGCGACGCGGGCGCCGGCTTCGAGGATCCGCTGGCCGGGCAGCTTCCCCCGCCGCCCGGTGTCGCCGGCGGGTTCGGGATGTGGATCACGCGAATGACCGGCGACGCCACGGAGGTCCACTCCGGGGAGGACGGCACCACGGTCACGATCCACACCTCCCTCGCCGGCTGACGCGGGAGCGAGCCCGGCTATCGGTCTGCCGGGTGTACCTTTGACCCATGGTGCGCGACGCGGCGCTCGAAGCCGTGTTCAAGCCGGTCCGCCCCCCGACGACCTTCGAGGAGACCGTGGAGCGGCTCGGCACAGCCATCCGCCTCGGCCTTCTAGCTCCGGGCTCCCGGCTGCCGGCGGAGCGCGACCTCGCCGAGGAGCTGCGGATCTCGCGCTCGACCCTGCGTCAGGCGCTGACGACGCTCGTCCAGAGCGGCCACCTGGTCTCGGTGCGCGGCCGGACCGGCGGCACGTTCGTCGCCGAGCGGCCGCCGCTCGCCGAAGGCTCCCTCCCGGCCGAGGACGGGCTGAGCGCAACGGCGGCCGGGGTCCTCGAGTACCGGTTGGCGATCGAGCTCGGCGCGGTCGTGCTCGCCGCCGAGCGCGCTCCGTCCGAGCAGCTCGACCGGCTCGACGAGATGGTCGCGCGGATGAGCGAGGCCGCCGACTTCGATGCCTACAGGCGCGCCGACATCCGCTTCCACATCGGTATCGCCGAGGCGGCGGGATCGCCCCGCCTCGTCAAGGCGATGACCGACGTGCAGGGGCAGATGAGCCGGCTGATCGCGCTGATCCCCCACCCCGAGCAGGTGCTGGCCCGCTCGAATGCCCAGCACAAGCGGCTGGTCGGTTACCTGCGCCGCAACAACGTGCCCGGTTCGGTCCGCCTGATGCGCGCCCACGTCGAGGGCACCGAGCACATCCTCGTCGGGCTCCTGCCGGGCGCATGAAAGGGCTCCGCAGGAGCCCGCAAATGACCTAGAGCCTGACGGCGAGCTCGACGAACTCGCGCCAGGCGCCGTGCTCGCGCCGGCGCCATTCGTCGTCACGGCCCGGCTCGGTGCGGGCGCCGACAGGGATGAGCTCGACGATCTCCCGGGTCGACCCCAGGACGCCGGCGCCGACCGCGGCCAGGGCCGCCGCGCCGGCCGCCGTCGCGTCGACCGCGCCGCGCTCGACCGGCACGCCCGCCGCATCGGCTTGGAGCTGGAGCAGCGTCGGATCGCGGGTCAGGCCACCATCCACTCGCAGCGCCTCGACCTCGACCGTTTCGCGGACGACCCCGACGACGTCGGCGACGCGCCAGGCGATGCCCTCGAGGGCGGCGCGGCCCACGTGGCCCGCCCGGACCCCGGCGGTCAGTCCCGAGATCACCCCGCGCGCGTCCGGCTTCCACCAGGGCGCGCCGACTCCGGCGAGCGCGGGGAGGATCCGGACCCCGCCGGCGTCGGCGACGTCGGCGGCCGCGGCGGCGAGAGTCGACGGATCGGCGGAAAGGCCGAGTTCGCGGCTCAGCCACTCCAGCAGCGCCCCGGCGGTGAAGACACCGCCATCGACCGCCCACTCGACCTCGCCGCCGGCCCGCCAGGCGATCGTCGGCAGCAGGCCGCCGGCCGGCTCGGGACGCTCGGCCCCGACGTGCCCGAGGACGAACACGCCGGTGCCGTAGGTCGCCTTGACCTTGCCCGGCTCGACGCACCCGGACCCGGCCAGCGCGGCCTGCTGGTCCACGCAGCGCGCCCGCAGCGGCAGGTCCGCTGGCCAGGACGGGTGGCTGAGGGTGCCGAGATCGCCGCAGGTGTCGGCGACCGCCGGCAGCGCCTCGCGAGGCACGCCGAACGCGGCGAGCAGGCGGTCGTCCCACTCGGGGCCGCCCAGCTGGGTCCGCGAGACGGTGGAGGGATCGGTTGCGAAGCCCGCGCCGAGCCGGTCGCAGAGGAAGGAGTCGACCGTGCCGAGCCGCAACGTCCCCGACTCCCGTGCCCGCGCGACCCCTTCGTCGTGCTCGAGGAGCCAGGTCAGCTTTCCGGCGGAGAAGTATGGGTCGAGGGGCATGCCGCTGATCCGCCGCACCTCCTCGGCGCCGCCATCCGCCTCGAGCCGCTCGATCGCCTCCTGCGAGCGCTTGTCCTGCCAGGTCACGATCGGTGTCAGCGGCTCGCCGCTCCGGGCGTCCCAGGCGAGGACCGACTCCCCCTGGTGGTCGAGACCGCAGGCGGCGACTTCCTCGGCGGCCCCGTCGAGCACCTCGGCGATTGCCTCCACGACCGCGGTGACGACCTCTTCGGGGTCCTGCTCGACCCAGCCCGGCCGCGGGTGGCTCAGCCCCTTCTCGCGCCGCGCCTCCGCCACCGGCCGCAGCTCCTCGTCGAACAGCATCGCCTTGACCGCCGACGTCCCCTCGTCGACGCCGAGCAGGAGGCTCACGACGCCGGGACTGCCCCGTGGTGTGCGGCCGTGCGGCGCCACCATGGCCCGTCGGCGGGCCTCGGTGCGACCGCGCGCAGGGGCTCGGGCTCGGCCATCTCGATCCCGGCCTCGGCAGTGATCGCGGCGACCCGCTCGGCGATCCCAAGCGAGGCGGTCAGGCCCGTCGAGCGGATCGCCGCGACGTTGATGAGGCCTGGGCATGCTTTCGAGGGCCCGATCAGGTAGTTGACGCCGCGGCCGGCGGGCCGGAGGCCGGCATAGGCGGCGACCGGTTCGCGGCCCTCGAGCGGCGGGTGCATGGCCACCGCCTTCGGGACGATCTCGGCGGCGGCCTCGGCACGAACCGACCAGTCTCCCTTGTCGCCCTCGTCGACGGCCGTGGGCCCGGCGACGATCCGGCCGTCGACGGTGGGGAAGACGAGGACGCCCTTGGTGCGCTTGGTCGGGACCGGGAGGAGGATGCGGTCGAGCCTAACCCCGCGGGGCGGGTCGAAGACGAGGAACTCGCCCTTGCGGGGGTAGATCCCGAACGAGTCGTCACCGGCCGAGCGGGCGACCTCGTCGGCGTGGAGGCCGGCGCAATTGACCGCGACCCGGCAGCGGACGTCCCCGCCACCGGTGGCGACGGCCAGGCCGTCGGCCTCGCGCCGGACCCGCGCGACCCGCGTCCCAGTCCTGAGCTCGGCGCCGTGGGCGGTCGCCGCGGCCGCCAGCCCCGTCGTGTAGGCGACCGGGTCGGTGACCGTCTCGCCGGGCACCTCCAGCACGCCATCCGCCCGCAGGCTCGCCTCGACGCCGTTCGCGGCGGCGTTCGCGGCCAGCGCCCGCACGGCATCCGCCTGCGCGGGCTCGAGCGGCCGCATCAGGGCGCCACAGCGGAGGAGCGGTACACCGAGCGCGGCCAGTGCCTCCTCGCGCAGCGCGGCCGAGCGCAGGATCATCTCGGTCTCGAGCTCGCCGGGACGCGAGTCGAACCCGGTGTGGATGATCCCCGAGTTGGTGCCGCTGGCGGCGAGGCCCGGCTCATCCTCGGCCTCGATCAGCAGCGTCTCCACGCCGCGCCGGGCCAGCCCCAGGGCGGTCGCCGAGCCGATCACGCCGGCGCCGATGACCGCGACTTCAGCGTCCATTTCGATGCACGCCTTGACACGAGGTCGGCGCCGGCAATATGGTCGCGCCGTTAGGTCGGACCATCAGACCATTGTGGCGCACCGGCAGAAGCGGCCGGGGCGCACGATGCGGAGGAGGTAGACGTGGAGGAAGCAACCCGCCCGCCCGACTCGGCAGGATCCGCGACCGGCGCGACCGGCGAAGACGAGCGCCAGCTCGCCGAGATGGGATACCGGCAGGAGTTGAGCCGCGCCTGGAGCGGCTTCACCAACTTCGCGATCTCCTTCACGATCATCTCGGTCCTCGCCGGTACGTTCACGACGTTCAGCTTCGCCTGGCAGAACGGCGGGCCGATCGCGGTTTCGATCGGCTGGCCGGTCCTCTGCTTCTTCGTCCTGATGGTCGGCTTCTCGATGGCCGAGCTGACGTCGCGCTACCCGACCGCCGGCGGCCCGTACTGGTGGGCCCACGACCTCGGCGGCAAGGGCTGGAGCTGGATGACCGGCTGGTTCAACATCGTCGGCCTGATCGGGATCGTCGCGTCTGTCGCCTACGGCGCGGCGCTCTTCCTCAACTCGCTGTTGGCGCTCTACAGCCTCGACATCCTCGGCGTCAACTTCGCCGACGACGTCCACATCCTCGCCGAGACCTTCCTGCTGTTCCTGATCATCCTGGTGTTCGTCACGCTGCTGAACGTGTTCGCGGACCGCGGACTGGCGATGCTCAACAACATCTCCGTCGGGTGGCACATCCTGGGAACCGCAGTGGTGATCGGCCTGCTCGTCTTCGTGCCGGACGATCATCAGAGCGCCAGCTTCGTATTCGGCGAGCGCTTGAACAACAACGGCTTCTTCGACGGGTCAACCAGCAACTTCGGCTTCTGGTTCTTCGTCCTGCCGACCGGCTTCCTACTCGCGATGTACACGCAGACCGGGTACGACGCCTCGGCGCACACGGCGGAGGAAACGCGCAATGCGGCGGTCGCCGCCGCGCAGGGCGTCTGGCGGGCGATCTTCTACTCGGCGCTGATCGGGTGGTTCGTCCTGCTCGCGTTCCTGTTCGCGGCCAATGACGTCGGTGCGGTGAACGACGCCGCGGGGTTCCCGGTCGCGATCTTCACCAGCGCCCTCGACACGTGGGCGGCGAAGCTGCTGATCCTGATCGCGGTGATCGGCCAGATCTTCTGTGTCACGGCTGGACTGACCAGCGCCTCGCGCACGTGGTACGCGTTCTCGCGCGACCGCGGAATGCCCGGTTGGGCGATCTTCCGCCGCATCAACCGGGACAAGGTGCCGTTCAACGCGGTGATCGCGGTCTCGCTCTTCTCGCTGCTGATCTCGATCCCGGCGCTGTTCGGGAAGAACGACGTGCCGTTCGCGTTCTTCGCCTTGACCGGCATCTGCACGGTCGGCCTCTACCTCGCCTACATCATCCCCGTGTACCTGCGGCTCCGGGCGGGTGACTCCTTCACGCCGGGGCCGTGGAACCTGGGGCGGAGGTACAAGCTGGTCAACATCCTCGCGATCGCCTTCGTGATCCTCGTCGTCTACGCGCTCAACCTGCCCTACACGCCGGGTGGCCTGCCGTGGAACGACGACTTCGACGCGTCGCTCGTGAACTACACGCCTCTCGCGATCCTCCTTCCGCTGGTCTTCGGCCTCTGGTACCTGGTCTCGGCCAAGAACCGCTACCAGGGCCCGGTGAGGACGCTCGAGGAGGACGAGGTCACCAGGAACGTATGACCGCGGGGGCGGGGAATGGCGCCGAGCGGCCCGGGGGCCCGGGCGGCGGCAGGGGCATGCTCTCCCTCGACGACCTTCGCAAGGACGCCGACGCGGGGACGATCGACACGGTCGTCACCGCGTTCACCGACATGCAGGGGCGCCTGTTCGGCAAGCGGATCCAGGTCGAGTACTTCCTCGAGGACGTCCTCGACCACGGGATCGAGGGCTGCAACTACCTGCTCGCCCTCGACATGGAGATGGATCCGGTCCCCGGCTACGAGATGGCGAACTGGGAGGGCGGCTACGGGGACTTCGGAATCGTCCCCGACCTGGCGACCCTGCGGCGGGTCCCCTGGCTGGACCGGACCGCGCTCGTCCTCTGCGACGTGGCCAACCACGACGGGTCGCCGGTCGTGGCTTCGCCGCGCCAGGTGCTGATCCGGCAGTACGAGCGCGCCGCGGATATGGGCTTCCGGCCGATGATGGCCTCCGAGCTCGAGTTCTACCTCTACAAGGAGAGCTACGCGGAGGCGTGGGAGAAGGACTTCCGCGACATGACCCCGACGATCCCCTACATCCTCGACTACCACATCCTCGCCACGACGATGGACGAGGCCTACCTCGGCCCGATCCGCAGGGGCATGCACGACGCCGGCATCCCGATCGAGTTCTCGAAGGGCGAGGCCTGGTACGGGCAGCACGAGGTCAACTTCCGCTACGCCGACGCGGTCACGTCGGCTGACCGCCACACGATCTACAAGAACGGCGTCAAGGAGATCGCCTTCCTGCACGGGATCTCCGCCACGTTCATGGCGAAGCCTTCGGAGAAGGACATCGGCAGCTCCTGTCACATCCACACCAGCCTCCTGGGCCTGGAAGGCGGCGACAGCGCCTTCGTCGACGGGGAGGAGGAGACGGACACCTTCCGGCACTTCCTCGGCGGGCTCCGCAACAGGATCAGGGAGCTGGCGCTGTTCATCGCGCCCTCGGTCAACTCCTACAAGCGCTACGCCAGCGAGAGCTGGGCCCCGACGTCAGTCTCCTGGGGCCGCGACAACCGGACCTGCGGCTTCCGCGTCGTCGGTCACGGCCCGTCGCGCCGGATGGAATGCCGGATCCCCGGCGGCGACGTCAACCCCTACCTCGGCTACGCGGCGATGCTCGCCGCCGGGCTCGACGGGATCGAGAACGAGCTCGACCCGGGGCCGGAGCTGAAGGGCAACGCCTACGAGGAGGCCGGAGCCGAGCCGTTCCCGGCGACCCTCCGCGAGGCGCTCGACCTCTGGGAGGACAGCGACTTCGTCCGCGGCGCGTTCGGTGACGCGGTCCACGCGCACTACCTGAACTACGGGCAGACCGAGCAGCGGCTGTTCGACCAGGTCGTCACCGACTACGAGCGGCGCCGGATGTTCGAGCGCGGCTGATGCGCCGCGCGATCGGGATCTGCGCCGCGGTCGAGCGGGTGCGCTGGGGACCCTGGGAAGCGGACGTGGACATGGCTCCGCGCAGCTACTCGCGGGCCGTGCAGAGGGCCGGCGCGCTCGCCCTGCTGCTGCCGCCGGACGCCGGCGCGAGCGGCGAGCCTGACCTCTGGCTCGAACGCGTCGACGGGCTCGTCCTCGCGGGCGGCTCCGACGTCGACCCCGGCGCTTACGGAGCCGAGCCGCATCGGGAGACGGGGCCGACCTGGCCCGAGCGCGACGCGTTCGAGGTGGCCCTGGTCCGGCGGGCGGTCGAGCGGGGCTTGCCGGTCCTCGGCATCTGCCGGGGCATGCAGCTGCTCAACGTCGCGCTCGGCGGGACCCTCGACCAGCATCTTCCCGACACGCTCGGCCACGACGAGCACCGGCACACGCCCGGCAGCTTCGGCGACCACGAGGTGCGCCTCGCGGCCGGCTCGCTGGCGGCGCGCTCGGCGGGCGGCGAGCGGGTGGTGGTCAAGTCCCACCACCACCAGGGAGTCGACCGGATCGGTGAGGGCCTCACCGTCACGGGATGGTCGGCCGGCGAGGACGTGACCGAGGCGGTCGAGCTCGCCGACCACCGCTTCACGCTCGGCGTCCAGTGGCACCCCGAGGAGGACGAGCGCGACCGGGTGGTGGGGGCTCTGGTGGAGGCGTGCAACGGGAGGGACCGCGTGGAGGTCGGGGCAAGGTGAGCGTGATCGAAGTCCTGGAGCCGGCGACGGAGGATGTGATGTCCGAGGTCCCGCGCGCCGGCGTCGAGGAGACCGACGCCGCCGTCGACCGGGCCAAGCGGGCCTTCCCGGCGTGGAGGGCGGTGGGACCGGGGGATCGCGCGAAGCTCCTCCACGGGCTCGCCGATGCGCTCGAAGCCCGGGCGGAGGAACTGGCCATTCTGGAGGCCCGCAACGCCGGCAAGCCGATCTCCGACGCCAGGGGCGAGATGGAGATGGTGGTCGAGACCTACCGCTACTACGCCGGCGCCCCGGAGCGGCTGCTCGGCAAGACGATCCCCGTCGACGGCGGGGTCGACATGACGTTCCGCGAGCCGCTGGGCGTGGTCGGCCTCATCGTCCCCTGGAACTTCCCCCTCGTGATCGCCTCCTGGAAGGTCGCGCCGGCGCTTGCCGCCGGCAACACGGTCGTCCTCAAGCCGGCCGAGCTCACGCCGCTGACGGCGCTGGAGCTGGAGCGGATCGCCCTCGACGCCGGCTTACCGGAGGGCGTCGTCAACGTCGTCGCCGGACGCGGTCGTGAGGTGGGCTCGCGCCTGGTCGAGCACCCTGACGTCGCGAAGGTTGCCTTCACGGGGTCGACCGAGGTCGGGCGGGGCATCGCCGAGGGCGCCGCCGGGACGATCAAGCGGGTCACTCTCGAGCTCGGCGGCAAGTCCGCGAGCGTGGTCTTCGCCGACGCCGACCTGGAGGCGGCCGCCGCGGCGGCGCCGATGGCGGTGTTCGGCAACGCGGGCCAGGACTGCTGCGCGCGTTCCCGGATCCTCGTCGAGCGCCCGGCGATGGAGGCGTTCATGGAGGCGCTCGAGCGCGCGGTCAAGGAACTGCGGGTCGGCGATCCGCTCGACGAGGAGACCCAGATGGGCCCCTTGATCTCGGCCGACCAGCGGGAGTCGGTGGCCGGCTACCTGACCGGTGACGCGCCGGTCGCCTTCCGCGGCTCGGCCCCGGACGGTGCCGGCTACTGGTTCGCGCCGACCGTGCTCGCGCCGGTCGCGAACGACGACCGCGCCGCTCGCGAGGAGATCTTCGGGCCGATCGCCTGCGTGATCCCGTTCGAAGGCGAGGACGAAGGGGCCCGGCTCGCGAACGACACGATCTACGGGCTGTCGGGCTCGGTCTGGACGCGGGACGGCGCCCGGGCGCTGCGGATGGCCCGCGCGCTCGAGACCGGGGTGATCTCGATCAACTCCAACACCTCGGTCCGGGTGACGACGCCGTTCGGCGGCTTCAAGCAGTCGGGCGTGGGGCGCGAGCTGGGTCCCGACGCGCTCGACTACTACACCGAGGTCAAGAACGTCTTCTATGCGACCCGGGAGGACTGATGCCGGGCAGGCTCGACGGCAAGGTCTGTGTGATCACCGGATCCGCCAGCGGGATCGGCGCCGAGAGCGCCCGGGTCTTCGCAAGCGAGGGCGCGACGGTCGTCGGAGTCGACCTCGCGGAAGGGGCGGAGGGCGTCATGGCGCTGCAGGCCGACGTGACCGACGAGGAGCAGGTCGAAGCGGTGTACCTGAGGGCGAGCGAGGAGTTCGGGCGGATCGACGTCCTCTTCAACAACGCCGGGATCAACCCGACCGACGACATGTCGGTGGTCGACACCTCGCTCGAGGCATGGCAGCGCGTCCAGGACGTCAACGTCCGCAGCGTCTTCCTCTGCTGCAAGCACGGGATCCCGCACCTCCTCGAGTCGGGCGGCGGCTCGGTGATCAACACCGCCTCGTTCGTCGCCGTGATGGGCGCGGCGGTCTCCCAGATCTCCTACACCGCCTCGAAGGGGGCGGTGCTGGCGATGTCGCGGGAGATGGGGGTGGAGTTCGCCGCGCGGGGGGTCCGGGTCAACGCGCTCTGCCCCGGGCCGGTCGACACGCCGCTCCTCCAGGAGCTCTTCGCCAAGGATCCCGAGCGCGCCGGCCAGCGCCTCGTCCACATCCCGCGCGGGCGGTTCGGCTCGGCTCGCGAGATCGCCCTGGCCGCCGCCTTCCTGGCCAGCGACGACGCCGCGGCGATCAACGCCACGACGTTCCTCGCCGACGGCGGGCTCGCCGGCGCCTACGTGACGCCGGGTCAGGCCGAGGCCGAGTAGCCGGACAGACGGTCGCCCTCCGGCTTCGGATCCCCGGTGCGGTCCCGCCCCGGTTCCCGCCGGCGCTCCTCCTCGAGCGCGGCGTCGCGGCGCTTCGCGTACCACCGCGGGGCCCAGATCAGCCCCAGCAGCCCGATCCCGGCGACGGCGGCGGCGATCGGCCAGACGACCGGATCGCCCTTCTGGACCGTGACTATTCCCGAGGCGACGAGGACAGCGCCAAGCGCCGTCCGCAGGAACCCGGTCGGCGCTCGGGTCGCGAAGTGGGCCCCGACGACCACGCCCGGCACCGAGCCGAGGAGGATGTTGCCGGCGAGGGCGAAGTCGACGTTGCCCCCGACCCAGTGCGCGAGCCCCGCCGCCCACAGGAGGATCGCGGCGTGGAAGACGTCCGTGCCGACCACCCGCTGCGGAGCGAGCCGGTAGATCGCGATCAGCAGGATCGCGATGACCGTCCCGGAGCCCGCGGAGGTCACCCCGATCACGAACCCGCAGGTGGCGCCGATGACGACCGCGGCCACCTTGTGCCGCCGCTTGATCTCGAACTCGTCGCGTTCTTCGATCAGGTTGCTGAGGATCAGTGCCCGGGCCAGGGTGATGATCCCGACCATCAGCAGGGTCCCGCCGAGCAGGGCGTAGACGATCGAGTCGAGCTCCTCCTGGCCGATCCGGTCCTGGAGGATCGAGATCAGCCAGACACCGGCGATCGACGCGGGCACGCTCCCGAGCGCCATCCAGAAGGTCAGACCGAGGTTCACCGTGCCCTTCCTCAGGTGGCGCCAGCCGCCCACCGTCTTGGTGACGGCGGCGTAGAAGATGTCGGTCCCGATCGCCGTCACCGGCTTGATCCCGAACAGCAGGATCAGCATCGGCGTCATCAGGGATCCGCCGCCCATGCCCGTCATTCCGACGAGCACGCCGATGCCGAAGCCGAATATGACCAGTGCCGGGTCCATCGGATCTCTGCCGCTCGCGCCGGGGGGACCGGGCGCTCCCCTCGCCGGCGAACCGGCTTGGAGACTTTGTTGACCACTTAGGTCAGGAGCGAGTCCGCAAGCCTAGCAGCGCTGAACGGAGCGTGGGCGGGTGCGTCAACCGGCCTGGTCGAGGAACCGGCCGCAGAGCGATCGGCCAAGCTCGTTCCAGGCGGAGATCCGGCGGTGTGTCTCGGCGAGGAACGCTTCGGGGTCGATCCCCATCGCGACCGCGTCCGGATCGACGTCGTACTCGCGGATCCATCGCGCGGCGCCGGCGGCGCTGACCTCGGCGTGGAACTGGACGCCCCAGGCGCGCTCGCCGACGCGGTAGGCCTGGGTGCAGACGGCGCTGCGGGCAAGCGCGACGCCGTCGGGGGGGAGCGGCGCCACGTATGAGTGCCACTGGAACGCCTCGAACCGCTGCGGCAGGAGCGACAGCACCGGGTCGTACGCCGCCTCGTCCGTCAGCTCGACCTCGTACCAGCCGATCTCGGGCCGCTCGGCACGCTTCGCCCTCGACCCGGCCGCCTCGGCGAGGAGCTGGGTGCCGAGGCAGACGCCGAGCAGCGGCCTGCCCCGATGGAGAAGCTCGGCCAGCAGCTCCTTTTCGGCCGCCAGCCACGGGTGGGCCTCCTCCTGGTCGGCGTGCATCGCCCCGCCGAAGGTCATCACCGCGTCGTAGCCGAACGGGTCGGACGGGGGCTCGTCGGTCTCGGCCCGCCACCACACGTCGAGCAGGGCGGCGCGCTGCTCCGCCGCCTCGGCGAAGACACCGGGCCCGGCGTCGCGCTGGTGGGCGATCGCGAGCACGCGCATCGGCGCCAGCGTACGCGTTCGACCTCTGCGTGAATAGTTCACGCGAACGTCGAACGCCTCGGGGCTCCGGGGCCCGCGCGCCGTTTTCGCGCCACGGCCGGGGGTAGCGGCGCGCCAGGCGAACAAGGAGGACGGATGGGCGACGAGGAGCGAGAGGAGCGGATGCCGGAGGTCGAGGACGCGGAGGAGCCGGCGGGCGACCCCGACGCGGACGAGGTGCCGGTCGAGAAGCTCGAGGAGGACCCGGCCTACGACCCGTCGGGACCGGAGCGCGACTACAAGGGGGGCTGAGGCCCCTTAGGAGGTGCGGCGGGCGCGGACCAGGAAATCGACCTGGTTCTGCTTTCGCATGATCATGTGCTCGAGCAGGTGCTCGAGCGCCTCGGAGCGGCCCTCCCGGCCGGTCGGCTCGATCGCCGCCTGAAGCGTTTCCACCGCTTCCTCCTCGGTCTCGATCAGCCAGTCGACCGCGTCGCCCGCGTCGCCGGTCCAGCGCAGCTCGGCAACCTCGGTCACGGGGTCGCCGCCGAGCGCGACGATCTTCTCGACCAGCAGCCGCTGGTCGCCGAGCTCTGACTGGGCGAACTCCCAGAGCCGGTCCCCCAGGGCCTGGAACTCGAAGCCGAACAGGCTGCCGGAGTTGATCGAGTACTGAAGCACCGACCGGTGCTGTAGGCGCAGCGCCTCGTTGAGGCGGTCGACCGCCCCCTCGACGTCGAGCTTCTCATCCTGGTCGGCCACGGGGGAGGGCACCCTAGCGAAGGCGCCCTAGAGGCCGGCGAGCACGGCCTCGCCGATCGCCTGGCCGACCGGGCCGGTGGGGTAGCCGGCAACGGTCGTCCCCCCGCCGACGATCCTCGGCCCCTCGGCGCCGGCATCGAGCTCCATGTCGACCTCGAGTGGGACCTCGCGGTCGGGCCGCGCGGCGGTGGCAACCGCCCCGCCGAGCAGGCCG
>Ga0126309_10000481_pt1 | contig 13389 bp, 9 predicted proteins | sample Plot56_FD_92541 | JGI IMG/M metagenome (GOLD analysis project Ga0126309, IMG submission 92541) | Serpentine soil microbial communities from UC McLaughlin Reserve, CA, USA - Plot56 | ecosystem: Environmental > Terrestrial > Soil > Grasslands | place: USA: UC McLaughlin Reserve, Lake County...
ATCGGAGGGCGAGCTGCGGCAATGCCGGTAAGGTCGCTCGCGCCCCATGAGCGTGATGCCGAGCTCGCGGCCATTGAGGAAGACATGATGCGCGCCTTGGTTCGAAACGAGCACACGTTGCTGGGCCAGCGAGCGCGCGCCCGACGGCGGTTGCGGGAATGCCGACAGCAGCTGGACCAACTGCGTCGAGGGCGTCACCAGGCCCGTGAGGCGGATGACGATCGGCCCTCGGCCCAGGGAGCAGGCGAGCGGACCGTCTGGATGCGCCTTCGGAATGCAGCCGGCCGCATGAGGCCCAGCGCGCGCCTAAGAGCTTAGGTCCGGCTCCCTGACGTCAAGGCCGTCGATTTGCGGGTATACGTGGGGATTGTGGCCGTCGCGGCCACAAAGGCGTCGGGCGCTACGCGCAACAGGCTGCAGGCGCAAGGTGGCCGCGACACGATCTAAGCTCTGTATATGAGCGGCACTCCTCCGCGAGCGGTAATGACCATGAAGGTGCTGGACCAGGCAGATATCCTGGAGGAGAACCTTCGGTACCACATCTCACAGGGAGTCGACTTCGTTGTCGCGCACGACAATGGGTCGACCGATGGTTCGCGCTCGATTCTCGATCGATACCGGGAAGCGGGCCTGCTGGCCCTGCTCGATGAGCCACCCAGCAACTTTGCAGCCACGGCAGCCGGACTGCATACCCGGATGGCGCGATTGGCGGCGACGAAGTACGACGCGGACTGGGTGATCACCAGCGATCCCGACGAATTCTGGTGGCCGGTCACCGGCACCCTGACCGATGTCCTAACCGCAGTGCCAGCGTCGTATAGCGTCCTCACGGCACCACGTTCGGAGTTCCTTCCAGCGCCGGATGGTCCGCGTTCCTTCGCCGAACGGATGATCGTGCGGGAGGCTCGCTCCCATACCACGCCGAAGGTGGCGCACCGCGCCGCCGCGGATATCGTCACGAGTGACGGGGTTCATCGCGTCGCCGGTGAAGGCGAGACCCCTGACGGGATAATCGGAGCCACTCGTCTGAGCCTCGCGAAGTGGAAGAACCCTATCCTGGCTCCCCGGTTCGTACCACAGCCCCATTGGCCGGTGCGGATTCTGCATTTCCCCGTTCGGTCGCGAGCTCAGTTTCTGCGACGCATGGATCTCTTCGCCGCCGATGAAGGATGGTCGCTGAGCCGGCGGACGCGGGAGGGGGTGCGGCAGCAGCAGGCACCCGGCTTTTATGACTCACTGCTCAGCTCCGACTTTCTCTCTGCGGGTCTGCGCGAGCACCGATTCGTCAAAGACACGCGCCTTCGAGACTTCTTGCGGGGCCTCCCAGATCCAGTCGTCGCTGGAGTGTCCGCAGCTCGGTCCTACGCCAGGCGAGCCAGCGCCGACCTGAATCCGCAAGACTTGCAGGCGGAGCTCGCGACGCTCGCCCTAGACGTGATGGAGGCGACCGCTCGAAAGGAGATCAAGAAGCTTCGCAGGACCGACCGGCTCGAGAAGCTGCGCAACGAGCTGAACGCGGAAGGAGTTCGCGCAACATCACTAAAGCAGCGCAACCGGGAGCTCAAAGAGCGAAACCGCCAGCTCCAGGAGCCATGGTGGGGCCAATGGCGCTCGCCGGTGGCTCGACTGACGTTGATCCTGAGGAGACGGGTCCAGGATTCAAGGTAACGCTGGCGGGCCGGCTGCGTCATGCGCGCACGGTTGCCACGGCGCAATTCCCCGCTATACATCACGCGGCTGGTTTCCGCGCAGCCGACGCTGGTCGGTATCCCAGCGGAGACGTGAGGGATTGTCAGTCGCCATCCGGCTTGCCAAGGCGGAGTCTGACTTAGCCCTTGGAATGCGACTGAGCATGCGCTCTCTCGGAGGCCTGAAGCCGGCCGGCAAATACCGCGTCGTGTGATCGGCACCCGGAAGCCGCGACGAGGATCGCATCGGCCATGGATCGACCCGCGGGGCGCTCGATGCCGCACGGCCGGATGAAAGACTCGACAAAGCGCTCGCGCTCCTCGGCGCGTGGATCTGATCCCGCGATGATCTCGCCGAGGGCAGCAGCGGCGCCCTTTAAATCCGGAACAGTTTCGATGAAGTCGCCGCGAAGGAGGTGATCGAAGTGACCGCGCTCGGCCTGTCCCCGCCGGTGCCGCGAGCTGAGAACGCACAGGCACGGCAGATCGGCAATGGCGGCTTCGAGGAAGGCGCTGGTATTGACGCCTATCGCGGCGGCCGCATGAGCCAGCGTGTTGACATAGTCGGCTCGTGAACCCTCAAGATCGGGACGCTCCGCGATTCGGGGAAACACGGCGACCCCGTACTCGTCAAAGTTCTCCCACACTGCACCATTGAGAGGATGCGGGCGTACCACGATCTGGGCTTCGGCGGTCGCCGGATGGGAAGCGATCGTGCGGGAGAGGTCTCGGACGAAGTCGGTTTCGTCGCCCGCGATGTTCTGGGACGACCCGAGATAGAGAAGGTAGGGGCGAGCCGGATCGGCCCCGATTCGACGACAGAACCGCGCGCGCTGAAGTGAGGGTCGCAGGTGAAAGTAGCAGTCGAACTTCGCGGCCCCGGTCACGACGGTCCGCTCTCGTGGTATTGCGTGGATGACCTCCGCTTCCTCGGCCAGACGTTCATTCCACACGAGCACGTAGTCAGGCATGAGATGGAAGGCGCCCTTGGTCGACAGATAGTCCCAACTGGCGACTGCGCAGGCGGTGGGGACGCCCAATGTCCGAGCTGCGCGGACGTACTCGAGGTCCCAGCACATGGGGGAGATGAACGGAGAGCTCACCACGACGTCGGGTGCCTCCGCGGCAACCTGCGCGACGATCTGCTGGTCTGCCGGGATCCGCGCCTGGAGATCCCGGTACAGATTCAGAAACCCGTCGCGGGAGATCACCGCTCGCCCGGCCCGACTCTGCACGAGCCGGCGCGCCAGCGTTGGACAGCGGTCGAGGCGGCGGATCGCGAGCTGCGGTGAAGTGTGCTGCTCCCTGAAGTAAACCGCGTAGTCGAATGCGCCGCGGAGGCGACGAATCAGTCGTCGCCGAGAGTCCGCTCGCTTGCGGAGAGTGAACTCGTAGGAGCCGTGCCTGTGGTTGGCTATGCTCGAGTGCATACGCTGCCGGTACTCTTCATCGCCTTTGGGCCCGAGCCGAGTGATTACCTTGACTTCGTGTCGATCTTCGCAGAGTGACGTTACGACCGTTTCGAAGTAGGGAAAAAAGGCACTGTGATCGAGAACGATGAGAACCTTCATGGGCTGAAGGATAGCTGCACACCCTAGGCAGACAATGGTCCTTGGGGGTGACGCGTTGTGCTTCGGCTCGAGCCCGCCCAAGGCCATGCGGCTTGAAGCCGCTACAGTGGCCGTCCGTCCGCTAGACTCCGGCGCACCAGGGCCGATCGGGCTGGGAGGCATCTGGGGAGCGCGAACCCCGCCGCTGACCTGATCAGCGGCCGATCGACCGCAAGCACTCCATCTCGGTGTCCACCTAGACGCCTTCGAACTGTAAGATCACCTCCCTGCGCAGAAGTTCGGACCGTTCCCCGTCCGGCACGGCAGAGCGTTTCACTTGCTTCGAGCCGGTCCACAGCCGCATGCGCCAGCCCGGATGGTGGCGTTGCCAGCTTCTGCATAGCGCTGGAATAACGGTCCGGGTCGAACGCTGCATCGTAGGAGCCGTCCAAGCGCTACCGTCTACGGAGCATTGGTGGCGACACGTCGATTGAGGCTCGGCCCTGGGCCACGCGCGCACTTTCTGATCCCTCATTAACCGGCGTGAACATCCTCTTTGTCCTGCAGTACCCCGGGTACTTGCGGTACTACGATTCGGTCGTGCACGAGCTAGCCAACCGGGGCCACCGCGTCGCCGTGGCATTCTCGACCGAGACCAAGCAGCGTGAGGCACTGATTGCGGTCGAGGCATGCGACCGCATCACCCACATCCGTAGAGTCCCTCGCCGGCGAGATATCTGGTCCCCGCTGGCCTTGTTCGTCAGGGGGCTGGCGGACTACGCGAGGTTCCTGCATCCACACTATGATCGGGCAAGCTACCTGCGGCGTCGTCACGAGAAGAAATACCTCCCAAGACGGGTAGCGTCGGTAACGCGTCGACTGCCGGCTCAGCGACCAACCGCGATCCGGGCGGTGCGACGGCTAATCCAGGAGCTCGAGGACGCGATACCAAGCTCTGAGGATCACGAGACATATCTCAAGGAGGCCGATCCCGACATCGTTGTGGTGAGCCCGGCTGTCGCCCGCGGTGACTTCACGCGCCAGACCGACCTGCTCAAGAGTGCACACGCGCTAGGACTGCCCACTGCCATCGGTGTTGCCAGCTGGGACCATCTCACGACGAAGGGGGTCATCCAGATACGTCCCGACCGAGTGATCGTCTGGAACGAGATCCAGCGTCGGGAGGCCGAGGAGTTCCACTACGTTCCGCGCTCTGACGTGGCGACCACCGGAGCCCAGCCGTTCGACCGATGGTTCGACCGTCGGCCGACCCTCGATCGAGCGTCCTTCTGCAAACGCGTCGGATTGCCGGCAGACCGCCCGTTCGTGACATTCCTGGGCTCGACGGCCGCCATCTCGAAACAGACTAGGAAGAACCTCGAGAAGGTGTTCGTTCGCGAGTGGGTGAGGGCACTGCGCGCCGCCAATGATGAGGCGGTGCGAACGCTATCGGTGCTGATACGTCCGCATCCCTTCTATTTCGAGAGCTGGAGCGATAACGACCTCTCCGACCTCGAGAACGTAATCCTATGGCCAAAACACGGAGCGAACCCCGTGGATGAGGAGGATCGCAACGACTACTTCCACACTCTGTTCCACGGCGCTGCCGCTGTTGGCATCAACACCACCGCCATGGTAGAGGCTGCCGTCGTCGGGACGCCTGTCCTCACCGTTCGGACGCCCGAGTTCGCGCATAGCCAGGCAGGGACCGTGCACTTTCAATATCTACTTCCCGAAAACGGGGGCTTTGTGCGGCTAGCGTCCAGCTTCGACGAGCACGCCTCTCAGCTCGCGGCGGTGCTAAACGATCCCGAAGCCGTCGCGGCCGAGCTGACGAGGTTTGTCGGCTCGTTCGTCCGTCCTCGCGGTCTCAAGCAAGCCTGCACCCCGCTAGTTGTCAGCGAGATCGAGGCTGTTGGATCTAGAACTGCGCATGCAAAGCCCAAGGCGAGTGGTGCTTCGATACTCAGACCTCTCATGTGGATAGTCACGGCGGTATTGAGCTTGACTTATGACGAACGGCAGAAACGGGCAATCAAGCGGGCAGTTGTCCGGAGGCTGCGGCCGTGCCGAGTGGCGCCAGGCCTCCATCCGCGCAGAGGCGGGAATGCACGGGCCCAGGGACGGAGAGGTCGTGACCAGTACGCGGCTCGAGAGGCGTCGGCCGATCATTGACGTGCCCACGCATCGGCGTCATCAGCTCCCGAAAGGAGCTGAATCCCGCTGGGCCATCTCGCCATCCTTCGCTTTGCTCGAGCTCGTATCGTGCTGAGGAATTTCGGCGCTTCCCGCTGGTCGGGACGGCATGGCTGCATGCGGCTTGTTTCTTGGAAGAGCGCGGGTCAAAATGAACGGTGCCACACCCGCAGCGGCCTGCCACCCGGACCGAGTGATCCTAGTCAGTCGTCGGCGGAGCGGCTTCAGCGACCGACGGGTCGACTTCCACCATTCGGTCCGTCGCCTTGCCGCGGTGGCGAACACGCCGCGGTCGGCAAGGGTGGCCAACGGGCGCAACACCACGCCCGCGATGCTGCCCCCCAGCCGCGACATGGTGGGCGCCGGCGGTGACGCCAAGAGCTGCTGATCTATCGCCTCAACGAGCACCCGCAGGGCGGGACGGTCGAGCCCGTGCGGCCGAACGAAGCGGCGGACAAAGCCCTCGATCCGGGTGTCCCGGGAGTTGTCGGCCAAGACAGCTCGGAGCTGTTCGAGGTGCTCTGCGATGTCATGCGCGACGGTCAGCGGGCCGCCGTTGGCCCGCAGCAGGTAGCGGAAGTGCAGCGTGCCCTCCTGGGTGTCCTCGAACTGCGGATCCAGCACGGTGAACACTGGGCGGCCCACGATCGCGCTCTCGATAAGCGCGCTCGTGTTGATGCCGACCACGGCCACGCTGTGGAAGATCGAGTCGAAGTAGGACGACTTGGAGTCCTCGTCGGTGGGAAGGGCGCCTGAGGGCGGCCAGATGCGCACCCCCGGCAGCTCGCCCAGCGGGCTCTCGTCCCACCGGACCTCGCTCTTGGGATGGGGACGGATCAGCACGCTAGCGCTTCGCAGGCGCTCGTCGGGGTGACTGCGCAGCGCGGTCAGCCAGCGCTCGACGAAGTCGGGCTCGTCCGGGGCGATGAAGCTGTAGGAGCAGACGTAGAGGAGGATGGGACCGTGCGGCGGGAGCCCGAGACGCTGGCGGAACTGAGCCGATGTGCTGGACGGGGCCCACTCGAACCACTGGTCGAAACACTGGGCGCCGGTGGCCACCACGCGGTCGCCCGGGACGCGGTGCAGGTCCACGGCCTCGCGGCGCTGATCCTCGTTCCACACGTAGATGCGGTCGGGGGGGGTCTGGATCAGCCCCTTGTTCGTCAGGTTGTCCCATGAGGCGACGCACAGCGCGGTCCTGATCCCCAGCACCCGGGCGGATCGCACGTAATCGACCTGCCAAGGCTCGAACATGAGCGGCGTGATGAGCATCAGGTCGGGACGCTGCTCGCGCAGGAAGCCCTCGACCTCGTCGCTGGCCGGTATGGCGCCGTCCAGGCCGCGTAGCAGGCGATCCAGTATCCGCACTACAGGCGGCGAGCGCACCCAGCGCCGCTCCAGCAGACGCACAAACAGCTCAGGGGTGTGACGCGCGGCCCGCGCGCGCAGCTTAGGCGCGTGCTCGTACGCTGCGGCCATGTAGCGCAGGTAGTCGATGCAGCGGCGCACCGCGACGGTCAACGCGGTCCATGTGTCCTTCCGCGCCGGCACGGGCCCCTGGGTGATCCCCTCGTGCCGCTCGCAAAGGCGGTCCACGAGCGCGTAGCTGCGCTCGTCGATGCGGCGGAGCAGCTCCGGCCCCGGTTTGCGCCGACGCGTCGTCTCGCGCCGCGCGACGGGCTTGATCGCGATGTGGACTCGGTGGCCGCGGGCGCCCAGCTCGTCTAGCAGCGACTCGAAGTAACGGGCGAAGGAGGGCTTGTGGAAGACGAAGAGTATCCGCATGGCGGCGGGGCCGCGGCCGCCGGTGCGCGGCTGCGCCGGGATCGCGGCCGCGAAGACGCGGATTCGTCCGGGCCGGCGGATCAAGGTTACCGGCCTCTGAGCCGTCCCCGGTCGCCCGACTGGCGGCGGTCACCGCCGTTTGCCATAGTGGGCGCCGATGTGCTCGCGGTGCGGCCGACGAGCCCACCCGCCGGAGCACCCCCGTCCCGGCCGCTCCGTCCTCGATCAGCTGATTGCCATGAAGCTGGTGATGACCCTCAAGGTGCGCGACGAGGAGGACGTCCTGGAGTCGAACCTGCGCTACCACGTGGCGCAGGGCATCGACTTCTTCATCGTCACCGACAACGGCTCGGCGGACCGCACGCCGGAGATCCTCGCCGCCTACCAGCGGGCGGGCCTCATGCATCTGCTCGGCGACGACAGCCCCAACTACTTCGCCATGCACGGCGAGTGGGTGTCGCAGATGGCGCGCCTGGCGGCGACCGACTTCGGCGCCGACTGGGTCATCCACACGGACGCCGACGAGTTCTGGTGGCCGGTGACGGGCACGTTGGGCGACGTCTTCTCCGCAGTGCGCGAACCCTACGGCGTGCTGTTCGCGCCGCGCCCGGAGTTCATTCCCCGCCCGGACGCGCCGGGGCCGGTCCACCAGCGCTTGGTCGTCCGCGAGGCGCGCTCGCGGCTGCGTCCCAAGATGGCCCACCGCGCGGCGCCCGATGTTGTGGTCTCGGGCGGCGGTCACCACGTGGGTGGCCCCTCCGACGAGGCCGGGGTCCGGCCGCCGGGACGACTGGCCACCTATCCCTACTCGGGCCCGGCCCCGTCGCTGCGGTTCGTGCCAGCCCCGTGGTGGCCGGTGCGGATCCTGCACTTCCCGCACCGATCGTCCGAGCACTTCCTGCGGCGGATGGAGCAGTACGCCATCGACGACAGCTTTCCCGACAGCGGCTCGGTTCGTGAGCTTCGCCGCCAGCGCGCCGAGGGCCGCCTGATCGAGCGCTGGGTGGCGCTGGTCCCGGACGAGCGCGAGGTGGAGGCCGGCCTGCTCGACGGCCGCTTCGTCGAGGACCACTCTCTGCGCGAGTTCATGAGGGACTGCCCTGATCCCCTCGCCGAAGGTGGTGTGGCCGCGGCGCGCCGGTATGCCGCCGAGGTCGTGGCCGCTAGGTCGGAGGAGCGCCGCCGGGGGGAGCTGGCCACGCTCGAGCTGGAGATGATGGAGGCCAGCGCCCGCACCAACGCCGCCCGCCAGCGCCAGCGCACGCGCCACCGCGCCCGTGCCGTCAGCTCGGCCCGCCGGCTGGCGCGCACGAGGGAGCGGCTCGAGCAGGTCAAGCGCGAAAACCGGCGCCTGAAGCGCCGGCTGACAGCGGCGCGGTCATCGCCCTGGCGCCGCCTGGCTGGGGCGGTCAGCCAGTCGCTCACCCGCGCACTGCGCCGGGGCGGTGGGGGACGGTGAGGTTGGTGATGACGCTCAAGGTGCGCGACGAGGAGGACATCCTCGAGTCGAACCTGCGCTATCACGCGGCCCAAGGCGTGGACTTCTTCGTGGTGACCGACAACGGCTCGGTCGACCGCACGCCGGATGTCCTGCGACGGTACCAGGCGGCGGGGCTGCTTCATCTCATTGAAGAGCCGGCCCGGGACTTCGAGCACCGCGGCCGCAGGTGGGTGACCCGCATGGCCCGGCTGGCGGCCACCGACTTTGGCGCTGACTGGGTGATCCACGCCGACGCGGACGAGTTCTGGTGGCCGGTAGGCGGCACGCTCAAGGAGGTGTTCGGGGCGGTCCCGGATGCGTACGGCATGGTGCTCGCGCCGCGGCCCGAGTTCGTGGGGCGACCAGACGGGTCGGGTTCGTTCGCGGAACGCCTGGTAATACGCGAGGCCCTCTCGCGGCTTCGACCAAAGGTTGCCCATAGAGCGAGGAATGACATCTCCGTGGGCCGCGGCGCCCATAGGGTCCGTGTCGAACAAGCGTCTAAGGCCAGATTCACACGACCAACGGGCCGCGCGGTGCTGCGGGCTGTCTCGGCACAGGAGGACGTCGAACAGGGTCCTTTGCTGACTGCACCGATGTGGCCAGCGCGGATCCTGCACTTTCCCCTTCGCTCTTACGAGCAGTACTGCAAGCGGGTGGAGGTCAACCTGTTTGGGGGCTTCGATGAGACACCCCGGCGACGCGAGCTTCGCCGTCTCTACGAGGAGGGCCGGCTGGCGGACGTCTACGCCAAGCTAATCCTCGACGACGCACAAGTCGAGGCGGGCTTACGCGACCGGTCGTTGGTCATAGACACCCGAATTCGAGACTTCTTGGCAGGTTGCCCGGATCCACTCGCCCAGCTGGAACGGCCCTCGGTTCACGTTTCCGATCCCATCGACCGAGGTGGAAGCGTCCGGACCGAACTGGACGACATCACCCTTGACGTGATGCATGCGCTCGCACGTGCTGACCAGCTTGCGGATCGACGTTGGGTAAAGCGACGGCATCGCTTGAGGGCGGCCAAGCAGGAGCTCTCTGAGCTGCGCGAGCGCGCCCGACAGCTGGAGCGCGAGCGTGACCGCCTCGACGCCCGGGTGGCCGCCCTGGAGTCCCGGCCGCTGGCCCGGGCCCGCGCCGCCGCCGCGCGTGTGATCCGGGGCTCCTGAGCACGCTGCGATACCTTGCCCGCTCTGCCTGGCTGCCTCCGGGGGGCCTGCTCCGGACGCTATGCGATTCCTGTTCTGCACCCTCCAATTCGACGAGAGCGACTTCTACGGCCGGGTGGGGCGTGAGCTCGAGCGCCGTGGTCACGAGGTCACGCACGTCGCCTACTCGCGGCGGTCGGCCAGGCGGCTGGGCGGTCACTGCCTGCCGGAGGAGATGGCGCGGCTGGGGCCGCTGGAAGTCGACGCCGAGGGGAGGCGCATCGAGCGCACCTACGACACGCCCTCGCTGCGGGACGTCTACCTCACCGACTGGCCGCTGAAGGGGCGCTCGGAGCGCCACTGCGTCGAGCGCACCGTCCGGCACTTCGTGGCCCTGGAGCGGATCTTCGACGCGGTGGCGCCAGACGTGCTGGTACCCGAGGTGGGCAGCGAGACGATGCGCACCGCGGCCCACCTGATCGGGCTCCAGCGCGGCGTGCGGGTGCTGTTCGTCTTCTACACGATCTTCCCCAACCCGCTGCGGCTGTACGAGGACACCATGCACGCCGGGATCGTCGCCCCCGAGGAGGTCCGCGAGCTGTCCGACGACGAGCGGCGCGAGGTGGAGCGGTTCATCGCGGACTTCACCGCGCGGGGTGCGCCGATCCGCCGCTACCGGGCGGCGCGGGCCACGCTGAAGACCGGACGGGACTTCGCGCGCCATGTCCTGGTGCGCGCCACCCAGGAGCGCGACAACGAGTATCTGGTGCCGGGCCGCTACGTGGCGAACTACGTGCGCGAGAACCTGCGCGCCGCGGCGCTGCGCCAGTACTACCAGCCGGTCCCGACCGAGCGGCCGTTCGTCTACTTCCCCCTCCACGTGACCGACGACTACAAGATCAAGCGCGTGATCCCGCACTGCGTGGACCAGGCCGCGCTCATCGAGCAGGTGGCCGACGCGCTTCCCCAGGGCCACGAGCTGGTGATCAAGGAGCACCCCCTGTCCATCGGGCGCAACTCGATCGGGTTGATCCACCGCCTGACCCGGCGCTCGAACATCCGCCTGGTCGAGCCGCGCACGTCGTCCCACGAGCTGATCCGGCGCGCCAGGGCGATCGTGGTGATCTCCTCCACGGTCGGCCTGGAGGCCCTCCTGTACGGGCGCCCGGTGCTGACCCTGGGCCAGCCGTTCTACTCCGGCTACGGCGTCACGCTCGACGTCGACTCCTTCCGAGAGCTGCGGCCCAAGGTGACGGAGGTCCTGGAGTTCGAGCCCGATCGCGAGCGTATACTCCGCTTCCTGCACGCCGCCATGAGGTCGTGCTTCCCCGGCGCGCCGGTCGCCATCGACCCCTCCGAGCAGAACGCGCGCCGGCTGGCCGCGTCACTGGACGCGGCGGCCCGCGGACGCGGGGCGGCCCGCGGGCCCGACCGGGCGGTCGCGCCGGCGGGAGCGGTCGCGCCGGCCTCCGCGCACGGGTGAGCGCCAGGGGCTCTCCGGCGCTGCGCGCCGGGTTCGAGCTGACCGGCCTGGAGCTGGACACGGCCGGATCGGCCCGGGCGACCCGGCGCCTGCAGGAGGCGTTGAGCGCCCGTCAGGACGTCGAGGTGGTGCCGATCGCCCAGCCGCCCGCTCCGGCCCCGCTGTCCGGGCGCCTGGCCCGGGGCCTGGCGCGGGAGCTGACCTGGTTTCCGCTGCGGCTCGGGCTGCGCGCCCGGCGCCTCGGGCTCGACGTCCTGCACTGCCCGATGCCGCTGGCCCCCCCGCGGCCGGCGCTTCCGCTGGTGCTGACGCTCAACGACGTGCTGGCCTGGGAGCACCCGGAGTGGTTCGGCCGCGCGCTGGTCGCACAGCACCGCCTCATGGTGGCGCCCGCCGCCCGGCGGGCGGCCCGGGTGATGGCTCCCTCCCGCTACTCGGCGGATCGGATCACCGCCGTCCTGGACGTCGATCCCGAGCGCGTGGAGATTGCCCCGTACGCCCCGGACCCCGTCTTCTCGCCCGGGTCGCGGCGCGACGACGTCCTGAGGGGGCTGGGCGTCGACGGTGCCTACGCTCTGGCGGTGGGGACGCTCCAGCCCCGCAAGAACCTCGAGACCACACTGAAGGCCTTCGAGCGCCTGGCGCTCGAAGGCGTCCGGCAGCGGCTGGTGGTGGTGGGCGCGCGCGGCTGGCACGATCGGCGCCTCGCCGCTCGGCTTGAACGCTCGCCCGCGGGCGGACGTGTCCTGGCCCTGGGCCGGGTGAGCGACGCCCAGCTGGTGGAGCTCTACCGGGCTGCCGACTGCCTGGTGTTCTGCTCGCGCGGCGAGGGCTTCGGGTTCCCGGCGCTCGAGGCCATGGCCTGCGGGACGCCCGTCGTCTGCAGCTCCACCACCAGCCTCGGAGAGGTGGCCGGCGACGCCGCCGAGCTGGCGCATCCCGACGACGTCGGCGCGGTGGAGCGCGCGCTGGGCGCGGTGCTGGGGTCGGCGCAGCGGCGGGAGGAGTTGCGCCGACGGGGGGCCGAGCGCGTGCGGGCGTTCAGCTGGGAGCGCTGTGCCGAGTTGACCGCGGACGCCTACCGCCGCGCCGCCGTGAGGTGAGCCCGCACGGGGGCTGCTACGGTCCGCTGCCCCGCGCCGAGGCGCCCACCGAATGCGCGTCCTGCTCAGCGGCTACTTCTCGTTCGACGGCAACGTCTCGACTGCCGGTGACCTGCTGGCCGGCGACGTGGTGGCGGGATGGCTGGAGCGCGCCGGTGTGCCCTTCGACCTGGCCAGAGCGCCGAAGTACGGCCACGGCGTGGACTGGGAGCGGGCGGATCCCGCCGACTACACGCACCTGGTGTGGGTATGCGGCCCGATGACCCGGGGACCCCGGCAGACCGCCCTGCGCGAGCGCTTCCGCGGCTGTCGGCTGGTGGCGGTCGACGTCTCGCTGCTGGACGAGCTCGGCGGCTGGAACCCCTACGACGCCGTGGTCGAGCGCGACAGCGCGACGACCGCCCGCCCCGACATCTCATTCCTGGCCAGCGGTGACCTCCCGCCGGTGGTGGGCCTGTGCGTGATCGAGCGCCAGCGCGAGTACGGCGAACGCGGCGACCACGCCGCGGCGGTCGAGGCTCTGCGCCGCCTGATCGACTCCCGCCCCATGGCGGTGGTCGAGATCGACAGCCGCATCAAGCCGCGCCGGCCCGGCCGGCGCACCCCCGGGGAGGTCGAGGCGCTGCTGGGGCGCATGGACGTGGTCCTCACCAACCGCCTGCACGGGCTCGTCCTGGCCCTCAAGCACGGCGTGCCGGTGGTGGCGATCGACTCGGTGCGGGGCGGAGCCAAGCTGCGTCGCCAGGCCGAGGCCCTCGGCTGGCCTGCGGTGATCGGGATCGAGGCGCTGGACGACGAGCGGCTGACCCAGGCGTTCGAGTTCTGCCTGACTGCCGAGGCCAAGCGGGCGGCGCTCGACGCCCGCTCGCGCGCGGTCCAGGCCGCGGCGACGGTCGAGCGCGACTTCCTGGCCGCGCTCGGGCTCTCCTAGCGGCCGCGAACCTCGCCGCGCCGGC
>Ga0126309_10000482_pt1 | contig 13373 bp, 14 predicted proteins | sample Plot56_FD_92541 | JGI IMG/M metagenome (GOLD analysis project Ga0126309, IMG submission 92541) | Serpentine soil microbial communities from UC McLaughlin Reserve, CA, USA - Plot56 | ecosystem: Environmental > Terrestrial > Soil > Grasslands | place: USA: UC McLaughlin Reserve, Lake County...
CCCGATCAAGGGGACGCCGCCGAGCCTGATCTTCCTTCCCGAGGGCTGCAACTTCAACCCCCGCTGCCCGTTCGTGAAGGACGAGTGCCTCCGCGTGGACCCCCCGCTCGAAGAGAAGAAGCCGGACCACGAGGCCGCGTGCATCCTCTCCGTCGAGGAGATCGAGGCGAACAAGAGCCGCGTGGACCAGGAGCTGGGGGTCGGCTCTTGAGCGAGGCTGCGGCGGTCGACGCCGCCCGGAACGGCAGCTCCGGCGAGAACCTGCTGGAGACGAGAAACCTGAAGATGCACTTCCCTATAAAGGCCGGGATACTGCGTCGCACGGTGGGACACGTCAAGGCGGTGGACGGGGTGAACCTCCAGATCCGCCGCGGCGAAACCTTGGGCCTCGTGGGAGAGTCCGGCTGCGGCAAGAGCACGCTCGCGCGGCTCGTGTTGCGCCTTTTGGAGCCGACGGAGGGCGAGGTCCTCTTCGACGGCGAGGACATCTTGCGCTACGACCGCAAGAGGATGCTCGACGTCCGACGCAACATGCAGATAGTCTTCCAGGACCCCTACGCGAGCCTGAACCCCCGCATGACCATAGGCAACATCGTCGCCGAGCCCTTGAAGACGCACAACGTGGCCGAGGGCTCCGAGCGCAAGAGGCGGGTGCAGGAGCTTCTGGAGGTCGTCGGCCTCTCACCCGAGCACTACAACCGCTACCCGCACGAGTTCTCCGGCGGCCAGCGCCAGAGGATCGGGGTTGCCAGGGCAATCGCGCTAAACCCGCGCCTCATAATCTGCGACGAGCCGGTGAGCGCCCTCGACGTCTCGATCCAGGCGCAGGTGGTGAACCTGCTCCAGGACCTGCAAAAAGAGTTCGACCTAACCTACGTCTTTATAGCCCACGACCTCTCCGTCGTGAAGCACATAAGCGACAGGGTAGCGGTGATGTACCTAGGCAAGATCGTCGAGGTCGCCGACCGCAAGGACCTCTACGGCAGGCCCCGCCACCCGTACACGGCCTCGCTCCTCTCGGCCATCCCGGTCCCCGACCCGCGCAAGGAGCGCGAGCGCCGCCGCGTCGTCCTCACAGGCGACGTCCCCTCCCCGGCCAACCCCCCTTCGGGGTGCCCCTTCCACACCCGCTGTCCCCGCGCCCAGGACTACTGCGTGGAGAACGTGCCGCCGCTCGAGCCGCAGGAGAGCGAGGGCCACCTCGCCGCCTGCTTCTTCCCCGTAAAGGAAGGACAGAACATAGAAGAGCCGGCCACCACCACGCCCTACCGCATCGAGTAGCGGCCAGCTTTCTGCTATCAGCGGTCAGCTTCTCGGCTGACGGTTAGGGATTCTGTTGTCTGGAGAAAAGGCTTCTCGCCGGTGGTTCTTCGGATCGTCTCCCCGCCGCGGTTGCGCCCCGCGCGGCGTAGCTGAAAGCCGATAGCTGACGGCTGACAGCTCGATAGTACAATCTCCGCGTGTGGAGTAGCCTGGACAGGAAGGGTGGGCGTCGTGGCGGGACGCCGCGCCTGCTGGTGTTCGTCGCGATCCTGGCCGCGGTCGCGGCCGGGGCGTTCTACGTGGGCCGGTCGCAGAGTCCAGCGACCCTGGGCGAGCGGGACAAGGAGAGCCTCGACCTCTACGCCGAGGCGCTAGACATCGTCAGGGACGACTACGTGGACCAGGGGGCCATCGACCCCGAGAAGCTTACCTACGGGGCCATAGAGGGCATGTTGGACACTCTAGGCGACGAGGGGCACACGCGCTTTCTGACCCCCGAGGGGCGCGAGCAGAACCAGGAGGGGCTCTCCGGGACCTACGTCGGCATCGGGGTCCAGCTCGAGGCCCGCGATGACGAAGTAGTCGTGGCGGCCCCCATAGAGGGCTCGCCGGCGGAGAGGGCAGGCGTGGAGTCGGGTGACGTGGTGGTCGGCGTGGACGGCCAGAGCGTGCGCGACGCGGAGATCTCGGGAATAGTCTCGAAGGTGAAGGGGCCAGAGGGGACGAAGGTAGAGCTTACGGTCTCGCGGGACGGGAGCGAGCGGGTCTTCGAGCTCAGGCGCGAGGAGATAGACTCGCCCGTGGTCACCTGGGCGCGCGTCCCCGGCACCGACGTCGCCCACGTCCGCCTCTCCTCGTTCTCCGAGGACGCCGCGGAGGAGCTGCGGGCGGCCTTCGAGGAGGCGCGGGCGGCCGGGGCCAGGCGCTTTATCCTCGACCTCAGGGACAACCCCGGCGGCAGGTTGGACCAGGCGGTGGAGGTCGCCGGGTTTTTCCTGGAGCCGGGCAGCGTCGCCTACGTGCGCAAGGACGCCTCTGGCGAGCGCGAACCCGTCGAGGTCGAGGGCGATCCGGGCCTCACCGACGCGCCGCTTGTCGTGCTCGTCAACGGCGAGTCCGCCTCCAGCGCCGAGATCGTCTCCGGCGCCCTCAGGGACAACGACCGCGCGACGGTCGTCGGGCAGACCACCTTCGGCACGGGCACCGTCCTCTCCGAGTTCGAACTCGACGACGGCTCCGCCATCCTGCTCGGCGTTGCCGAGTGGCTGACGCCGGACGGCGACTTTATCCGGGATACCGGCATCGAACCAGACGTGAAGGTCCCGCTGGGGGACGGGGACGAGCCCGTCTCGCCGACCGACCTGCGGGATATCTCCAGGGAGGAGGCCCTCGGGAGGGACGCGCAGCTGCGCGCGGCCTTCGAGGAGTTGCCGGATCAGTAGCGAGATTCACCGAAAAGCGGTGGCCGGTGCGGTGTGATCCTCGCAGACACGGAAGCAAGAAAGTGAGGAACCTTTGTCTCAGAGGGTGCAGGAGAGCGTGGAGGTCCAGGCGCCGGTGGAGGATGTGTTCCGGTACTGGTCCAACTTCGAGAACTTCTCGACGTTCATGTCCAACGTCGAAGAGGTCCGCATGACGGGGCAGGACACGAGCCACTGGAAGGTAAAGGGTCCCCTCGGCAAGAGCGTCCGGTTCGACGCGAAGACCACCGAGATGGACCCGGTCCGGGGCATAGGCTGGAACACCGTCGAGGGGGACGTGATGACGAGCGGCGAGGCCCGCTTCGAGGAGGTCGCCCCTGGCCGCACACGCATCGACGTTACCATGAACTACTCCGACCCGCCCGGCGGCGCCGTCGGCGAGGCCGTAGCGAACGTCCTCTCCAACCCGGAGCGGAACCTCAGGGAAGACCTGCAGAACTTCGCGCAGATCGTGGAGCGCGGGGAGCTCGGCGGTCCCGGCGCCCAGACGCCAAGCCGCTAAACGGAAGAACCCGGCATGGGGTAGTATGGGGCCGCCGGGGCCAGCCCCGGCGGCCTTTGTACGCTCAAGAAAGGGCGGCCAGTGAGCATCGCCATCGTATCCCTCCTGTTCTTGGTCCCGCTGGCGATCATCGGGATCATACTCTTCGCCGTGATCTCCGGGCGGGCAACGAGGCGCAACGAGAACCGCCCCGGCGGCACGGGCAGCGACGAGACCGGACCCGGGGACAGGGGCCCCGGCAGGGAGGAGTAGCGGGCGCCTCGGGCGGTTCTCGCACCGGCGCGCCGCCGATCTAGCGGCGCCCGACGACCTCGTAGACGTTGCCGTCCGGGCCCCGGAAGTGGCTCCAGGCGGCCCCCTCCGACCGCTGGATGGGGCCCAGGAACTCTACGCCCGCGGCCTCCATCTCCGCGCGCGACGCTTCCACTTCGTCAACTCGGAAACCCACGACGGGCCCGGCGCCGAAAAAGGAGTGGAACTCGTCCTCCGGGCGCCAGACCTCCATCTCGGTGCCGTCGGGGAACACGAAGCCGACCACCTCGCCCTCGCTGCGGGTCTCCTCCAGGCCTATCACCTCGCGGAAGAACCGCGCTGTCTCCTCGAACCTCTCCGTGCGGATGCCAAGCCACCCGGGCCCCTCGACGTTCACCATCTACCTTCCTCCCCGTCGCTAGCCTACAAGGCCTCTGCGGCACCCGAGAAAGAAAAAAGGGCCCGCGGCCCGATCCCAAAAACCTAAAACCCGATGCCCGAAACCTAATCCAGCAGGTCCCTGAGCCCCGCGGCGTGGGGGCTGCTCTTTATCTTCGCCAGGGCCGTGAGCTGAATCTGGCGGATGCGCTCGCGGGTTACGTCGAAGCGCTCGCCGACCTCTTCAAGGGTCTTCGGCTGGCCGCCGGTGAGGCCGAAGCGGTACTCGAGCACCATGCGCTCGCGCTCGGGGAGGCTGCCCAGGGCCTCGCGCATCCTTGCCTTCAGCAGCGAGGACTTGGCGAGGTCGTGGGGGGACTCGGAGTCCTCGTCCGCAATAAAGTCGCCCAGCTCCGAGGAGTGGTCCTCGCCCACGGGGGTCTCCAGCGAGATCGAGCGGCGCGAGACGCGGCGGATGCGCACGATCTCCTCGGCGTCGACCTCCATGATCAGGCCGACCTCCTCGTCTGTCGGGTCGCGGTTCAGCTGGGCCGCGAGGCTGCGCTGGACACGGTAGTACTTGTTGATCTTCTCGACCATGTGGACGGGGACCCGGATCGTGCGGCCCTTGTCGGCGATGGCGCGGGTGACGGCCTGGCGGATCCACCACGTAGCGTAGGTCGAGAACTTGAAGCCCTTGCGGTGGTTGAACTTCTCGACCGCCCGCATGAGGCCTATGTTTCCCTCCTGGATCAGGTCGAGGAGGGAGACGCCGCGGCCCGCGTACTTCTTGGCTATGGAGACGACGAGCCTCAGGTTGGCCTTGGTGAGGTGGGCCTTGGCCCGCCTGTCGCCGCGCTCGATGCGCCTGGCGAGGTAGACCTCCTGGGCCTTGGTGAGGAGCGGGGTCTTGCCGATCTCGTCCAGGTACATCTGGACGGCGTCGCCGGTGTAGCGGCTCTTCAGGTCGGCCTCCAGTACCTCTTCGACGAGCTGGGTGTCTTCGTCCTCCTGCAGCGCCTCCGAGAGGAAGCCCGCGTCGACGACCTCGACGCCGTGTTCGCGCAGAAGGCCGTAGACCTGTTGGATCTCGTCTGTGGAGAGGTCCACCTCCTGGAGCAGCTCGAGCACCTCGCTCGACTCCAGGGTACCGGTCTCCTGACCGGCTTCGAAAAGCTCCTGTATCTCCTCTATGTCCCGCAGATCGCGTTGTGGCTGCAAGAAAACTCTCTCCGGAGATTGAGGTTGAAACCCTTCCGTAGCCTGCACGTAATATAACTTAAAAAGGTCATTAATCAATTCGGGGTCCCAATAGGGACCCCGCCCTTCGGGGCGAAGGAGGACTTTCTTATTATGATGGGCCTTAGGAACCTGTACAAGGTGTTTACCGAGACGCGCCGGGCGAGCCAGGGCCGGGCGACGCTCGCCGTCGTGGGCGACTCGCTGCGCGTGGAGGAGCTCGCCGACCTCCTCGGGGCTCAGCGGAGCATGAGGAAGGCCGAGGTGATCCTTACCGTCTCCGACGACGAGATCTCCCTCTCGGGCAAGGCCGTGGAGGACCCGGGCGGGATACCGCTGCCGCCGCCCGGGGCCGCCTCAGCCGACGATCTCGCGCCGGGCATCGTCAAGGCTATCGACGAGGAGTACCTGGTGCCGCTGGCGAAGGGGTACCCCTCCCTGCGGCGGGCGGCGTGCGAGAGGATCATCCGCAAGAACGCCCGCGAGAATGCGGTTATAGGTCTCCTTCCCATACCGGGAGCGGACATGCCGGTGATGACCGCCAACCAGGCGAGGATGGTTCTGCACCTGGCCGCCGCCTACGGGGAGGAGCTCTCCTTACAGCGGGCGCGGGAGCTTCTTGGCGTGCTCGCCGCGGGGTTCGGGTTGCGGGCGCTTACGCGGCAGGTGGTGAAGGTCGTGCCGGTGGGGGGATGGGCCGCCGCCGCGGCCATCGGGTATGCGGGGACGTTGGCGATGGGCCGCTCGACGATGCTTTACTTCGAGCGCGGCGGCCAGAAGGTCGGGGAGAAGGAGATGGAGGAGATCCGGCGCCGCGCCACCGAGGAGGCGAAGGGCTTCGTCTCGCGCCTCCGCCGCCGCTAGCGTAGGCGGCGAGCCCCCTCGGCTATAATCCGTAGCATGAACCTGCCTGTGGGACGGACGTTCTCGGAGTTGCGGAGGCTCGGGATCAGGGTCTTCCTCGCGCTTACGGCGGTGCAGGCGGCCGTCGTCGGCGTGCTGGTGGCGATGGCGGAGCTGCGCAAGCGTCGCGAGGGGCCGCAGGGGGGCTTCCCGTGGGAGGACCAGCCGGAGTTCTCGCTTGAGGGGGGCGACAGGCTAAAGCTCTACCCCTACGGCGTCCAGCTCTACGAAGCCATGCTCGAGGACATCCGCAACGCGAAGAAGTGCGTCTACGTCGGCACCTTTATCTGGAAGGGGGACGAGGTGGGCCGGCGCTTCGTGGAGGCGCTCGGCGAGAAGGCCCGCGAGGGGGTGATGGTGTGTGTAATCTTCGACGGCCTCGCCAACGTTTTCGTACCCTCGGAGTTCAAGGCCTTCCCCAAGGAGATAAACACGCTCCACTTCAGGCCCATCTGGGGTCCCGAGAAGCTCGCCAACCCGCGCAACGTCTTCCGGTACCACAAGCACATAATGAGCGTGGATGGGGAGACCGGCTTCGTCGGCGGCTACAACATCGGCTCGCTCTACGCCGACGGCTGGCGCGACACCCACATCCGCATCGACGGCCCCGACGCCCGCGAGATCGAGAACGACCTCGTGGACTTCTGGAACGACCACCGCTCCCATGACCTGCCCGAGCTCGAGGCCGCCGGGGAGCGGGCCTGGAACCCCGCCACCAAGTTCCACAGGAACGACCCGTACATGAGGATGTTCCCCATACGGACGGTGTACCTCGAGGCCATAGACCGGGCCAACGACCACATCTACCTCACCCACGCCTACTTCATCCCCGACAGGGCCATGCGGTCAGGGCTCATCGACGCGGTAAAGAGGGGCGTGGACGTGCAGATACTCGTGCCCGAGCACTCAAACCACGTAACGGCTGACTGGCTCGCCAGGCGGCACTTCTGGGAGCTCCTGGAGGCGGGGGTGAGGATCCACCTCTACAAGCACATAATGATCCACTCCAAGACCGCCACTATTGACGGCGTCTGGTCCACGGTCGGCACGGCGAACATCGACCGCTACAGCCTGCTCGGCAACTACGAGACGAACATCGAGGTCTACTCTCCAGACCTCGCCGCCCAGATGGAGAAGATGTTCGAGCTGGACAAGACGAACGCGCGCGAGATCACCCTCGAAGAGTGGGAACGCCGGCCCCTCCCGGCCAAGGTCGTCGAACGCGTCCTCGCCTCCCTGAGCCCGCTGGTTTAGAGGCATCGGGCCTCTCGGTTCGACGGGTGCGCGGTTGTCCTTGCGGCTGGGGCCTAATCTTGTCGCTGTATAATGACGATGATTCGGGGTTCCACGTCTAATGGAGGGCTGATTGGCGCGCTGGCGGTTTCTTGAGCCGGACGAGGGGGTGGTCGAGGGCCTCGCGCAGGAGGCTGAGGTCGACCGCCTCTGCGCCCGCGTTCTGGCGAACAGGGGCGTGTCGCCCGGGGGCGCCGCCGCCTTTCTCGCGCCCTCGCTGAAGGCCATCGGGACGCCGGAGGAGGGCCCGTGGGGGGTCGGCGCCCGGCGGGTGGCCAAGGCCATACGGGCGGGCGAGCGCATCGGCATCTTCGGCGACTACGACACGGACGGCCTCACCTCGGCGGCCGTGTTGTACCTGGCGCTCTCGAACTACACGGAGAACCTCACCGTCGCCCTGCCGACCCGGCAGAAGGGCTACAGCCTGCGGGAGCCCTACGTGCGCGACCTCTTCGCCGAGGGCGTGGACCTGCTAATCACGGCGGACTGCGGCATCTCCAACAGGCGGGAGGTCGCCCTGGCGAACGGGCTAGGGATGGAGGTCGTGGTGACCGACCACCACATCCCGCCGGAGGACCCGCCAGACTCGGCCGTCGCCGTTCTCGACCCGAAGCTGTGGGACCCCGAGGACCCTTTGGCCGGCGTGGGGGTGGCATGGAAGTTCGCCTGGGCCGTCGCCCGCGAGCTCGGGGACCCGGAGGGCAAGAAGAGGCTGGGGCGCCTGCTCGACCTCGTCTCCGTCGGGACCGTGGTGGACATAGCGCCCCTCGTCGGGGACAACAGGGCGCTCGCGATGATGGGCCTGAGGCACATCAACAGGGGGCTCGCGGGGGGCATGGCCAGGCCGGGCATCGAGGCGCTCGTCAAGGTTGCCGGGGTGCGCGGGGAGCTAAACGAGGAGGACCTAGGGTGGAGGCTCGGGCCAAGGCTCAACTCCATCGGCAGGATCAAGAACCCCCGTCCAGCCCTCGACCTGCTGCTCACGAAGGACCCCAAAGAGGCGAACCGCATAGCCTGGGAGCTCAACGGGCTCAACTCCGAGCGCCAGCGCCGCACCCGGTACGCGGTAGAGCGGGCGATGGAGGAGGTCGATCCTGACCAGGACTTCAAGGTGGTGGTGACGGAGGAAACCGGGGGGCTCGCGGGTCTCGTGGCCGGCAGGGTCGCGGGGGCGACGGGGAGGCCCGCTGCGATCCTCAACAGGAGGGCCGACGGCTCATACGGCGGCTCGGCCCGGGCCGGGGAGACTGACGTGGACCTCTACGGCGCCCTCTACTCCGTAAGGCACCTGATGGGCGAGTGGGGCGGCCACCGCAAGGCCGCGGGCCTCTCCGTGAACCCGGGCCGGTTCGACGAGTTCGTCGTCGGTCTCAACGAGGCGGTGCGGGTTCAGCACTCCGAGGACCCCGAGGTCTTCGTCCCGGCGCTGGAGGTCGACGCGGAGATAGCGCTAGGCAAGGTACGCAACGGCCTGCTCGACTGGCACGAGAAGTTAGCGCCTTTCGGAAGCGGCAACCACAGGCCCGTCTTCGCGAGCGAGGGCCTGCGCATCGAGGGCGCGAGGCAGCTCTGGGAGGGCATGAACCTCGTGAGCCTGGCCGGCGGGGTGAAGGCGAAGCTGGCCGGCGACGCAGACGGGCTGCCGGAAGGGACGTTCGACGCCGCGTACACCGTCTCCCGCAGCCGCTACTCGGGGCAGGCGGAGCTAGAGATACTGGACCTCAGGTAGTGGCTTGAACGCCGTCGGGGTGGACGTGGGGGGGACCAAGATCGCCGCCGGCGTCGTCTCCCCGGAGGGCGAGATCCTCGCTGACGTCCGCCGCCCGACGCCGCACTCGCCGGAGAAGCTCGTCGAGGCCATCGTGGGGGCCATCAAGGAGGTAATGGACGGCCACGATGTCGGCGGGTCTTGCCTCGCGGTTCCGGGCCACATCCTGGCCCAGGAGAACAAGGTGGTCTTCTCCGCGAACCTCCACGCCATCGAGGGCATCCCGCTAAAAGACAGGATCGAACCCGAGATAGGCGTCCCGCTCACCATCGAGAACGACGCGAGCGCCGCGGCGTGGGGGGAGTTCCGGTTCGGGGCCGGGAGCGAGGTGGACCACCTCGTCTTCGTCACGCTAGGGACGGGGATCGGGGGGGGCGTGATCTCGCACGGCGTCCTCCTGCGCGGCGCACAGGGCTCCGGCGGGGAGCTGGGCCACGTCACCGTCCACGCCACAGGACCCCGCTGTGCCTGCGGCAACCGCGGCTGCCTGGAGGCACTCGCCTCCGGGACGGCCATAGGCCGCCGCGGCAGGGAGGCCGCCGTCGAGAGGCCGGGCTCGGCCCTCGGCCGCATAGCCACGAGGCGCAAGGTGCTCGGCGAGGACGTGACGGAGCTCGCGCGAAAAGGAGACGAGGCGGCCATCTCCGTGCTCGAGAAGACGGGGACGTGGCTCGGTATCGGGCTCGCCGGGTTCGTCAACGTCTTCAACCCCGAGGTCGTGGCCGTCGGGGGCGGGGCGATGGCGGCGGGGGACCTGATCCTGGCCCCCGCCCGCCGCGAGATACGCCTGCGGGCCCGCCCCCCGTCCCGCGACCTGGTCGAGGTGCAGGCCGCCACCCTTGGGCCGGAGTCTGGCGTGCTCGGGGCCGCGGCCCTGGCCCGGGGCGCTGACGGCGAGTACGTGCTCGGCGGCTGAGGGATGCCACTCGCCGTCGTCCCGACCCCCATAGGCAACCTCGAGGACATCACCCTCCGCGCCCTGCGTTACCTGCGCGAGGCCGACCTCGTGGCCTGCGAGGACACCCGCCGCACCGGGCGTCTCCTCGCCCACTACGGGATAAAGAAGGACATGCTCGCCGTCCACGAGCACAACGAGGACCGCCTGGCCGAGGGGCTAGCCGACCGCGCTTGGACGGAGCGCGTGGCCCTCGTCTCCGACGCCGGCATGCCCCTGGTCTCAGACCCCGGATACCGCCTCGTTGCGGCCTGCATCGAGGCGGGCGTCGGGGTCGAGGTCCTGCCCGGCCCTTCGGCCCCGGTCACGGCGCTCGTCGCCTCTGGCCTGCCCGCCGACGCCGTCGTCTTTCTCGGCTTCCCGCCGCGCAAGGGCAGGGATCGGACGGAGCTTCTGGCCCGAATCGCCCGCGAGCCCTCCACCTTCGTCCTCTTCGAGTCGCCGCACCGGCTGGCGAAGACGCTCGGGGACCTTCCGCGGGCGGCGCCGGTCGCCGTGTGCCGGGAGCTCACCAAGCTGTACGAGGAGGTCTTCCGGGGGACGGCGGGCGAGGCGGCCGAGCACTTCTCGGGGCCTGTCAAAGGGGAGGTGGTCTTGGTGGTGCGGGGAGGAGCGGCGTCCGCCCCCCCAAGCCTCGAGGACGCCGTGGAGAGGGCGCGGGGGTACGTGGCGGCGGGGGAAGGCCCTTCGAAGGCGGCGGCGCGGGCGGCCAGGGAGGCTGGGCTAAAGAAGCGGGACGTCTACGAGCGCGTCGCGAAGGGCTGAGGGGTTGGAAGGCTGGATACCGTACACCATCTGCTTTGTCCGGTGCGAAGGCTCCGTCCTGATGCTTCTCAGGAACAGGCCGCCGAACGCCGGGTTGTGGAATGGGCTCGGGGGCAAGATCCTCCCGGGCGAGACACCCCTCGACTGCGTAAGGCGCGAGGCGCTGGAAGAGGCCGATATCGACTTGCCGACGGACGGGCTCAGCGTCGCGGGCATCGTCAGGTGGACCGCCGGAGTGGACCCGACGGGACCGAGCACGGGCATGTACGCGTTCGTCGTAGAACTTTCGGAGGGTCCGCCCCGGAGGGCGGAACGAGAGATCCCGGAAGGTTTGCTCGCGTGGAAGCCTCTGGGGTGGGCCTGCGACACGGCGAACGAGGCCGTGGTCAGCAACGTCCCCCGTTTCCTTCCCGGTCTCCTCGGCGGGGGCGGACCCAAGGAGTACGTGTGCGAGTACGCGGGCGGTGATCTGGTGGGCGTCTCGGTAAGCCGGCTTTAGCACCGTCTGGCCGCGCCCCTCTGTATAATGCGCCCCGCTGACGTCTCTCGGGGAGAAGGGATAGGCGCCATGTTGGTCGATTCGCACACGCACCTTCTGCGGCTCGCGGTCTCGCCGGAGGACGCGGTGAGGGAGGCCGCCGAGGCCGGGGTCGGGGCCGTGGTGAACATAGGGACCGAGGTCGTGGACTCGCGGCGGGGGGTCGAGCTCGCGGCCTGGCTGCCCAACGTTTACGCGACGGCGGGGATACACCCGCACAACGCGGGGACCTACACCGCCACCGATCTCGAGACGCTCGCGGAGCTCGCGGAGGCGCCCAGGGTCGTGGCGCTCGGGGAGGTCGGGCTCGACTACTACCGCTCGGAGTGGCCCAAGGAGGTGCAGCTGGCGTTGTTCGAGGACGCCATCTCGATCGCCAACGACGCCCGCCTGCCGCTCGTGATCCACTCGAGGCAGGCCTTCGCCGACACTATGTCCTCCTTGGGGAGCGCCCGCGTGCCTGTCGTGCTCCACTGCTTCGAGGGCGGCGACAGGGAGATAAGGGAGGCGACCGAGCGCGGGTACTTCGTCGGCCTCGCGGGCAACATAACCTACAGGAACAACGAGACGGCGAGGGTGCTGCGCCTCATAAACGAGGACCGCATCCTCGTCGAGACAGACGCCCCCTACCTCAGCCCCCAGCCCGTGCGCGGCGAGAAGAATGCGCCAAAGAACGTAGCCCACACGGCCCGCTTCGTCGCCGAGAGGCTAGGGATGGAGGACGAGGAGTTCGCGACCCTCACCACGCGCAACGCCCGCAACTTCTACCGCCTCCCGATAGAGGTGTGAGCCGGGGTGCCTGATCCCGCCAGGCCCAAGAAGAAGCTGGGACAGCACTTCCTAAAGGACCCGAACACGGCCAGGATCGTCGCCTCCGGGGTCGGGCCCGAGGACGTTGTGCTCGAGATCGGGCCAGGACGCGGCTTCCTGACGGGCTTTCTGGCCGAGAGGGCCCGGCTCGTCCACGCCGTCGAGATCGACCCTGACGTCCTGCCAGCCTTGCGGCGGGCCGTGGGCGGGCTTGGCAACGTCCGCGTACACGAGGGCGACGCCCTGCGCTTCGACTACGCGGGCCTCGACCCCGCCCCCAACACCATGGTCGCCAACCTCCCGTACAACGTGGCCTCGCCGCTCGTGCTTATGCTGTTGGAGAGGGTGAATGGCCTGCGGACCCTGCGGTTCATGGTGCAGCTTGAGGTTGCCCGCCGGATGGCGGCGCGGCGTGGGACGAAGGACTACGCATCCTACGCAGTCCTCGTCGGGCTGCTGGCGGAGGTGAAGGTGCTGCACAAGGTGCCGCCGACGGTCTTCGATCCCCCGCCCCGGGTACACTCGGCCGTCGTGGAGATGACCCGAAAAGAGACGCCGCAGGACTACGACCGCATCAAGGAAGTGGTGCTCGGCGCTTTCAGGAGCCGCCGCAAGCGGCTCGTCAACAACCTGCCGGAGCCGGCCCGGGCGGAGGCGCCGCGGGTCCTCGCCTCTCTCGGGTACGGCCCCGACGCGAGGGCGGAGGAGCTCTCATCCGAAGACTTCGTAGCGCTGTGCCGGGCGCTCTCCTGGGCTCTGTAGTGCTGAAGGTCGGGCTCAGGGCTTACGCCAAGGTCAACCTCTCCCTCGACGTCGTCGGGGTCCGCGCCGACGGCTACCACGAGCTCAGGACGGTCATGCAGAGCGTCTCGCTCGCCGACGGGGTGGAGATGCGGCGCTCGGACGAAGGCTTCGATCTGCGCGTGGACCCGCCCCACGCCGACGTCGGGCCGCCCGAGGGGAACACGGTCTACCGGGCGTGGAGGCTATTGTGCGACCGCCTCGGGGAAGAGCTGCCGGTAAGGGTCACGCTCCGCAAGGAGACCCCGGCCGGCGCGGGCCTCGGCGGTGGCTCCGCGGACGCGGCGGCGGTCCTGCGCGGGCTGGACGAGTTATTCGCTCTCGGCCTCCCCATCGGGGAGTTGCGCGACGTTGGGAGGGAGGTCGGGGCCGACGTGCCTTTCTGCGTCCGCGGCGGGACGGCGCTTGGCGAGGGCGTGGGAGAG
>Ga0126309_10000483_pt1 | contig 13368 bp, 9 predicted proteins | sample Plot56_FD_92541 | JGI IMG/M metagenome (GOLD analysis project Ga0126309, IMG submission 92541) | Serpentine soil microbial communities from UC McLaughlin Reserve, CA, USA - Plot56 | ecosystem: Environmental > Terrestrial > Soil > Grasslands | place: USA: UC McLaughlin Reserve, Lake County...
CGTGGCCACGACCGGCCGAACCGCAACGCCGCCGCTGTTCGACACGCTCGTCGCACTCGGCCACGACCGCACGCTGGACCGCCTCGACCGCGCAATCGAAACCCTGGAGGCCGCGGTACCCGGTCGGTAAGTGCCGCCGCCGCGGTCAGCGGCGCCACGCCGCCGCGCGTCGAGCGGCGCTGCGGCGCGCGCCGCGCCGAGCGGCGCTGCGGCCGCGCCGCGCTTGTGCACCGGGTGTTCAACTGCGACACCGCGCGGTCCCGATGACGTGGGGACTCGCTTTTCACGGCCGCTTTGTCCACGGCGTGCACAGCATCGGCCTTGGCGGGGCTCAATTCGGCCTGTCGGCGCCCCCTTACCCGGCCCGCCTTGTCCAATTGAACACCGGGAGTAAAGCCACCGCGAAGCCGCGGGAGACCGCAGGCTGGCACGATCGCCGCGTGCCCACCGTCGAACGTCGCCAGGATCTTGCGGCGAGGCGACTTGAGCGTGCCCTGCACGACGTCGGCGAGGAAATCCGGGAGGCTCGCCGAGCTGCGGGTCTAAGCCAGGCTGAGGTCGCGCGCCATTCGTCGATGTCGCACGCGCAGGTCAGCCGGATCGAGCGCGCGCAGCTGCGACACGCCTCGCTCGCGGATCTCGTCGCCGTGTCGACTGTCGTCGGGCTCGACTTGTCCGTCCGCGCGTATCCCGGGGCGAGACCCGTCCGCGACGCCGCGCATCTCGCCCTGCTCACGCGACTCCGGGAGCGACTCGCACCGACGCTCGTGTGGCGTACCGAAGTTCCGCTGTCGTTGCACCGCGACGCCCGGGCGTGGGACGCCGTGATCTCCCGCGCAGGGCGGCCGATCGGAGTCGAAGCCGAGACACGACTGCGCGATGTGCAGGCCGTCGAGCGGCGGATCTCGTTGAAGCTGCGCGACGGCGGCATCGAGCGCGTCGTCCTCCTCCTCGCCGATACGCGGACGAACCGCGAAGCGGTGCGCGCCGATCCCGACCGGCTCCGCTCGATGTTCCCGGTTCCTCAGCGCGACCTGCTCCGCGCGCTCGCTACCGGCGCCGATCCCTGCGGTTCCGGCGTCGTCATCCTCTGACGCCGAGCGGCTGCACACGGGGTGTGCAACCGGGCGAGCGAGGGCTCGGTCGGAGCCGTCTGAGCCCCGAGTCGTCCGCCGAACTGCACATGGGGTGTGCAGGTGACGCGTTTCGCACGCCCGACGTACAGGATCGCGGTCGAGCCGCGCCGTGGGGCGGTCGCGTTCGCTCGGTTGCACACCGGGTGTGCAAAGGGCCCACCCGCCGCGGGCCGCAGGCGCCGGCGCGCCCACCCGACGCGACGCGCGCCGCGTGCCCCGCGCCGCGCGCCGCGTGCACCGCGCCGCCGCGCGAAGCGCGCCGGCCCTACGTCAGCAGCCGGCTCAACACCGCGTACGCCGCCGCCGCAGCGAGGCCCGACGCGGGCAGCGTCAGGATCCAGGCGGTGACGATGTTGCCTGCCACTCCCCAGCGAACCGCGGAGAGCCGTTCGCTCGAGCCGACGCCCATGATCGCGGTCGAGATCACGTGCGTCGTCGAGACCGGCATCCCGAAGTGGGACGCGCCGAAGATGATCGTGGCCGCGGTCGTCTCGGCGGCGAACCCGTGGACGGGGTCCAGCTTCACGACCCGCTGGCCCATCGTCTTGATGATCCGCCAGCCGCCTGCCGCGGTGCCAAGCGAGATCGCGGAGGCCGCAAGGATGATGACCCACAGCGGCACGTCGGTCGATGGGAGCAGCCCGGCGGTGAACAGCGCGAGGGTCATGATCCCCATCGTCTTCTGCGCGTCGTTCGACCCGTGGCTGAACGCCATGTACGCCGCCGACGCGACCTGGAGCCGCCGGAACCGCTCGTTGAGCCGTCGCGGGTGTGCGTTCCGGAAGACGTTCAGCAGCACGACCATCAGCAGGAAGCCGATCGTGATGCCGAGGATCGGCGACACGACAAGCGGCACGAGGACCTTGTCCCGCACCCCTTCCATCTTCACGGCCTCGATCCCCGAGGCGACGATTACGGCTCCCAGCAGCCCGCCGATCAATGCGTGACTGCTCGAGCTCGGGATGCCGAGTCGCCACGTGATCAGGTTCCAGATGATCGCGCCGACGAGTGCCGCCGCGACGACGACCTGGCCCTGCGCGCCATCGGGCGTGACCGCCAGGCCTGACGCGATCGTCTTGGCGACCGCGGTCCCGGTCAGCGCGCCGACGAAGTTTGCCGTCGCCGAAAGGAGGATCGCCTGCTCGGGCTTGAGGGCCCGCGTCGACACCGATGTGGCGATCGCGTTCGCCGTGTCGTGGAAGCCGTTGATGTAATCGAAGAGGACGGCGAGGCCGATGACGACGATGATCAGCAGCGTCAGGCCTTCGGGCACGGGCGAAGGCTAGCAGGGACTCGCTAGCAGGGACCGGCGTGGCCTGAAGCGCGCCACGCCGCGCGCGCCCGAGCGGGAGCACTGCCCCTCCGCAACCTCCCGGCTATCCTTCGCGGATGCGCCTGAGCCACCTCTTCTTCTCGACCCTCCGCGACGACCCGGCCGAGGCCGAGATGCCGTCGCACCGCCTCCTCGTGCGTGCCGGCTACGTCCGGCAGCTCGGCTCCGGGATCTACTCGCTCCTGCCACTCGGGTACAGGGTCAGCAAGCGCGTCGAGCAGGTCGTCCGCGAGGAGATCGACGCGATCGGCGGCCAGGAGATGGAGATGCCCGTCGTGCACCCGGCGGAGCTGTGGAAGGAGAGCGGCCGCTACCAGAAGATCGGCCCCGAGCTCGTCCGGTTCAAGGACCGCACCGAGCGCGACATGGTCCTCGCGATGACCCACGAGGAGGTCGTCGCCAGCCTCCTCCGCGACGTCGTGAAGAGCTACCGGCAGCTGCCGATGATCGTCTACCACTTCCAGACGAAGTTCCGGGACGAGCGGCGCGCGCGCGGCGGCCTGATCCGGGTGCGCGAGTTCGTCATGAAGGACAGCTACTCGTGCGACGTCGACGAGGCCGGGCTCGATCGCAACTACGAGCTCCACTACGAGGCGTACGAGCGGATCTTCAAGCGGCTCGGCATCGACGCGATCCCGGTCGGTGCGGACGTCGGGATCATGGGCGGCAGCCTCGCCCACGAGTTCATGGCGCTCAACGAGTTCGGCGAGGACACGCTCGTCCTGTGCGACAACTGCGACTACGCGGCGAACCAGCAGATCGCCCCTTCCTCGAAGGCGGCTCCGTCCGCCGAGGAGCCGCTCCCCGGCGAAGAGATCGCGACGCCCGGCACGACGACGATCGCGAAGCTGACCGAATTCCTGAATGTCGGCCCGGAGCGGACCGCCAAGGCCGGATTCTTCGTCGCCGGCGACGGCCGGCTCATCACCGCCATCGTGCGCGGCGATCACGACATCAACGAGACGAAGCTCGTCAACGCGGCCAAGGCCGCCGGGGGGATCCGCCCGGCACAGGTCGAGGAGATCCGGGCGGCGGGGATGGAGCCCGGCTACGGCTCTCCGATCGGCGCCCACGACACGTTCGTCGTCGTCGACGAGCTCGTGGCGAAGTCACCGAACCTGGTCGCGGGCGCGAACCGCGAGGGCTTCCACATCCGAAACGTCAACGTCGGTCGCGACTTCACACCCGATGCCGTCGCCGACCTGACGAGCGTCCAGGAGGGCGACGCCTGCCCGAACTGCGGCCATCCCGTGAAGCTCCGCAAGGGGATCGAGGTCGGCAACATCTTCAAGCTCGGCACGGACTACACCCAGCGGTTCGGGGCGACGTTTCTCGGCGAGGACGGCCAGGCGCACCCGATCGTCATGGGCTCGTACGGGATCGGCCTGGGGCGGAACGTCGCGTGCATCGTCGAGGCGCACCACGACGAGAAGGGGATCGTCTGGCCCGCCGAGGTCGCCCCGTACGCCGCGCACCTCGTCGCCATCGGCGCGGCCAGGGAGCCGCGGGTCACCGAGATCGCGGATCGCCTCCACCAGCTCGCCCTCGATGCGGGGCGCGAGATCCTCTTCGACGACCGCGACGAGTCGCCCGGCGTGAAGTTCACCGATGCCGAGCTGCTCGGGATGCCAACGATCCTGACGGTCAGTCCGCGGTCGCTCGCGGCGGGCGGCGTCGAGGTCACGGACCGCGCCACCGGCGAGCGCTCGACGCGACCGATCGACGAGGTTGAGGCGATCCTGACCGGGAGCATGCCCGTCCCGGCCTGACCCGCCGCGGCCCGCGGTGACCCGCCGGGCCGAGTCGCGGGCCCCCGCTAGGATGTCGCGATGCCGCCGCGCCACATCGTCCCGAACGACGACCTGTACGCTCGCCTCGAGGTCCAGCCGGACGCGAGCTACGAGACGATCGAGATCGCGTGGCGCGCCCTCCTGAAGCGGCACCACCCCGACATCGCGGGGGCGACCGCGCTCGAGACGGCGAAGCGAATCAACGTCGCGCACGACTGGCTGAGCGACCCGGAGCTGCGGTCCCGGTACGACGAGGAGCGGGGCGCGGCCCGTGTCGCGGCGCGAGCCCGGCGACGCGCATGGGGCCCGAACGGCGGGCCCGACGGGGGAGCTCCGCCGGAGCCCGCGGGCCGACCCCCGGTTCGTCGCGCGGCGCCGCTCACAACGGCCCAGGCGCTTCGCCGCTTCCTCGATCGCGTCGCCCGACTCGACCGGACCGAGCTCGACCGTCTGTCGATCGCTGACGCAACATCGATCGCGTTCGTCGCCAGCATCAGCCGCTTCCTCGCTCCGGACGCCGCCGCCGCCCTCGAGGCCATCGACGCCGAGGTCCGACAACGGCTCCCGCCGCGCGACTGGGCCGATCCTGGCATTCGCGACTCGATCCTCGCCGCGGCCCACGAGATCGCGCTCCGCGCCTTCCTCGACGAGCACCTGTCGGAGCCGTTCCGTGGCCGCGCCCGCGACCGCCTCATGCGCGGCTGGGAGGCCGCCATCGACCAGCCCCGCTACGGCCCGAACACGGCCGCGGTCGAGCGGTTCGTCCGTCGCGTCGGCCGTCTCGACGAGGACGAGGTCGACGCCCTCGTCGGGGCGATCCGCGGCCGAATCCCGCCGGATCCGTGGCCGCGCGGGCTGGATCCCGACGAGAACGATGGGCTTCGCGTCTCGTCGGCGCTCGCCGGGCGCGACGGTGTCGAGGCCGCGGCCCCGCTCCTCTCAACCCTCGACCGCGCGACCGCGTCGCGGGCTGCCCGCCTGCTGCGCCGCACCGCGCACGCGCTCGTGCTGCGGCACGCGTTCGCGGCCGCGGACTTCGCGTCGCTGCTCGCGCCGTGGCACGCCGCGACATCGGATCCCGGAACGGGGCGTCGCGACGAGGCACGAGCGGAGGCGACCGTTCGCCGCCGGTGACAGCCGTCGACGAGCGCGCCGGCTAGCTGGCGTCGCGCTTCGGCTCCTCGCGCGCCTCCAGCTCGTCGAGCCGCTTCTCGATCCGCTCGAGCATCGCCTTCACCCCGTCGTCGCCGTCCTTCGGATTCGGGGCTGCCGTTGTGGATGCGACGGCGAGCCCCGTTGCGTTCGCGGAGCACGCCGCAGCACGCCGTCGTTGCAGTTGCGTTTCAACGGTTCAGCGCGTCGCGCGGGGGCGCCGGATGCCCTTGGCGGCGCCGCCCGCGGGGTCTACCCTTCGGCCGCCGGGCCGCCGTGTATTTGCCCGGACGAGCGCGACGAACGCCGGCGCTCGCACCCGTCCCGTTCGCGGAGTGCTGCTTGAACCGACGGACCATCGCCTCGACCGTCGCGCGGTACGCCGTCGCGGTGGCCGCCGTCGGCGCTGTGAGCGCATTCCGATTCTCCTTCGTCGCGATCCTCGGCGACCGCGCAGCGTACGTGCCGTTCATCCTGGCGGTCGCCATCGCGGCCTGGTTCGGCGGGCTGTTGCCCGGGCTGTTCGCGACCGCGCTCGGCGGCGTCGCCGCGGCGTTGCTGCTCGACGTGCCGATCGGGAGCTTCAACCTGTCGCGTCCCGGCGACGAGCTGGCGATGGCGGTCTACCTCGTCGCCGGCGTGATCGTGACGGCACTTGCGGCGGGACTGCGGAACGGCCGCGCCCGCGCCGAGGCGGAGCGCGTGATCGCGGAGGGCCACGCCGCGCGTGCCGGTCGGCTCGAAGCCGTGGCGACGGCCGTCGGTCGCGAGCTCCGCCCCAAGGAGGCCGCGGAGGCGGTCCTCCGCGAAGGCCTCGCCGCGCTCGGCGCCGGTTCGGGCGTCGTCGGGATCCTGGAGGACGACCGCGCCACGATCCGCGTCGTCAGCGGCTACGGCTACCCGCAGGAAACCCTCGACCGGTTCGAGCGATTTCCTGTCGACGCAACGCTGCCCTTGAGCGAGGCCGTCAGGCTTCGCGAGCCGATCGTCCTCGCCGGGACGGAGGAGATCCGGGTCCGCTACCCGGACCTGCGTGACAACATCCCGGAGAGCGGGACCGCGCTCGTGCTGCCGCTCATCTACGAGGAGCGCGCGATCGGCGGGCTCTATTTCCGGTTCCGCGACACGCGGCAGTTCTCGAGCGACGACCTGGGCTACCTGATGGCGCTCGGGCGGCAGTGCGCGGCGGCCCTCCAGCGCGCGCGGCTGTACGAGACTGAGTTCGTCGCGCGCAAGAGCGCGCAGCAAGCCGCCGAGCGACTCGTCTTCCTTGCCCACGCCAGCGAGGTCCTCGGCTCGTCGCTCGACTACGAGACGACAGTCGCCGCCGCTGCCCGGCTGGCAATCCCGGAATTCGCGGACTGGTGCAGCGTCTACATCCGCGAGCCCGACGACTCGATTCGGGTGATCGCGCTCGAGCACGCGGACCCGGCGAAGATCGAGGCGGCCTGGCGCTACCTGTCGGTCGACGCGCCGACGATCGCGGACGGCCATGGCGCCGGCGCGGTCATCCGGACGGGGCGGACACAGGTCATCGAATCGATCACGACGGAGATGCTCGACGCGACGGCGCCGGACGACCCCGAGCGCCGCGAGCTCCTGCGCGCAATCGCACCGCGGTCGGCGCTCATCGTCCCACTGATCGTTCGCGACCGGACGATCGGCGCGATGACGCTGACGTTCGCCGAGTCCGGTCGGCGATTCGACGAGAACGACCGAACGCTGGCCGAGGATCTCGCGCACCGCGCCGCGACGGCGGTCGACAACGCCCGGCTCGTCCGCGACGGCGAGGCGACGAGCCGCGAGCTGCGCGTGCGGGCCCATCAGCAGGAGTCGGTAGCGAGGCTCGGTCAGCAGGCGCTGTTCGACGAGAATCTCCAGCGTCTGTTCGATGCGACCGTATCCGAGGTCAGCCGTGTCCTCGACGCGGAATTCGCGACGCTCCTCCGGCTCGACCCGGCGGACGATGCGCTCGTCGTCGTTTCCGGCACCGGCTGGCACGCCGACGACAGCGATCGCGCCAGGATCCCGGCGGGCCCGGGCGACGCGGGGAGCGTCCTGCTGTCGCCGAACGCCGTGATCGTCGATGGGGGGAGTGGCGCTGGCGTCGTCTCGGCGATCCCGATGCTCGCGGACGCGCGTGTCGTGGCCCACGCGAGCCTCGCGGTGCCGGCGTCGGAAAGCGGCCGCCCATGGGGCATCCTCGCCGTCGACAGTCAATCGGCGCGGCGGTTCGACGTCGACGACGTGACGTTCCTGCGGTCCGTCGTCAACGTCCTCGCCGGGGCGATCGACCGGGCCCACAAGATGGACGAGGAGCGACGCGCGCAGGACGTCGGACGAGCGTTCATCGGCGTCGTGTCGCACGAGCTCCGAACGCCGATCACGTCGATCTACGCGGGCGCAAAGCTCCTCCACCGGAAGGCAGGCGACGAGGCGGAGCGGGCCGAGCTCGCGAGCGACATCGAGGCGGAAGCGGACCGCCTCTATCGGTTGACGGAGGACCTCCTCGTCCTGACCCGGCTCGAGCGCCACGACCTCGAGCTGGGGCGCGAGCCCATCCTGCTCAACCACCTGCTGCGCCGCGTTCTCGCGTCCGAGGAGCGGCGCTGGCCGCTGGTCTCGTTCCAGATCCGCGTCGTCGATGGGCTCGACACCGTGATGGGGGAGGAGAGCTACGTCGAGCAGGTCGTCCGGAACCTGCTCAGCAACGCCGCGAAGTACAGCCCTGCCGGCAGCGTCGTCGAGGTCGTCGCGGAGCCCCGCGGGCACGACGTGGCCGTGCGTGTCCTCGACCGCGGGCCCGGGCTCGGCGCATCCGACCCGTCGCAGCTCTTCGCGCTCTTCTACCGTGCGCCGGGCACGGCGTCGCAGGCGAGCGGGGCGGGGATCGGGCTGTTCGTGTGCGATCAGCTCGTTCGCGCGATGGGCGGGCAGCTGTGGGCCAGGGGACGTGCCGGCGGCGGCTCCGAGTTCGGGTTCTCGCTCGAGACGTACGCCGACGACGAGGGTGACGTCGATGAGCCGCCTGCACGGAGGCGCCAACCGGCCGAGGCCGTGGAAGCCGGCGGGCGATAGGCGCGATCGTCCCGTCCCCGCCCTCGATCGGCCGAAATGGGGCCGATCGGCTATGATCGGGGTCTCGTGCTCGATGGGCGCCCCGGTCAGCGCCCCGGTTCCAAACCGTCCGACCCCGATTCACACCATGCCCTGACCGGGCCCCGCGATGACGCGGGAGGGCCCCGCCAGGAGCATCACTCCGTGACCTTCGACCAACTTGGGCTGTCGCCCGAGCTCCTCCGCGCCGTCGCCGACGAGGGCTATGCGGAGCCTACGCCCGTCCAGGCCGAGGCGATCCCCCACGTGCTCGCGGGCCGCGACGTCCTCGCCGGCGCCCAGACCGGCACCGGCAAGACGGCAGCGTTCGTGCTGCCGATCCTGGACCGCCTCAACGCCACCCGCCCGCGCGACGCGCAGCCGCGCGACCGCCGCAACGCAACCCGCGCCCCCATCCGGGTCCTCGTCCTCACTCCCACCCGCGAGCTCGCGCTCCAGGTCGAGCAGAGCGTCAGGACCTACGGCGCCCGGCGCCCGGTTCGCTCGACGACCATCTACGGCGGCGTCGGGTTCGACCCGCAGGTCCGCGCGCTTCGTGGCGGCCCGGAGATCGTCGTCGCGACGCCCGGTCGCCTCCTCGACCACGTCACGCAGCGAACGATCGACCTCTCGACGGTGGAGGTCCTCGTCCTCGACGAGGCCGATCGGATGCTCGACATGGGCTTCATCCGCGACATCCGCAAGATCCTCGCGCTGCTCCCCGCGCGCCGCCAGAACCTCCTGTTCTCGGCGACGTTTTCCGACGACATCCGGCGTCTCGCCGACGGCCTCCTCGATCGACCGGCCGAGATCCAGATCGCGCGCCGGAACACCGCCGCCGAACTGGTTCGGCAGGTCGTGCTCCCGGTCGACCGCGAGCGGAAGCGCGAGCTGCTGAGCCACCTGATCCGATCCGGGCGGATCGAGCAGGCGCTCGTCTTCACCCGCACGAAGCACGGCGCGAACAGGCTCGCGATGCAGCTCGCGAAGGACGGCATCTCGGCCGCCGCGATTCACGGCAACAAGAGCCAGTCCCAGCGGGTTCGCGCACTCGACGACTTCAAGGCCGCGCGCGTCGCCATCCTCGTCGCAACGGACATCGCGGCCCGTGGCCTCGACATCGACGGGCTGCCGCACGTCGTGAACTTCGAGCTCCCGATGGTCGCCGAGGACTACATCCACCGAATCGGTCGCACCGGACGCGCCGGAGCCGGCGGCGACGCCGTGTCGCTCGTCTGTGTCGACGAGACGCCGCTGCTACGCGCGATCGAGGCGCTCCTCAGGCGCCCGATCCCGACGGAGGTCGTCCCCGGTTTCGCGCCGGATGCCCGAATCCGGGCGGAGCCGGTCAGGCTGCGTAGCAACGAGCCACGCGGCCCGATGCCGCGCGCGAACGCCGGACGACCGAACGGCGGACGACCGACCGCAGGCCGCGCGATCGCCGGTCGCGCCAACGGCGCGCGGCCGACAGGACCGCGCCCGAACGGCGCTCGGCCGGCCAACGCGGGCCCGAACGGCCCTCGCCGGAGCGGTCCGCGCCCGGAGTCGCCCCGACCCGTCGGCATCGGCAACGGCTTCGCGCCAGCCCGTCGTCCACTGCCGCGGGATCCGCAGCGCGTCATGCCGGGCGAGCGCTTCGCGCGCAACACCGGTCGCTGACGCGGCGCCTCCAGGCGGGGCGACGCGCAACCCGGCTGGCATACTGACCGGGGGACCGGCCACCGGCCGGCGTCGCTGAGGGGGCCGTGGACGCCCGGATCCTGCTCGTCGAGGACGACCCGTCGATCCGCGAGGTCACCGCGATCGGGTTGACCAACGCCGGTTTCGACATCGTCACCGCGGTCGATGGCGTCGACGGGCTCGAGCGTTTCCGCGGCGGGACGTTCGACCTCGTGCTGCTCGACGTGATGCTCCCGCGGATGGACGGCCTCGAGGTCTGCCGAGCGATCCGCAAGACGTCGACCGTTCCGATCGTCATGCTCACGGCGCGCGGTGACACGATCGACGTCGTCGTCGGCCTCGAGGCGGGGGCGGACGACTATGTCAAGAAGCCCTTCGAGGTCCCGGAGCTCGTGGCCCGCGTCCGCGCCGCGCTACGGCGCGCGGGTCACGGTCCCGACGAGGACGCCCGGGTCCGACTCGGCTCGCTCGCGATCGACATCCCGGGGCGGACCGTGGAGCGCGATGGCGCGGAGATCCCGCTGACGCGGACGGAGTTCGACCTTCTCGTCGAGCTCACCCGCCACGCCGGCCAGGTGCTCAGCCGCGACTCGCTGCTCGACCGCGTGTGGGGTTACGACTACCTCGGCGATTCCCGGCTCGTAGACGTGGCGATCCAGCGGCTCCGGTCCAAGGTCGAGGCCGATCCTGCCAACCCGACGATCCTCGTCACCGTCCGCGGCTCCGGCTACAAGGCCGCGAGGACGGCGTGATGGGCGTCCGGGCGCGGCTCACGGTCACCCTCGTCGCCCTCGTCGTGTTGACCGCGGCAGTCCTCGGAATCGGGGCGTACGCGTTCGTCGACGGGTCGCTTCACGAGCGGCTGCTCAACGACGCCCGCGCCGAGGCGGTCTTCGACCTGTCAGTGCTCGCGCCCGGTCGGCTCGGAGCGGATCGCTCTCCGGCGGCGATCCAGCAGCTCGTCCAGACCATCCTCATCCGCGGGCCGGAGACGATCGTGGACATCGGCGCGGCGGAACCCATCGTCTCGTCGCAGTTCGAGCTGGGGCCCAACCCGCTGCCAAAGCTCGGCGAGGTCCGGAGCGTCGTCGCCGCCGGGGACCTCGGCTACCAGTGGGTCAGGATCGGGGACAAGCCGCGGCTGGTCGTCGGCGGCCGGATGCCGCCGTCGGGCCCCGACTTCTACTTCGTCCACGACGCGAGCGGGATCGACGCGGCGCTCAGCCAGCTCAGGCTCGCGCTTGGCGGCGGCGCCCTCCTGCTCGCGCTCCTCGCGCTCGTTGCGGCGCGCGTCGCGGCGCGCGGGGTCCTTCGTCCGGTCGAGGCCGCCGGTCGCGCCGCGCAGCGGATCGAGCAGGGCGATCTGTCGGCGCGGGTGCCGGTCGCATCACGCGACGAGTTCGGGACATGGGCGCTGCGGTTCAACCGGATGGCGGACTCGCTCGACGAGACGATCGGCCGCCTCCGCGAGTCGCAGGGCCAGAACCGCCGGTTCGTTTCGGACGTCTCGCACGAGCTCCGGACGCCGCTTGCCGCACTCGTGGCTGAGGCGTCGATCCTGCGCGATCATCTCGGCGCGCTGCCGTCGGAGGCGCGGCGAGCCGGGGAGCTCCTCGTCGGCGACGTGGCGCGGCTCCGGACGCTCGTCGAGGAGCTGATGGAGCTGTCGCGCTTCGACGCCGACGCAGAACAGGTGGAGGTCGACCAGGTCGACCTTGGGCGGCTCGTCAGGACGATCGCGACGGCGCGCCTCCCGGAGGCACACGTGGCGCTGCCCGCGGAGCCCGTCGTCGTCGGCACCGAGCCGCGCCGACTGGAGCGGATCCTCGGCAACCTGCTCGACAACGCGCGGGAGCACGGCGGCGGCGAATCGGTCGAGGTGGAGCTCCTCGTCGGGTCCGACGAGGTGACGATCGCCGTCGCCGATCGCGGCCCCGGCGTGCCAGCGGATCGTCTCGGCCGCATCTTCGAGCGGTTCTACAAGGCGGATCCATCGCGCCGCTCGGGGAGCAGCGGGCTGGGGCTCGCGATCGCGGCGGAACACGCCGAGCTCCTCGGCGGCCACCTCCTGGCCGCCAACCGCCCCGAAGGCGGACTGCGGATCGAGCTGAGGCTGCCTGTGACCCGATCGTTACCGGCCGGCGACGTTCCTGCGAAGCCGCCGATCCAGAGTCGGACTCCAACGTCATCCGCTCAGGAGCCCATCCGGTGAAGCACTTGTCAGTCCTCTTCCTCGCCGTCGCCTTCGTCGTCGGCGCCTGCTCCGCCACCTCCGGCGGTCTCGGCTCGCTTCCGCCGGCGCGGTCGGCCGATCCCGCCGTGGGCGTCGGCAGCCCGGATCTCACCCCGGACGCGACGACGGATCCCTCGACCGATCCCGCGACCTCGCCCGGCAGCTCACCGGACGCATCGGCCGCACCGTCGCCCGCCGGCGGTACGACGATCGTCCGGGCCTACTTCTTCCTCGCGGGCGCCCAGGGCACCGCCGGCCTCGTCCCGGTCCTCCGCGAGATCCCGAGCACGAAGGCCGTCGCGACGGCGGCCGTCACCGCGCTGCTTGACGGCCCGAACGCTCGTGAGCGGACCACCGATCCCGCGATCTCGACCGTCGTTCCGGCCGGCTCCAGGCTCCTCGACCTCAGCGTGAAGGACGGCGTCGCGACGGTAGACCTGTCGAGCGAGTTCGAGTCGGGCGGCGGCACGGCGTCAGTCCTCGGCCGCCTGGCGCAGGTCGTCTACACACTGACCCAGTTCCCGACCATCAACTCCGTCCTCTTCGAGATCGACGGCCAGCGCGTCAAGGCGTTCGGCGGCGAGGGCGTCGTCCTCGACAAGCCGGTCGGGCGCGCCGACTACGTCGATCAGCTCCCCGTCATCTTCGCCGACCGACCCGCGTGGGGCGCCGGGTTCGGCAACCCCGGCCGCGTCGCTGGTAATGCCGACGTCTTCGAGGCGCAGTTCAACGTCACGCTGATCGACGGTTCCGGGCACAAGCTCTTCGACGGCCCCGCGCACGCGTCGTGCGGCACCGGCTGCCGCGGGACGTTCGACTTCACGGTCCCGTACAACGTGTCGAAGGCGCAGTGGGGGACGCTCCGGCTGTGGGACGCGTCGGAGAAGGACGGCTCGCCGGAGATGATCCGCGACTACCCGGTCTGGCTCACGCCCGCCGGCTGACCAC
>Ga0126309_10000484_pt1 | contig 13359 bp, 13 predicted proteins | sample Plot56_FD_92541 | JGI IMG/M metagenome (GOLD analysis project Ga0126309, IMG submission 92541) | Serpentine soil microbial communities from UC McLaughlin Reserve, CA, USA - Plot56 | ecosystem: Environmental > Terrestrial > Soil > Grasslands | place: USA: UC McLaughlin Reserve, Lake County...
GCCTTTGCCGATGGCCCGCGCCGAAGTGGCCAGGTCGTAGATGTCGGTTATCATCACCGACCCCTTCGCCAGCGTCCAGGAGGGGTTCCAGAAGGTGCTCTCCTCGTAGGTGCCGCGCTCTTTGGTGTAGGCGTGCAGCACCGGTTCTGGGATCTCGGCCGTCTGGTGGCTCTGCGTGCCCCGCATGCCGAGCGGCTCGACGATGCGCTTACGGATCAGCTCGTCGACCGGCTGGTCGGTAATGGCTGAAAGCGCCTCACCCAGAATAACGAAGTAGGTGTGCGCGTAGCTCCAGTTGGTGCCAGGCTCGTACAACAGTGGCTTGCCTGCGACGTAGCCTAGCTGATCCTCTGTGGTCCACGCCCGAAACGGGTCCTTGTAGAGGGCGTCGACAAAGGATTTCACCGCCACGAAGTCGGGGTAGCCTGAGGTGCAGTTGGCGAGCATACGCAGCGTCACCTTCTCTGAGGCTAGAGCCTTGGGCAGCCACCGACCGATGGTATCGTCTAGGCCGACCGTACCCTCGTCGACGAGCTGGAGCAGGACCGTGCCGAGGTAGGAGATGGCGACGGCGCCGTTTCGGAAATGCATGTCCACGGTAGCAGGCACGCCGGTCATCGACTCGCCCATCACTAGGGTCGCCACCTCCTCGGTGCCCTTGGTGACCCTGACCAGGACCGCCTTCAGGTGGTACTTCTCCATCGCGCGCTTGGCCGCCTTAGCTACCTCCTCCGCGCCGGACCCTTGCTTCGGCGTCGAACCCTTCTTGACGACCGTGCTATCGCCCGTGGAGGTGCCGGAGGAGCTCCCCTTAGCCCGATCTTTGTTGCCACCACAGCCCGCCAGGGCCAAGGATGCCACTGCAGCAGCACCCGCGCCCACCAACTTCAGGGCCCGTCCGCGGGATATGGTGCCTTCGGCGAGCGTCTTGGCCAGAGTATCGAGGGGAGGGCTTGTTGTTGGAGCGTCTTTGGCGGAAGAAATAGCTAGGAAGTCTTGCTCTTGAGTGTCCATTGCGCTCACGCCCTTTCCCCAGAGGCTGCCGTCGGCATAAGGTACGTAAGTATGCGCCTCATCTAGCGCCACCTTTCCTTAGAGCGTGTTTGGTAAGGGACAGGGTTGACCCTGGAGGGGTTAATCTGCTTCTGCTATGAGGACGACAGGCAGCCTTCGGGCCGCTTTTGTGGAGGAGCTTCCTCGCCTGTCGAAGCGTTTCTACCATAGAGAGCTATCAGATAGGTCCTCCGCGTACGCTAGAACCCACCGAAAGGTTTGACCCTCACCCTTACCAAACAGGCTCTAAGGACACCCTGCGACCATCCTACGCTATTCACCCGAGTGCGTGGAAGGGGAGTTCTCCGAAATTCGTATGCAGCATCCTGCATAGAACCGGTCTGTTGTTTGCCCGACACCCTTTCTCGAGCCTCTCGCACGGAGGCCCCCAGCACAACATGTACGGATGTTGGATAAACTTGCGGATCCTTGTATAAGGCTTCCTCTGATGCGCAATGTTCGCGTATGCAGCTGACGACAATTTGACGACAACCGGCATGAACAATGGCAAACATTCGTGATGGGAAGATCTATGGATTCAGCTTGTTTAAGCGGCTTTTTGAACGATAGCCAACGACTGCGAATCCTTCGCTCCGCCCTCGCATGGCGGAGGTCACGAGTTCGAGTCTCGTCGGGTCCACTTCGATAAAACGCGTATCTAAGCCCTAAACGCGGGACAAAGAGAAGGGCCGAGATTGTATCCCGGCCCGTTTGACAGTTACCTGACAGTTACCCAGCTATCCGAGGGCATCCTCCATCGCCCCCGAGGCCTGATCCCCCATCGAGGGCAGGTAATGCGAGTAGGTGTCGAGGGTCATAGCTATGGTGGCGTGCCCAAGGAGCTCCTGCACAATCTTAGGATGCACACCCTGGCCCAGTAGCAGCGTGGCGCAAGTGTGCCGAAGGTCATGGAAGCGTATATCTGGCAGGCCAGCCTTCTTGAGCAACGGCTTGAAGGATCGCTTAACGAGGTTCTCGAGATTAATCGGCGTGCCAACGCTAGTGGCGAAGATCAGGTCGCGATCCTCGTGGAGACCAGAGAGTCGCATCCCCTCTTCGAGTTGGCACTTGCGGTGGGCCTTGAGGGCGTTCACCGCACGGGGCGTAAGGTTGATCTGTCTCCGGCCACGCCTGGTTTTGGTCTCACCTAAGACATGGCGACCTGCCTCCCGCACCAGAGCACGCCCCACGCGCAGTGTCCCACGCTCCAGGTCCACGTCCTTCCAGCGTAGTCCCAAGAGTTCGCCGCGCCTTAGGCCCGCGCTGATCGCTAACATATACAGGGGCTCAAAGCGGTCGTCGCGTGCGGTGTCCAAGAACGCGCGGGCCTCGGCTTCTGAAAGTGGGTGCATCTCTTCCGGAGCTGGACGGGGCGCTTTCACGCCGGCAGCGTTGCGCGTGATCAGACCATCCACGACAGCCTGTGAGAGCGCCTTGTGTAGTGTAGAGTGCATCTTGCGAACCGTGGCGGGGGCGAGGCCGGCATCCAGCTTCTCGCGGTGTAGCCCTCGCACGTGCGCTGGGGTGAGTTTCTTGAGCCACACACGCCCCAGAGACGGCTTGGTGTGCAGTCGTATGATTCCCTCGTGACGCTCGAAGGTTGAGGGTCGCACGGTGCCCCTCACGGAGACGGAAAGCCAGCTGTCCAGGTACTCCCCTACCGTTAGATTCGCCGCGTCGAAGATGAGCCCGCCGTTCCTGTCCGCCATCGCCTTGGTGAGCTTTTCCGCCACCGCTGCCCTGGTCTTGAGCAGGGCGTCCCTCAGTCGAACGACGGCCCGAGCCTGATCGAGCACGAGGTCGCGCCGGTGGCCGACGAGCAATTTGAGTTCAGCGAGCAACTCATCGCCGGGCCCGAGAGCGGCCAGATCCCTGCGCATCCGGGCCAGTTCCGCGATGAGTCGGGCGTCGCGGGCGTCGGTTTTGGATTCACCACGGTGGGCGTCGCGGGCCCGGTTCACCGCGACGCCGGGCGCGTAGAGCACCCTTTGGCCCCGCTCCCAAAGGAGCGCCAACAACAGCGCGGCGCTCCCACCGGGTTGGTCAACGGCCCAGGTGGCCTCTGCTCCCAAAGCGAGGACCTCCTCGAGAAGGACACAGAGGTCGGCTTGATCGTTCTCGACCCTACGCGAGAGCAGGACACCGCCCTCGGCGTCGAGCACCACCGCCCAGTGGAACTCCTTTCCGACATCGACGCCGACCCACACTCTGCTCATAGCTGCCTCCCTTGCGTCTATGGTTCCGAGGTGCCCTGGGAACTCCCCGCCGTCGGCTCCCTACGCAGCGATCGCTCTTCGCCGATCTCTATTAGCGGTCGGGGCGTCCCAAGGAGCCAGGGGGCAAATCCTCCGAAGCCGTCGGGCGGCAGAATACTGAAAGCCATCCCCGGCCCCTCCGGGCGGTCCTCAGCCTACGTGGACCGAGGACACAAACAAGGTAGGGAGTACTGATGAGCTGCGAGCTGTGCGGTGAGGGTGATCGGTGGATCAAGACCTGCCGCACTCCAGAAGGATCTCGGCTGCTTGTCTGTGATGAGTGTTACGAGGAGCACGCCTCCGTTCTAGTGATCGCGCCGGGCGCCAGGGTGGTGATGGCGAGGTGCGACCACTGCTGGCGCTACGGCAATCCCAGGGAGTTCGTTGAGGTCAGTCCTGGAGGCCGCAAGAACGCCTACTCGGGGACGTGCGCTGAGTGCGCGGACGAGGAAGCGAGAGCGTGATGGGAACAGAGGAGCCCCGCCTGCCACCCGGCTACGGGCTCGACACAAGTGATCCGGATGTCTGGACGCTGCGGAGACCAGAAGGCTGGGTAGTGGCCCACTTCAGTGCCCGGGGAGCAACCAAGGAGGCTTTAGAGCAGGTGCCCACACTGCACGTTCTGCTCCAGGAACGTGCTGACCAGGAACAATGAAAACTGAGTCCGCACCTGTAACAACACCTTGGCGAACTACTGGAAATTCGTCCAGCGTAGGTAGCAGATCAAGCTTTCTCGCCGGTGTCGTAGCCGAAGAGCAGGCCACCGAAGGTGGCGATCATGGCCACGAGGCCGAGGCGCCTTGAGTGCGGGCCGGAGGTGTCTGGGGGCAGAGTCGTCGTGAGCCCGCCGTGGGATGATTGAGCCATGGAATGACCTTTCTTTCGGTTACCGTCGCGCTGCCAAGTGAGCTGCGCCGTTACATGTCTTAGATCCTGACTACGAGCAGCAGATTACACGCCCCCCGTCCTGCCCTGCGCTTGTGCCCTAGCCAACGGTCTCGTTCGCCGACCCTTCCGACTTCGCGGCTCCGTTTTCCTGGAGTTCGGTGCTGAGCTTGTCTAGTTCCGCGCCGCCGGCCATCAGCTTCTCCAGCTCTTGCATGCTCACCTCGTTCTTCTCAAAGGTGCCCTCGCTGCGGCCGTGGTTGAGCACCGTGAACCTGTCCCCTATCGCGTAGGCGTGGTGCACGTTGTGGCTGATGAAGATCACCCCGAGCCCCTTATCTCGGGTCTGGGCGAGGTAGCGCAGGACGATGGCCGCCTGCTTGACCCCCAGGGCACTCGTCGGCTCGTCGAGGATCAGGACCTTCGCCCCGAAGTACACGGCGCGGGCTATCGCCACCGACTGCCGCTCGCCGCCCGAGAGCGTGGCCACCGGCTGCGAGGTGTCGCGGAGCTCGATGCCGATCTTGTCCAGTTCCTCGTGGGTAATCCGGTTGGCTTTCTTCACGTCGAACCGCTTGAACGGGCCTACGCCCTTCGTGGGCTCGTGCCCGATGAAGAAATTGCGCGAGATACCCATTAGCGGGATCATCGCCAGGTCCTGATAGACGGTGGCTATCCCGCGGTCTATGGCGTCGCGTGGCGAGGCTAAGGCCACCTCTTCTCCTTCTACGAGCAGCTCGCCCTTGGTCGGCTGGTGGACCCCTGAGAAGGTCTTGATCAGGGTGGACTTCCCGGCTCCGTTGTCCCCTAGCAGGCACATGACCTCTCCGGCGCGAACGTCCATAGAGATGTCCTCGAGGGCCACGACGTGCCCGAAGTACTTCGAGACGCCCCTGGCTTCCATCAGCGGTACGGTGTTCGTCATCAGCGGGCCTCCGCTGCGCGGTTGCGGATGAAGTTGCTGAACAGCACGGCGATGAGCAGCATCACTCCCACGAAGACCTGGAACCAGTCCGTGCTCACACCGGTGAAGAAGATCCCCTGCTGTACCATGCCGAAGATGAGCGCACCGAACAGCGCCCCGACCACCGAGCCATAGCCCCCGGTCAGAAGCACCCCGCCGATGACGGAGGCTGCGATGGCCTGAAGCTCCAGAAGCTCCCCGCGCAGAACGTCGGCGGAACCGGCATCGAGCACCTGTATGGTGGCGAGCAGTGCCGCCGCAAGAGCGGTGCACATGAAGAGCGCTATCTTCACCCGGGCGACCGGCACGCCGACGTTGCGCGCGGCGGTCGCGTCCCCCCCGGCCGCGAAGGTCCAGTTCCCGAACACGGTCCTCTGCAAGATCCATGTGCCCAGCACGGCCAGCGCGAGCCACCAGACGATCGAGACAGAGAAATCACCAATGGAACCCGCGAAAAGCGTACCCAGCACGCCCGAACCGGCGTCGCCCAGCCCTTGCTGCGTGCGCCCGGTCAGCAAGCGCGCAAAGCCGATGGTGAGACCGCGCAGCGCGAAGAGCATCCCCAAGGTGACGATAAACGAGGGGAGGCCGGTCTTAATCACGACGTAGCCGTTGAAGAGCCCGACGAGTAGGGCGACCGCGCAGGCGAGCAGCACCCCCGCCCACAGCGGCCAGTCATATTGGGTGGTGGATATGGCGATGATCATGCCCGCCGCGCCGACCATCGAGCCCACGGAGAGATCGAACTCACCGGAGATCATGAGCAGCGAGACGGGAACGGCGACAATGCCGAGCTGCGCCGCCACCTCGAGGTAGCTCGCCGTCCCTCCCCCGGTGAGGAAACCGGAATCCCCCGCCACGATGGCGAAGAACGCGAACACCAATACCGATCCGGCAACAGCGGCGAGCTCCGGACGGGTCAGCCACCTCCTCAGAGCACCTACGTCGCGGACCCTCTCGCCCGCTCCTGTGGTTGCTTGTGTCATCTCTAACGATACCTCCTCTGTGCTTGCAGGCGTCCCGATGCCCTCAGTGAATTCCTTGGCCGCTCAACTCGATGATGTCTTGAGCGTTGTCCTTAGTCACGAACGACGGTCCGGTCGGCACGGCGGTAACGGGAGACAGCCTGTACTGTATCCAGTTGGTCAGGGTGACGGCCGAGGCGTAGGTCTGCAGGAACATCTGCTGGTCGATGGCGAACAGCAGGTCGCCCTTCTGCACGGCCTTGAGCACTTCGGGCGAGATGTCGAAGGTGGCAACTTTGACCGAATCTTGCCTGCCGGTAGCTTCGACTGCCCTGAGCGCCTGTATAGCAGCGTCGGGGCCGAGCGTGAGCATCCCATCTACATCCGGGTTTTGCTTCAGCGACGTCTGTATCCCGTTGCGCATGGCGGTGGGGTCCGAGCCATCCACCGCCACCTGCTTGACGTTGCCCCCGACCCCTTGGTCGAAGCCTTCGCACCTTGTGTCCAACACGAGCTGGCCCTGCTGGTGGTTGACGCAGAGTGCGTTCTTTACTCCCGACTCCGCCATGCGCTTGCCGGCTTCAATGCCGGCTTCCAGCTCGGTCTGCCCGACGTAGGTGAGCGCGCCGAACTCCTCCCAGTCATCCTGACCGGCGTTGAACAGCACGACCGGGATGCCCTGGTTGACCGCTTTCTCGATCAGGGGCCCCAACGCGTCAGGGTCCGGGCATGTGGCGGCGATCCCACTCGGGTCCGTGGCTATGGAGGACTCGAAGATTTGCTGTATCTCCGGTATGCTGAACTGGTCGGGCCCGCGGAACTTGACGTCGACGCCCATGTCCGCGGCCGCCTGCTCCGCGCCGTTCTGCATTATCGCGGTGTTCGGGTCTGGCGGAATCATGTGGGTCGGCATCTCGATGCGGATGTCGCTTCTGTCGGTGAGACCACTCTTCCCACCGCTCTCGCTCCCCTGCCCCCCACAACCGGCGGCACCGAACAGCGCAGCACCGGCGAGGCCGACGCCTCCCGCCTTCAGGAAGTCCCGTCGCGTAAAGCTTGCGCTAGTCATTGCTTCTCTCCTCCTGTTCCTTCCCCCACGCATGGCCTTTCTTCCTTTCCGACTCGGCCTTCGTCCGTAACCCTTTCGTGCAAAATAGCCGGGCTTCTACGATCTCCTCAGCAGACTCGCCATCCTTTCCTGTTCCTTTCTCGCCTCACCGGCGGAACCTCGAGAATCCTCCTGAGCCTGCTGACGGGCCCTGTACCCGCATACAGCCATAGTCGAAATTGCTACCGGCACATCTCCTTTGCGCCAAAACCCTACGGGCGGGCTGGTGAGTCCCCGCAAGTTTTTGCTTTTTCATCAGTTCTACGGTCCTACGACCTCGTACTCAGGGATGCGGGCCAACAATCTTTCAAACGCGACTTTTGCTTCCAGCCGCGCCAAAGGGGCACCGATGCAATGATGGATGCCCTCCCCGAAACCTAAGTGGCGCTTGATCTTGCGTGTCACGTCAAGTTTGAATCTGCGTCCAAGGCCTGCTCTAGTCATAGGTACCAACGATCTGCTGGTCGTAGTCCACGACGGCACCGGTCATGAGGCCAGACTCCCCCGAGACGAGGAACAGCACCGCGCGGGCGGCCTCCTGCGGGTCGATCAAACGTCCAAAGGGGCGGGTCACGCTGGCTTCTTCGAGCCAGTTGTCGGTGGCACCGTGGAATCTGCGCTGAGTTTCGTTCTCACCCGGGGTCGCCATCCATCCAGGGTTCAGGCCATTCACCCTTATCCGGTAGGGTAGAAGTGCGTGCGCCAAGTTGCGGGTCATGGTCACCAGGGCACCCTTAGAAGCGCAGTAAGCGGAGATGTAAGGTTGGCCGCCGTGACTCGAAATACTGATGACGTTAGCGATGGTTCCCTGTATGTTCTCTCGCCGCATGATCTTGACCGCGCCCTGGATCAAGAAATACGGGGCACGCGCGTTCACGGCGAACATGCGATCGAAGAACTCCGGGGTGCTGTCCCAGATCGTGTCCCGCCCAGCATTGGCGGCGCAGTTCGCCAGCACGTCTACCCTGCCGAACGCTTCGTCCGCGGCCTCGATGATCTTAAATGGAGCGTTCACGTCGGCCAGATCCGTGCTGACGAACAAAGGTTTCGTGCCGAGCTCGCGCAAAGCTTCCGACACCTCTGCGCCGCGCTCCTCGTTGCGGCCGGTGATCACGACGCCTGCCGCGCCCCGCTCCGCCAACTGACGCGCCACGTTCTCTCCGACGCCCTGCGTGCCTCCGGTGACCACGGCCACCTTACCGTCGAACCTTCGCGGATCTTCGCTCATGCGCTCACCCCAGCAGCCACTCGTAGACCGGGTCCCACTTCACCTTCCAATCCCGCACGGGCCCGACTATAACGTTCAGGTAGTAGAGGTCGTAGCCCGGCATTGCAGAGACCACGTGGTGACCCTTGGGTACCAATACCGTGTCCCCATCGCCAAAGCTCACGGTTTCGTCGAGCGATCCGTCCTCGGTGTAAACCCGCTGGAAGCCGAAGCCCTGTTCCGCGGGAGACGACCAGGGCCCCGTTGGCGTTCGCCAACTCGCCGCAACTCTCCAACGGCTCGTCGTCGAGCCAGCAGCGTAGGAAGCCGCTCATGAAGGCGTCTCCCGCCCCCGTGGAGTTGAAAACTTCCACCGGGTATCCCGGTATCCGCAGGCCGCTTTCTAGATCGTCGGAGATCTCCCCGCCGAAGACGGTCGCCCCCATCGCGCCGGTCTTGAGTACGATGGTGGCCCCGCTCAGGCTTCGGATCTTGCGAAGCGCCTCCCCGGCGTCGGAGCTGCCGCCGGCGATCCGAACCTCTTCCTCGGTGCCCACTATCAAATCGCAGTAGCCGATTACGGACTGATGGGCTCGGCTGGCGTTGCTGGCAGCGGACGTCGAGACGTCCTTCTCGAGCAAGGCCTTGTCCCAGAAAGTGGGCCGGTAATCGATGTCGAGGACGATCTTTGTCCCTGCGTCCTTTGCCGCCTCTATGGCGCGCAGGGTCGCTGCCGCCGAGCTGGCCCGCGAGAAATGGGTGCCGGAGACGAGCAGGGCCTTCGAGGAGGCGATGAAGTCGGGATCTACGTCGTCCTCGTCGATGGCCATGTCCGCGGAGTCCTCGTAGACGAAGATCCTGGGGAAGTCGTCCACCTCCCTGACGGCGAGCAGGCAATACGGGGTCAGGCGGTCCGGGTCTGTCTTCAGATGGCCGACGTCGACGCCGGCCAGCGTCCGGCGCACGAAACGGCCCACTTGCTCGTCGCCGACGCGGGAGAGCATGGCCACCTTGACCCCGAGCTGGGCCGTCCCGACGGCGACGTTGGTCGAGCTGCCGCCCACGTACTTGCGGAAGGACTGGACGTCCTCCAGGCGGGAGCCTTCCTGCTCACCGTAGAGATCCACGCAGGTGCGACCCATGCAGATAAGGTCGAGCGTGCGTTCCTCTGTCACTAGCCGATCCTCCTCGCGTCCGTCTGGCCCTGGGCGTCGCGCTCCGCCTCGTCGAGCGTGACCGTGCGGCCCGCCCTGCGCGACATCTCGGCCGCGTGGGCAACGAGCACGGCCTGGCGACCGTCGGAGCCCGACGCGGCGGTAACGGGCTCCCCGGCCAGGGCGTCCCGGAAACGCTCCAGTTGCCTCACGTATGAACCGCTGTAGCGTTCGCGGAAAAAGTGTGGAGCGGGCGCTCGATGGAAACCGGAAGAGTCCGCGATCGTCACCGTGTCGGAGCGCTCGTTGTCCGCGAGCAGCATGCCGTCCCTGCCGAGGGCCTCGATCCTCTGGTCGTAGCCGTAGGCAGCCCGCCGGCAGTTCTCGATCAGGCCCATGACCCCGTTCTCGAACTGCAGGATGGTGACGGCCGTGTCAATGTCGTCCGCCTTGCTCGTCTCAGGACCGACCAGTGCAGATCCGCGGGCCGTGACCTCCGCGACCTCAGCGCCCACGAGGAATCGGGCCATGTCGAAGTCGTGGATGGCCATGTCGAAGAAGAGGCCGCCGGAGTCCATCAGGTAGGAGAGCGGCGGCGGTTCCGGGTCCCTGGATGTGATCTTCACCATCCAGAGGTCGCCGATCTCGCCGTTCGCAACCCGGCTCCGCAAGGCGCCGAAGTTGTGGTCGAACCGGCGATTGAAGCCCGTCTGGAACTTCAGACCCCGCTCCTCGACGCGTGCCAGCAGCTCGTCGATGGACGGAAGATCGCGGGCGATGGGCTTCTCGCAGAATATGTGCTTGCCCGCCTCAATCGCCCCCACGATCTGCTCGGCGTGATAATCCGTCGGAGAGGCGATGACCACGGCGTCTATCCCAGGGTCCTGCACCACGACCCGCCAGTCTTCCTCGACCTCCACGTCCAAACGCTCGCTGGCCCTCTCGCCAACCTCGGGCACGGGATCGGCGATCGCCTTGAGCGTCAGGCCGGACACGTTGTTCACGATGTTCTCGGCGTGGAACATCCCTATCCGTCCTGCGCCGAGTATCGCCACCCTGGGCTCGTTGCTGTTCATCTAGGCGCTTCCCCATTGAAACGTCAGCATTCCTTCAACCCCGACCACGGTCACCGAACAGCGACTGTATCAGCTGATCCGACAACCGAAGCCCTCTGCTGATCGATATCGCAAATCCCGACGAGCCGTGCTTGCGGCAAACGGTGGTACGCCTATGCGTGACGCTCCCCCCAATGACCTGCGCCGACCATCGCGGCACCAACCTGCTCCATAGCTCCTCCACGCGTCTCCGCTCACGGTGAGAAAAGCAGCGATGTAGCCTTTTCCCTTCCTTGGCGTATAGTCGTGAACTCGCACACGTTTGTCAAGAACACGCTTAATCGACAAGACCCTTAGCTCGACAGGCGAAACAGGTACAAGCAGGTCAACAGCACAGGGGAACACGCCCGGACTTACTTGTAGAAAGGAACCGATCTTGCCGCTGCTACACGCCTGTGCCAGCTTTCGCAAGACCATGAACAAGACCGAGCTAATCGAGAGGATCGCCAAGGAGGCCGAGGTGCCAACCAGCGAGGCCCAGAGGCACTTCGAGGCCTTCGAGCGGGTGGTGACCGAGACGCTCAAAGGAGGTGAGGAGGTCAGGATAACGGGCTTCGGCAAGTTCTGCGTCAAGGAGCGCAAGGCCAGGGAGGGAAGGAACCCCCAGACCGGCCAGAAGATGAAGATCGCGGCTTCTAGGGTTCCCTCCTTCAGCGCAGGCAACGCCCTCAAGGAGGCCATCTAGGAGTAGTAGGACGGAGATCTTCTTGTGCGAGGCGAGGAGGAAGCCGGGAGAGTGCCAGGTTAGAAGCAAGACGCAGAGCCCCTGCCTCCATCAGGCGGTGGTGGAGATAAGAGGCATAGCCTTCTGCGAGAGGTGCGCCCGCGAGCAGGAGGCGTACTTTGCCATCGGCGAGCTTACGCGGGGGAAGCACAGCCTCCGCAGCAAGCCGCTGGCCGAGGCGCTAGTCAGGATGCGCAAGGCGCGAGAGCTCACGGGCGGCATCATCGCGCTCGAGAAGGATAGGAGCGCGATCGACGAATCCGCCGAAGAAACCGAGTCGGCGAGTCGTCCTGTCGAGCAAGGCGTAGGCGCCTTGCCGTCTGCCGAATAGATCATTCCGGCCCTCGCGTTCGTCGGGCTGTCGGCGACGTCGAGGCAGATCCCGAAGGGGCGGGGGAGGGAAAGGCAGGAGATTCGACCCCCGGTTCGTTACCAGAGGTCCGATCGGCCTGAGCTCGATGAGCGTACAAGCCGTTTTGAAGGCTTCTCCCATCCTGCCAACACCTCTGGGGCATTCAGAGCCCTCGTTCGTCGACTACAACGCCGTTGAAGGTGGCTTTGAGGAGCAATAGAGCATCGCGGCTCGGGGTTGGGAGAAGATGGAGGATCCTTCTGCGATGTTTCAAAGGGTTTCTCAGCTACTCCACACGGTAGCCCAGGAACTCTAGGAGCCTGCCTACGTTCTCATGTCTTACGAACGCTGTAATGCGGCGTAGGGAGCCACTCCCCTTCCTCTTCGCAAGCTTTCTGTAGATCCTCCTGATCCTGAGGGCGTCCCTGAGGCTGACCTGGGCCGTCTCCCACCGGACGGGGAGGAGTTCCTCGTTCCACACCCCCCAAATCCTGCCCGTCTGCAACCCCTCGGGAAACGTCTCCTCTCTTGCCATGTAGCGCTCGGCGTAGCTCGTCGCCTCCTTCCACTTCCTGATGGTCTCGACGCGGGTGCCGGCGCGAAGATGCCTCTCGGAGACCTTCCCCGTAACCTCGTACCACGAAGTCGATATGAAGGGGCGTAGCTCGCCTACCGTTCCAATAGACGGCCCGACAAACAGGAGCAAGTGGAAGTGCCACGCTCCTCTCGTTTGTATGCCCAGCCTCCAGAAAGCGGCGAAGGAATTGTACTTTCTCTGAAGGCGCTTGCGCAGGGCTGTCAGGTGTCTCTTGCAGAGTTCAGGGTCCTCTGGGAATTGCTTGGGGTAGGTCAACGTCACGAAGATGATCCGCCCTTTGAAGGTCCTGAAAGCGCTTCTGTTGATGCTCGCCAGACGCCTCAGGAGGTTCCTGCGGCTTGTCCTGGAGAAGCCCCTTACCCTGGCTCTAATACCTCCGCCACGACGCGTAGGAGGACTACAGTGATTCCTGGATGTGCTGTCCTCTATGCAGAGAGTACGTACGGTGGGTTGATGGTCCAACCGATGTGAAGATTGCTGTCAAGGCAACATCCTCCACATAAGCTTGTCCTGAACGCTGGTGGTGGGTAACAACGCGCCTCGATAGGCGAGAGACGACCTCACCCGAAGGTCTGATCTCCCCTCCCGTATTCAGGGTCTGCCAGCATCTTCCGCAGTTCGTGTATCTCGTTCTTCAGCCTCGGTATTTCGTCTGCGGACAGCGCCCTGACTCCTTCTTCGATCCGGTCCAGCTTCTCTCCAACCTGGGAATCTTCAGACTCCCTACCTCGATAGTCGAAGTCTTGCAGAAGCTCTCGAAGGCGTTCCGCGTATTCCTCGAGGGTCTCCCCGCCGGGTGCCCAGCGAAGCAAGCGCTGTAGGCCAGTTCTGAAGAAAAACCCGAAGATGGCGAACAACAGGATCGTGCTGCCGAAGCTGGCCAGCAACTCCGTGACGATCTCCCTCAGGATATTCTCTGGACCGAACAGCCGCGACACCACGATAACCGAGATCCCGAAGATGGCTATGGCCATGAGCC
>Ga0126309_10000485_pt1 | contig 13356 bp, 1 predicted proteins | sample Plot56_FD_92541 | JGI IMG/M metagenome (GOLD analysis project Ga0126309, IMG submission 92541) | Serpentine soil microbial communities from UC McLaughlin Reserve, CA, USA - Plot56 | ecosystem: Environmental > Terrestrial > Soil > Grasslands | place: USA: UC McLaughlin Reserve, Lake County...
ACGGCTACACCATCCCGGGCTACGGGACGGATCCCGACGGCAATCAGCACGACATGATCAAGATGGTCCTGAAGCTCTGACCGGAGAGGATTCAGCGCTCGTCCCGCGCATGGGCGTGGGCCGGCGGCGAGGTCGCCTCCACGGCCGTGAACGGCTCCAGGATGCGGTAGCGGTGGGCCGCGCCGCGCGGCACCACCCAGGCGGCGAGCTGGCGCTCCCCTTCCCGCTCTCCGGCCAGACGCCGGGCCGCCACCATGGCGCGGTGGACGTCCGGATGGCGCTCCAGCGCCGCCTCGACCTCCCCGGGCTCGATGCGGACGCCCCGCACCTTGACCTGCGCGTCGAGCCGCCCCAGGTGCTCCAGAGCGCCGTCCGGGCGCCGGCGGGCGAGGTCGCCGGTGCGGTACATGCGCGCGCCGGGCTCCGCCGAGAACGGGTCGGGGAGGAACGCCTCGGCGGTCTGCTCCGGCCGGTCCAGATAGCCGCGCGCGAGCCCGGCGCCGGCCAGGAAGATCTCGCCGGGAGCGCCGGAAAGGACCGGCCCGAGAGCCGGATCGAGCAGGTAGGCGCGGGTGCCGGCGATCGGCCGGCCGATCGCCGGAGGGCCGGCCGCGTCGTCGATGCGCGCCGCGGTGCTGTAGGTGGTGGCCTCGGTCGGGCCATAGAGGTTCCACAGCCGCGGCGCCGGATCACGGGCGAGGACCGCGGCAGCCAGGGCCTGGGGCAGAGCCTCACCGGCCAGGCAGACCGTCCGGACGCTCGACGGAAGAGCTCCGGCGCGCAGCAGCTCGGCGAGCGCCGAGGGCACCGTATTGATCAGAGTGACCTCCTCGGCGGCCGGCAGACCGGGCAGCGCCAGGACGTCGCGCGCCAGGATCACGGTGCCGCCGCGGGAGAGCGGCAGGAAGATCTCGAAGACCGACAGGTCGAACGAGATCGACGTCGCCGCCAGGACTCCAGCCAGCTCGTCCGGCCCGAAGACCCCGGCGGCCCAGTCCAGCAGGGCGACGGCGCTCCCGTGGGTGACGGCCACTCCCTTGGGACGGCCGGTGGAGCCGGAGGTGTAGAGGACGTAGGCGAGGTCCAAGGACCCAAAGGACGGCAAGGACGAGGAATCCTCGATGATCAGCTCGCGGCGCTCCCTCGGCCAGGCCGGGTCGACCGGCACGTAGGCGGCCCCCCTCAGGAGCACGCCCAGCAGAGTCGCGATCAGCTCCGGGCTGCGCTCCAGGCAGACCACGACGCGCGCGCCCGTCTCCGTTCCGTGGTCGCGCAGGCGCGCCGCGACGGCCTCGGCGCGTGCCCAGAGATCGTCGTAGCTCAGGCGCTCCTCCTCCCAGATCAACGCCACGGCCTCCGGCGTGCGCTCCACCTGGGCGCGGACCAGGTCGTGGAGCCGGCGCCCGTCCTCCCGGTCCGCCCCGGTGTCGTTCGCCTCGACGAGGAGCTGATGCCGCTCTTCCTCCGCGAGCAGAGAGGAGGCATCCCAGGACGCCGCGGGGTCCGTGGCCAGAGCCGCCAGCACCCTTGCGTAGAGGCCGGCGAGCCGCTCGATCTCGATGGCGCTCAGTCGTCCGGCGTCGTAGATCAGCGCCAGGGCGAGCGATCCGGTGCCCGGGTCGAGGTCGAAGTGGGCGGTCAGGGTGAAGTACGTCTGCTCGGAGCTGCGCACGCCCAGGACCTCCAGACCCGGGACTCCGGCGAGCCGCCGCGCCACATGGAAGTGGGTGAAGTTGAACAGCGTGTCGAACAAGGCCCCGTGGGCGCGTTGCAGCTCGGCCAGCGGGAAGCGGCGGTAGGGCAGCATCTCCCGCTCGACGGCGAAGGCCCGGCGCGCCAGGCCGGTCCAGCTTCCGGCGTCGAAGCGGAGCCGGAACGGCAGGCTGTTGAGGAAGACGCCGAGCACGCGCTCGCCGTCCGGCACCTCGGGCCGGCCGTTGACCAGGAGGCCGGTCACCACGTCCGTCTGTCCGGTCGCGGCCCCGAGCGCGCGCAGATGGGCGGTGAGGAGGACGCTCTTGAGCGGCAGGGCCTCGGCCGCGGCCAGGCGCGCGAGCCGCTCGCCGACGTCCCGCGGCAACGGCACAGCGTGCGCCCTCACGTTGCTGCTGCCCGCCGCTCCGGGAGCGAGGGCCGTAGCCGTGGCTCCGGCGAGGGTCCGCTCCCACCAGGCGCGGGCTTCGGGAGAGGCCAGAGCGGCACGCTCCAGCGCCACTAAGTCGCGGTAGCTGACGGAGGGCCGCGCCGGCTCCACGCGTTCGAGGTAGGTTTCGAGCAGCTCGGTCAGACAGGTGGCCACGCTCCAGCCGTCCAGGAAGGGCTCGGACATGGTGAGCTGGAAGGTGTCGTCCGTCCGCCGGTGGACGTAGAAGCGGATCAGGGGAGCCCGCGCCCAATCGAACGGACGCGCCAGCTCGGCGTCGGTCCAGGCGGTGATCCGCGCCTCCCGCTCCTCCCCGGGGAGATCCCGCAGGTCTTCGATCTCCAACGGCACGGGTGCTCTGCGATGCACGAGCTGCAGCGGCTCGGAGAAGCCCGCGAGGGCGAACGAGGTGCGGAGCATGGGATGGCGCCGGAGCAGGCCCGCCACCGCCTCGCGCAACGACCCGGCATCGAAGGACGCCCGCAGGTGGAGGCTGTTCAGATAGACGAGCCAGTCGCGTCCCAGGCCGCTGTGGAAGACGAAACCGCTCTGGAGGCTCGACAGCGGGAACGCGTCCTCCAGGTCCGCGGGGAGCCGCTCCCGGTCCGCAGCGGCGACCAGGGAGAAGGGCGCCGTGGCCGGAATGATCTCGGGCGCGCCCCCTTCGAGCGCCCGGGCCAGGGAGCGCACGGTCTGGTGCTCGAAGAGGTCCTGGAGCGAGAAGGCGAGGCCGCGCTCGGCCGCCCGTGCCCGCACCTGGAGGCTCAGGATCGAGTCGCCCCCCAGCGCGAAGAAGCTGTCGTCCAAGCCGGGCCGGGTGCCCAGCACCTCGGCCCACACGGCCGTCAGGATCTCCTCGGCCGGCGTCCACGGGGCGCCGGATGCGGGAGCCGGCGCCGAAGCCTCCGGCGTGAGGGGAAGGCCGGACAGCGCCGGACGGTCCACCTTGCCCTGCGGGGTCAAGGGCAGCGTGGGAAGGAGGACGAACAGCGCGGGCACGAACGGCTCCGGCAGACGCTCCCGAAGGAAGCCGCGGAGGCGCTCGGTCAGCTCCTCCCCCGCTCCCGGGGACGCCACGAAGGCCGCGAGCTGGCGGCTGCCGCCCGGCCCTTCGCGCAGGACCACCGCGGCCTCTCGCACCTCCGGGTGCTCGGCGAGAGCCGCCTCGACCTCGCCGGGCTCGATCCGGAAGCCGCGAAGTTTCACCTGCGCGTCGATCCGCCCGAGGTATTCGAGATCGCCGCCGGGCCGCCAGCGGGCCAGGTCGCCCGAGCGGTAGAGCCGCTCGCCCGGGCCGCCGAAGGGATCGGGGAGAAACCGCTCGGCCGTCAGCTCCGGCCGGCCCAGGTAGCCGCGCGCCACGCCGGCGCCGCCCACGCACAGCTCTCCCGGGACTCCGATCGGGAGCGGCTGGAGGGAGGCGTCGAGGAGGACGGTCCGCAGGTGCGGCAGCGCTCGGCCGATGCGGCTGGAGGGCTGGCCGGCGTCCGCGGCGGTCAGAGGGCGGAAGGTCACGTGGACCGTAGTCTCGGTGATCCCATACATGTTCACGAGGCGCGGTGCGGCATCGCCGAAGCGATGGAACCAGGGGCGGAGGGAAGCCGGGTCCAGGGCTTCGCCGCCGAAGACGATCCAGCGCAGCGGCGGGACGGAAGCGGCGGTCCCGGCTACCGGGATGAGCTGGCGGAACGCCGAGGGGGTCTGGTTGAGCACCGTTACGCCTTCCGCGACGAGGAGCTCCCAGAAGAGGTCGGGCGAACGGCTCACCCAATACGGAACGACGACAAGCCGGCCCCCGAAGGCCAGGGCGCCCCAGATCTCCCAGACCGAGAAGTCGAACGCGAAGGAGTGGAAGAGGGTCCAGACGTCGTCCGGGCCGAAGGCGAAGAGGTCCGCGGACGCGGCGAGGAGGTGGGCGACGTTGGCATGGGTGACGGGCACGCCCTTCGGCCGGCCGGTGGAACCGGAGGTGTAGATCACGTAGGCGGCGCTGTCCGCCAAGGACCCCAAGGACGGCAAGAAGTCCTCGCCCTTGAAGTCCTTGAAGACCTTGATGTCCTTGTTCTCCACCACCAGCCGCGCCCCCGAGTCCTCCCGCAGGAAGGCGAGGCGTTCCTCGGGGTAGTCGGGATCAAGGGGGAGGTAGGCGCCGCCCGCCTTCAGGATGCCTAGGATGCCGGCGACGAGATCGAGGGAGCGCTCGACGGCGAGGCCGACGAGGGTGCCCGGTCCGACGCCGGCCGCGCGGAGCCGTTCCGCCAGGCGATCGGCGCGGGCGTTCAGGTCGCCATAGGTCAGGCGCTCGGAACCGCAGGTGACGGCGATGGCGCCCGGTCGCCGGGCGGCCTGGTGCTCGAAGAGATCGTGGAGCGTGGGGACGGCTGCTGCGGAGACGAGCCCGTTCCACTCGTGGACGATCTGGTGCCGCTCGGGGTCGGTCCACAGCGGGAGGTCCTGGACGGGGTCGTCCGGTGCGGCGAGGGCGGCGGCGAGGAGGACGGCGAAGCGGCCGGCCAGACGGTCGATCGTCGGGGGATCGAAGAGGCCGGCGTCATACTCGAAGACGCCGGCGAGGCCGCTCCCGGGGGTCTCGGCCAGGCTCAACAGGAGGTCGTACTTGGCCGCTGTTTCGTCCACGTCCACCGGGCGGAGGGTCAGTCCCGGCAGCTCCAGGGCGGAGACCGGGGCGTTCTGGAGGGCGAGCACGTGCTGGAAGAGCGGCGTGCGCGCCAGATCGCGTTCGAGGCCCAGCTCGTCCACCAGCCGCTCGAACGGGAGGTCCTGGTGCGCCCACGCGTCCAGGGTGGTCGTCCGGGCCTGGGCCAGGAGATCCCGGAAGCTCGGCGCACCTCGCAGGTCGAGGCGCAGGGCCAGGGTGTTCACGAAAAACCCGACGATCTCCTCCAGCTCGGGCCGCGGCCGGTTGGCCACCGGCGTGCCGAGGACGACCTCCCCCTGGCCGGCGTGGCGGGCCAGCAGCGACCCCCACGCGGCGAACAGCCCCATGAAGAGGGTCGCACCCTCCCGGCGGACCAGAGCCCGCAGCGCCGCGGCCGTGGTCTCCGGAAGGTTCATGGTCCGGCTGCCACCCCTGCCGCCGCGGACCGGCCGCCGCGGCCGGTCGGACGGCAGCTCCAGCACGGTCGGCGCTCCGGCCAGCGCGGTCTTCCACCAGGAGATCTGCCGCTCCAGGATCTCGCCCGCGAGCCACCGCCGTTGCCAGACCGCGTAGTCGCCGTACTGGAGCCTTGGCTCGGAGAGGGGAGAGGGCCGGCCTTGGGAGAAGGCGGTGTACAGCGCGCCCAGCTCCCGGATGAGGAGGCCGATGGACCACCCATCCGCCGCGATGTGATGAATCGTGAGCAGGAGATGCCACTCCCGGTCACCCAGGCGCAGCAGCGCCGCCCGCAGCAGGGGCCCCCGCGCCAGGTCGAACGGCCGCAGCGCCTCTTCTCCGGCCAGACGGCGGGCTTCGGCGCGGTGGGCTGCGGCGGGGAGAGCGGTGAGATCGATCTGGTCGATCCCTGCGAGTCTCGTGCGCAGAGCCTCGTGGCGCCGGACCAGCTCGCCGAGCGTCGCGGCCAGCGCCGGCACGTCGAGATCCCCTTCCAGAGCCAGCGCGTGCGGCAGGTTGTAGGCCGGGTCCCCGGGCCGGAGCTGGTCGAGGAACCAGAGCCGCTGCTGAGCGAAGGAGAGCGGCAGATCGCCGTCCCGGGGTGCGGGAACGAGCAGGGGGGCGGCCTCGGCCGCCTGCGCGGAGCGCACCCGCTCCGCCAGCCCGGCCAGGGTCGGCGCCTCGAACAGCGCGCGCAGGGGCAGCTCGACGCCGAGCACCTCGCGCACCCGGGCCACCACCCGCGCGGCCGCCAGGGAATGCCCGCCCAGATCGAAGAAGTCGGCCTCCGGCCCGAGGCGCCCGGCTCCCAGGAGCTCCCCCCAGATCCCCGCCAGGATCTCGGTCACCGGATCGGCGAACGCTCCGCCGGCCGCGTCCGCCTCGGGGCGCAGCGCCGCCAGGGCGCGGCGGTCCACCTTGCCGTTCGGAGTGAGGGGCAGGGATTCCAGCGGGACGAAGCCGGAGGGGATCATCGCCTCCGGGAGCCGAGCCCGCAGGAAGGCGCGCAGACCGCCGGCATCGAAAGGCTCCTCCGTGGCGACCACAAAGGCCACGAGCCGGCCGTCCGTGCCGGGCGCCACCGCGGTCTCGCGGACGGCCGGATGCTCCGTCAGCGCCGCCTCCACCTCCCCGGGCTCGACGCGCACGCCCCGCACCTTGAGCTGATCGTCGATCCGGCCGAGGATCTCCAGCGTCCCGTCCGGCCGGTGGCGCGCCAGGTCGCCGGTGCGGTACAGGCGCTCGCCAGGAGTGAACGGGCTGGGCAGGAAGCGCTCCGCCGTCAGGCCGGGTCGGCGCAGGTAGCCGCGGGCGAGGCCGGCCCCGCCCAGGCAGAGCTCTCCGGGCACCCCGGCCGGTACCGGACGGAGATCCCGCCCCAGCAGCCAGATCCCGGCGTTCGCGATCGGGCGCCCCACCGCGACGCGCTCGCCGCCCACGTCCTCGACAGTCCCCACGGCGGCGTCGATCGTCCCCTCGGTGGGACCGTAGGCATTGATCAGCCGGCGGCCGGCCGTCCAGCGGCGCGCGAGGGCGGGAGGGCAGGCCTCTCCGCCGACGATGAGCACGGCGAGGTCGGGCAGATCCACCTCCGGCACCACGGTGAGAGCCGACGGCGTGATCGCCAGATGCGTGATCCGCCGCGCGCGCAGCAGCCGGACCAGGTCCGGGCCGGGGAGCCGGGCCGCGCGGGGCACCAGGTGGAGCTCGGCGCCGCCGGCGAGAGCGACGAAGATCTCCGAGACCGCGACATCGAAGCCCGGCGAGGCCAGCTGGGACACGCGGCTGCCGGGCGTCACTGCAAAGGCGCGCACCTGGGCCGCGATCACGCTCGCCAGCCCGCCGCGCGAGAGCAGCGCCCCCTTCGGGCGGCCGGTCGACCCCGAGGTATAGAGGACATAGGCCAGGCAGCCGTCCGGCACGGCGCCGGAGCTCTCACCCCCAGGAGAGGGAGAAAGCCGGGAGATCTCCTCGCGGGTGAGGACCACTGCCGGCCGGGCATCCCCCAGAAGGAGGGCGATGCGCTCCTCCGGGTAGGCGGGATCGAGCGGCAGGAACGCGGCGCCCGCCTGGAGAGCGCCGAGCATGCCCACGACCAGCTCCGGCGAGCTCTCGGCCACCAGCGCCACGAGGACATCCGGTCCCACACCGCGGCGGCGCAGATGCCGGGCGAGGCCGGCGGCGCGCTCGGAAAGCTCGCGGTAGGTCCACTGGCGCTCGCCGTCGTCCAGGGCCACGGCCTCCGGAGCCCGTGCGGCGGGCATGGCCAGGAGGTCCGCCAGGCCGGGGGCGCCCGCCCGTCCATCGTTCCACTCGACCAGAACCTGATGCCGCTCGGCCGCGCTCCAGGCCGGGATCTCGGCGAGCGGCCGTCCGGGATCGGCCAGCGCGCCGTCCAGGAGAACGAAGAAACGGCCGGCGAGGCGGTCGGCCGTGACCTGGTCGAAGAGATCGGCGGCGTAGTCCAACGCTCCGGAGATGCCGTCGGTCCCGTCCGCAAGATCCAGGGACAGCTCGAACGGGGCAGCCCCCGTCTCGATCTCCACCGGCGTCACCGTCAGACCGGGGAGATCGAGCGCGCCGAGCGAGCGCAACGGTGTGTTGTCGAACGCGAGCATGGCCTGGACCAGAGGCGGGCGGGAGGGGTCGCGGTCCACCTGCAGGGCGGCGATCAGGCGCTCCAGGGGCAGATCCTGGTGCGCCCAGGAGGCCAGCGCCAACTCCCGCACCCGCGCCAGCAGGTCCGCCAGGGACGGCTCGCCGGTCAGGTCCACGGGCAGCGGCAGGGTGTCGACGAAGAATCCGAACAATCCCTCGAGCTCGGCGCGCCGCCGGCCGGCCACGGGCGCGCCGATCACGATCCGCTCCTGGCCGGTGTGGCGGGAGAGCAGGGCCGCGAACCCGGCGAGCAGAAGGAGGAACGGCGTCGCCCCCATGCGCCCGGCGGCGTGCCGCAGCGCCGCGGCCAGGTCCGAGGAGAGGGCCAGAGGGACGCGCGCACCGCGGGGCCGGTACACGGGCGCGCGCGGATGGTCGATGGGCAGATCGAGCGCCGTGGAAAAGCCTGCCAGTGCGTCGCGCCAGAAGGCGAGCCGCCGCTCCAGGGCCTCGCCCGTCAGCCACCGGCGTTGCCACGCCGCCACGTCGGCCGGCTGGACCGGCAGCGCCGGCAGCACGGCCGGCCGGCCGGCGAGCGCGGCGGCGTACAGCTCGGTGAGCTCGCGGATGAACAGGGCCAGCGACCAGCCGTCCGTGATGATGTGGTGGAAGGACAGGAGGAGAGTGCCTCCCCCCGCACCCCGCGCCAGGATCGCCCGCCACAGCGGCCCCCGTTCCAGATCGAAGAGCCGCGCCGCTTCGCGCTGCAACAGATCCCGGAGCTCCGGCTCGGCACGCTCCGATCCCAGGACGGCCAGGTCGGCCACGAACAGCGGCAGCTCTCCGGGCGGCAGGACCTCCTGGACCACTCCGCCGTCCCGCGCGGGAAACCGCGTGCGCAATGCCTCGTGGCGCACCGCCAGACCGGCCAGAGCATGAATCAGAGCCGGCAGGTCGAGCCGCCCCTCCAGGCGCACGGCGGCGGGGATGGTATAGGTGCCCGGCTCCAGGCGCTCGTGGAGCCAGAGGCGCTCCTGGGCCAGGGACAAGGGGAGCGGCGCATCCCGCGGCACCGCGACGAGCGGCGGCAGGTCATCCCCCGGCCCGGCGAGCGCCTCCTCGACGTGAACGGCCAGAGAGGCCAGCGTGCGGGCCTCGAACAGGGTCCGGATGGGCAGCTCCGCCCCCAGCTCCGCCCGCACCCGCGCGGCCACCCGGACCGCCAGGAGCGAATGGCCGCCGAGCGCCCAGAAATCGTCCTCGCGGCCGATCCCCTCGATCCCCAGGACCTCCCCCCAGATCCGCGCCAGCGCTCCCTCCATCAGCGTCCGCGGCGGGCTCGCCCGGTTCGTCTCCTCGGTCTCCTCCGCGAGGCCGGCCAGCGCACGGCGGTCGAGCTTGCCCGTGGCCGTGCGCGGCAGCTCGGCAAGGCGGACGTAGGCGGATGGCACGAAGGGAGCCGGCAGCCGCTCGGCCAGCGCGGCGCGCAGGACGGCTCCGGGAGGGCCCTCGCGCGGCGTCACGTACGCCACCAGGCGCCCGTCCCGCGCGACGACCGTAGCCTCCTGCACTCCGGCCACCCTGCGCAGCGCCGCCTCCACCTCCGCGGGCTCGATCCGCACCCCCCGCACCTTGACCTGTGCGTCCAGCCGGCCCAGGAACCGGAGGCGGCCGTCGGGCAGGAGCCGGGCGCGGTCTCCCGTCCGGTACAGGCGCCCTCCCGGCTCCTCCGCGAAGGGATCGGGCACGAAGCGCTCCGCCGTGAGGTCCGGCTGGCCGAGATAGCCGCGCGCCAGGCCGGCGCCGCCCAGGCAGATCTCCCCCGGCGCATCCACCGGCAGCGGCGCCAGCCAGGGATCGAGGACGTACGCCCGGACGTTCGGCAGCGGCCGGCCGAGCGGCGGTGGGCCCGTCTCCCCCGCATCCACCGCCCCCGCCATCACCCACACGGTGGCTTCCGTCGGGCCGTAGACGTTCGCCAGGAATCGTCCGCGCGCCCACCGCCGGGCCAGATCGGCCGGCAGCGCCTCGCCTCCCACGGCGAGCGCCCGCAGCTCCGGCAGCTCCGTCGGAGGCACGGCGGCGAGCGACGACGGCGGCAGAAAGAGGTGGGTGATCTTCCGCGCGCGCAGCAGATCGGCCAGCCCCGGCCCCGGGAGGGTCTCGTCGCGCCCGGCCAGGCAGAGCGCCGCGCCGCAGCCGAGCGCCGTCCAGATTTCCCACAGCGTGCCGTCGAATCCGGGAGCCGACAGCTGCAGCACCCGGTCCCCCGGCCGCACGCCAAACCGCCGCGCCTGGTCGAGCGCGAAGCTGGCGAGCCCCCGGCCGTCGACCCAGACACCTTTGGGACGACCCGTGGAGCCCGAGGTATAAAAAAGGTAGGGAGGGGGTGCCCCCTCTCCCGGGGGAAGGGGGGGCGATGGGAGAGGGGGACAGGGGGTGAGGTCCCCCAGCATCGCCCGCCGCCGCTCCTCCGGCAGATCCGCATCGACCGGCACGTACACGCCTCCCGCTTTTGCCACCGCGAGATAGCTGACGATCCACTCCGGCGAGCGGTCGCCGGTCACCGGCACCGGCACCTCCGGACCGATGCCTTCCGCCCGCAGACGCGCGGCTTCCTCCGTGGACTGGCGCTCCAGCTCGGCGTAGCTCATCTCCCCACCCTCCCACGCCAGCGCCGGAGCGTCCGGTGAGCGCTCCACCCAGGCCGCGAAGAGGTCGAGGACCGAGGCCACGGGCACCACCTCGGCCGTGTCGTTCCATTCGGTCAGGACCTGGTGTCTCCCGGCCTCGTCCAGGAGGGAGAGATCGGCCAACCGCCTCTCCGGGTCTCCCGGGAGCGCGCGCAGCAGGATCTCCAGGCCGGCGACGATGCGGCCGGCTTCGGCCGGGTCGAAGCGGTTGCGGTCGTACAGCAGGTCGAGCCGCAGCCGGGCGCCGGGGGTGGCGGCGAGAGTCAGTGGGAACGGCGCGCTCTCCCGGGCGCGGACCTCTGTGATCTCCAGGCCGGCGAGCCCGTTCCCGCCGCTCCCGCCGGAACCTACGGGGTAGCTCTCGAACGCCACGACGCTCTCGAAGAGCGGCGATCCCGGCGGCACCTCGCTCCAGGCGCGCACCGCGGAGGGCGGCGCCGCCGCGTGCTCCCGCACGTCCAGGAGCGCGGCGTGCACCTCCGCGAGCCAGGCCCCGAGCGGCCGGTCGAGCGCGGCGCGCACCCGCAGCGGCAGGGTGTTGACCAGCATGCCCACCAGGGACGGCTCGACCGCGAGGTGCGGCGGCCGGGTGGCGATGACCGCGCCGCAGCAGACGTCCTCCTCCCCGGAGCGGCGGGCGAGCAGGAGCAGCCACGCCGCATGGACCAGCGCGCCCGGGGTGGCCCGGAGCCCCCGCGCCAGCTCGCCGAGACGCGCCGTGGCCGCGGCGTCCAGCCAAGCGGCCGTTTCGCCGCTCGCCCCCGGCGATCCTCCGCGCACCGCACGGTCCAGAGGAGTGGGAGCCCGGAAACCGGCCAGCGCTTGCCGCCAGAACGCTTCCGCGGCGCCTGGGTCCCGCCCCCGCAGCCAGTCGACGCACTCGGCGAATGAGCGCGGCGGCGGGAGCGCCGCGGGCGGCCCGCCCCTCTCCTCGCTGTAGAGGGCGAAGAGCTCGCGCAGCACCACCGACTGCGACCAACCGTCGAGGATCAGGTGGTGCTGGGTCGAGAGCAGCCACCAGCGGTCCTCCTCCAGGCGGACGAGGAGGACGCGCAGGAGAGGAGCTTTCCCCAGATGGAGCGGGCGCCGCACGTCCGCTTCCCGCCGGTCCTCCAGGGCCTGCCGCGCCGCCGCCTCGGGCCGGCCGCGCCAGTCCTCCTCCTCCCAGGGGATCTCCACGCTGCGGTGGACCACCTGGACCGGATGCGGCAGCCCCTCATGGTGGAACGACGTGCGGAGGACCTGGTGGCGCGCCGCCAGGCGTCCCCACGCCCGCCGCAGCGCCGCGGCGTCGAGCGGGCCGTGGATCTCGCACCACGTTTGGAGGAGATAGACGCCCGGCGCCGTCGACATCAGGCTGTCCAGGAAGATTCCTTCCTGCGCTGGCGTCAGCCGGCCAATGAGCTCCGGACGGCTCACGACGATTCCAGACGGGCCAGGAGACCGGCCAGGCTCTCCTGGTCGAGCTCGGCTTCGGGGAAGTCGGCCGGCGTCGCGACCGCCTCCTCGCGGGCGGCCGCGAGGTCCCGCAGGGCCTCCTGGAAAGCCTCGGCCAACCGCTCGATCGTGGCGCGGCGGTGGAACGCCGGGCTGAACGCCCAGGTGATCCCGAGCCGTCCTCCCAGCACGTACGCGTTGATCTCCAAGAGATGGCTCCGTTGCCCGCCCGGCGCATGGTCCGGCCCCGCTGGCTCCGGCGCCAGGCCGATCCCTCCGGCTCCAAGGGCGGCGTCGAGCTGTCCCAGGTAGTTGAACAGGAGGCCGGGCGGCACGGCGGGTGTCAGGCGCGCCGCGGTCTCCGCGCTCCCCAGCCAGCGCAGGAGACCGTACCCGAGCCCCTTGCTCGGCCCTCTTTGCAGGAGCCCGCGGAGCGTCTCCTTCACCGCCCGCAGCGCGGCGCCCGGCGTCTCCGCCCCCCGCAGGTCGAGCCGCACCGGAGAGACCGCCGTGAACCAGCCCACGGTCCGCGACAGATCGAGCGGCTCCTCGCCCGCGGCGGCCACCGCCTCCCCCTGCCGGCCGTGCCCTTCGAGGTCCAGGAACAGCACGGGCGCGCCGATCCAGGGCGCCAGGGCGCGGACCAGGGCGGAGAGCAGGGCTTCCTCGATCCCCGCATGATGGACCTCCGGCACCCGCTGGAGCAGGGCGCGGGTGGTCTCCCCGTCGAGCTCCACCGCCACCTGCTCCGCCGTGCCGGCGGTGTTCTGCTCGGGACGGCCCGGGAGATCGATCGGCAGAGGAGGAGCCACGGCGTGAACCACTTCCTCCCAGAGCGGCAGCTCGGACCTCAGATCCTCCCCCGCCGCCGCGGCCGCGAGCCGCTCGGCCCAGCGCCGCCACGACACCGGCGGCGCCGGAAGCCGGGCCGGCTCGCCGCGCCGGAGCCGGGTATCCGCCGCCGTCAGATCGGCCAAGAGCACGCGCCACGAGACGCCGTCCATGATCAGGTGATGGGCGAGCAGGAACAGCCGCGGCGGCTCTCCCGCGGGGCCGGCGAACAGGACAGCCCGGAAGAGCGGCCCCCTTTCCAGATCACTCAGATCGAGCCCTGCCTGGAGAGCCGTACATCCCGCGGTGATCGCGGCGGCGCGCCGCGCCTCCGGCAGCGCCGCCAAGTCGATCACGGCAAAGGGGACCGGACCGCCGGCCGGCGCGATCTCCTGCCGCCGGATCTCTCCATCCCGCCCGTCCCGCGGAAAGCGGGCGCGCAGCGCGGCATGGCACTCCACCAGAGCTGCCACCGCCCGTTCGAGACGCAGCGGGTCCACCGCGTCCGGCAACCTGAGGAGGAGAGGCATGTTCCAGTG
>Ga0126309_10000486_pt1 | contig 13350 bp, 14 predicted proteins | sample Plot56_FD_92541 | JGI IMG/M metagenome (GOLD analysis project Ga0126309, IMG submission 92541) | Serpentine soil microbial communities from UC McLaughlin Reserve, CA, USA - Plot56 | ecosystem: Environmental > Terrestrial > Soil > Grasslands | place: USA: UC McLaughlin Reserve, Lake County...
ATGCCCATGTAGTCGGCACGGGCCCGGTCGATGCCACGGTCGTGCAGCTCCGCGCCGCGGAAGAAGTTGCCGCCTCCTACGACGAGCGCGACCTGCACGCCGCTGCGCACCACGTCCGCGATCTGCCGGGCGACCTCGGAGACGACGTCGGGGTCGACCCCGACCTCGCCGCCGCCGAACATCTCGCCGCCGAGCTTGAGCAGCACGCGGTGGAACCGCTGGCCGTCGCCGCCGGTGCCTTCAGCAGCGGATCCCTGCACGGTCGCGGCCTCCTCGTGTCGTGCTGCGTCGCCTCGGGGGGAGTCTGTCAGTCCGGCAGATCCGGTGCGAGACGTCAGCCCGCGCCGACCTCGAACCGCTCGAACCGGCGGACCGAGACGCCGGCGGCGTCCAGCACGGCCTTGACCGTCTTCTTGCTGTCCTGGACCGAGGACTGCTCGAGCAGCGCGACGTCCTTGAAGAAGCCGTTGACCCTGCCCTCGACGATCTTGGGCAGCGCCTGCTCGGGCTTGCCCTCCTCGCGTGCGGTGGCCTCGGCGATGCGGCGCTCGTTCTCGACGACGTCGGCGGGCACCTCGTCACGGGTGACGTACTGCGGGCGCATCGCGGCGATCTGCATCGCTGCCATCCGGGCGGCCTCGAGATCTCCGCCCTCGAACTCGACCAGGACGCCGACCTGCGGCGGCAGGTCGGAGCTGCGGCGGTGCATGTACGACGCGACCTGGGCGCCGTCGCCCAGAACCGTCACACCGGCCAGCTCGAGCTTCTCGCCGATGACCGCAGCCACCGAGTCGATGTTCTCCTGGACGGTGCGCCCGTCGGCCAGCTTCTCGGCGAGCAGCGACGGGACGTCGGCGGTGCCGGTCTTGGCGGCGTGGGCGACGATGTCCGCCGCGAGCTGCTGGAACTGCTCGTTCTTGGCCACGAAGTCGGTCTCGCAGCTGAGCTGGATCATCGCGCCCTCGGCGGCCGCGACGAGACCGTTACTCGCCGTACGCTCCGCTCCGCGCTCCTTGACCTTGGTCTCCCCCTTGATGCGGAGGAGCTCACCGGCCTTGTCGAAGTCGCCGTCCGCCTCGACGAGGGCCTTCTTCGCGGCCATCATCCCGGCGCCGGTGGCGTCGCGGAGCTTCTTGACGTCCGCGGCGGTGATGTCTGCCATCTGGTGTGTCTCCGTGTCCTCGTCGGGCTGCCTCAGGCCTGGTCGGCCGGCGGCGTGCTGTCGGCGTCACCGGGCGTGGGCTCGTCGCCCGCGCCGGCGGGGGCAGCTGTCGCGTCGACACCGGCACCCTCGACAGCCTCTCCGGCTGCCGGAGCCGGCGAGCCTGCGGTGGCACCGGCCAGGAGCTCGCGCTCCCAGTCGGCCAGCGGCTCGTCGCCGGCGAGCTGGCCGTCCGCCGACGGCTTCTCCTCGCCGTCCTGGGACATCCGCACCCGTGCCATCAGACCGTCGGCGACGGCGTCGGCCACCACGCGCGTGAGCAGCGTCACCGACCTGATCGCGTCGTCGTTGCCCGGGATCTTGTAGTCGACCTCGTCCGGGTCGCAGTTGGTGTCGAGGATCGCGACGACCGGGATGCCCAGCTTGTGGGCCTCGCCGACGGCGATGTGCTCCTTCTTCGTGTCGATGATCCACACGGCGCTCGGGATCTTCGTCATGTCCCGGATGCCGCCGAGGGTCTTCGCGAGCTTGTCCCGCTCGCGCTTGAGGACGAGCAGCTCCTTCTTCGTCATGCCGGAGGCGGCCACGTCGTCGAAGTCGAGCAGCTCGAGCTCCTTGAGCCGCTGCAGCCGCCCGTGGACCGTCTGGAAGTTGGTGAGCATGCCGCCCAGCCAGCGCTGGTTGACGTAGGGCATCCCGACCCGGGTCGCCTGCTCCGCCACGGTCTCCTGGGCCTGCTTCTTGGTCCCGATGAACATCACCGAGCCGCCGTGGGCGACGGTCTCCTTGATGAACTCGTAGGCGCGGTCGATGTAGGACAGCGACTGCTGCAGGTCGATGATGTAGATGCCGTTGCGCTCGGTGAAGATGAAGCGCTTCATCTTGGGGTTCCAGCGTCGGGTCTGATGCCCGAAGTGCACGCCGCTCTCGAGCAGCTGCTTCATGGTGACGACGGCCACAGCCGTGCCTGCCTCTCTGCGTGCCCGGGGCCGCTGACGGCGACAGGCACTGTCTCAGTTCCCGTGGGCGGCCGGCTGGCCGTCCACGCCTGACGCCCGGAAGCGCGCCGAGCCGCTGGTGGCCGTCGTGGCCGAGGCGGACCGAGAGCGCGCCCCCGCCGCGTGGGCGGCGGATGCGGGCGTGCGAAGTCGGCCCACCGAGGTGGACCGCTGCAGGAAGTGTACGACGGGGAGCCGCGAGGGCAGAAATCCTCGCGACGAGCACAGCTGCGGCCCCTCCGACCTGTCCACAGATGATCGCCCACGCCTGCTGACCTGCGTGTTCCTGCTCGATCCTCGAACCGTGCCGTTCCGCCTGACGCTGCGCCCCCGCCTGGCTCCGCTACCCCTCGCTGGGCGCGGGATGTCCTACGCCGTCGGCGTCTGCCTGCTCGCCGTCCTGTCAGGGGCCGCGCCTGCGCGGGCGGCTGCCGTCGGCGGCGATCCGCGGCCGGCCGCGCGGCCGACGGGGGTGTGGCCGCTCGCGGGCGAGGTGCGGGTGGTGCGGCGCTTCGACCTCCCGGCCCAGCGTTGGGGCGCCGGGCATCGGGGAGCGGACCTGCTGGCTACCGAGAACGCTCCCGTGCGGGCCTCGATGTCCGGCGTCGTGTCGTTCGCCGGAGTGCTCGCCGGGCGCGGCGTGGTGGTGGTGGCACACGCTGACGGCACCCGGACGACCTACGAGCCGGTGGCGGCATCAACGCCGGTCGGAGCGCGGGTCGCCGAAGGAGGCCTGCTCGGGCGGCTGACGGCTGCCGGCAGCCACTGCCTCCCCTCGGCGTGCCTGCACTGGGGCTGGCGCCGCGGCGAGACCTACCTCGACCCCCTCTCGCTCGTGCGGGGTGGGCCGGTGCGGCTGCTACCTGTGTGGTCCAGCGCTCGCGGTGACCCGGTCGGAGTTGCCGCGACCTCGCCGGCGCAGCGTGGCGGCGGGTCCAGCCCGCGGACGTCGCCCGGCCCCGTGGTGCTGGTCGCGGCCGGCTCGGCCGGATCGTCGGTGCTGGCAGGAGCGGCTGTAGCGGCCGCCCTCCGTCGGCGGCGTCAGAGCAGGGCCGGCAGCTCCCGGGCGAGGCGGCTGTAGTCGGCCGGACAGTTGTAGATGTGCGCCGACACCCGGACGAAACCGTGGCCGTTCCACGACGTCACCGCGACCTCGACGGCCGCCTCGGTGGCGATCCGCTCCTGGAGCACGCTGGCCTCGTCGACGGTCGACGCAACTCCTGCGGGCAGTGGCACCAGCTGCATGCTCACGGCAGGATCGCGCGGAAGCGCGCCCGGATCGAGCCCCAGCGCGGCCGCGACCTCGACCTGGCCCGCGATCGCGAGTTCGACGTTGTGGCGACGCACCCGGTCGAGGTCGAGATGCTGGATCGTCCGCAACGCCTTCGGTGCGGACAGCCAGGCGCTCATGTCCTCGGTCCCGATGTCCTCGAAAGCGCCCGGGAAACCCAGCGGCTCACCCCAGGACGCCACGAGCGGCAGCAGCCGGGACCGCCAACCGGGCGAGACGTGGAGGATCGCAGTACCCCACGGGGCGCAGGCCCACTTGTGCAGGTTGCCGGTCCAGAAGTCGGCACCCAGCCCGTCCAGGTCGAGATCGAGCATGCCGAGTGCATGCGCTCCGTCGACGAGCACCGCGACGCCCCGATGCTTCAGCTCCGGAACGAGCCGGGCCAACGGCAGCCGCCGCGCAGTCGGCGACGTGACGTGGTCGAGCACAGCCAGCCGGGTGCGACCGTTGACGCCTGCCGCGATGGCGGCGCTCACCTCGTCCTCGTCCGCTGACAGCGGGATGTCGACAGTCACCACCTCCGCTCCGGCCCGGCGCGCCCACCGATCGGCGGCGATCCGCACCGCACCGTAGGCGTGGGTCGTGCGCAGCACCTGGTCGCCGGGCTCGAGCGGGAAGGACGCGAAGACCGTGCTGACGCCTGTCGTCGCGTTCCGCACGAACGCGGTCGAGTCCGGCGGGACGCCGAGGTACTCCGAGACCTCGCCGCGTGCCTGCTCCAGCGCGGCAGGCAGCTCGCGCGCGAAGAAGCGGACCGGGTTGGTCTCCATCCGCAGCCGCCACGACCGCTGGTCCTCGAGGACCGGCGTCGGAACGGCACCGAACGACCCGTGGTTGAGGTGGGCGACCGTCGACTCCAGCGGCCAGAGCGCGCGCACCTCGGCCCAGTCCTCGCCCCAGAGCGGGTTGAGGGGCTCGGCCGGCTCGTTCGGCTCGCCGACGACGGGGGCAGCGGACATCCCCCGAGCCTACGTGCGCGACGGAGGCGGGAGTCCCTTCGGACACGCGTCGCCCGGAGCACCCGCAGGACGGATCAAGACCTAGGCTGCGAGGACCGAAACCTGGCGGAACGAGCGTGTTCGGAGGTCCGGTGGTCAGCAGACGAGACAGGGCATCAGTCATGGCTCTCGCCGTACTGATCATCACGTCCCTGGTCGTCGGGCTGTCGCCGTCGGCGTCCGCGGCAGACACCCGGCCCTACTTCCCGGCCAACCTCACCTCGATCGGGGCGTCGAGGCAGGTGGTCGTCGTGACCTCGGCCTCCTGGCACACGAGCTATGCGACGCTGCGGACGTTCGAGAAGGGCGCCGACGGGACGTGGCGCGGCGTGCTCGGCCCGATGAAGGCGCGGCTCGGCTCGAACGGGTTCGTCCTCGCGGCGTACCGCCGCCAGAGCACCGGGACCACGCCCGCAGGCACGTTCCGGATCACCCGGAGTTTCGGCTCGTTGCCCGATCCCGGTACGGCCCTGCCCTACACGCAGTTCGACAGCAACGACTGGTGGCCCTACGACCCCCGCAGCCCGCGCACCTACAACGTGTTCCAGACCCAGCGCGTCGCGGCCGCCACCTGGCGGAAGACCTGGGCAGAGCACCTGTCGTCGTACGGCGGGCAGTACCGGTTCGGCGCCATCATCAACTTCAACCTGCCGAGCGGGCTCTACCGCTCAGGCGGTCAGTGGTTCGCCCGCAACACCGCTGACACCCGCAAGGGCGGCGGCATCTTCCTGCACGTCAACGGCCCGGGCGGCGGGACAGCGGGCTGCGTGAGTCTGGCCGCGGCCGACATGCGCGCAGTCCTTCGCTGGCTGGACCCGACGGAGACGCCGCGCATCGTGATGGGGCCCACGTCGGCGATCACCCGGATGTAGCCGGCCGCGCTGAGTTGCAGCGCAGCCACCGCCGCCGGCGCTCAGATCGCCTACTCGCGGCTCTCGGCGAGCTTCCCGCGGAGCTGGAGGACGGCCTTGGTGTGCATCTGGCAGATCCTGCTCTCCGTCACCCCCAGCACCTGGCCGATCTCGGCCAGCGTGAGCCCCTCGTAGTAGTAGAGGGTCACGACGATCTTCTCCCGTTCGGGAAGCGTGTTGATCGCCTTCGCGAGCAGGTACTTCGTCTCCTCCGACTCGAACGCGAGGACCGGGTCCTCGGCCTTCTGGTCCTCGAGGGTGTCGACGAGGCTGAGCTTGTCGCCCTTCTCGCCGCCCACGCTGAGCAGCTCGTCGAGAGCGACGACGTTGACGAACGACACCTGGCTGAAGATCTGGTGCAGGTCGTCGAGCCCGATCCCCATCTCGGCGGCGACCTCGGCCTCGCTCGGGGTGCGGTGCAGCGCCGCCTCGAGGCTGGCGTAGGCCTTCTCCACCTCGCGTGCCTTGAAGCGGACCGACCGCGGGATCCAGTCGATCGCCCTGAGCTCGTCGATGATGTTGCCGCGGATGCGGCTGATGGCGTAGGTCTCGAACTTGATCGCGCGCTCGAGGTCGAACTTCTCGATCGCGTCGATCAGGCCGAAGATGCCGTAGGAGACCAGGTCGGCCTGCTCGATGTTGGGGGGCAGCCCGACACCGACACGGCCCGCGACGTACTTGACCAGCGGCGAGTAGTGCAGGATCAGGCGCTCGCGCAGCTGCGGGTCGCCGGTCTTCTTGAACCCCTCCCAGAGCTCGCGGAGGGCTGCCTCGGCGGCACTCTTGTCGGCCGCAGCGGAGTCGCCCACGTCGTCGCCTGAGGTCACGGCGCCCTTGGCGGTCTTGGCACGGTCGCTCGCTCCTCCCACGCCCCGTGAAGTCGCGGCGGCAGGAGTGCCGTCACGCGCGGGGGTGCGCTTTGTCATAGGTCGCCTTCAGCCGGTCGACGGACACGTGCGTATAGATCTGCGTCGTTGCGAGCGTAGCGTGGCCGAGCAGTTCTTGAACGCTTCTCAGGTCTGCGCCTCCCTCGATCAGGTGAGTCGCAGCGCTGTGGCGCAGCCCGTGCGGACCGAGATCAGGGGCTCCTGGGACGTGTCCCAGCAGCGCGTGCACCACCCGGCGTACCGTCCTCGGGTCGATCCGGCGGCCGCGCGAGCCCAGGAACAGCGCGGCCACGCAACCGGGGCCTGCGAGCTGGGGGCGGCCGCTTTCGAGCCAGGCGTCGACGGCCCGCAGGGCCGGCGCTCCCAGCGGCACCACCCGCTCCTTGTCGCCCTTGCCGAGGACCCGAAGCAGTCGGCGTCCGCGGTCGACGTCGCCGAGGTCGAGCCCGCACAGCTCTCCCACGCGGATGCCGCTGGCGTAGAGAACCTCGATCATCGCGACGTCGCGCAGGCCGAGGGGCGCGCCGTCGTCCGCTGCCATGGCCGCGATGTCGAGCATGGCCTCGGCCTCGTCCTGCCGGAGCACGCCCGGAAGCGCCCGTCCCGATCTCGGCGTCGCGAGGAGGGTGCCCGCATCGGTGTCGGCGAGACCCGCGCGGTGCGCCCACGCGGTGAAGCTGCGCGCCGCCGCCGCTCGCCGGGCCAGGGTCGACCGCGCCTGTCCGGCCGAGGAGAGCCGGGCCAGCCAGCTGCGCAGGACGGGGAGGTCTACCGCGCTGATCTGGTCCCTGCGCATCCGGACGGCATGGTCGAGCAGGCTCGACGCGTCGGCGACGTAGGCGCGGACGGAGTGCACCGACAGGCCACGCACCGACCGGAGGTGCCGCTGGTAGTCCTGCAGAGCGGCGACGAACGCCGACGGGAGGTCCGGCTCCGCTCGAGCTCCCGTTGCGGCGGCCACGGTGCAACACTGCGCAACGAAGCGTGTCCGATCAAGCACCGCCGCGCCGTGGAGGACGCTTGTCCCGCCGCGTCAGGTGCTGGCGCGAGCGACCGCCACCTTCCGCCAGCCGCCCTCGACCTGCTCAGCCAGGCCGCGCGTCGTCAGCAGCGCGAGGCAGCGCAGCACGGTCGGGACATCGACGCCCGCCACCCTCGCGACGCTCGCGGGGCCGACGGCACGGCGGACGGGCAGCCCTTCGAGGACCTGGAGGTGCAGCGGGTCCAGGCCGTCGTGCGCCTGCTCCTCCCCGCGCCGTGGCGGTGACGCGTCGACGCCGAGGGTCCCGACGATGTCGAGAACGTCGGCCGCGTCGGTGACCAGGTGAGCGTCCTTGGTCCTGAGCAGCTCGTGGCAGCCCGCTGACATCGCCGACGTCACCGGACCGGGCACCGCCATCACCTCACGGGACAGCCCGACGGCATGACCAGCCGTGTTGGCGGCCCCGCTCCGCAACGCGGCCTCGACCACCACCGTCCCGCGGCTCAGTGCGGCGATGACGCGGTTGCGGGTCAGGAACCGCGGCTTGCTCGGCCGGCACCCCGGAGGCAGCTCGCTGACGACCAGGCCACTTCCCCGGATCCGCGCGAGAAGGCCGTCGTGGGCACTCGGATAAGCCAGGTCGATCCCGCAGGCGAGAACCGCGATCGTCGGCCCGTCCACCGCCATCGCGCCGCGGTGGGCCGCGGCGTCGATCCCGAACGCGGCGCCGGAGACGACCGTCCAGCCGCGGTCACCGAGACCGGCGGCGATGCTCGCAGCGACGTGCTCGCCGTAGGCCGTGCACGCACGGGCTCCCACGACCGCGACAGCCCGCGCCGCGAGACCCGCGAGCTCCGCGGGTCCCCGTAGCCAGAGCGCGAGCGGCGCGGCGTGCCCCAGGTCGTCGAGCGCCTCGGGCCACTCGTCCGAACCCGGCACCACCACCCGGGCCCCGATGGACTCGGTGACCACGAGGTCCGCGCGGACATCAAGGCGGGCAGCCGCGCCTGGTAGCCCGACAGGCGCGTGCTCTGCAGCGTGCCGCCGACCACCTGGTCGAGGACCGCCTGCGGTCCGTGCTGCTCCACCAGCCGGCCCATCTCGGGATCGCCCGGCTCCGCGAGACGGCACAGCGCAACCCGCGCCGTCAGCTCCCGATCGGCCGCCCCGCCGTCGGAAGCGGGCCGGTCACTCATGCGGCCCACCGGCGTACGCCGCGGAACTGCAGCGCCACCTGCACGTCTCCGGCATCCGGGCGATCCCGCCCGGCAAGGTCAGCGAGCGTCCACGCGACCCTCAGCACGCGGTCGACTCCTCGCGCGGTGAGCCCACCGCGATCCAGCTCCTGCTCCGCCGCGGCCACCACCGACCACGGGAGCGGCCACTGGCGGCGCAATGCATGGCCCGGGACCTCGGCGTTGACGCGCCAGGGCGTCGCCGCGAGCCGGCCCGCCATCCGCAGCCGCGCCTCGCCGACCCGGACGCCGACGGTGGCGGAGTCCTCGACATGAGCCGTGTCGTCGCGGAGATCCGCCCGGCTCGCCGCAAGCATCTCGAGACTGAGGTCGACGCGGTCGAGCAGCGGCCCGGAGAGACGTCCGAGGTACCGCACCTTGGACATCGGCGAGCAGCGGCAGTCCGAGCCCTTGCCCACCGCGCGACCACAAGGGCACGGGTTGGCGGCGAGCACCAGCTGGAACCGCGCCGGAAACCGGACCTGCGCCACCAGCCGCGAAACCGTGATCTCGCCGGACTCCAGCGGCTGCCGCAACGCATCGAGAACTGCCGGCGCGAACTCCGGCGCCTCGTCCAGGAACAGCACTCCGCGATGAGCCAGCGACGCCGCACCAGGCCGGACCTGCGACGAGCCGCCACCGACGATGGCGGCCACCGACGCTGTGTGATGCGGCGCCTGGAACGGCGGGCGGGTCACCAGCGGCGTCGTCTCGGGCAGCGTGCCCGCCACGGAGTGCACCGCCGTGACCTCCAGCGCGGCCGACGGGTCCAGCGCGGGGAGCAACCCCGGCAGCCGCTCGGCCAACATCGTCTTGCCGGCACCCGGTGGCCCCAGCATCAGCAGGTGGTGTCCGCCCGCGGCGGCAACCTCGAGCGCGTAGCGCGCGGTCGCCTGTCCCAGGACGTCGCGCAGGTCGACATCGGCGACGTCAGCCACCGCGTCGTGATCCGCGTCGTCACCTGGCTCGGAAGGGTCCGGGACGAGCGAGAGGACCCGGCCGGGCTGGTCGTCGTCCTGCACCGTCGCCGCCTCTCCGCAAGCAAGCGCTACCAGCTCGCGGAGCGAGCGAACCCCGGTGACCCGCATGTCCGGGACGAGCGCCGCCTCCGCCGCGTTCGCGGCCGGCACCACGACGCTGCCGATGCCTGCGCGCGCGGCAGCCGCGACCGACGGCAGGACCCCGCGTACCGACCGCACGCGGCCGTCCAGCCCGAGCTCCCCGATCAGGACCGCCTTGTCGAAGACGCCCGGCGGCACGACCGCTTCCGCCGCGAGCACCGCCGCCGCGATGGCCAAGTCGAAGCTGGAGCCGCGCTTGGGCAGGCTGGCCGGCGACAGGTTGATGGTGATGCGTCGCGTCGACGGCCACGGCTGGCCACTGTTGAGCACCGCCGCGCGAACCCGGTCCCGGGACTCGCTGAGCGAGGCGTCAGGAAGCCCGACGAGCGCGTAGGACGGCACGCCCTGGCCGAGATCTGCCTCCACCTCGACCAGGTGCCCCTGCACCCCGACCAGCGCCACCGCGCGCGTCCGCGCCAGCGGCACGTCACATCACCCCCCGCACGTGCTCCACCTGTGCAGCTCCGCGACCCGTCTGCAGGACCCCGACGAGATCGATCCGGATGTCGGGCGGGGAGACGCTGCGCTCACGGACCCATCGCGCCGCGAGTCGGCGCAGCCGCGCCGCCTTGCGTGCGGTCACGCCCTCCAGCGGCGCACCGAACCCGACCCCGGAGCGGGTCTTCACCTCGCACACCACCAGCACGTCACCGTCACGGGCGACGATGTCGATCTCGCCGATGTCACAGCGCCAGTTGCGCTCGATGATGGTCAGCCCGGCTTCGCGAAGGTGCGCAGCGGCGACGTTCTCGCCGTACTGACCGAGGCCGTCCTTCGCCCTCACCCGGCACCACCTCCCGGTCGAGAAGCCTGCTGCCGGCAGCGGGTACGACGAGCAGGAGCAGCGTCGTCTGTGGACCGAGGACCCAGCGCCCGACCTGTGGATGGCGGCGCGGTCATCGCAGCTACCATCGGCATGTGTCGCGCGGCCCCGGCCGTGCGCGGGGCCGGCGGGGGTGAGTGCTTTGACGACGTGGTTCGGGCGGGTGCCCCGGCGTCGGTGGCTCGCTATCGCGCTCGTCGTCGCCGTGGTGCTCGCCGCGGCCGCCGTGCTCGCGCTACGGGACGACGAGCGGCCAGAAGCCGTCGACAGGGCTCCGAGTCAGACGACCGGAAGTCCGACCGCCTCCGCCTCTGCCGCCGCCTCCGCTTCTGCTTCGGCCTCGCCGTCCGCGAGCGCGAGCCGGCCGGCGGGGACGACGGTCGCTGTCCCTGCCGTGGGTGTGCGGGCGAAGGTGCTGCCGATCAACCCGGACAACGGCGCGCTCGACCCGCCGACACTGAACGACGCCTACATCATCGCCCCCTACGGCAAGCCCGGATCCAAGGACAACACCGTCTACATCGCCGGGCACTCGTGGGACGAGGGCAAGGCCGTCTTCAACGCGCTGTTCGACCGTAGGGCGCAGACCACCGAGGTGACGAAGGGTGACGAGGTTCTCGTCACGACTCCGGAAGCCGACTACGTCTACGTCGTGCAGAGGACGAAGCGCTACCCGCGGCGGTCGCTCTCCGGTGCCGAGGAGGTCTGGCGGAAGGTGCCGGGCCGCCTGCTGCTGATCACCTGCTTCCAGCCCGACGACGGCGGCGAGGCGCAGGACAACCTGGTGGTCTACGCCACGCTCAGGACCGCGACGCCAGCGGCCTGACGAACCTCGCCGCGTGGCCGGTAGCTGCTAACGACCCTGCAGCGCGTCCAGCGCCACCGCCATCGCGATCGCCAGCCGCCGGTCGAGAACCTGGTCGTGGATCTCCAGGAGGTACTTGTCGCGCAGCGCCATCTTGCGCGTCAGGGACATGATCGGGTGCCCCTCCTGCGAGGCGAACTCGAAGTGGAACGGCAGCGGGATGGCGTCCTGGGCGCGGCGGAGCAGTGCGACGGCGAGGCTGCGCTCCTGACCGGTCACCTCGGGAAGACCCGGCTGCTCGAGGTGCCACGTCGAGCGCAGCAGCGAGCGGCCGAAGTCCTTGCGGAACAGCCCGATCGGCGACCCGTCCGGAAGCGTGACGTCGTAGGTAGCGCCGAGGTCCATGATGCGCCGCGCCTTGAACCGGAAGTAGGGGACGCCGCCGCGCTTGAACATGACCTCCTCCTTGAAGGTCATCCGCTTCTGCTCGACGAAGCACACCTCCTCGCCCACCGAGCCGTCGGCACCGGCGACGGAGACGGTGTAGCGGTTGATCATCAGGGTGAACTTCTGCGCGACCCAGAACCTGTTGTGCTGCGCGAGCTGAGCGTCGTCCATGACCATCCTCTCTAGAAGCCAGAACCCTTCGGCAGCTCGATGTCGGACTTCGCGAGCTCCTCGACGTTGACGTCCTTGAACGTCAGCACGCGCACGTTCTTCACGAACCGGGCCGGACGATACATGTCCCACACCCACGCGTCAGCCATGACGAGCTCGAAGTAGACCTCGCCACCGTCGGTCGAACGCACCTGCAGGTCGACGGTGTTGGTCAGGTAGAACCGGCGGTCGGTCTCGACGACATAGGTGAACAGCCCGACCACGTCGCGGTACTCGCGGTAGAGCTGCAGCTCCATCTCGGACTCGTACTTCTCGAGGTCCTCGGCACTCACGCGAACACCGCCTCCTCGGACATCTCCAGCACGTCCTGCTGATTCTCCCCCGCGGAGAACTCCTCGACGTCCGCGCCCCCCGCGGCCAGCCGCCCGAGCGTCCGGGTCGGGATCCGGTCGTCGCCGGGGCAGCGGCGGGCCACGTTGACGTAGGAGAACCGGTGCTCGGGGCACGGACCGTGCGTGTCCAGCGCGGCGTTGTGAGTCGGCGTCACGTAGCCCTTGTGCAGGGCGAAGTCGTAGGCCGGGTGCTGGTCGTGCAGCTCGACCATGAGCCGGTCCCGCGTCACCTTCGCCACGACGGAGGCGGCCGCAATGGAGGCGCTCACGCGGTCGCCCTTCCAGACGGCGAGGCCGGGAGCCGGCAGCCCCGCGACCGGAAAACCATCAGTCAGGACGTACGCCGGGGAGAGCTCGAGCCGGCAGAGGGCTCGCCGCATGCCCTCGACGTTGCAGACGTGCAGGCCGATCCGGTCGACCTCGGCGGGCGGCACGACCACCGCGGCCCAGGTCACCGCACGCCTGAGCACCTGCTCGTAGACGCGCTCACGGGCAGCCGCCGTCAGGAGCTTGGAGTCGGCCAGCTCGGGCACCTGCCCGCGCTTGCCCTCGGGCAGGATCACCGCCCCGATGACCAGCGGGCCGGCGCAGGCTCCGCGGCCCGCCTCGTCGACGCCCGCGACCGGGGTGAGGCCCGCCCGGGCGAGCGCGCGCTCGTAGGCGTACAGCCCGCTGTCCCGCCGCACGACGAACCGCGGGACCGGCTGCTGTCGCGCCGGCTCGGCGTCGCGCGGCAGAACCTCGGTCACGTCTCCGACCCTACGACGGGTCAGCCCGTTGATCCCCGGAGACCGGGCTGGTCGAACGTCGCCGGCTCGCGGAGCAGCCGGCTGCGGTCGAGCGGCCAGATGACGGTGAACGCGCGGCCGATCACGTCGTCGACCGGGACGAACCCGTGCCCCGGCAGCTGCTGGTGGGCCCTGGAGTCCTCCGACATCGACCGGTGGTCGCCCATGACCCAGAGCTGGCCCTTGGGGACCGTGACGTCGAAGTCCTGCACCGTCGCCTCGTCGCCCGGGAAGATGTAGGGCTCGGCGAGCTCCTGGTCGTTGACGCTGACCCGGTTGTTCTTGCCGACGACGTGGTCGCCGCCGACCCCGATCACCCTCTTGATGAGGTCCTTCTCG
>Ga0126309_10000487_pt1 | contig 13332 bp, 16 predicted proteins | sample Plot56_FD_92541 | JGI IMG/M metagenome (GOLD analysis project Ga0126309, IMG submission 92541) | Serpentine soil microbial communities from UC McLaughlin Reserve, CA, USA - Plot56 | ecosystem: Environmental > Terrestrial > Soil > Grasslands | place: USA: UC McLaughlin Reserve, Lake County...
CACCCTGAATCGCAGGCTCGCCACAGGGCTGCTCAAGCGGCTGGCCTACGACGCCAGAGGCGCGGCGGCCCCGCGCACCGAAGTGGGGCGCTCCGGGCCCGCGCACCCGCTGACGGCGCGCGAGCTCGAGGTGCTAGAGCACGTCGCGCTCGGACAGACCAATCGGGAAATCGCCCAAGAGTTTGTGATAAGCGTAGGTACCGTGAAGAACCACGTCGAGCACGTAATCGCCAAGCTCGAAGCATCGGATCGCACCCAGGCGGTCGTGCGTGCGCTCGAGTTGCGTCTCATCGATTTTCCGCGCGTCTAGTCCTTCCAAAAAGCGATAATGTGCCACCCGGCGGATAGGCAAAGGCCCGGTCCTGCCGCAACATACTTTTACGCGATGGAGAAACATGATACTGGTTTGGAAGGGTAGCGTGGCAGCGGAGGCTGTCTTCCCCGCGGCGACGATCATCGTCGTGGGCGGGGACGCGGTAGTCGGGCACGCTCTCGAACTGTTGCTCCGCGGCTCGGGATACGACGCGAGATCTGAGGCGCTGTCCACCTTCGACGCGAGTGGAGCGCCCTTGGATGCGGAGCTGATCCTGCTCGCCCCAGGCCTCGATGAGCGGGGCCGCAGTACGGTCCTGAACTCCGTGGACGCCGACCACTGGGGGGACAACCTACCCGTTGTCGAGCTGGTGCCCGCCACTACGGCGTGGCCAGGGGAGGGCCATGCCCTTCTCCCCTGGCCATGCCGCACGCAGGATCTGGAACGTGAGGTAGAAGGCGCCCTGCGTAGGGCAAGGGAGCATGTCGGGCGGGTGTGGCCCATCCCAGAGGGAAGGAGTGTCACCCATGATCACGGTCACGGTCTGCGTAGGTAAGGGAGAGACGGGTCCCGCAGAGGCGATCTCCGCGCCGAGCATCCGCGAGGCCGTGGTCATCGCGCAGGCCCGGCACCCGGGGGAGGAGATTCGGGTAGTGTACCCGATCGACGGCGAAGCCTTCTTCCTCAGGCTGCACCTCCGCGAGGCCTCTGGTCACCTGTAACCGCGGCCCGCAAGTGTCGGATCCGGCCGTTGCGCGCCCCTCCCGTCGCGAACCGGGGGTATGCGCCAAGAGCCGTAAATACGGCGTTCATCGAGGCTTGGTGGGGTCCCCTGATCAGCCGGGGGTGGGCTCGGCATCTTCCTGCGCCGTTTCGCTCACCCCGCCCCCCTTCTTCGCCTCCGCCAGGCGCCCGGTCTCATCGACGATAGCCAGCAGCGCGTCTAAGTTTGGGTTGCTTTGTTCGAAGCGGCGCCCCCCGAGGCGCACCACCGTCGGCAGGGAGGGGTCCGTGGAGAGCCGGATCCAGGTGGTCGCGTTCCCGGAGTCCGCGGCGCCCGAGGAACCGCTGCAGATGATCACCTGCGGATCGAAGCGCGCCACTTCCTCTTCGATGAGGGCGGGCAGGGTCGTGGCAACCTGGGCGCCGGGCCGCATGGACTTAACGCCGGCCGCCAGCACTTCTCGGTAGGCGCGGTATTCGTGTTCCAGTGCGATCAAGACTCTCGTTTTCACCAATCCTCTCTCAACGATGAACCAAAATTACCAGTACCCTCGCGAAAGCGCGCGTGCCGTTTGGCATATTGACCGTTGGCAAGGTGCTATGGCCTGCAACCGAGGTTTTACTACCGGCCGGCCTCGTCAACGTGCACAGAAAAAGTGTGTCAGCGCACATCGAAAAAATGTTGAGAACTCCGAATATGTGCCGGGTGGCCCATGCAGGGATCTTGCACTTTTTTTACTTTTTGGTGTACGTCAACGGACATAGAGCGAGGATCGACGCTAGAGGCCGCCACCAGGACGATTGAGGTAGGTTAGTCAGGCCAGGAGATCCCGTCGAGAGCTCGTCGAGAGAGTTGGAGGCAAGGATGGCACAGAGCACCCGAAGCGCGCGTTTCAAGGCCGCCCAGCTATTGAGCTTCGCTTTAGCGTCCCTCATGTTGCTCCTGTGGACTACGGCCGCCTATGCTCAATCGCGCGAAGATCAGTATGGTTCGCCCACGGACCCCGTAGACTCCGCGAACCGGGTGTCCGATACTCTGAGCGTCCTGCCGGACACCGGTGGACCCTTGCTCTTGATCGTCGGCGTCGCCCTGGTCGTGGTGGGCACCGGTGTAACGCTCGCGCGCCGTGTCGGCCGCGGGTAAGAGGCAGCCTTGAATCGCCGGTGCGTCGAGAGATGTTGTCGACGCATCAAGAGTTCAGTTAGACCGCCCACTTTTGATGTCTGATAGAAGCGTGACGGCTTCCAAGGCCCAGGAGCGGCTGTATCCTACGCTTGCCCTGGTCGCCGTCGCGTTGCTCGCAACGTGGATGGGCAACTTCGATGGTGGGTACTTCGTGGGAACTTGGTCGCCGCCCGCCTTCGCTCTCGCTATCGTCGTCTTGCTTATCGCGGTTGTCGCTCCGTTTGGGGGGATTTCTCTACGTTGGGCCGTCTTCGCCCTGGGTCTGTTCGCCGCGTACACGTCTTGGACGATGGCCTCCATCTTATGGTCGTCCAATAGGGGGGACGCGTGGCTCGCGACCGGGCAAACTTACCTTTACCTGCTGACGTTCCTAGTTGCCGTGGCCCTGGTCACCCTGGGAGCATCCCGGCGGTGGGTGCTGGCCGCGACCGTTTTGGGTCCGGGGATCATCGCCACCCTCACCTTGCTGGCGCTTCCTTCGCGTCTCGGAGAGCTCTTCGATGATGACCGCCTTGTCGGGACCGTTGGTTACTACAATGGTGAGGCGGCATTCTTGCTCGTTCCCTTCTGGGTGGCCCTCTACGTGGCGGGTTCCCGACGTGTAACTCCGGTCCTTCGTGCAGCGGTACTCGCCGGCGCGGTTCTGAGCCTCAATCTGGCCGTACTGACGCAATCGCGGGGGGCCATGGTGGCTTTGGCCGTCTCGTTGCCCGTCTTCTTTATCTTCTCCGGGCAGCGTCTGCGAGGATTCCTCGCGCTTCTGCCGGCAGCAATTGCGCTGGCCGTTTCCTTTCCAAGCCTCAACCAGGTCTACCTGACGCTCTCTGACGGCGGAGACGCCGCGAAGGCCCTCGAAGGCGCCTCGCTCCTGATTTGGGTGGGTGCCGTTGGGGCCGGCCTCTACGGTCTTTGCTGGGCTTTTGTCGATGCTAAGTGGTGCCCAGGAAAACGCCTCGTGAGAAGCTCGGGCGCCGTCCTTCTGGTGGCGTGCCTGATCGGCTTCACAATTGGCGGGACCGTATTGGTCGAGCGAGCCGGAGAACCCGTTGGCGAGATGCAGCAGAGATGGGAAGCATTCAAGACGAACGATACGGCAGGACAGGATCAGAGCCGGTACCTAAGTGCCTCAGGTACCGGCCGAATCGAAAACTGGCAAGTCGCTTGGCAGGACTTTGCGGCTTCTCCAGTCTTCGGAGTGGGCGCGCAGAATTGGGAAGGAACATACTACGAGCTGAGAGAGAAACCGGGCGGGTTCGCGCGCCAGCCGCATTCTCTGCCGCTTGAGGTTCTTAGCGAGCGCGGCGTCGTCGGCGGGGCGCTCTTGTTTGGCTTCGTGGGAGTTTGCGTGGCGGCCGGCTTGTGGCATAGATATACGAAGTTCCACTCGGAAGGCAAGGCGCAGGCCGGCGCTTTGGTCGCCGCGGTGGCGTACTGGTTCGTGCATTCGAGTGTCGAGTGGTTCTGGCAAATACCGGCCGTCACCATGCCCGCTATCCTATTCCTGGCTATGCTGGTCGCACCCTGGAAAACTTCGACCGAGCAGGCATCTTTGCGGTGGCCGCTCCGTCTAGGCGGCGCCGGTCTGGCGATGCTTGCATTGCTCATCGTCACCCCGCTATTCGTCGCCGATCGTGGGCTCACCCAAAGTTTCGCGACCGAAGATCCTGAGTTGGCGCTGGCGTCGGTGGAGCGCGCCCAGAGGTACAACCCTTTGGATTCGCGCCTCGCACAGCGCGAGGCCGAGGTGGCGAAGCTGTCAGGTGATTGGGACCGTGCGGAAGGGGCATACAAGCGGGCGATTCGGCTCAACCCGGACCATTACGCTCCCTACGCCGTACTGGCCGAAGCTTACCAAGTGAGGGGTAGGACAGAGGAAGCCCTACGCTACTACCAGAAAGCCATCGCCCTCAACCCCCTCGATTACCGGTTGAAGCAGGCCTTCAAGAGGCTGCAAGACGCTGATCTCGAGGGACAAGACTCGGCGCGCTGACCGAGGACCACGGGCGGATAACTCTCGTCGTCGACCACGACACCGAGCGCGATCACGAACAACACCATAACCCACAACGGCTACATGAACGCTGACACCCCAACGCCGAAAGCCGGCATCCTAGGCCAAGATCCCCAAAGCCTATGGCGATATTGTCAATGAAGTTGACCTACCTCCATAATGCTCACCTCAAAGCATAGTTTGGGGAAGGCACGGGACATCTGGCACGCCTTCGCGCGACGCAGGAACGCAGGGGGTCCAGTATCATTGCATAGCGCTTTAGAGGTGGCGTACCACACCGCCGCGAATCACCCCCAGCATGGCATCCACGTGGTAAAGGGCACCCGGCAGAGGATCTCCGGGGTCAAGATCCACGAGGTAGTGTCCACGTGAGTGTGTAAAAGCATCGGTCGTTGACGAAGACGGCCACCGTGTGGTTCCTAAATCGGAAGAGACCAATCCACCGAGTAGGAAGGAACGAGCACGATGGCCGATGAGCTGAGGATAGGACTCTCGGAGCTGTTGCGCAAGGCGATGATCGAGCACGACGCGGACTTCCTCAAGGAGGGCGTGCGGGTGCTCTCCCAGGCGCTCATGGAGATGGGAGTGCAAGTAGCACGTTGGCGCGGCGCCTCACGAGCGCACCGAAGGGCGTACGGGGCAGCGCAACGGCTACAGGGAGAGGAGTTGGGACACGAGGGTAGGCACCGTGGAGTTGAAGATGCCCAGGGTCCGCGACGGTGGCTATTTCCCCTCGCTTTTGGAGCCTCGGCGTCGGGCCGAGAGGGCCTTGGCGGCGGTGGTTCAAGAAGCGTACGTGCATAGGGTCTCCACCCGCAAGGTGGACGAGTTGGTGAAAGCGCTCGGGATGGGCGGCATCAGTAAGAGCCGGGTCTCGGAGTTGTGAACGAGGCCGCCGTCGTCCGGCTGGTTGGCGCGGTGCTCTCTGAGCAGCACGACGAATGGCAGGTCGCAAAGCGCTACTTTGGCGCCGGGTCGTTAGCGAAGCTGGATCGAAGGGAGGAGCAGATGGCGGGCAGCCGCAACTGGTCGCAGGCTAACCAGCGGTGAGGAGTGGAGCCGCATGGGACTTTTACACACTTGACAGGACGCATACTCCACGATAATAACAGCCCACGTGATGACACCGTGCAAAGTTGCAGCCTGGCGGGCGTTCTGTGCCTCGCGAATGACTTCATCCGGCCTGCGAGTGTACGGATTCCGCCGGAGATCGGAGGGTGGCGCGCAAGCGACCGCGCGACATAAGCCTCTCCGACCAACCCGGAGTACGAAAGGCACCTAGATTGGCAGCCAGACCTCGGTAGAAGTGGGCACTTGGGGCTTCAGGTCGACGCCGCATCAGCATGAGAACGGAGGGCGGGGTGCGTAGAACGCTCAGCCACCTCTTCTTTGCCTCTGGTGCGAGGATCTCCTCCAACTAAACGTCCCCACGCGCCTTGCCAGGGTCCTCGACGCGACCACGAGACTTCTCGCGGATCTTTAGCTGCGCCAGATCGGTCGATCGTCCGCCGCACTGGACGTGTACGGATTCAGGCCTGTTACCAGTAGGCTCTCCGGGCCAGTTTCGACGCTACCCGCACACCTTTGGCGGGGAACCATTTCAAACGACGGAGCCACGGTGGTTCGTCGGGTAAGTAGCGGCTACGGATCAGGGCGTCCTCTTCATCGCTGGTAGAGCGCAAGCGAAGGTTCTTCTGCTCCGGATAGTAACGCATTCGGGACCAGGGCCGGGGAACGTGGCGAGGCGTGGTGTGTTCGGCGAAGCGGGCCCAGAGGTCGCCGTCCATGGCCAGCTTCATTCGTGGATCTAGACCGCCCACCCGCTCGTAGATGCCGCGCCGCCAGAAGGTGGAGGGTTGGGGAAGGTAGTTGTGGTCGTACATCCAGATAAACCGGTTGAAGGCTATCTCCCTCTTGAATCGCAGCGGCCGGCCGGCTTCATCGATCCAGAAGCTGTCGCCATAGACGATCTGCCAGTCGGGGTGCTCGGAAAAGACCTCGGCCACCTCCTGCAAGGTCGTGGATTCATAGAGGTCGTCCGAACACAGCCAGCACATGATATCGCCGGTCGACCGGTTGAAGCCTTTTATCAGGGCGTCAGTTTGTCCTTCGTCGGGCTCGCTCACCCAGTAGGTCAGGTGCTCCGAATACTTCTCGATGACCTCCACGGTTCCGTCCGTCGAGCCGCCATCCATGATGATGAACTCCAGGTTGGAGTATCCTTGATCTAGCACGCTGTTGATCGTCGCTTCGATATATCGACCCTGATTGAAGGAGGGCGTTACCACGGATATTTTTGGCCATCTCGCGTTGTCGGCGTTCATACTTCTTTCCTCATTCTTTCCTATCGGACATCAAGATTACTCGGGGCCATCCCTCCCGCAACATTCTGAACCGTCCGGATATCTCAGAGCAAGATCCACCGGTTAGCGCAACGAGGCGGCGGGTCGCTTCTTGACCACGGTCGGCGCCCTCGATTGAGCTTTCGGCCTCTTGAAAGAGGGCTATCAACGAGATCTCGTAGAACTCGGCAAAAATGCTCGAGGTCAGGTTTTGCGGCAGATAGAAGGTTAAGATCAAGAGGGCCATCCAACCCAGCGGATCGTGCCGACGGACTCTCGCTACGACCATCGCCAACGTGCAAACATAGAAGGTCAAGAGGATGATGAACCCCACAACGCCAGCGTTCAGCAAGATGTCGAGGAAATCGTTGTGACCCGAGACCACCGGAAAACCTACAAGCTGTTCCCTTCGAAGGTAGTTTTGCGGGTTCCAGGAGGCCGCGAACCCGGTGCCGAGCCAGGGATACCCCTGAACCTCTGCTGCAACAACCGAGTACTCCACTGTTGTCTCGCGCTTGATCTAACCGGACCATAACGACCAATGTTAGAAGAGCGGGGAGACGGGCGCATATGCCGGGTGACCCATTTGTCGATGGCGCTGTGGGTGGCGCCTTGACAGGGGCCGGGGCGGGTGGCATCTTTGCCGGGCGCCCGCCCCGAAGGCGGGCCCCGGGGACCGGGACGAGGGGCGCGGCCGGGCGCGCCCTGGCGGGACGACGACGATGACTATGCCGAACTTCTTCGTGGTGGGGGCCCAGAAGGCTGGGACGACCTCGCTCTACCACTACCTCGACCAGCACCCCGAGGTCTTCATGAGCCCGCGTAAGGAGCCGCACTTCTTCGAGGGTATGCAAGATGACTACCTAAGGCCAGACCGCAGGCTCGCCCCCGTTACAGACCTGGGAGCCTACCAATCCCTCTTCGAGGAAGTACGAGACGAAAAGGCCGTGGGCGAGGCCTCCACCTCATACATCTACAGTCAAAGGTCTCCTGAGCTGATAAAGTGGTCCTCACCTGACGCCAAGATCATAGCGGTTTTGCGAAACCCGGCCGACCGGGCATACTCCAACTTTCTGCACTGCGTGCGAGGCGGCCGTGAGCCTCTCGACGACTTTGCTGAAGCCTTGGAAGCGGAGGAGGAGAGGATAAAGGAGCGCTGGGCGCCTCTCTGGTACTACAAGCAGAAAGGCTTTTACCACGCCCAGGTGAAGCGCTACTTGGATACGTTCGGGCGGGATCAGGTCAAGGTTTATCTCTACGACGACCTAGGGAGCGGGCCCCTCGACGTGTTGCGAGATATGTTTGCTTTCCTCGGCGTAGACGAATCGTTCACCCCGGACCTGTCAGTCGAGCACAATACCGCCGGTCTGCCGAGAAACAAATGGGCCTACGCCCTGGCAAAAAGTCTGGGCGCGTGGAATCCTGCCCTCAAGCTGGAGTCCTTGGAGAGGTTCTTGCCGGCCGGGTCCGGCCGGTACGTAAAGAGCAGATTCTTTGCCAAACCTCCACCGTTTCCGCCGGAGGTGCGGCGGCAATTGATAGATTCGTATACAGAGGATGTTCTCAAGCTCGAGAAGCTTATCCAGAGAGACCTTTCGGATTGGTTGGAGAGCGGGATGGCGATCAAAGCCGACGCCGGCGGTTGATCTAAAGGCTCCGCCCCCTGGCCCGCCAGAAACCTCGCTGCAAATAGGCCACTTGGGGGATGCGCCTGCCGTCGTGAGGTTGCTACTTTGACTCGAATGGTACCGACCGGCAATAAGGGCTCGGCCCGGAGGCGGATAGGAGCAGGTGAATGCTTCCTGCGCTCCAATCCGATGTTCCGCGCCAACCCGGGAAGGTCGCTTAGAAGGAGCGTGATTTGAGAGCCAGGATACCTCGAGGTGATACGTTTTGGGTGCGGGCGGTGCTCGGTGTTGGTCTCATCCTGCTGCTGACCAGCGTGAGCCTCGGCCTGCCACGCTCCTTCAAACCCGACGTCAGGTGTCCTCAGGGCCCGACCGCCTCCAAGACGCAGAGCAAGTTGTGGTTCAACGACGGCACCTGGTGGGGGATACTCTTCAACGGCTCCTCGGAGGAGTACCACATCTACCGCTACGCCGGGGACGGGGGCACGTGGCAAGACACGGGCACCCTGGTCGATGCCCGCAACGCGTCGAGGGCCGACGCGCTCTGGGACGACGGACACCTCTACGTGGTCAGCGCCGGGACGGAGTCGGACGTGGACGGGCACGACGCCCGCTTCGCACGCTACAGCTACGACCCCTCCACCGCGCGGTACTCCCTCGATAAAGGTTTTCCGGTAAAGATAGCCGAAGGGGGAACGGAGGCCATCACGGTGGCCAGGGATGCCACCGGGGAGCTCTGGGCCACCTACATGAAGAACGTGGGGGACGGCCTTCGGGACGTCTACGTCACCCACACGCTGGGTGGCGACGACACGCGCTGGGCCAGGCCGTTCACGCCCTCGTTGCCGGGCATCACGGGCAACGACGACGACGTCTCGGCGGTAGTCGCGTTCGGTTCGGAGGTCGGGTTAGCCTGGAGCAACCAGAACGACGAGTCCGGCGACGCCGGGTTCTACTTCGCCGTCCACGAAAACGGCGATTCGCAGGACGCGTGGCGGCCCAACAACCCCGTTATGGGGTCGAGCATGGCCAACGACCATCTCAACGTGAAGGCCGACTCTGAAGGTCGGGTCTACATGGCATTGAAGAATAGGCGCGACAGGATCAACAGGAAGCCGGATGCGCCTTACAGTATGCTGTGGGTCCTCGATCAGAACGGCCGCTGGACCAGCCACGTGTTCGGCACCGTCGAGGAGGCTCACACACGCTCGCTCGTGCTGATCGACGAGGAGCAAGAGGAACTCTACATGTTCGCATCCTCCCCGACCTGCACCGGCGGGAAGGTCTACTACAAACGCACCCCGCTGGACGACATCTCGTTCGAGCCGGGACGCGGGGAGCTGTTCATGCAGAGTGACGACGGTACCTCCATCGGCGATTCCTCCTCGACCAAACAGGAGATAGACTCGACCATGGGCGCCGTCGTGGTGGCCTCCAACAAGGCCAAAGACTACTACTACAACGCCATAGACGTGGAAGAGGGGGAGAAGCGCTTCGGCGACGGTGTCCGCGTAGACACCGACGTCCCCTCCGCAGACGATCCCAAAGAGACCGGCGCGTTCGACAGGGGGGTGGGATGATGTACCTCCCGTGGGCCCTCCTCTCGCTGCCGAGCCCGCCCTCCCCTACCCTCTTCGAGGTAGGACCACTCGTCCTCAGCTACCATGGGCTGTTCATCGCGCTGGGCATCATAGCGGGCACCTGGATCACGCAGCAGCTGCTGGTGGCGCGCGGCTACGACGGCGCCCTCGCGGTCGAAGCACTGTTCATCGTCGTCCCCGCGGGCATCGTCGGAGCCCGCCTCTACCATGTCGTGATTGAGTACGATAGGTACGCCGCGCGACCCGCCTCAATCCTTAGTATCTGGGACGGTGGTTTGGCAATCTACGGGGCCATGGCGGGAGGATTTGTGGGGTTGCTGATCTTTTGCTATCTCCGCGGCGTGAGGCCGTTAGCCTTCGCGGACGCGGTAGTCCCCGGGTTGGCGCTGGGTCAGGCGATAGGACGGTGGGGAAACTACTTCAACCAGGAGCTCTTTGGCCGCCCTTCGGACTTGCCATGGGCCATAAGGATCGTCCCGCAGAACAGGCCGGTAGAGTACGCCGACGCCATCTCCTTCCATCCGACCTTCGCCTACGAGGCGCTGTGGGACTTTGTGCTCTTCCTCACGCTGCTCTGGGTGGCGCGGCGCTTCCGTCGCGGCCACAAGGAGGGCGACATCTTGTTGCTGTACGTATGCTTGTACTCCGTCGGGCGCTTCCTGGTGGAGACGCTGCGCGTGGACCGGGCGTTCATGATCGGGGAGACCATCCCCGGCAACCTCCTCGTCAGTGGGGTTCTGGCCGTCGGAGCGGGCCTCGGCCTGTACCTCGGATATCGTGGCCTGCACCGAGGTAAAGCCCGGTAACCGGAAGGGACTCCATTGCTCTCGACTCTGCCAGCCTACGGACCCGAGGTCCCGGCCCTGACGGACGCCCGACGGGTGGCCGACGGGGCGGGGCGTGGCGGGGTGAGACGACCATGACAATGCCGAACTTCTTCGTGGTGGGGGCCCAGAAGGCCGGGACGACCTCGCTCTACCATTACCTAGACCAGCATCCCGAGGTCTTCATGAGCCCCGCCAAGGAGCCTTTCTTTTTCGACCACGAGATCGACCCGGCCGGTCGACTTGTAAGGCAGAAGTTCGGCCGTCGTAGCCTCGCGCGGAAGCCCAGGTTCGCGAACATAGAAGAGTACCAGGCCCTTTTCGATGGAGTAAGGGACGAGAAGGCTGTGGGCGAAGCATCGCCCCTGTACATCTACGCTCCGGGTACCGCCCGGCGAATAGAGCGTTACGTACCGCAAGCAAAGATCGTGGCGATCCTGAGAAACCCCGCGGACAGGGCCTATTCGGCCTTCCTGTACGCCCTCAGGATGGGGGTGGAGCCGCTCACCGATTTTCGGCGGGTTCTCCAGGAGGAGGAGCAGCGCATCCGCGACAACTGGCATTTTGTCTACCGGTACCGCGACCGCGGGTTCTACTACGGGCAGATCAAGTCGTTCTATGAGGTCTTCGGACCGGAGAAGGTGGGTGTGTGGCTCTACGAGGACCTGAAGGAGAATCCTCACAAGGTCGCGAGCGGCGTCTTCCGGTTCCTCGGAGTCGACGACTCTTTTGTTCCGGATACCTCAACGAAGCACAACGTCGCCAGGGTGCCCAAAAACGCGGTCTCGCGCGCCGCAATAAAGTTTATGAACGGGACCTTCCCGATGGTAAAGAAGATCGTCCCATCCTCCTCCGTTCGCATAAAAGACCAGTGGGACTTCAAGGTGCGCCAACTCGTTAACAGCCGGCTCCTCTCCGAAGAGCCGGCCCCGCTGGATCTTGCGCTCCGCACGAGCCTGATCGAAGACTACCGGGAAGACATACGCAGACTGCAAGGCCTGATCGGCCAGGATCTTTCGCCGTGGCTCGGGTCTGCCGGCGCGGGCTCTGGCGAGACTGGCTAAAAAGGCCAGATCTCTAGGCCGTGTACGGCGTTCCTGACATCCATCGTCAGGTTGACCCGCTTGACCACGCTGGAAGTGTTCAGGTCGTAGACTGAGACGGTGGCGGGGGAGGAACCTCCCGCGAGCAGGCCCCCTCCTAGATCACACAAGCCTCGCCCAAAACCCTGACGGGCGTGGTCTTTGGGCAGGCCGGCGTTCAAGAGTTTCCGCTCATCGTAGTGTTCGACGGGTAGGGAGATGGTCCCGTCGCCTTCACGGGAGAGATACCGGATGCGGTCTTCGCGCGTGTCGTTTAGCAATACGCCGTCATCGAAAGGACGGGCGTTGTGCGTCCCGTAGTTGATGCGCGCGTGGCTAGAGATTTTCGAGCCGCTGATCTGTAGGAGATGCGCGCAGCGCGTTCCAGAGATGAACAGGAGGCCGTCTTTGTGCCAGACGCTATTCAGGTGGCAGGTGTTGCTCCATGCGGGCAGGTCTTGGTCGGAGTTTGGATCGAAGATGCGCATCCTGGGTATCGGCGCCGCGTTCAACTTGCCACGGTATCCCAGCGCGTTGTAGTAACGCTTGGGACCCCCAAACCACACGTGGTAACCCCTAACGAAAGTGCGTGCCCGGAGATCGTACTCGAGGACCGAGTCACGGCCCGTCGACGTTACGTAGAGTGTATCGCCGGCCAGGTATGTCTCGTGACAGACGCTCAGGTGCTCATTCTTGATGGACCTTACGAGACGAAGATCCTTCGAATACACGAAGACCTCGTCGCTGGCAGCTAGATAAACCTCGTCCTCGTAGAAGGCGATCCCGCGCAGACCCCTGGGGCCGCCGCGTCCTTCCCAGCTTATAGAAGGGTCATCGTAGTCTACGACCTGCTCGAATTTTCCAGACTCGAGGTCTACCAGGTACACGCCTCCGTGGCTCTCGCCTTGATGGGCAGAACGTACCACGGTGCTCGCTACAACGGTTGGAAGCCGTACCATACACTTTCCTTCGCGTCAATTGCGTACGGCGGCGTATTTTACACGTTCGTCAGGACAACGTGAGTGCCGAGGTGAACCTCGCATGGACCGAGCGTCTGCACAAGGAAGCGCCGGACAACCGGTAGAGCGAGACCGCATCATGCACCTCTTGCGGACCTTCGCCCGTATAGATTGTGGGCTGGACCGCGAAAGTCTTGTTCCCGTCTGCTACCGACGGTTACGTCTACAGTCGACTATGGCATCGGGCCTGTCGCAGCCTGCTATGGTCTCCCCGTTTGTTGTGTTTCTAAAGGCTTTCCCGTTCCGCAGGTTGGTGCGGTCGTTCCGCCCGGAATCGCTGAACTGCAGGGCCCTGACCCCGCCTCCGTTGTGCCCGTAGGCGACACCACCTACGGTCTGCGGGCCGAAAATGTTGTGACGGAATGTGGCGTTCTGCGCATCGTGCATGTGCGCCCCGCCCCAGTCGTTTCCGGCCACCCGGTTGTGCTCCACAAGGGCGCTGGGTTGCGAGGCATCTCCCGGCATCGGTGAGAACTCGTACCTGATCCCCGCCCTTCCGTTATCCACGACGAGGTTATCGTGTACCCAGAAGCCGGCCGACCTGGCAGGCGTTTTGCTGCAGCCCTGGTCGCACCAAAGCCCTACGGCCTCGTTGTCATGGAC
>Ga0126309_10000488_pt1 | contig 13325 bp, 14 predicted proteins | sample Plot56_FD_92541 | JGI IMG/M metagenome (GOLD analysis project Ga0126309, IMG submission 92541) | Serpentine soil microbial communities from UC McLaughlin Reserve, CA, USA - Plot56 | ecosystem: Environmental > Terrestrial > Soil > Grasslands | place: USA: UC McLaughlin Reserve, Lake County...
ACCCCGATCAGCGCGTTCAACCCCTTGATGTGGGTGTAGCCGTGGCCCGCGCCTGCTTGCGTAACCGTAGGTCGGCTTCACCGTGTCATCGACATCAACCAAAGAGACTTGGCCGGCCCTGGGCAGCAGTGGGGTGTGCCGGGCCAGGTTCACCAACAAGGTGGCCGCAACCTTGTCGAGCTGGCGAACGTGGCCGAAGGTGAACGACCGGAGGAAGGTGCCCAGCGTCGACGGCGCCCTGATTCAGGTGAACAGCTGGCCCATCCCGCCGTGCTGCAGCCGGACCAACCCATCGATCGAGTCCGCCCCGGCCACCATCCCGGCCACCACCGCCGAAACCTTAACCGCGGGGCTCGGGCTCGGCGCGCTCAACACCTCGGCGGCCGCGTCATGCAGCCCGCAGCGGCGGACCAGAGCCAGCACCGGAACCAGCCCCGCCGAGGACACCAGATTCGGATCGTCGAACGCCACCGACATGGACGAAACAGTGTGAGAGAGTTTCACCTCAGAGATGTCCTTACTGGTGCGGTGACAGAACCTTCAGACAGTCCTATTCTCAAAGCCAGCAAGGACATCCTCCCGTTACGGCACGCTCACACCGCCAAGATCATCAGTGGATCCAGGCTAAGGCAGAGGTCTCGAAGCTCTCTTGCCCATTCTTCCGCATGGGGCCGTGCCGAGGGCCGGATTCGCCACCGGCAATCAGCCATCCAATGCCGTCGAGGTTAAGACCATTCATCGATCCAAGAAGCGGCTCGCATGACAGGAAACGAACTCGAGCGGAAACTTGTCGAAGGTCATCGACACGATAAAAGACCTTTCGTCTTCGACCGAGACGCCGATCCAGAGGTTCGGTGGCCACGAAAGCGCATCGGCGACACGCCGCAACCGCCGCGCACGCTTCGTCAGCACTTGGTAGGTGTGCCCGGGCGTGGCGGCCATCACCTCAAAGACGCTCTGGATGAAGCTCAAGGGCACCTTGGCGTGGAACAGGTCGCTCATCGAGTTCACGAACACGAGCCTCGAGCCGCTCCATCGGTATGGCTCTGCAAGTACGGACTCGTGCAAGGCGACACCGAAACCGGGCCCAGAGGTCCGCGGATCACCGTCTTGCTGGTACTTCCCGACGCCCATTGCCTTCAGCCGTTTGGCCAGCGCTAGGGCGTAGCAGTTGTCGCAACCAGCCGAGACCCGATCGCAGACGGTCGTAGAGTTCCAGGCTCAAGACTCGCTGGCACCTTCCGGACTAATCGGCTTCGACCAGTACGGCCCGCGCTTCCTGCACGAGCCGGTAGACGGTGCCGCGGTTGGCGTAGCCCTGGTCGACAGGCTCACGGCACCAATCACAGCAAGGGCAGGCGTGCCATCGTGAAGCTACAGCCGATCACACAGTCAACTCAGTCTGAACAAAGTGAAGATCCAGTGCACGAGCCACTACATTGCTCCTAAAAGGCAAGCAGAATGACACAAGCGTTTACGTTGGTGGACTTCGTAACTCCACACTCGGCCGGGGCACGCGTTTCTCGGCGCTTACTCGTGGTCCTCCCCCTCGTCGTCGTTGTCGTCCTTGTTGTCGTCCCCTTTCTCCTGTTTACGTTTTTCCTCCGCCTCCTTACGTTTCTCCTCGGCCTCCTTGCGTTTCTCTTCGGCCTTCTTGCGATCTTCTTCCGACTTTTCGGCTTGGCCCTCGGCTTCCTTGGAAGTGGTGTCGCTTTGTGATGGAGTGGGTGACAGTGAAGGCGGAGGTGGTGAGTCGGGAAGTTCGGCAAGAAGCCGAGCCGCGGCGGATTGGATACGCTCGGCTTGCTCCTGAGTGAGCTTCCCGCTGTCGGCGCCGGCCGCTGTCTGAGCAACGAGTGTCTGCAGTTCCCGCCGGGCACTTTCCCAATCTCGAGCCACTATCGCATCGTCCACCCGGGACAAGGTTGTTCCAAGCTGCGGCACGGCGGCGTCCGGTGCGGGCTCGGCACCGCAGGCAGCTGCGACCACCAAGATCAGCGTGGCCATCACGCCGGTGACCCAACGCGTCAGACGCCGAGACATCGCTAGCGTCCCTTCACGGCGTCGTGCAGATCTTTGAGCGGCTCCTTGAGTCTGCTTGGGGTGTTAGCGGGCACCTCAGAACTCTCGTTTGGCCCGATCGACCACTGCACGACAAGGAGCCCGGCGGCCAGAAGGAGAATCAGGACTACCACACCGGCCGCCACGGTCCGTAAACGGGGGAAGAACCTTCCCCGCATCTGGCTCACCTGCCCCCTGGGCTGAACGGGCTCAGGTGCCGTGGCGCCTGCCAGGACCGGTTCGGTAAGGGGAAGGGTGGCTGTCGCGTGGCTCCGGATCACCACGGTCGCCGCGGACGGGTCAGCTCCAGCCGCCAGATTGCGCAGTCGTTGGCCCACCTCGTCGGCAGTGGGCCGCAAGCCCTCCTCCAGTGCCGTCATCTGGCGCAGCAGCACCTGCCACTCCTCAGGCAGGGAAACCGGGATGGGCGGTGGCGTGCTGAGCCTCGCCAGAGCGGCCTCCGTCGGCGCGCCCTGATAGGCGCGAATACCGGTCAAAGCTTCCAACAACACCAGCCCGAGCGCATAGATGTCGGCCGCGGCCAAGACACGTTGGCCGCGGACCTGCTCGGGCGCAAGGTAGGCCGCGGTCCCGATCGTCGTGCCCGTCGCCGTGTACGCCGTGGTGTCCTCGAGCAGCCGAGCAATCCCGAAGTCGGCAAGTCGGACCCGATTGGACTGATCCAGTAGCACGTTGCTCGGCTTGATGTCACGATGCACCACGCCGGAGGCATGCACATACGCCAGGGTGCTGGCCAATTCCGCACCAATGGCGGCCACGCGGACCGGGTCCAGCGCCACTCCCCGGCAGCAGTCCGCCAGGGTCGGTCCCTCGACCAACTCCATAACTAGATACGGCCGCTCCTGCCAGGTGCCAGCATCCAAAACGAGGACAAGACCAGGATGGCTCAGACCCGCCAGCATCCGCGCCTCCCGCGTGAACCTCGCCTGACCCCCCGGGTCACCGGCAAGGTCTCGCATCACCTTGACCGCGACCGACCGGCCCAGCACTCGATCCTCTCCGCGATGGACGTCCGCCATCCCGCCCCGACCGATGATCTCGCCAAGGACATAGCGGTCCCCCACCACCGTGGGCTCCCGCATAGCAACTCCTCTCTGGACCCGACGACGACAGTGTGGCGGCCTGGCGCTGCAACCCCGGGATCCGTCTTCGGGCGCAAGGGTGCCAATGCCAACCATCTCGACCAACCCGCTAAATTGGATCAGATCGGGCCTGGTTGTCAACGCACGAGCTGCTCGCGCGACCTCTGTGATGGATCCACTCCCCTATAGTCGCGCGACGGCGGTTCCAAAGCTAGCAAGCGACAACACCAGAGCGGCGCAGCCCACAGCGCAGCGAGCACACCCGCCGCGAGGCCGGTCTGGCCATCGAGCTCGACGACGGCGAAAGTCACGGGACTGGCCGAGCGCGCCCGTGCGCGGGAGCGGCTGCACGTGCTGCCGCCCGGCATGTCCTACGAGCACTGGGAGCGCCACCAGGACGACGTGGCGCCGCCTACGCTGACCGAAGAGGTGCACCCTGGCACCTGCAGCGGTGGCAGCTGCAGGTGCTGCTGCAGCCGGGCCGGCTGCGGATCGCGGCCGGCCTGCCGCTGGCCGATGTGCTCGAGCGGGAGCTGACCAGCTTCCGCCTGAAGCTGTCGGCGTCGGTCAACCCGTCGACGCCGGTCGAGGTCGTGGAGGCTGTCTAACCTTTCACCATGCCTACGGGGACCGACGGACGATGGCGGGCTTACCTGGTCGGTGAGCCAACTGACCTGACGCGCCTCGGGCGAGAGCCGAGCACTGGTGGCGTCACCGTCGCTGAGGACGACTCTGGGACATACCTGCAGGCCCAGTGCTGACGCAGATGCAGTCCACGACGCAATAGGTCCGCTGATTTTGCTGCTCAACGGCATGGCCAGTCTGAGCTTCGCGGGCCACCGGCGAGTTGCCTTCAACGGGACCATCGCGCAACGGGTCGCGATACCTCTACAGGCAGGACGCCGGAAGGTTCAGCGATGAGGTGAGCGTTCGGGTGGTCGCCGACAGCTCTGCGGACGGCGTCGTCACGAGCGTGGACGACGTTGCCCGAAGCCCGGCCCAGCTGGAGACCATGACCCACCTGTCCGACGACGGGCAGCCGCTACGGTGGGCAGTCCTGACCGACCGTCAAGCCATCGCACGCTCTGACGACCAGGTGGGCAAGGCGATGGGCATTTCAAGCCTGGCTACCAGATGCACCAGTACCGGGAATGGCTACTCACCACCGTCGCCAACCTCCCCGACGACACCCTCGCGATCAGCTCCGCCGGGCTGCTTCGAGACGGTGCCATCGCCTGGGTCGAGGTCAGTGTCCCGGAGACGATGAGCACCCCGGAGGGGTTCGACTTTCGCCCCAACCTGCTGGCGACCACGTCCTTCGACGGATCGATCGCCACCACGTTCAAGCGGACCATCACCGCCACCGTCTGCGACAACACCCGCGAACTCGCCCTCTCCGAGCGGGGCCAGCAGTACAAGGTGACGCACTCCCGCTACTCCGTGGCGAAGCTGGCCGAGGCGCGGGAGGCCCTCGCCATGATCCACACCCTCGCTGAGGACTTCGCTGCCGAGGTCGAACAGCTGTGCAAGATCAGCGTCACCGACCACGAGTGTGTCCGGTTCCTCGACGTTCACGTTCCTCGGGTCGACGGCAGGACGGGGGAGCGGCTCACCGGGCGGTCTTTGACCATGGCCGACAACAAGCGGGACGTGCTGCAGAAGCTGTACCGGCACGACAACCGAGTCGCACCCTGGGCAGGGACCGGCCACGGCGTCATCCAGGCGGTCAACACCGCAGAACACCACGAAGGAACTGTCCGGGGAGCCTCCCGAGCCGAGCGGAACATGCTCCGCACGGTCACGGGCGACTTCGGCGATGTCGACCGGAGCACTTGGGCTGGACTGAGTCGGGTGCTACAGCAGGCCTGAGCAAGCGCAGAGGGCCTCCCGGTCGGGAGGCCCACTTCATCGGGAACCTACTGACCACGGTTGGTCTCCTTTTTCGGATCGTCCACCGGGCGTTCGACGGCTTCGCAGGTTTGGTGATCTGAATATCACCGCGCTTCCAGAAGTACTTGCCTGTGACCAAACCACTGACCCTGCCTTATCAGGTGTGCGCGCTTTGGGACACTGGCCAGGCCCCCGCCGTGCATGGGTCCTCCGGCGTTCGTCAGTGTCTATGGGCCAGCGCGGAAGAAGGCTGCCAGATTCGCTCCGAGCACATTGATTCAGTGCGACAGTGGCCGATCGTGAGCGGGTCGAGGCCGGGGTCAAGATCCTTGAGGTCGCGGGACCGGTCGAGGTCGTTCTCCTGACAACGCGACCGACCTCGATCAGGTGCTGGACGGACGCCACGGACACCGGCTGATCATCGCCGGCGGGGATGGGAGCCTACACCGTACGGTCGCAGCCCGTCGACCTCGGGGTGGATGCCAGCGACATCGCCGTCAACAACGTTCACCTGGGGGTCGGCGCCGAGGCGAGTCGGCGGGGTGCGGGTTTGAACGAGCGGCTGGGCCGCAGCAAATCCAGGCCAGAGCTGACGCGGCGCAGTGGCCAGGCGGTGTAGGACACGATGACGTCGAGCTTGCCGTCGGCCGGTTCCGGTCCAGGGTTGAGCGGCAGACCGCCGCCCACCGTGGCGCCGTTGCCGACGGAGACCTCCAGAACCGGTCAGTCCGGCATGGCCACGCGTTGGCCGTCGATCTCCACCTCGAGCCGGAATGCGGGGCGGGAGCGGCATCCGGAACGCGATGACGTACTGCGACGCGCGTGCGACACCGTGACGGTGGCCGGAGACCCGTTTTACACCAGCGCGGACCGCGAGATCTACGGCCCGGTCCAGCGTCGAACGTGGACCTTGAAGCAAGGCACCCTGCGCATGGTGCTGCCCGAGCAAGGGCCCGCCACGTCCGGCTAACTGATCATGGCTCGCCGATCATGGCTATTTGGGCTGGCACATCGCCGCCCCGACGCGGACGGGAAACCGGCCATTGGTGCGGGCAGCCTTCTGAGCGGCTTTGGACAACCGGCGAAGGGTGGCCGGATTGACGGAGTCGGTGAAGTTGTTGTCGTCGTACGCATCGAAACCCCAGGCAAGCACTGGCCAGCCGCGCCGTGTCGCGTCGGTGAGAACGACCGAAAACCACGCTGAGGGTTGCGTGCCGACTTCGCCCAGCATGGCCGGCATCTCCGGTCGCGCCGCAAGTCGCCGAACGCGATCGAACCAGGCGGCAGTCTCGGCGACCGCAGTGCGGGCATCCTCCACGGACCGGCCATGGCTGCCTCCGACCGTCGTCTCTGGATAGAGATGGTCATCGAGGATGTCGAGATCTCGTGCGTACCCAATCAGCTGGTCATCACGCAGCGTCATGGGGTCGAAGACCGGCCGACCGCCGCCAGCGACCTCCCGGGCCCCAAGGCGGTGGAGCAGCTGCGAGAAGTGCCCAACAAAGGCGAGGCCGACGTCGACGTTCACGGTGCCGTTGTCCATGCCCAGCATGTAGCCCGGCTCGTTCACGACTTCCCAGGCCGCTACGTTGGGCCTTGAGGCCAGCCGAGGGACGATGTCGGTCAGCCACTCCTCAAAGCGCCGAAAGGGCACTGACCCCGGTGTCACCAAATCGCCCTGCGCAGCCGCCCATGACGGGTAGTTGCGCCCGGCCAGGGCGCTGATCATCCGCTGATCGGGATAGTTCGAGATGATGAGTTGGACGTTGTGGGCCTCTGCATCGACGAGCAGTCGCTCGAGTCCTTTCACAGCCTTTTCCGGATCTTCTTGCCAGGCCGACAAGGCCGCGTCGACCCCGACAAAGACCCGTACCTGCTGGATCTTCTGCGTGCTGGCGACGGCGAGCGGTCGAGCCGGCCGCTCGGCGAGGGTGCTCTGCTGAGTGAGGCCCGCGATATAGACACGGCCGGCATTCGGCCAGTTCAAGCCCACGTCACCGACGCAGGACGTCCCATTCAACCGACCCGCTCCCAATGCCAATCCGACGACCAGGACACCGGTGAGCAGCAGCGTGATCGCGATCTGCCCACCCGAGGTTCCCTTTGGGACACTTGAACCCACGTTTCCTCGTCCGGTCCTATGGGTCCACCTGCCAGAGCGTCCACTCGTGTGCTCCCGGTTGGCCGCCAGACGGGAACACTACGGCACGCTTGGCCCAGAACACGTTCGACCTCCCGGCCGCGAGGTCCGGCCACGTCGCCGCAATCTCGTCGAATTGGGACGGCCCCGCGTTCAGGAGGAGATACCTCACGTCATGGCCAACGGGGTCGACCACGGCGCCGTGGAAGTCGCGATCGGAGGTGATGACGAACTGCCGGGGATTAGCGCTGGCCGCAATCACGGCGAACCCGGAACCGGAGTCGATGACCACGGTGCCGGGCGGTAGCCGCCTTGCGTCGAGGAAGGCAGCGATCTCTCGATCGGTGTCAAATGCACCGTTGGAGCTGCTGTTTTGCGCCACCTCGTATCCCATCGTCGCGAGTACGGCGGGACGAAGGCGGCCCCACTCCTGGCTGGCGTACTCGCGCTGGTACATGAAGGTGTACGCGGATGTCAGGATCCCCGGAATCATCGCCAGCGCAACGACCAGAGGCGCCAGCCGCCTTCGGCTGGGCCGACGACCCGAGGGCGCCGCCTCCATGCCGCTCGGTCCTCCTGGCGCGTGCAATGTTGCATTCTGGTGCAGCGAAGCCGGAACCGGGCCGTGCGGTTGGGCGAGGAGATAGCCGACAAGCGTCGCAAACAGCGGGATCACGACGATCTGGTAGCGAAGGAACCCGAAGAGCGACCCGGCGAAGTACACCAGCGCCTCGAAGGCAATCACGGCGAGGAATAGGCCGACCGGAGGAAGGATCGTCAGGTCCCGCCGCCGCACCGCGTCGACGATGACGGCAATCGCGGCCAACGGGAGGAGCGGTGCGAGCACCAGCCACTGGATCGGGAGCAGGGTGAGCTCGATCGAGCTCGCGCTCGCGCCACTCTCGACCAGCGCTGAGTTGCCGTACCGCGAGCTGAACTGGTCGAAGGGATGCCCGACGATGACCCAGCTGGCCACCGCCCACAGGGTGAACGCCGCGACGAGCGGCGCCGCGATGAGCAGGACGTTGGCAAAGGCGCCCTGCCTACGCGCAACGCGTCCACCGGCGGTCCGCCACCAGGTGACCGCCCCCACCAAAGCGATAGCAGCGCAGCCGGCCGCCAGCATCTCGTAGCGCGTGAGGTAGCCGAGGGCCAGATAGGCGCCGGCCCCCATCAGGTGCCGGAAGTCGTTGTCGGTGAGCCATTGGACGAGTTCGCGGGCGGTCAGCAGGAGGAAGAGGAGAAGCAGCGCCTCGGTCATTCCGTTCGCCCCGAACCAGATGATCATCGGCTGCAGCCCGAACGCGATCGCCAGCCCGATACTCGCCTTGCGGGCCACGCCGAGGGCGCCGAGCAGTCCGGTCAGCGCTCTGGCCGAAGCGGCCATGACCACTGCGGACATCACGTTGGCCAGGAAGCCCTGCTCGACAAGTGCCGGCCAGAGGTACTTGAGAGGCAGGAGCGGCATCATGAGCAGCGATGGGAGCGGTGTCCAGACGAAGCCCAGGTTGGCGAGCTTGGGCTCCCGGCTGTAGATCACGTAGCTGGCGTTGGCCACTCGGGACAGCGCATCCTCCATGATGCTGTGCTGGCCGAACACGAGCCAGGCCGCCACAGCCAGGTACAGGGCCAGCAGACCGAGGAAGACGGCGGCCTCCGCACTCCACCGCGGCCTACGCGACCGAGTCGGAGAGTACGGATCCTCGATCTCGCGGTGATCGACGACGGCCAGCTGGCTACTCATTCCGGACCCCGGTCGAGGCCATGGCCCGGCTGGTCACGCCCGCCGACGCCCCCTGCGGACCGGTTTCCGGTCCGTCCACCCCGGACAGCCCGTGAGTTGTCTTCTCCCAGTAGGACGGCTGGAATACCAGCTGAACGAACGCCTTGATGGCGGCGAGCGACATCATGCCCCAGTACAGCGGCACAACCAGCCCGCTGAGGGCAAGATGCGGTTTACCGCTGGACCGAGCGCTCGCCACACCGAAGTAGATGAGTGAGGCACCACCAATGACCCAGCACGTCATGCCGATGTAGTAGAGGACCGGCGGGAACAGTGCGGCCACGAAGGCTGGCTCAGCCAGCCACCACAGCAACGTCAACCCCCAGAAGACGGGGTTCACTGCCGCCAGCAACGGAGTCCCGCCGACGAAGAGGACGAATCCCGCGGCCCCGTGCAGGCCCAACTCTCGAACCAGCCGACGAGGCGAGCGGAGGTGCACACGCAAGGTGACGAGATAGCCCTTGTACCAGCGCGACCGCTGCTTCACCCAGTTGACGAAGTCGCTGTTTGCTTCCTCCAGCGTCGTGGAACCGAGAACCGCGACCTTGAACCCGCACCGCGCGAGCCGCACCCCGAGATCGGCGTCTTCAGTCACGTTGTACGGATCCCAACCACCCACGCGGAGCAGGAGATCGCGGCGGATGTGGTTCGAGGTGCCGCCCAGCGGGATCGGCGCACCCGTTGCAACAAGCCCGGGCAGCAGCCAGCGGAACCAGGTGTCGTACTCGGTCGTGAACCACTTGGTGATCAGGTTCTGTTCGGCGTTGTGGTAGGAGAGGCGAGCCTGCAGGCAGGCGACGTCGGGCCCGCTTCGGTCAAAGGCGACGACGGCTCGGCGCAACTGCAGCGGTTCCGGGTGATCCTCGGCGTCGTAGATGGTGACGAGCTCCCCCGACGACATCATCAGGCCGTAGTTGCACGCCTTCGGCTTCGTCCGCGGCTCTCCCGCCGGAACCAGGACAACGCGGACGGAGGTCCCGGTGCAGGCCGCCCGTGCGGCGTCGATGGTCTCGGTGTCGTCCTGCTCGAGCAGCAACAACACCTCGAGCTTGTCAGCGGGATACTCCAGGCTCGACATGCTGGCGACGACCGATGCGACCACCTCCGGCTCTCGATACGCCGGCACCAGGACGGTGTAGACGGGGAGGCTCGAGTCAGGAACGCCGCGAGCCTCCTCATCGCTGACGTAGACGGTCGCGTCGTGGTTGAGGGCGCGGCGCACGAGCTCCAGCCGGTGACCGAGAGTCGCGGCGTATGCCGCCGTCAGGCAGGCGATGACGATGAGGCCGACCACGAAGGGTTGCAGAGCCGCCCCCACGACCAGCACGGCCAGCGCCACCACCGCAACGAGGATGCCGGTCCGGCTACCCCTGCGAGTGCGGGCCGAGAGCTCCGGTGCAGCGTTGGCGAGGCCGTCGGCCGCCAGTTCTACTCGAGGCCCAGACGCTTCGGGTGAGGAACGACCCGAGTCCGCCGACAGGATGTTCAATCCGACCAACTCGACCGGCTGGTCACGGGAGGCGTTCACGGCCATAGCGCTTCCACCGCTTCGGTGATCGTCCTCGCGACGGCGGCATACGTCGACGGTGACGTCGCACGGGCCGTCAGAACGGTCAGGACAGCACACACCACGGCCACGGCGTACCCCGCCCGGCGCGCCGCCGGCACCGCGGCCGTCAGGCGGCCGATCGCTCGAACGGCCGGCCGGTGCGCCGCCGGGATGGACGAACGCCGGCGGCCGTCGCTTGGGGGCCGGGCGGCCCCGCCGATGGCGGTCAGCACCGTAACGAGAAGAAGAGTCCGGAGGTGGACCGAGCCCGACGCCCAGGCGGCAAAGGCCGCCCGCAACCCGCTGCCTGCCCACAGCACGCACACGAACCATTCGATCGCCGCAACAACCACACCGACAACGACCCCCAACGCGACTGCGCCGAGAGGCCGCCAAGGACCGCCTGCGCACGCCCAGGCGATCCCGCCGACCAGGCCGACGAAGACCATCAAAAGGACACCGCCGCCCGCTGTCGGATCGAGTGCCAAAGCTGAGTTGGTCGACCAGGCGAGGTGCCACTCCCCGGATGGCGTCGTCTCCGGAGTCAAGCCGGGCGACGCGATCTGTGCGATCCACACGGCGAGTCTTGCGACAAGCGGCGACAGCAGCTTGCTCAGTTGCACCCAAGGCTCCACCCAGGTGAGAAGCAGCAGCAGGATCGGCCAGCGAAGCCGCCACAGTGCCCGAGAACCCCATCCGGCGGAAACGATCGCCCCGGCGGTCAAGCACGATGCGCCAGCCGCCTCCAGACTCCGGCCGACGGGCGCGAGAAGGAGGAGCGCCACTGCCGCGATCGTGAGCAGCAAGCACAGGATCAGGTCAAGCTGCCGATCGTGGATCTGGCGACCCCGAGGATCGCGGCGAAGGTTCCACCAGCCCGCGAGCAAGGACAGCACAGGTACCAGCGCGACGATGCTGAGTGGGCTATGCGGCCACCAGCGGGTCACTGCTTCCCACCACCACGCCGCCTGCGTCAGGATGATCGCCATTGGCACGACGAGCAGCCGAAACCACGAAGACCCGACCGACTGCTTCGCCACCTGCGGTTCATCAAAGGCGACCGCCGATTGGGCGCCAGACAGCAACGTTGTGGACATCGCATTTCCCCCCGCAGAGCACCGGGACAGCCCATTACCGACATCCCCGAAGGAATGGCCACCCCGAATTGTTGGTCACCAGTTGAGCTGAATGCGGCTTCGCCCCAGCGCCATAACTTGCTCAGACTAGGCTCAGCTCGGACGGCTGTCAGCACTGTGTCCCGTGACAACTTTCACGCAATCAGAACGTTTGAACCCAGAACTGCTCGACTAGACCCCCCAATTCGGCCGATGATCAGGCCTAACGCCACGAGAGGCGCCGCCACTGTTGGCAGGCGCTCACGGTGCCGTTACCAACATTTGACGATCGCGGGCGGCACGGCGGGTGAAAGGTCTCGATCAGATCACGACGACTAACACTCAGGGGTAGAGAACTTGTCGGCTGCCTGTCGTAGGCCTCGATGTTCTTGGGCGCGGCCCGCCAGGTCGCGAGCCACTTCTGCAGCGGGTTATGAAGCTTCCCCTGCTCGGAGCGTCGCATGACACCGGATCGACCTTCGACCCGGTGTGCCATGCGGTGCCGTGGAGGGCCGACTTGAGCATGTTCCTTGGTAGCAATCGTCCAGTATCGAATGGAGTTGCGATTCGTCAACCGGTAAGGTTAGACCCACTCCCTGGGACGGCTTACTACCTGACGCTGCCCAGGGAGCCTCACGCTTGACGCGACCAGATCTCGGAGGTCCGGCAGCCAGGACATCCCGAGCAACGCACACACGATTACGTCCGGCACGGCACCACCACCTTGGTTCGCCGCCCTCGACATCGCCACCGGCAAGGTCACCGGTGTCTGCAAGCAGCGGCACCGGCATCAGGAGTTCCTTTGCCGTCCTCCTTCTCCGCCGCCCGCGCACCAGCAATCCCACCATCGCAGAGCTGGCAAACACCGGCGCAGGGAGATGACCACCATGAACCCATCACCGCGAAAACAATCATCGTTCCTGCGGCCGTGGCTGATCTGGACCGCCGGATTCCTGTTCTTTCCCATCGCCGGGCTCGCCGGCGCTGGCGCCGCTGGCCGCGTCGACAACCCGCTAGCAGCGCTGATCGCCGGCCTGTTCACCGGCGCCGTCATCGGTGCTGGGCAGAGCGCGATGAGCAGTGGCCGTCTCCATCCGATCCGATGGATCATCGCCTCTGTCGTAGGCATGGGCGTCGGTCTCCTTCTCGGCGCGGCGGCCGTCGGGTATGGCACCTCACTTGCCGACCTCGCCGTGATGGGCGCTCTCACCGGACTGGCGCTCGGCGGCGCCCAAGCCCTCGTCCTGCCCGTTGGGGGGGGTACCGCGCGGCCTGGGCCGGGGTGATGCCGCTGTTGTGGGCACTGGGCTGGACGGTCACCACCCTTGCCGGGATCGACGTCGACCAGCAGTTCACCATCTTCGGCGCCAGCGGCGCCATCACCTTCTCCGCCCTTTCCGGCGCACTCCTGCACCGTCTCCTCCCCGTGCGCATCGCTGCCACCGGACTCTCACCATCGACCCAGGTCAAGCACATCGCATGAACACCACTCCACGCCATGTGATCTTCGGCACCGGCGCCATCGGTCTCGCCACGCTCGACGCCCTTCGGCGTCGCGGTGAGCCGGTCCGGCTGGTCAACCGAAGCGGCTCCGCACCCGTACCCGACGACATCGAGGTGGTGGCGGGCGACGCCAGCGACCCCCAATTCACCACCGCTGTCACTCGAGGCGCCCGTGTCGTCT
>Ga0126309_10000489_pt1 | contig 13307 bp, 11 predicted proteins | sample Plot56_FD_92541 | JGI IMG/M metagenome (GOLD analysis project Ga0126309, IMG submission 92541) | Serpentine soil microbial communities from UC McLaughlin Reserve, CA, USA - Plot56 | ecosystem: Environmental > Terrestrial > Soil > Grasslands | place: USA: UC McLaughlin Reserve, Lake County...
GTCGAGAATGGCTTGAAAAGCTTTCTTCGGATATCTTCGGGAACCCCTTCTCCATGATCGGTCACTCGCACCTCTGCATGGCCTGCATCGGCTCGAGTTTCGATCAATATCCGGCCCCGCTCCGGCGAAGCATCGATGGCGTTTTGAAGAATGTTCAGTAAGACCTGGAGAATCTGATTGGCGTCGATAGAAAAGGGAATCCCGGGAGCCGAGCCTGCAGGAGGGTCGAGACGCGGGTCAAGCCGAGCTTGAATTGTAATGGCCTTTCGGCGAAGAGCCGTGTCGATGAGTTGTAGGCTACGACGGACGATCTCGTTGATGTGATGTTCTCCCTTTTCAGGGCGGAGGCTCCGCAGAGCGGTTTCTTGGAGCCGCCGGGAGAGCCCGTCACATCTACGAATCTCGGAGAGTACTACTGAGAGTTTTTCGATGTAGCCGCTATTGGGACTCAGTCCGCTTTCTGTCTGGAGATCGTCGATGATGTTCTGGACGGTCAGGTTCAAATTGTTCAGGGAGTTCTTGATCTCATGGACGAACGTAGCCGTGAGCTGGCCGAGCGCAATCGCGCTCGTTGAGGCAAGCAGCGCCTCTGGGCTTGGCTGAAGATTTTCTCGCTCCAGTTTCATGGCCTTGCTGAGCTGCGTCAAGAGGTTCGCCCTCTCACCAAATCTACTCCTTTTGGTCCCCGAAGGCGAGCCGAAGCTTATGGCAGCGCCGGCCGCTGACCCGTTCGGCGTTGCAGATCCATGGATCCCAGAGCTCGCGCCGGCGAGCTGATTATGCTTCACCCCCCCAGCGCCACCGGCCAACGCCGGCCCAGCTCCCGTGCCCGCGCTGTCTCGCCGGCCGCCACCAGCAACCGGTGAAGGTCGGCCACCGGAGCCCGCCGCGCCTCTTCGACCGCGCGGCGGTCGGCCGGCGAGCCCACGGGGGCTCGGGCGGCGGCCAGCAGGCTCTCGCAGCGCTCCAGGGTCGCGATCGCCAGCCGCTGGCTCCAGGTCTCATGGGCGAGACCGAGGGCCCAGAGCCCGCGCCAGAGCTCGCCGGAGCCGAGGCGGGCCAGCAGGTCGACCGCCTCTTCGGCCGCCGCCAGCGCTTCGGTACGGGCATTCAGCGCCAGATGCGCGAAGGCGACCTCGACGAGCGCCCAGGCGCCTCCGTCGCGGCTGCCGAGGTCGAGGGCGATGGCCCGGGCGGTTTGCGCGGTGGCGAGCGCCTCCTGCGGACGGCCCTCCTCCCGCAGCAACCGCGCGAGATCGATCGAGATGCGGAACTCGTCGTCCCGGTCCGGCACCTGGCGGACCGTCTCCAGGGCGCCCTCCAGGAGCGGGCGCGCTTCGTCCAGGCGGCGGAGGTCGACGAGGGCGCGGCCGGCGAGCCAGAGGGCTTCGGCCTCGCAGTGGAGATCGCTCAGCTCGCGCAGATCGGCCGCGGCCCGGCGCAGCTTCTCGAGCCCCTTGGCGGCGAGCCCTTGCGCCACGAGCGCCTGGCCGATGCTCATCCCGGTGCGCGCCAGCCCCACGCGGTCGCCGGTGGCCCGGAAGCAGGAGCAGGCTTCGGCACTGATCTCGAGCGCGCGGGCGTGCTCGCCGCGGCCGAGGTGGGCCCACTGGAGGCGCCGCAGGATGCTGGCGAGACCCTGCGCGTCTTCGGCGGCGCGGCGGTCCGTCGCGGCGACTTCGAGCAGCGGGATGGCCTCGGCATACCGGCTCTGGAGGGCGAGCGCCCAGCCGCGCGGGCCGGCGTGGCTCACACAGAGCGCCGGCCGCAGCCCCGCGGCCTCGCTCTCCAGACTCTCGGCGGCGCCGCTGTACTCGCCCATGGCGATGCGGATGCTCGCGAGCTGCAAGCGGACGGGAGCCGCGGCGCGCTCGTCCGACTGTGCGGTGAACAGGGCGAGCGCCCGCTCGCTCGCCGCGCGGGCGTCCGCCTGCCGTCCCTGCGCGGCGCGGGCCTGGGCGAGATGAAAGAACGCGTGCGCGAGGGTGCTCTCGTCTTTCAAATCCGCGGCGGCGGCGGCGGCGCTTTCGAGCTCGATCTCGGCTTCGCGCGCCCGGCCGAGCACGCTGAGGCTCCGGCCGAGCACGATGCGCAGCTCGATGAGGTCGGCCGGCGCGGGACCGGCGGCTCCGGCGCGCCGGAGCTCCGCGGCGTCCTCGCGCGCCCGCTCGGCGCAGGCGAGACCCTCGCGCCATTGCCAGCGGCCCAGGGCGGCCTGGGCGGCCCGCAGGTCCCAGGCGAACGAGCGCAGGCGCTCGCCGGCCGCGCGGTGGTGCGCGGCGAGCGCCTCGGAGATGCGGTCGGGCTCGGCCGCGAAAAGCTGCTCCAGGCTCCGCGCTCCGTGCGCGTGGTACGTCCGGCGGCGCCAGGGCGCCATGTCGTCGTAGAGCACCTGCCGGTGGATGGTGTGGCGGAAGCGGCAGTCCTCGCCCGGCGAGAGCTGCGCCGTGGAGACGACTCCGGCCTGGAGAGCGCGCGACAGGATCTGCTCGAAGTCCGCCGCGGTGCGGTCGGCGACCAAGGCGAGGAGGGAGATGCGGACCTCGTCGCCGAGGACCGCGGCGATCTCCAGGACCTCCCGCACCTCCGGATCGAGCGCGTGGAGGAACGAGCGCGCCGCCGTGGCCAGGGTCTCGGGGAGGCGCAGGGAGCGCAGGCGGTCACAGCGCCAGCGCCCGTCGGGGGCGCGGTAGACGATGCCGTCCGCGGCGAGGCCCCGCAGCACCTCGGTCAGGAAGTAAGGGTTGCCTTCGGTCAGCCGGTGGAGGCGGCGCAGGTCCTCCTCCGCGATCTTCGGCTCGTTCTCGGCTCCTTCGGTACCCTCGGCATCCTCGGCATCCTCCGGAAACCCGAGGATCGCGCCGAGCGCCTGCCGGAATCCCTCTTCGCCCAGGCCGCGCAAAGGGATCTCGCACAAGCTGCGGAAGCCGGCCTGCACCCGCCTCCACACGGCCAGCGGCTCGCCGGCGGCCGGCGGCCGGGCGAAGCCCACCACGAGGAGCCGCTCGCCGCGGGCGGCGCGCAGCAGGTGGGTCCCGACCTCCAAGGCGAACGGATCGGCCCATTGCAGGTCGTCGAGCTGGAGGACGAGCGGCCGCTGCCGGCTCAGAGCCACGAAGCAGGAGGCCAGGGCGAGCGCGGTCTGGCTCGACAGGGCTGCGGCCTCGCTGGAGGAGAGCGCCAGCGGCTCGGCCGGAGCGAAGCCGCGGCTCGCCGCGAACAGCTCGGGCGGAAGGGCGACGCCCAGGCTCGTCTCGATCGCCGCGCGCAGCTCGTCGGGGCGCTCGACGACCAGCGCGGTGCGGAGGAGGTCGAGGAAGAGCGCGGCCGGCGCCACGCGGCTGCCGCCGTAGTCGAAGAACCGCGTGTACAGGCAGAGCGCGCCCTGCCGGCCGGCCCAGCTCTGGAAATGGCGGGAGAGCTGGGTCTTGCCGATCCCGGGATCGCCGAGCACGAGGAGCCCGGTGGCCTGGCCGGCGAGGGACCGGCGGTATTCGGCGCGGAGCACCTCCATCTCGGCCTCCCGTCCGGCGAGCTGGTCGAAATCGAGGTCGCGCTCGTCCCGCTCGCCCTTCTCGCCCCTCTCGACGGCCGCCAGGGAAGGCGGCGCGACGACCGCGGCGCTTTGCACCGCGGCGACGAAGCGGTACCCCCGGCGATGGTAGGTCTCGACGAACCGGCTCTGCTGCGGCGGATCATTCAGGGCGCGGCGGATCTGGGACACGGCTTTCTTGAGCACTCCGTCGGTCACGTAGGCGTCGGGCCAGACCTCGTCGAGAAGCTCTTCCTTGCCGACCACCCGGCCGGCCTGACGGACGAGATGGCGCAGGACGCACACGGCCCGGGGCTCCAGGGGGACGACCTCGTCGCCCCGGTACAGCAGGTCGAGACCGGAGAGGACCCGGAACGGACCGAAGCCATAGGCCTCCGGAGCGGCGGCGGGCGAGACGATCGGGGCGTCCAGCGGACGAACGAGAGCGAGCGAGGTGTTCATGGGATGTTCCTTTCACTCTCTGATGCGTAGAGAGCGCGGAACAAGGGACATGTGCCCTCACCCCCGGCCCCTCTCCCGCGAGCGGGAGAGGGGTGTAGGTAAGTCGAGGTATCTCCCGCCCAACACGTAGAGGCCTTCCAACCCACACCCCTCTCCCACTTGTGGGAGAGGGGCCGGGGGTGAGGGTCCCTCCTACTGAATCTTCAAGTTCAGCGAGTAGCCCCCATTCGTCCCCGAGACCTTCGCGTAGTACATCTTCGCGGTGGGGAAGTACCCACCGGATGGAACTGTGTAGGTCACTGTCACCAGGCCGCTCGCGACGCTGACGCCGTTGGCGTCGAGGAGGTTGATCAACTTGCCGCTGCCGCTGGCCGAGAGCTGGATCTGCTTGCCCGGCAGGACGGAGATTTTGTAGAGGTCGACCTCGCCGCTCGCGATCCCGCCGGCCACGTTCATCTCGATGAAATCCGGCAGCGCCTGCGCCGTCGCCGTGCTGTTGTGCATGCCTGTGGTCTCCGGACGGGTGAGGATCGCCTTCAGCTGATAGCTGTCGAAGCCGCTCACCGCTCCCGACGACGAGGTGACGCGGACGTAAGCGGCGACTCCCGCCAAGCCCGCCTGGATGCCGGTCGGCGCGGTGTACACGATCGACTCGTTTGCCGTGCCCGCGTTGTTCGACGACGCCTTGGTGGACATTCCACCCAGGCTGCAGCTGTCGAGCGCGGTCTGACGCGCCTGGAGGGCGAGGGCATAGTCCTGCGGCAGGCTGGTCAGATTGGCGTTCACCGTGTCGCCCGCCTGCATCCCGTGGAGGAGGAAGTAGTCGACGTCGGCCGAGCGCTCCACGTATCCCGACAGGATCTGTCCGGACAGGAACGTGTAGGCCTGGGAGGAGAGATCGTTCGACTCATAGGGGTCGACCCAGCCCCAGTGGCCGAGGTCGAGCTTGCCGAAGCCGTAGGCGGGATTGGTGAAGAGACCCTCATATTCGTCGGTGTAGGCGTCCTCCCGCGCGTTCGATGTCAGGTACGAGCGCAGGGTGGCGTTCGTGGCCGTGGGCTCGTACTGGAGCAGGAGGGCCACCGCGCCGGTCACGTGTGGGGCCGCCATGCTGGTGCCCTGGAGGAGGAGGTACGAATCGTTGACGACGTAGGCCCCATAGTCCGCATCGATGATCGCGTCCTTCACCTCGGCGGCCATGGGAGCAATGATGCCCATGCCGGGCGCCGAGACCTCCGGCTTCTGCCGGTTGTCGCGAGTCGGGCCGAAGCTGCTGAACGGGGCGATCTCCCCCAGGTGAAGGCCGGAGTAGGAGTGTTGTGCGCCCGTGTAATCCTTCCAGCAGACGCGCGTGATGTGCGCGCCCACGGTGATGGCCTGACGGCTGGTCCCCGGGATGCTGACGGTCTCATAGATGTCGACCAGAGTCGAGAAATAGGCGGGCGGGAGCGCGCTGGGCGGCGCGTCGAGGCTGCTGGCCATCCAGAAATCGACCTCGCCGCTGCCGGAGATGCTGTTGCCGATGACGTTGATCTTCCAGGTCCCGCTCTTCGGCGGCTTGGTGGACACGCCGTCATAGATGCCGATGAGGATCTCGCGGGCCGTCGTGGCCTGGTCTAGATTCGAGGCCGGGCTGTTGCAGATCTGGACTGTGCCATCCGCACCGTTGACCGGCGCCGAGCATCCGGGGGCTGAGGCGCCGAGGCTGCGGACATAGGACTCTCCGCTCGGGGAGATGAGCTGGACCGTGATCGCGTCGGGCGCGTTGTAGTAGCCGGAGATGATCACGACGTCGTTGCCGGCGCCGGTCTGGGGCGTGTAGTTGCTCGCCACGAAGAGTCTTGGCCCCGGCACGTTCACACCCACCTGCGCCTTGACCTCGGCGTGGTTCTGGTCCTCCCGGGAATTGCCGGCGGCGACGACCACGGCGCGTCCCGCTTTCGCCGTCACCAGGTCGTCGATGGCCTCTTCCATGGGATCGGTGCCGTCGTGCGCGCCGATGTCGGTGCCGAAGCTCAGGTTGATCACGGCGGGCATGCCGAGCTGGTCCGCCTTGGCGAAGATGTATTCGAGCGCGTCCACCACGTTGTCCGAGGCGAGGTTGCTCTTGACGAAGACGATAGTGCTTCCCGGAGCCACTCCCACCTGGGTCCACGACGCACCGTTCTCATCCGGGGCCGCGCCGTTGCCGGCCGCGGTGCCGGTCGTGTGGGTGCCGTGGCCGAACGCCAGGGGCTCGTCCTGTTCGGTGCACTGGCCGGAGTCGATCATGAAGGCGGTGCACTCGATCCCGGTGATCTGGTCGAGAAGGAAGGCGATGCGGGTGTTCCCCTGGGCATCCTGGAAATTGGGATGATCGAAATCGATCCCCGAATCGATCACGCCGACGACCACTCCGGCGCCGGTCGCGCCCGTGAAGGAGCCGTTGGAGAAGGTCCGGAGCGACGGGATGCCGGTATCAGGGAGGCTCTTCGAGAGGAGCGGATGGAGCTGGCGGGGGAGGGCGATCGAGAAAACGGCCGGGCTCGCGGCCAGGGCCGGCAGATCCTCGGGGAGAACGGTGACGGTGGCGCGGCCGTTGCGCAGGGTGCGGACGCGGGCCCCGAGAGCCTCCAGCTCTTCCCGTCTTGCGCTGGTGCGCAGATGGAGGCTGAGCGCCTCACGGCCGGCGAGGCGCTCGCGCCCCTGTCCGGCTCCCAGAGGGCCGCGCAGGATCTCCGGGATCTCCCGGGTCGGCTGCTCCACGAGCGGCTCCAGGAACGGTGAGACGGTGGCACGGCGCTCCTGGGCACCGGCGGCGGAGGGTAGAAGAGTCGCGGCCAGGGCGAGGCAGGCAAGCAGTTGTCTTTTCATCGTTCTCTCCAAATCGGCGGATTCGCCGGATCCCAAGACGCCGGCGCGCAATATGCGGTGCCGGCTGACAGATCCAGGCTAGGCCGCCGCGGGAGAGGAGTCCTGACGGTTTGGTGACGGTTTGGTGGGGCCGTCGGTGACGGAGCGGCTTGGACAGCTTCGGCAGTTTTCAGGGATAATTGCCGATGTGAACCGCGATCTCCAGACGATTCTGCTGAGAGACAACCCCTGGCTGCTCGATCCGGTGCAGCTTGCCGGGTGGCTCCGTCTTCGCCTTCCCCCCGTCTGGATGCCACGGCGGGCAGCGTCCATGACCGAGAAGCGTTGGGACGAAAGCGATCGCGCTCACCTCGTGATCGGGCCCCGCCAAGCCGGGAAGTCGACCGCGATCTGGGCTCATCTGGCAGAGCGCGGCGAGCCGGCGCTCTGCCTCGATTGCGAGCAGGAGCTCGTCCGCGAGTGGTGCCGCTCGGCCCCGCTTTTCCTCGCGGATCTCGAGAAGCTGGTGCCTCGGCCCGTGCCTCTCTTCTTCGAGGAGATTCAGCACCTCGAGGAGGCCGGCCTCCTGCTCAAGGGGCTGGTTGATCGCCGGATCGGCGTCCCTGTCCTGGTAACGGGCAGCTCCTCCTATCACCTCGGGGCTCGCACCCGGGAATCGCTCGCCGGCCGTGCCACCCGCACCCGTCTGCTGCCCTTTTCCTTCCCTGAAGTGTGCCAAGACCTGGCGGACTGGCCGGAGATCGTCCGCGACCGGCTGCGGGAGGAGCGCTTCGCTCGCCATCTCGTCTTCGGAGGCTATCCGGCGGTCTGGCTTTCGGAGACCCCGGAGGTCCTGCTCAACGACCTTCTGGAAGCGTTCGTCCTACGCGATGCGAGCGACCTGTTCCGGATCACCCGACCCGACGCGTTCCGCCAGCTCTTGCGGCTCCTGGCAGGCCAGGTCGGCCAGCTCGTCAACTTTTCGGAATGGGCCTCGATCCTCGGCATCAGCCGCGACACCGTGGCCTCGTACCTGGAGATCCTGGAATCGAGCCACATCGTCATGGTGCTCTCCCCCTTCGCGGGAGGCAAGCGCGTAGAGCTCACCTCCCGGCCGAAGGTCTTCCCGGTGGACACCGGCCTCCGCAACCGGCTCGTCTTCGACTTCCGTCCCTTGGAGGAGAGGACCGATGCCGGTCCTCTTCTCGAGAGCTGGGTGGCAACGGAGCTCTGGAAGGCTCTCCCCGAGGGCGCGACACTCCACTTCTGGCGCAGCTCCTCGGGAGCGGAGGTGGACTTCGTCGTCGCGCGGGGAGATCGCATCCTTCCCGTGGAGGTCAAGGCCAGCCGCCTCGGGCGTCCGGTCTTCTCCCGTTCGCTCCGCAGCTTCCTGGACGCGTACCGGCCGGCCACTGTCCTCGTGGTCAACACTGGGCTTGCGCACCGGGAGCGCGCCGGCACCACGGAGGTGGAGTGGATTCACCCCATCCACTTGGCTGAACGGGTGGAGGAGATCTTTACCTTTTGAGCACCGAAGGCGGCAGGAGGCTATGCCGCTGTGCCGGCCCACGGCTTGATCTTCTCAAGCACTTCGGCGAGGGCCTCTTCTGATTCCTGCGCCCCACCTTCCAAACCCTCAGTCTTGCTATCAGCTCATCCGAGGAGTCTGTGTAGGGGGAAAACAGCTGTGCCAGGCTCTGCAGCGGGCGGTGGAGCGGAGCGGCGTAGAGCTCAAGGAGTTGTCGGCCCGGGTCGGCAGGGCGGACGGCTACTTCTCCCACCTGTTCAAGGGGCGGATCACCCTGACAGCCGAGCACATCTTCACGGTGCTCCTGGCGATCGGCGTCGACCCGGAGGAGTTCTTCCAACAACTCTACGGGCAGAAGGCCCCGAGCGTATTGGTCGAGGACGACTTCGATGCGCGCTTCCTTCGCGCCATGGAGCGCTACGGAATCAGCCGCGGCTGCGCGACGACGACGTAGAGGCCCTCTAGACACGGATTGACGAACCCACACCCCTCTCCCGCTCGCGGGAGAGGGGCCGGGGGTGAGGGCCCGCTGCCACGAGCCCCCACCCCTGTGCCACTATCACTCTACGAAACGACTACTCAGTCGCCGGCGCCGGCGGGGTCACCGGCGGGGCCGGCGGCTCCGGCAGGACGGCGCCCCGCTTCAGCGGCTTGCCGTCGAACCCGATCAGCCGGATCCGCGGCTGGCTGCGGAAGGGCTGGAGCCCGAACTCCACCAGCTTCTCCGCCCGGCTGCCGTAGTGCGACCGGATCCCGGCATCCACGAAGGTCATCAGCTTCTGCCCTTCGCTCAACAGCGCCGCGAGACGCTTCGAGACCTCCTGCTTGGCGGCGGTCAGGCTCGCCTGTTGCGCCCTGAGGCTGTTCACCTCTCCGAGCAGCGCATCGAGCTTGCCGAGCGTGATTTCCAACTGCGGCAGCTCCGCTCTGTTCGCAGCCAGCGCCTTGCTCCGCAAATCCATTCGCTGCTGAATGTCTGCCTGTGTTTCAGTGGGCATCTTCTTCTCCTTTTTGAACTGTTTGCGTTGAGTTGTTGAACCGTCTATCCGAGCTGCTCCGCCAGGTCCAGCACCTTCTCGGTGACCCCCTCCGTGCGCATGGTGCTGCCGCTGACGGAGATCTGGATCGTGTTTCCGTTCACCGTCGCCTGGAGGGGCAGTTTCGACTGCCTCGCCAGCAGCGCCGCGAACGCCAGATACGACGCCGCCACCAGCGCATCCGGGAACTCCCGCACCCGGTCGATCGACTTGCCTCCCTTCTGCATGTTCCAGCCCTCCATCTGCTTCAGGCGCAACTGCACCCGCTCGGACTTGAGCCGCTCCTTCGCCTGACTCTGCGTCAGGGCCGTCTCCGCCCCGCCCTGGTCGTCCGGCCGCACCACGCGCTTCCGGGACAGCGGCTCCTGCACACGCTCCGACTTCAGCTCCTGCACTGCGTTCGTCGTGTTCATACAGCTTCTCCTTTCGGATACTCCGGAACCTGAATTGGCACCGGAAGGTTGATCTCAGGTTTCGTTCAGAACACGTCCAGCTCGGCGTAGGTCGTGAAGGCCGCGCTGCAATCGCGCGCCTGCACGGTGTGGCGGATCTCGTACTTCCCGCTCGTGATCCCCGAGAACGACACCTCGCGGGGGATCGGCCCGGGCTGGATGGATTTGGTCTCCACCGGCGTGCCGGTCACGGCATTCCGGAGTTGGAAGACCACGTCGAGCACCTTCTCGCCGGGAGTCGTCGTGGACTCGTCCTCGCAGACGATCCGGTGGCTCCCGGCGACGCGGCACTGGCCGTTCAGGTGGATGCGGTACGGCCCCGTTTCACACACCGCGGCCTGCACCTTGTCGTCGTCCTTCGGCTCGGTCGGGCTGGTGTTGCAGCCCTGCCCGAGGAAGGCGGCGGCGGTGAAGAGGACCAGAAGGACAACGGTTTTGAGACTCGACATGACATGGCTCCTTGTGGCTTGAAAAAACGGTTATTCGCTCCAGGTGATGCGGGAGGGGAGGAGCAGGGATCCACGGCCGAGCGGCCGGCCGGTAAAGGTGACGCGGGCATTGGCGGGGACCTCTTCACAACGCTTCTGCAGAGGCCCGGCGGGGCAGAAGATCCACCAGGGAGTGGTCTCTCCCACCTGCATGATCGGAAGAAGCACGCCCGCCGCGGGAACGCTGGTCTCCTGATCGAGGCCGCCCGAAGGAGAGGCCTGCACCGGGATCAGCGGCCCGCTCTTGACGCCGGTCAGGACCAGGTCGGAGAGGGTGGCGGAGGTGAAGACGGCGCTGCCGGCCTGGCGCAGAGGCTTGGCCAGCCGCGTCATGGTGCCGCAGCCGGTGAGGCCGAGGCCCAAGGCCACCAGGGCGGCGAGGAGGGGGATAGGGTTTCTGCGCATACACGAGCTCCTTTCGGCGATGTGCCTACTGTTTTGGGAGGCCTGGAAATCAGGCCTACGGCTACTGGGAAAAGGTTGGGGCTATGGGGTCAGGCGGCCCCTCTTCCGGGCTTGTGTCTGTCGCCAAGACTGAAGAACGGCGACCACGTAGGCTTCCGGATCGACGCCGAGGACCTCGGCAATTCGCTGGAGCGTTTCAGGCTTGCCCCATGCGAGGCCTCGTTCAATGCGATCGAGGGTCCTGAGAGAGACCCCGACCGTGGCGGCTACCTGGCTGCGCCGGAACCCCACGGTCAGTCGGATCAGCTCAGCGGGTGACGGTGGTCTGGGTGTTACCTGCCAAGGGTTCATGGCTCCATGGTAGGTACCAATTTGACCCTTGTCAAGTAGCGCGTTACTTGTCGCGTTTCGGTCTTCCAGAGTCCCGACTTGAGACGAGATCGGTAGCTGTGGTACGCTGCGCGTCATGGACAGAGAGAAGGAGGCTCCGGAGGTCCGGCTTGCGCGGGATGTCCTTCCCCGGATGCTTCGGGGAAAATCGCTGGGACAACTCTCGATCGAGATCGGGAAGGCCAGGAACTATCTGGCGCGGCTGCTGAAAGGCGACATTCCCTTCACCTTCAGCGCAGCGGTCGATGCGCTGCATGCGGCCAAGCTGGCGCCAGCCGATTACTTCGGACTGGTGTCTCAGGAATGTTCGGGCGCTGAGGAGGATGATGCAGTGCGAGATCTGGTGGAGTCGTTTGGGACCCCGCCAAGCCTGCGCCGCATCGAGAACCGCGTCGAGGAAATCAACGAGCGGCTGATTCAGCTCGCTGCAAAGCTCGCCCAGGAATAAAGAAGGAGCGATCAGGCCGCAGCCGCGAAGTGGTGGCGGATCAGCAGTGTTCCGGCGCGGCTCAAGAGGGTTTGCGATCGTGCTTTGTCGCGGCCTACCAGCAGAAGAACCCGCCCAAGGCCCGAATCTCGACTGATACCGAGGTGATCCAGGAGATTGAGGGCCTCGACCATCACCAATTCCAACTGATGCCACCGTCGGCGGGACGCGAAGAACGACCCGAGCTCAAAGAGCACTTTGCCGCTCTCGTAAGGTAGTTGGAGCTCAATGGCGGACCGAGCCGTATCCCTGAACGCGAGCTCAGCTGTTTCGTCCGAGCTGGCCTTTCCGAAGGATGCAGCGATTTTGGCAAAGAGCCACTGACCGCGGAGCCGTTGCACTCTATCCCCCGCTGTCCTGTAGACGGGCTGAAGGCGTTCGAAAAGGTTCAGTGCTTCGACGGGGTGGCCCATCGCCAGGAGCACATAAATGCTGTTATGTCTGGACAGCAGAAACATGCGCGGGTCTCTTTCCCATGTAATGAGCCGATTGGCTCGGCTCAGGTGCGGCAAGGCAGTAAGGTGGTTTCCGCTGTCGGATTCTGCCACCGCAAGCTGATTTAAGGTTAAAGCGATTGCCTCTGTTTCGCCGACCTGCTCACGTATCGCCAAGGCTTCGAGCAAAGCGGACCGGGTCTCCAAGAGTCGCATCTGCCGCTGACGCAAGGCCGCATAGCATTCGAGATACAAGGCCCGCAGTGGTTTGCGCTGGGTGTTCTCCAAGAAGTTTTCAGCTTTCTTGAAGGCAGTTTCCGAAACCCTCAAAACCCCTCGAACCTTTAGGGCATTAGCGAAGTGTATCCACGCTTCACCCAGGAGGTCGAGATGGTCTCGCTCCTCGCCCTTGCAACGAGCTGCTGCAATCGTGGCGAGGTGCGCCAAGTGAAGCATTTCGGCCGGATTCTCGAAACGCAGCTCCCAAGCCTTGTCCAGAAGGGAACGGACCAGAGCCGGATCGTGATACCTGACGACATTCGCAGCAAAGTGCGACCGGGCCCGCCGGGGCTTGGCAAGAAGAGATTCGAGGGACATAGATTACGTATGATACCAGAGATGCGCCCGCTCATACGCCCGGCTGCTCCCCAAGTTGGAACGGCTCCCTAGATATACAGAGTGAAAGGCCCGGCGGCTTGAATCAGCCGGGCCTTTCTTCGTCAAGCGGGATCAGCCGCCCGGCAACTCAGCGTCTGCAGCCGCCTGTGGGATCCATGGCCGCGCCGCAATCACCGCTCATGACATCAGGTGGCGAGGTCGGCTCCTGGTCGGGTGCAAAGATCGCCGTCACAAGGTCGCCGAGAGCGGCCCAGAAGGCGGCCGACCAGGAGACGTCAAGGTGTGCCGCACGCGATTCCTGGGCCTGAACCGCGCCCGAGCTGAGCGCCAGTAGTAAGAGTATTGCGCAAGCAACTTTTTTCATCTCCACTCCTCCAATCGCGCCTTCGCGGCGCCATTTCGCGGAAGAAGGGGCATCCTTCATTCCGTCCTCATGCTACCAGTGCGCGTAACGAGGAAAAAGAGGACGAGCCGCGGACATTGACTCCGCCAAAGAAAGGCCCCCGAGGGGCCAGAGCATGTAGATCCTATGCAGGGGGGTACGTAAAGCGGGTCGCCGGTTGTATGTTTCGGGTAACTGACTCTAGAAAGGAGAACCCCGATGAACCGGACGACCCGCAAAGAAGAGTCTACCCGACTGGA
>Ga0126309_10000490_pt1 | contig 13292 bp, 19 predicted proteins | sample Plot56_FD_92541 | JGI IMG/M metagenome (GOLD analysis project Ga0126309, IMG submission 92541) | Serpentine soil microbial communities from UC McLaughlin Reserve, CA, USA - Plot56 | ecosystem: Environmental > Terrestrial > Soil > Grasslands | place: USA: UC McLaughlin Reserve, Lake County...
ACGGGCGGTTCCACGTCCCGGTCTCAGTGAAGCTCGCGGCTGGCCGCAAGGACGGCTGACCCAGCGCCATCTGCCTAACGACCTTCCGCACCGGAGCGACCGGCCACGATGACCCCACTCACCTCACGCTCGACATCGCTCCGGCGAGCGACTCTTCGACGGCGTCGAGTCCTCGGGTTGGAGCCCGTCGAGGTATTGCATTCCCCGCTGGCCACGCACATCCGCTATCGCCGGGCGGGGTGAGCCGCCTTCCTCTGCCGGGGGCCCGCTGTCGCCGTCTACTGGGCCAGCAGGCGTTTGACGGTCCCGATGACGTAGACGAGCGAGAGCCCGAAGAAGAGGGCTCCGATTGCGGCGCGAACCTGCTCGTCCGATAGCGGCGCCCGCCGAGACACCGGCTCGGCAACGCCGTCGGCGACCTTCGCGCGCCAACCGACCAGGGCGGCTTCGCCGGCGGCTGTCACGTCCCTGGGAGACACACCAAACCGGTACCCGGCGCCTTTCGCTTCACGCCAAGCCATGCGAGACTCTCGATTTCGAGAGGAGCGACACAAGGGATGCCGACGCAAGAGAAGGCGCTGGGACGAGTGGGAGCGCGAGCACTGGCGTCGCTTCTCGCGCTCGGCCTGATCTGCGCGTCTGGCGCCGCCGGTCCGGGGGCGGACGGGAGCGACGGGGCCTCCGCGGCTTCCAACCCCCCGCCCCCGGCGTGCGGGGACGGATTCCCGAAGCCGCCGCCGAAGCGCTATCGCTTCCGCATCGCCGGCACCGTCACCAGCAGGGACCGGTGGGTCGACGGCAAGGAGACCTACCTCTATCAAGGCGTGATGAAGCGGGTGGTCTGTAGAGGCACGAAGGTCGAGTACTGGCAGACCAGGGGTACGGCGACCCGGACCTTCAGGAACATCGCGATGGCGCCCCGCGAGTGCGAGTTCACCGGCTACCCGCCCCACTACGGGATCGGCAATGCCCCGACGCAGACGCGTCCCCTTCGGCACTTCGATGTCGACGTCGGGTTCGTATGGAGCGGCCACAAGTACCAGACCTCCGTCATCAACCCGAGGAGGGGGAACGCCGATGCGCACGGCACCGTGCGCTGTCCCGGGCCGCCGGCGGCCAACGGAGCGACAGTGCCGGCCACCTTCCGGCACGTGTCCACCGACCTCTTCACGCGCAACGGCCTGCCGAAGCGAGTCGTGAAGGGCAAAATCGTCAACTACCTCGACATCGCGCTCTACCGCCACTCGTTCCACTGGAAGCTGACGGCGATCGGGTAGTCCCACCCTCCAGCCGGAGGTGCAGGCGGTCGATCCCTCGCTGACGTCAGGTGGGGCAGATTCGCGTGTAGACGGTCCGCGCCGGATGCCCCGGCCTGGTCGTCGAGTGCATCCACGACAGGTGCAGGTGATTGTGGGGCCCGTGGTTGGCGTCCCCGCTATAGCCCACCCAACGGAAGGGGGGGCGGGGCCGGTTCTGCCTCGGTTCGACAAGGCGCGCCAGCCGTGTCACCTGGGTCCAGCTGCCGCCCCGACCGGGGGTGATGTCGATCGCGAGGCCGAGCGGGTGCTCCCCTCCCGCTGCGTGCACCGGATCCCGTGAGTACCCGTCGTTGACGAAGATGTGGAAGCGGCGGACCATCCAGGCGACGTCGGGGAGGAGGCGAACGTCGATCTTCTCGCCCGGGAAACCCGGGATCGACACGAATCTGCCGCCCCCCACGGTCTTGCACAGGTTCGTTGCCAGTTTGGCGCTGCGTGGCGGCGGGGGCGGCGTGCCCAGTCCGCCGGTGGCCCCGATCGAGCTGGCAGGGATGGTTCCGCCGACCACCACAAGCGCAGACGCGCCGACCAGTGCAAGCCGGCGAAACCAGTTGTCTCCAATTGGCCCTGTAGGACAGCGCATCATCACTCTCTTCCGAGGCCTACGGGGTTAGCTGTCGGGCTCGCGCTGAAAGAGCTGCGCTAGGAGCTGTCACTCCATTCGCCCCAGGGCCATTGAGCCCTTTGGGTCCCCCGCTCCCCGGACGAAGGTCATCCGGCGATTAGGCAGCGGTAACTGGGCGGGCACTGTAGCGGACGGAATCGGCGGCAAGCCCGGTTCTAGCCCTCGCGGATCCGGGCGACGGCCCGCCTGACCGGCGCTACGTTCCGCGGCGGAACGTCCCCGCTCAGGATCAGGAGGATGTTCTCGACGCGATAGCAGTACAGGGCTCCAGACGCACGGCTCGACTGGAGGCAGTTGCGATACTCGCGACCGGCCGCCCGGGCGTCTTCGTAAGCGGCAACCGAGCCGCCGCCGCCGTGATCGACCGCCGGCGCCCCGCGGACTCCGACGGCGAAGGTGCGGCCCCCGGCAGCACTCGCAAGCTCCGTCCCGACCACCAATCCCGCCCCCTCGGCGTTCGCCCTCTGGAGAAAGCCGTCGACGGAGAGGTTCTCGCTCCCGTCCCCGCACCCGGCGAGTCCAAGGCTGAACAATGCGGCAGCGGCCGCCATGCCCCGGCATGTCCGGACGATCATGGCTAGGTGCCGTCGTCGCGCGCCGACGGCGGCAGGGCGCCCTCCGGCCCCCCCGCCGCCGAAGGGTGCCGTAAGGCAGTGGCCGCCTCGGCGAGCGCGGCGGCGAGGCGGCCACTGCCCTCCAGCGACTCGCCGCGAACGACATCGGCTGCGATCTCGAGGTCGCGGGCCAGACGGGAAACCGGAAAGTCGCGCGCGGCGAGGACTCCGGCGAGCCAGTCGACCTTCGCCCCCAGATCGACGAATCCCCGCGTCGCCGCCGCCGCCCAGGCGAGGATGTGCTGGTTGTCGTGCCGGCACCAGGCGATCCCCGCCTCTCCGTAGCGTTCGGCCTCGTCCGGGAACTCCGCGCGGTAGCGATCGCAGATCGTCGTTGCGAGCCGGACCAGGTCGAGGACCTCCCCGCCGGCGAGCTCTGCTTCCTGAGGCGGAGCGCTGCCGGTAGGCGGGGCCGGCCGGCCGCTCAATCGGCCACGACCTCGTAGGTGTGAAGGTGCTCGAGCCGCTCCAGGTCTATCGACCGGTCGAGCTCCGGATCGATCCGGTCGTGGGAGCGCCTGTGTGCGTCGCTTCGCATGTAGGCTTTGAAGCATTCGCGGTCCCGCCAGCGGCTGACCATGATGATCTCCCCGGCGTCGCGATCGGACTGCCAGACCTCGAGGTCGAGAAACCCGTCGAACCCGTCGACCAGGCCGAGCCGTCCGCGGAAGGCATCGATCAGCGCCGGCGCTGACCCTGCTTCGATCCGCAACCTCGACATCGAGATGTACACCGGGCGACGATAGCTCAGGCGGCCGGCAGCGCTTTCCGGACTCCCCCATCGCGGAACCCGAGGGCGGCGCTCACGGGATCGCCGGCCAGGTCGTGACCCGCCGCCGCCTGCGCCAGGGCGGGGTTCGCGCCAGCCCCGCCGAGATAGAGCGGAGTCTCCTGGCCAAGCGCTCGAAGCTCCTCGGCGACGGCGGCGAATCTCGTTTCCTCCACCGAGGCGAGCACGACGACGTCGGCGGCAGTCCGGCGGTCTGTGTCGCGCAGCGTCTCCACCGGGGTGTCGGCGCCCAGATAGAGGATCCGCCAGCCACCGCGGCTCAGGGCGAGGCCGAAGGCGATCAAGCCGATCGTGTGCAGCTCTCCGGAGGGACAAGCCAGGACCGCAGTTTGCGCCCCGCCGTTCTCCCACCCCCGGGCGACCGCCAGCAGTCGCGCCTCGACGAGCCTGCTGGCGAAGTGCTCCTGCCCCACCGTCATCTCCTCGCGTGCCCACCGGTGCCCGATCTCGCGCATGCAGGGGAGGATCACGTCGCGGAGGACCGCTTCGACGCTGAGCCTGCCGAACGCATCGTCGAGCGCGCCCTGCGCCCCCCGCTCGTCGTAGTCCTCCAGCGCTTCGCGCAGCCGAACCGCCAGCCCGTCTGTCGGCAGCTTAGGAGCCGCGGCGGGCCCAGACGGCTCTGTTGATCCGCCCAGCGCGATCCGCGCCGCCTCGGCAGGCGCCGCCCCGCGCCGAAGCTCTTCGAGCATCGTCCGGAGCTGGTGCGCGTCGTCGGCGGAGTAGAGCCTGAAGCCTCCGTCCGAGCGGCGCGGGCGCGGCACCCCGTACCGGCGCTCCCAGTTGCGGAGGCGGTCGGCGCTAACCCCGACGGACCTGCTGAAGGGCCCGATCCGGAGGAGCCGGTCCCTCGTTTCGTCAGACATTGATCAAAAGCTGTTCAATCCTTGTTAAAACTCGAGTTTAGGGGGTAGGACGGAGGAACAGCCCTCGTGAGAGGAGAGGAAGACGAATGACCGCCGCCATCAAAACCAGTGACAGCCCCCAGCAAGCCCTGGACAGCCTCTTCGGGTTATCCCGAACCGCCGCCGCGGCCCTGGCCGGCGCCGTGATGGCGCTCGTTCAGCGGACGATGGGCGACACCCCGACGGGGCGGGTCGTCCGCGCCGCGGCGCCGATCCTGGTGATGGGAATCGCCACGTTCATGATCCTGACCCAGCTCCAGATTGCCAAGGAGATCGTGACGATCACCTACGCGGCCCTGATGGCCACGGCGGTCCTCGGCCTCGGCCTCGCCTTCCGCCTCGGCGGCCGCCAGGTCGCCGCCGACATGCTCCAAAACGCCTACGACAAGGGCCGCGAGCAAAAGGACCAGGTCAAAGACGACCTCGACAAGGGCAGGCAGCGCGCCGAGGACCAGGCCGGCCAGGCGCGGGACCAACTTGGGGGAAGCGCCGGCTCTGCGGAGGGAACTCCTCCGTCGCCGCCGGCGGCGACGGCATGAGGCCGGCATTCGGAAAACCACCATCGATGGGAGGAACCCCATGGAGATGCAGACAGCGATGACCGAGGCCTATGAGTGGCGCGGTCGCACGGTCCTCGACCGAGACGGGGAGAAGATCGGCAAGCTCGAGGAGGTCTACCTCGACGAGCAGACCGGCCGGCCCGAGTGGGCGCTGGTCAACACCGGGATGTTCGGCACCAAGTCGAACTTCGTGCCGCTGAGCGGCGCCGCCCCGGCCGGCGGCGAGGTCCGGGTGTCCTTTGAGAAGGACCAGGTAAAGGACGCGCCCGCGATCGACCCCGACGGGGAGCTCTCCCAGGAGCAGGAGGCGACGCTCTACGGCCACTACGGCCTCGACTACGGCGAGAGCCGCTCGGGCAGCGGCCTGCCCGAGGGCACGGCCGACGGGGAGCCGGTCGGCCGCGACACCAGCGGCCCGACCACCGACAGCGCGATGACCCGCTCAGAGGAAGAGGTCCGGGTCGGCACCGCCGAGCGCGAGAGCGGCCGGGTGCGGCTGCGCAAGTACGTCGTCACGGAGGACGTCCAGCAGACCGTGCCGGTCAAGCGCGAGGAGGTCCGGGTCGAGCGCGAGCCGGTCACCGCCGAGAACGCCGACCAGGCGCTCGAGGGCCCCGAGATCTCCGACGAGGAGCACGAGGTCGTCCTCCGCGAGGAGGAGCCGGTGGTCGAAAAGCGCGCCGTGCCCAAGGAGCGGGTCCGGCTCGACAAGGAGACCGTGACCGAGGAGGAGACCGTCTCCGAGCAGGTCCGCAAGGAGCAGATCGACCTCGAGGGGGACCGGTAGACATGGCTCAGCAGACCGGATCAAGGTCAGCCGAGCGCGTCGACGGCCGCGCGAGCGAGCGCGTCCGCCGGGATCCCGGCGTCAGGCATGACGCCGGTACGGTTCGGGAGCGCCAGCGTGACGAGTACGGCGGGTTCAACATCGGGGCGGCCTTCTTCGGCTGGCTGGTGGCCGTAGGCATCGCCGTGCTGCTCACAGCGCTGCTTAGTGCCGCGGGAGCCGCTATCGGCCTGACCTCCCTCACCGAAGGCGAGGCGCGCTCGAGCGCCGATGCGATCAGCATCGTCGGCGGGATCCTGTTCGTGGCGGTGCTGGCGATCGCGTACTACGCAGGCGGCTATGTCGCCGGGCGGATGTCGCGGTTCGACGGCGCACGGCAGGGGCTCGGCGTGTGGCTGTTCGGGCTCGTCGCGACCATCGCCCTGGCAGTACTCGGGGCGATCGCGGGCTCGGAGTACAACCTCCTGTCGCAGCTCAACCTGCCCCGGATCCCGATTGACGAAGGATCCTTGGCCACGGGCGCCGTGATCGCCCTGATCGCGATCCTGATCGCGACGGTGCTGGCCGCGATCGCGGGCGGCAAGGTCGGCGAGCGCTACCACCGCAAGGTGGACCGCGCCGGCTTCAGAGACGCCTGACGGCACAAAGCACGACCAAGGACGAGAGGCCTCCTACGGGAGGCCTCTCGGCTTTTCCCGCTCTCGACATGTGCCGGTCGGCACGAATCCTGGGATCGGGGTACATTGGACATGGGCCTGAAGGACCGGGCCCACCGTTCCAGGAGGTCACTTGTCCCACGATCCCGAGCAGCCCGAGCAATCGGCTGACTCCACCAATGGCGAGAAGCCACCGATACGACCGTCGCTGACGGGCGCCGAAGTGTGGGAAGCCGCGGATGCGGACCAGACGGCCGCCGACGTCGATCAGACTTTGTCAGATGCCGAGCAAACGCTTTCGGACGCCGACCAGGGAGCGTCGGAGAGAGACCAGGAACAGGCTGATGCAGATCAGCGGGCGTCCGAGCGCGACCAGACGGCAGCCGACCGGGATTGGGCTATTCATGCGCCCAGGAGTCCCGAGGAGCTGCGGGATCTCGCGCGCTCGTATGCAGACCGTGCGCAGGGTACGGCCGAGCGCTTGGCGTCGGCGGAGAAACGCGCGCACAACATGTTCGACCGGGCCGAGGCTGCCACCCGCCGCGATCACCAGGCTGCCCTTCGGGACCTTCAAGCCGCCGCACGGGATCGCAGCGCCGAACTGCGCGACCGCGCGCTGGACGAGTACCAGAGCGCGTTCGGCCATCGCGACCCCGAGATCTCCAGAGCCCGCGCCGCGGCCGCCGAAGACCGGGCCCGGGCCGCGCAGGACCGCACTCGCGCGGCTGAAGATCGCAAGCAGGCTGCGCGGGATCGCGCCCAGGCGAGGGTCCAGCTCGAAAAGGCCCAACTCGACGACCTGACTGGCTTCTACCGGCTCAGCCTCGGCCGGGCCGTGCTCCAGCGCGAGATCGACCGGTGCCGCCGCTCCGGGCGTCGCCTGGTTCTCGTCTACTGCGACGTCGACGGACTGAAGCAGGTGAACGACGAGAGGGGGCACGCAGCCGGCGACGCGCTGCTGAGCGAGGTGGCCGAGGCTATCCGCTCGCGGCTCCGCTCATACGACCCCGTGGTACGGATTGGCGGCGACGAGTTCGTCTGCGCGATCTCCGAAACCAACGAGGACCAGGTCGAGGGCATCTTCCGCAGCATTCAGGGCAGCCTGACGCGGGGAAGCGAGGAAGGCTCGGTCAGCTTTGGACTGGCCTCCATGCAGGAGGACGACGATCTGGAGGCGCTGCTAGAGCGTGGCGACCGCGACCTGCGGACGACCAGATCAGCCTCTGGCTAGGGCCCCGGCCGAGGGCCGATCTATAGGGCGTCGAGGCCCGGCTGTTGGTCCTGGCCGCCACTCGTCGTCGGATTCGCTCGCTCATCCGCCGCCGCCTGCTTCCTTGCGGCCTTCTTGGCCTGCTTCTCCTGCCGGCGTTCCAGCAGCCTGCGCTCGCGGTTGAGCTTGGCCATCGTCGTCTTCCGCTTGCTGCCGGAAGCCATTAGAGCGCCTGTACGTTCGCCGCCGCGGGGCCCTTGGCGCCCTGCTCGGCGTCGTAGGTCACCTTTGCGCCCTCAGTCAGGGACTTGAAGCCCTCGCCCTGAATCGAGCTGTGGTGAACGAACAGGTCCTTGCCGGAGTCATCCGGCGTGATGAAGCCGAAGCCCTTCTCGTCGTTGAACCATTTCACGGTTCCTGTGGCCATCTTGATCCCTCCGTGTCGGTGCGTGCGAAACGCGGCGGGTGCCGGAGGCAACGACTGCAGAGACGCGAGCACTGCTTCTGGCCGAACGGATGCCCGACCCGAGGGGCAGTCTAGCGACGGCTCGGGACGCGCCTGCAAACGCCCTCCGCGGATATCGACGTGCACCGGCGGCCCGCCCAACTCGTTAGGACGGGCGTAGGGCGGTAGATTAAGGGCAAGCAATCGGGAGACCGGCAGGGCGGCCTCTCAAGAAAGAGGAGCGGCAATGGACCAGAGCGGACTTCGGTTCGACCTGTCTCCGGGGCCCGGTGCACCGTCTACCGCCAGATCTCGGCTCAACGAGGTAGCCGAGGTGGATCCTGCGGTGCTGGATCGCGTGAAGACGGTCGTTTCGGCGCTGATCACCCGGAGCATTCGCGACGAGGGCGGCGCCCCCATCGGCGTCAGCGTCGACAACCAGAGCGGAACCGTACGGGGGCGAGTGACGATCCCAGGGGGCTGGGGAGCGCTGGCCGCGGCCGTCCGCGAAGGGCGGCGGGGTCTGACCGTCCTCGACGGGATGGCCGGCTCCTGGGGGATCGAGGGAGCCGCGGTCTGGTTCGTCGTGCCGTAGCGCGCGCCACCGCCCTAGGCGAGGGCCCCGACTCGTGGGATGCTGGCAGATGGCGGAGTACCAGACGGCAAGGGATCAGTGGCAACCGCGGAGATCAAGCTCGAGCTCTCGCCTCATGCGCCCGCCGCCGCGCGAAAGCTCGCCAGGGAGGTCGCGGGCGAAGTCTTCGACCCCGCGCGAGTCAACGACTTCGTCCTCGCGACGTCCGAGGTCGTCAGCGCAAGCGTCCACGAGGGCTCGGCTGATTGGATTCACGTGCGTCTGAGCTCCTATCCCCGTGTCCTCGTCGGCGCGATCGACTCCCGGAGCACGAATTGGACCGAGGACGAGGAGTTCCGGGGGATCTACCTCGCGCACTCCCTCCTCGACGCCGCCTGCTCCCGATGGCGGGCCAACGCCCTGCCGACCGGCCTGTACGTTTGGTTCTGGGTCAGAGCGGATCAGCCGGCAGCCGGCTGACTCCCAGCGAAGGAGAACCGAGATGGCGGCGCGGATCGTGGTGACGGAGTTCGTCTCGCTCGACGGCGTGATGGAGGCCCCGGGCGGCGAAGCCGGGTTCAAGTACCCGAACTGGACCTTCGAGTTCGAGCGCGGCGACGACGGGAACGAGTTCAAGCTCGAGGAGACCCGGCAGGCCGACGGCCTGCTGATCGGGCGGCGAACGTACGAGAGCTTCGCCGGCGCCTGGCCCCAGCGGGAGGGCGAGTTCGCCGACCTGCTCAACTCGATGCCGAAGTTCCTCGTCTCGACGACGCTCAAGGACCCCGAGTGGAACAACACGACGGTCCTCGACAGCGGCGATGCCACCGCGCAGGTGAAGAAGCTGAAGGAGGAGTTCGACGGCGAGCTCCAGGTGCCCGGAAGCCATCGGCTGGTCCAGGAGCTGATCGCGAGCGATCTGGTCGACCAGGTCAACCTGATGGTCTTTCCGGTGATCCTCGGCACCGGCAAGAGGGCCTTCGAGGAGATGCCCGAGCGCCGCAACCTAAGGCTCAGGGAATCAAGGGTCGTCGGCGACGGCGTGCTCGTGCTGGTCTACGAGCGCGCTGCCTGACTCGGCTGGGGCGCCACCGCAGCTGCGGCCTGAAGGCGCCGCGACGGGTATACCTTCGCCGAGGCGCAGGGGTGCGAGCAGCGGGAGAGACGATCGTGAACGGGAGCCAGAGACGCCGGATGATCACGCCGGTCCTCGCTCTGGTGCTGGCGGGCGCGGGGATGGCGCTTGCCGCACCGGCCGGCGCCCGCCTGCAGGCGCCGAAGATCAAGGTCCTGTCGAACCGCGCCGACCTCGTCTCGGGCGGAGACGCCCTCGTGCAGGTGAGGCTGCCGGCGGGGATCAAGCCGGCGCGCCTGCACCTGACCGCCGGACGCCGGAACGTGACCCGCGTGCTGCGGCGAAGGGGACGCCGGCGGCTGATCGGCGTCATTCGCCGGATGCCGCGAGGGCGAGTCCCGCTGACCGCCCGGATCCGCGGCGGCGGCGCCGCGCGACTGATCGTCACCAACCACCCGATCGGCGGCCCGGTCTTCGCCGGTCCGCAGATCCGGCCCTGGGACTGCCAGGACACCGCGAAGGACCGCAAATGCAACGAGAAGCGCAAGCTGAGGTTCTTCTATCTGCCGAAGGGCGCTTCGACCGAGAGTGGCGGAATCCCGGGCACGACCTCCAACGAGGACGGCGGACCCTTCCAGCCGTATGACCCGAAGAACCCGCCCCCGCGGGATCAGATCGCGACGACCACTACGACCGAGGGCGTGACGGTCCCGTTCATCGTTCGGCTGGAGATGGGGTACCTCGACCGCGACCAGTACGCGATCGCGACCTTGTTCAACCCGCGCAAGAAGTGGAGGCCGACGAGGCCCCAGCGGCAATTCAACCATCGCCTGGTCATCACCCACGGTTTCTCCTGCGACACCGAATACAAGACCGCTGACGCACCAAGCGTGCTCGTGCCGAAGGTCCTCGGCGGCGGCTTCATCGTCATGTCCCACGCACTCGACCACGCGGGACACAACTGCAACCTGCTGACCCAGGCGGAGTCGGTCGTGATGACCAAGGAGTACGCGATCGACCACTACGGGTCCGTCCGCTGGACGATCGGCAGCGGCTGCTCGGGCGGTTCGCTGGCCCAGCAGCAGGTCGCCAACGCCTATCCAGGCGTCTACCAGGGGATCACGCCGCAGTGCTCGTTTCCGGACGCCTGGTCATCGGCGATGCAATACGAGGAGTACTTCTTCGGGCTGAAGTACCTCGAGGACCCGATCCGCTGGGACCCCGGAGTCGTCTACGACCCGGTGGCCATCACCGCCCTCCTCGACCACCCCAACATCAGCAACCCGATCACCTTCACGTCGGTCATCCCGAACTCGGGCGAGCCGACGCGGCCGTGTCCGGGCGTCCCCGACGAGCGGGTCTACGACGAGAACACCAACCCGAACGGCGTCCGCTGCACGCTTCAGGACTACATGGTCAACGCCTTCGGCCGCGACAAGCGCGGCTGGGCCCGGCGCGGGTTCGACAACATCGGCGTCCAGTACGGGCTGAAGGGCCTCCGGGACGGGCGCGTCTCGCCCGCGCAGTTCGTCGACTTCAACAGCCACATCGGCGGCGCCGACCTCGACCTCGACATCACGGCCCACCGTACGAAGGCGGACCCGATCGCGCTGCGCCGGCTCTACCGGACTGGCGCGCTCAACGCGGCGAACAACCTCGACAAGGTCGCGATCATCGACCTCCGTGGGCCCGACCCGGGCATCTTCCACGACGTCTTCCGCACCTATGCGCTGCGCAAGCGGCTCAAGGACAGGTTCGGTACGGCCGCAAACCAGGTGCTCTGGCGCGGGCAGGTGCCGCTCGTCGGCGATCCGGCCTTCGCCGACCAGGCGGTCTTCGCGATGGATCGCTGGCTCGGCCGGGTCCGCGCCGACCACCGCAACGTCCCGCTTGCGCGCAGAATCATCCGCGACCGCCCGAAGAGCATCGGGCCCCGCTGCACGGACGGCAACGGCAACCCCCAGCCGGCGGAGACCTGCGACGCGACGGTCACCTCCTACGGAACCCCGCGCCAGGGGGCCGGCGGCCCGCTCAGCGAGGACGTCATGAAGTGCCGGCTGAAGCCGCTGAGGCGTGGCGAGTACCCCGTCACCTTCACCGACCAGCAGTGGAGTCGTCTCCAGCAGGCCTTCCCCGGCGGCGTCTGCGACTACAGCAAGCGGGGGATCGGCTACGGGCGGGCGATCCCGTGGCTCACCTACCAGGACGGCCGCGGCCGCGCGGTCTACGGCGGGCGTCCGCTTGGCCCGGCGCCCACGTTTCGCCGGCTCAGGGCGCACGGTCGCTGAGACGCTCCGCGTCCCAGCGCCGGCCGAGCTCCCGCGTCGCCTGCGGATAGACGAGCAGGTGCCGGAAGGGGGCGATCGCCGCCATGTAGGCGGCGCCGAGCAGACCGTTCCGTTTCACGTAGATCGCCATCTGGCCTCGGTGGCCGCCTTCGGGTGCGGGAACCCAGCCGAAATGGAGGACCCCGTGAACCGTGCGGTTGGCAACCTCGCCCGCCCACTCGTCGTCTGTCAGGTAGAGCGGCGTGAACGGGAGGGCCTCCGGCGTCGGGCCCGTCGGTCCGTCGCGGAGGTCGCCGGGGAGGCGGTCCCGCACGGTCTCCGCGCTCGCGTCGAGGCCAGCCCCGCGTTCGTCCCAGCCGAGGACGTCCCCAACCTTTCCGCGGATCGCAAAGAGCCCCCTCACCGCCGCCGAGCGGCTGGCCGCCGGATCCCAGGCCGCGAGCAGCCGCACCAGGCGTGGGAAGTCGTCGCGCTCCCCAGGCGTCGGCAGCGCCCAGACGTCCTCGAGGCGGAAGTCCCTGGTCAGCGCGTGGATCCGCCACGGCTGCGAGGTCTGGGCGCTGTTCGGGAGCCTCATCGGGGGACCACCGTTCGATCCTCCCTCATAGAGTCACCGAGCCCCGCCAGAGAAGGAGGAAACGGTGACCGATCTGACGCCGATGCAGGCCGAGCTGTGCGAGACCAGCGAGACCGACTACTCGGACCTGAGCGCCCTGTTCATCAACTGCACGCTCAAGCGCAGCCCGGAGGTCTCCAACACACAGGGTCTGATGGACGTCTCGATGGAGATCATGCGCAGGAACGGCGTCGCCGTCGAGGGCATTCGCGCCGTCGATCACGAGATCGCGACCGGCGTCTGGCCCGACATGACCGAGCACGGCTGGGACGCGGACGAGTGGCCGGCGATCTTCGAGAGGGTGATGGCCGCCGACATCCTCGTCCTCGGGATGTCGATCTGGCTGGGTGAGAAGTCGTCGATCGCCACGCAGGTCGTCGAGCGCCTCTACGGCAACTCCCACCTGCTGAACGACGCCGGGCAGTACGCCTACTACGGGCGGGTGGGCGGCTGCCTCGTCACCGGCAACGAGGACGGCGTCAAGCACTGCGCGATGAACGTCCTCTACTCCCTCCAGCACCTCGGCTACACGATTCCGCCCCAGGCGGACTCCGGATGGATCGGTGAGGCCGGGCCGGGCCCGTCCTACCTTGACGAGGGCTCGGGCGGCCCCGAGAACGACTTCACCAACCGAAACACCACGTTCGCCGCCTGGAACATGCTCCACGTGGCTCGCATGCTCAAGGACGGCGGCGGGATCCCGCCGCACGGCAACCAGCGGCCGGCCTGGGACGCCGGCTGCCGATTCGACTTCCCGAACCCTGAGCACCGCGTGTAGGGGAGAGGCGTTGCGGCCTCCTCCCGCGGCCTGTGGATACCTGCGCCGGA